>Ga0302320_10000666_pt1 | contig 81561 bp, 77 predicted proteins | sample Bog_T0_3_FD_202130 | JGI IMG/M metagenome (GOLD analysis project Ga0302320, IMG submission 202130) | Peat permafrost microbial communities from Stordalen Mire near Abisko, Sweden - Bog_T0_3 | ecosystem: Environmental > Terrestrial > Soil > Wetlands > Peat | place: Sweden: Abisko, Stordalen Mire...
CAGTTTTTCATTGGTCTTGCCATGAAGGCCACTAAGGGTCAAGCCAATGGCAAGGACGTTATTGCTGAATTACAGGCTCGCCGCTAGGGCTTGTCAAAGGTCGGGCCAATGTGCAACAATGTCCTCGTGCGTAATCTATCCCTCGTCCTCGTAGTAGTAGGTGAGAGCCGACGGTAGCTACGCGCGCGTACACCGAAGGCCTCCCGAAATCGGGAGGCCTTTTTCTTTATCCCGACACAAAACCAAAGGAGCATCGTGGAACTCACCGGAGCACAAGCGCTCATTAAGAGTCTCGAACAAGAAGGGGTCGAGACGGTATTCGGCCTGCCCGGTGGCGCCATCCTTCCGGTCTATGACCCACTGATTGACTCGACCATTCGCCACATTCTCGTTCGACACGAACAAGGAGCCGGCCACATGGCCGAGGGTTACGCCCTCGCCACCGGTCGAGCCGGGGTTGCAATCGTCACGAGTGGTCCGGGAGCCACGAATATTGTCACACCTATCGCGAACGCTCACATGGACTCAACACCTCTGGTTGTTATTACGGGCCAAGTCCCTACGGGATCAATTGGTTCGGACGCTTTTCAAGAATGCGACATCACAGGCATCACGTCGGGCATCACGAAGCACAACTTCCTCGTGAAAAGTGCCGCGGAACTGCCGCGCGCCATCGCCGCCGCGTTTCACTTGGCGACCACCGGACGACCCGGGCCCGTGCTCGTCGACGTGCCAAAGGACGTCAGTCAATCAAAGATGGAGTGGTGGTGGCCGTCCGGCATTGAAGACTTGGATTTGCCGGGTTATCACCCCGACGTCGAACTTGACGACGATGCCGTTGCTGCGGCGATTGCGCTCATTGAAGTCGCGCAACGTCCGGTGTTGTACGTCGGTGGCGGCACACTCAAATCTCGAGCTTCAAAGGAACTACTTGCTTTTGCGGAACGAACAAATATGCCCGTGGTCACGACGTTGATGGCGCGCGGAGCATTTCCGGATTCTCACCCGCAACACCTCGGCATGCCCGGCATGCACGGTTTTTACACCGCCGTCACCGCCATGCAAAAAAGCGACCTATTGATTTCTCTCGGGGCGAGGTTCGACGACCGCGTGACGGGACGTCTTGACGGCTTTGCGCCAGACGCGAAAATTATTCACGTCGACATTGACCGCGCTGAATTCAACAAGGTGCGCCGTGCCGACGTTGCCCTGCACGGTCAAGTGGCGGCCATTATTTCTGCACTCGACGCGGGTCTCAAGAAAACCTCGAAGTACGAATCGTGGTGGCGACAACTTCGCGATTGGCAAGCTTCGTATCCGCTGGCTTACGACGAACCGGTGGCAGATGGACCGCTTCGTCCCCAAGCAGTGGTGGAGGCAATTGCGCAGCGCGCCGAGCCGGGCACCATTGTGGCGGCCGGCGTGGGTCAACACCAGATGTGGGCCGCGCAACATTGGCGCTACGAAGAGCCCGGCACGTGGATCAACTCCGGTGGCGCGGGAACAATGGGCTTTGGTGTGCCCGCGGCCATTGGCGCCAAGGTCGGGCGACCTGATCGCACGGTGTGGGCTATTGACGGAGACGGTTGTTTCCAGATGACGGCGCAAGAACTCGTGACCGCACGTTCCGAAGGTATCCCCATCAAGGTCGCGATTCTCAACAACGCGTATCTCGGCATGGTTCGTCAATGGCAAGAAATGTTCTACGACGAGCGTTACAGCGAGGTTTACTTGTCACCGGACTTGCCCGACTACGTGAAGTGGGCCGAAGCAATGGGCTGCGTGGGACTTCGTGCGACCAATCTCGACGAAATGAAGCGCGTAATTGACGAGGCAAACAGCATCAACGATGTTCCCGTGGTTATTGATTTTCGAACCGACGCAACGGAAAAGGTGTTTCCTATGGTCCCTTCGGGTGAAACAAACGATGCCATCATGGTGCACCCATCCCAGCGTGGCGGTGCGTCGTGAGTCCGGCGGCCGAGCCCTTCGTTGGTGCGACGAGTTCCACACCCGTTCGTCACCACATTCTTTCGGTACTGGTCGAAAACAAGGCGGGTGCATTGTCGCGTATTGCGGGACTCTTCGCACGTCGGGGTTTCAACATTTATTCGTTGGCGGTAGCACCCGCTGAGCGTCATCAACGCTTCTCGCGCGTCACCATTGTGGTGGACGCCGAATCGGCGCCGCTCGAACAAATTGTGGGGCAGCTCGAAAAGCTGGTCAACGTCGTCGCGATAAGTGATCTGGCGCCGAGAAACGCACTCGAGCGCGAACTCTTGATTGCGACGATTCAAGTGGACGTAAATAATCGTCGAGCTTTGCTCAATGACATCGAAAGCCTCGGTGCCTCCATTGTTGATGTGGACGCCTTTGGCCTAACCGTTATGCTCGCTGGGACGCCTGGTGCGTGTGACGAACTGGAGCGACGGCTCGACAACTACGACGAGGTGGATATCCACCGAACGGGGCGAGTTGCTCTTCCGCGACTCGGTCCACGTCTCGTCGACTGAAGATCGACTACAAAGGAAAATTATGACAACGATGTACTACGAAAAAGATGTCAATACCGAGGCCCTGAAGGGCAAAAAGATTGCCATTTTGGGTTACGGCTCCCAGGGTCACGCGCACGCACGCAACCTCAAGGACTCCGGCTACGACGTTCGCGTTGGACTTCGCGCCGAGTCGTCGTCGGTCGAAAAGGCCGAAGAAGCAGGACTCAAGGTGCTCGGCATTTCTGACGCGGTAGCGGAAGCTGACGTGATCATGATTCTTCTTCCCGACACCGAGCAAAAGCGTGTCTACGAATTGGAGATTGCGCCGCACCTGAAAGCGGGCGACACGTTGTTGTTCGCGCACGGATTCAATATTCGCTTTGATCTCATTACGCCACCGGCCGACGTCGACGTTGCGATGGTTGCCCCTAAGGGTCCGGGTCACCTCGTTCGTCGCACCTACGTAGAAGGTGGGGGCGTACCCTGTCTGATTGCCGTGCACCAAGACGCGAGTGGTCACGCGAAAGAAGTGGCGCTTGCGTATGCGCACGGTATTGGCGGTACGCGAGCGGGCGTGCTCGAGACGACGTTTAAAGAAGAGACGGAAACGGACCTCTTTGGTGAGCAGGCAGTGCTCTGTGGTGGCGTGACGGCGCTCGTTCGCGCTGGTTACGAGACCTTGACCGAGGCGGGCTATCAGCCTGAGAGTGCGTACTTCGAGTGCTTGCACGAACTGAAGTTGATTGTTGACCTGATGTACGAACAGGGCATCACGGGCATGCGCTACTCAATTTCTGACACGGCCGAATACGGCGATCTCACGCGTGGTTCACGAATCATCTCGGCGGCCGTGAAAGCCGAGATGAAAGAAGTTCTGAATGAGATTCAAGATGGTCGCTTCGCGGCAGAGTGGATTAAAGAAAACGAAATTGGTCGGCCGCGCTACCGCGAACTAAAAGAAGCCGGACGACGTCACCCTATTGAGCAAATTGGTACGAAGCTCCGTGAGATGATGCCGTTTGTTTCCGCGGGCAAAGAACGCGTCGAGGACGTTTCCGGCGGCGACTAATTCGCCAGTGCGCCCACCACGTAGTTAATGGACCCACACAACAGCGCAATGTCTTCGGAGTCAATGGCGGGGAACATCGCGATGCGCAATTGGTTTCGACCCAATTTGCGATAAGGCTCGGTGTCCACCACACCGTTGGCTCGAAGAATTGATGCCACCTTGGTCGCGTCAATCTCGTCCGTGAAATCAATGGTGCCCACAACGTGGCTTCGGTCATCGGGGTTCGTGACGAACGGCGAAGCGAAGGGCGAGGCTTCGGCCCACGAATAAAGAATTTCGGCAGAACGCGCGGTGCGACCGGTCGTAAATTCCAAACCACCGTTCTCGTTCATCCACTGAATTTGGCTGGCCAAGAGATGGATGGTGGCCAGAGCGGGCGTGTTGTAGGTCTGGTTAAGTCGCGAGTTGTCTAGAGCAATCTTTAGATCAAAGAACGCCGGTGTCCACCTTCCTGAAGCAGCAATGGACTCAATTCGCTCCACCGCGGCCGGGGAACACAGCGCCAACCAAAGTCCACCGTCGCTGGCAAAGGACTTCTGCGGAGCAAAGTAGTAGCAGTCGAACTGCGAAGGATCAACGTAGAGACCACCCGCGGCGGACGTGGCGTCGACGGCCACGATGCCGGTTGCGCCCTTGGGGCGTTCAATGTGCATAGCGACCCCCGTCGATGTTTCGTTGTGGGTCAGGGCATAGAGATCGACGTCCGAATTGGCTTCGGGAACCGGGTGCGTACCGACGTCAGATTTAATGATGATGGGATCTTTCAGATGCGGAGCGTCTTTCACACACGTAGCGAACTTGGAGGAGAACTCACCAAAGCTGAGGTGTTGGCTCTGCTCGGACACCAGATGAAACGTGGCGGCGTCCCAGAATGCAGTTGTTCCGCCATTACCGAGCAGCACCTCGTAACCGTCGGGCAAATTGAAGAGCGTTCGAAGTCCGTCGCGGACTTCTCCAACCTTGTTACGCACGGTGGCTTGTCGGTGCGATGTACCGAGGTACGTCGACGCGTCTGCCACGAGAGCATCGAGTTGAGCGGTGCGGACCTTGGAGGGGCCACAGCCAAAACGACCGTCAGAGGGAAGAAGCTCGGAAGGGATTCGGATGTCGGGGGAGGAACTCATAGACTCATTCTTATAGAAATCGAGATGGAGCGTGTCATGTCGTCCAGAGTAAGTGAACTTTTGGCAGGGTTAGCGCCCTCGGCAACGTTGGCGGTCGACGCCAAGGCCAAAGCACTGAAGGCCGCGGGCGAGCCCGTTATTGGCTACGGCGCTGGCGAACCAGACTTTCCAACGCCCGCGCACATTGTCGAAGCGGCGTCGATGGCCTGCTTTGATCCGGCCAACCACAAGTACACGCCGACCGCCGGCATCCAGCCCCTGCGCGACGCCATTGTTGAAAAGTCGCGTCGCGACTCAGGACTCGTCACGACCACGGCGCAAGTACTCGTGACGAACGGTGGAAAGCACGCCGTCGCCACGACGTTTATGACACTGCTGAACCCCGGCGATGAAGTTCTCATTCCGGCGCCCTATTGGACAACGTATCCAGAAGCGGTGTACCTCGCCAAGGCCAAGCCCGTGGCTGTGGCAACGTCGGAGGCCAATGGTTTTCGGGTCACCGTTGATGAGCTCGAACGAGCTCGCACGCCCAAAACAAAGTTGCTGGTTTTTGTTTCACCGTCGAACCCCACCGGAGCCGTTGTTCGACCCGATGATGTTCGCGCCATTGGTCTTTGGGCTGCCGAGCACGACATTTGGGTTATGTGCGATGAAATTTACGAACACCTGGTTTACGGTGACGCCGAACACGTGTCGTTGCCCGTCGTGACTCCCGAATTAGGTGACCGTTGGGTGGTGGTGAATGGTGTGGCAAAGACCTACGCCATGACCGGTTGGCGCATTGGCTGGATGATTGGACCTAGCGACGTCATGAATGCAGCAGTCAATTATCAGAGTCAAACGACGAGCAACATTTCGAATGTCTCCCAGCGCGCCGCGGTGGCGGCACTCACCGGCGACTTAAAGGCCGTCGACGAAATGCGCACGGCGTTTGATTTTCGTCGCCAGACCATGACCGCGATGCTGAACGGGATCGACGGCGTGACGTGCGCCGAGCCCGAGGGTGCCTTTTACTGCTTCCCCAATGTCACCGGACTACTGGGCCGATCTTTCGGTGGTCGAACAGCGGCATCGTCGGCGGAACTCGCTGAACTATTGCTCGAAACCATAAAAATCGCCGTGGTTCCGGGTGAGGCTTTTGGGACGCCGGGTTATTTTCGATTGAGCTACGCCCTGGGTGACAACGATCTCACGGAAGGCCTCCAGCGGTTTAAAGACTTCGTTCAGGCTGGCTGATCTTCGACGTTGTCGATTCCCCTAGCCTTAGTGCAGCCAATGAAAGGAATATTGTGGCTCGAGTTTTAGTAACGGAAGAGATTGCCGACTCCGGATTGCAGCAACTTCGTGACGCGGGTCACGACGTCGATATTCAACTTGGACTTACTCCTGAACAATTGTTGGAAGCGGTCAAGGGCGCACAGGCGCTTATCATCCGCTCATCAACACAGGTTGATGCGCCAACTCTGACCGCGGCAACGGACATGGTCGTTGTTGGGCGAGCAGGCATTGGCCTCGACAACGTCGACGTGGCAAAGGCCACCGAACTGGGCGTGATGGTCGTCAATGCTCCCGTTTCCAATATTCTTTCTGCCGCCGAGCAAACCATGGCACTTCTTTTGTCCCAAGCACGAAACATCCCCCAGGCGCACGCTGCACTGAAGGCAGGAAAGTGGGAGCGTTCAAAGTGGGAGGGTGTGGAGTTACACGGCAAGACCTTGGGTGTGGTCGGACTCGGAAAAATCGGAGCGCTCGTGGCGCAACGTGCCCTGGCGTTTGGAATGCGTATCGTTGCCTACGACCCGTTCATTAGCGAAGATCGCGCCCGTCACATGGGCGTGCAGTTGATGGACCTCGACGCGCTTCTTGAGCAAAGCGACTTCATTACAATCCACCTGCCGAAGAACAAGGAAACAACGAATCTCCTCGACGCCAAGGCGCTCTTGAAGGCAAAGCCTGGTGTGCGCATTATCAACGTGGCCCGTGGTGGCATTGTTAATGAGGCTGATCTCGCCGAAGCCATCAAGAGTGGACACGTACAAGGTGCCGCCCTCGACGTTTTTGAAAAAGAACCAACAACCGAGTCGCCTCTGTTTGAACTTTCGTCCGTTGTTGTTGTTCCGCACCTTGGTGCTTCAACGGTCGAAGCGCAAGATAAGGCGGGCGTCACCATCGCCGAACAAGTGCAGTTGGCTCTTGCGGGTGACTTCGTGCCGTTTGCCGTGAACGTGGCCGCTGGCGAAGTTTCAAACGTCGTACGACCGTTCATGGGTCTCGCCGAAATTCTTGGACGCTTTATTGGTGGACTTCTTGACGGCAAACCAACGGACCTTGAAGTGCATTACCGCGGTGAACTCGCTGGGTCTGGCACCAAGATCCTGACGCTTTCGGCGCTAAAGGGACTTTTCGCAGCAACCGGACACGACGGTGTTTCGTTTGTGAACGCGCCGCAGTTGGCGAGCGAGCACGGTGTGGCGTGGAGTGAGTCGGCTTCGGTTGATTCTCCTGATTACGCGAGCCTCATCACCGTTCGTTCCGGAGGCCACGAGGTTTCAGGAACTTTGACGTCAATTGGAACGCGCGTTGAAACTCGCATTGTGACGGTTGATGGCCACTCGGTAGAGATTCCGCCGGCGGCGTCGATGCTCGTTGTTCGAAACGACGATCGTCCCGGCATGATTGGACTCGTTGGCACGGCGCTTGGTACGGGTGAGATATCAATTTCGTCGATGGCCGTAGGGCCAAGCCGAGCAACGGGGACTGCCATGATGGTGCTTTCGACGAGTTCGCCAACGTCGCACGATGTTCTAGAGATACTTCGAGCAACCAGTGGCATTCTTGACGTACACGTCATTTCGTTGTAATTGAACGTCGCCACAAACGATTGAATTTGTTGATTTTTCGCGGTCACTGGCGGCCCAAGAATGATGGTTTTGTTGCGTTAGGGTGTTGTGAGATTCCTCGGCGAGTCTTTCCAGGGATGAAAAATGACGTGAACGCAGTACGTACGGAGAAAATTTCATGGCAATAGGACTCATGCAAGCAGTAGACCGGATCGAGCAAAGCGGTGCCGATCACTGGCGCGACAAGTATCCCGAACGGGCGACGCAAGGTGATGAAATTGCGAATCTCTACGGTGTCATGAGAATTTGGAAGCGAATCACTGGCTACTTATACCTCGTGGCACTGGTCATGATGCTCGTCCCGGTTGGCGGCGCACTTCGTTACATTGGCGTTCTTTTGTGGACACTCGGCATCGCACCGCTTATTTGTTGGCGCGTCGCAAAGATGCAATATAAAAAAGCCGTCAAGCAATTTCTTAATCCGTAGCTTCGTCGACGTTTTCTCTGGTTTCTGTTTCAACGATTGCTTTGGAGGGATTGCGTCGTGAACTACGAATACAAAGAGATCTACATACCCGTAGGAAAGAAGGGCTGGAAGGAACTCGGCTCAACTCTTGAGGAATTGCCCTCCGAAGGTTGGGAACTCTTCATGGCGGTTCCGATTATTTCTCTCACCGCGTGGTGGTTTGGAATTTCAGGAAGTCGTACGACGGCCATCATTCATTACTTCCGCCGTCCGCTGAACTGAAACCGTTACGCCGGTGTTGTTGAACCTGTCTAGAACAGGCTGATGAGGTCGATTCGGTCCATTACGTCCTTCGTCAAAAGCGGCAAGGCGTCGAGCGCCGTCATATTTTCACGAACTTGTTCTGGGCTTGAGGCTCCGGTAATGACGGTCGAGACGTTGGGATTCTTCGCACACCAGGCGAGTGAAAGTTGCGTAAGGGTGATTCCCAACTCGTCGGAAATCTCCTTCAACAGTGCCACCTTCTTGTTTCGTCCTTCGTCAGTCAGGGTGTTCTTCAGCCATTCGTAACCGGGGAGCGTCGCCCGGCTGCCTTCGGGAATACCGTTTAGATATTTTCCGGTGAGCAAGCCTGACGCCAGTGGCGACCAAATGGTGAGACCGAGTCCAATGTCTTCGTAAAGTCGCTTGTATTCCTTCTCAACGCGGTCGCGCCACAAAATGTTGTACTGCGGCTGGTCCATGAGGGGTTTGTGCAAATTGTGTGCATCGGCGATGTCGTACGCTGCGCGAATTTCATCAGCACTCCATTCGGACGTACCCCAGTAGAGCGCCTTTCCGGCGCTCACCATGTCTGACATGGCCCAGACCGTCTCTTCAATCGGAGTGTTTGCATCTGGTCGGTGACAGAACACCAAATCAACAAAGTCAAGACCAAATCGTTTGAGCGAACCGTCAATCGCTTGTGACAGATACTTGCGATTAAGAGTGTTGCGCATGTTGACGTCGGGGTAGAGGCCCCAAAACAACTTGGTGGAAACCACGTACTCATGGCGAGCCCATCCAAGTTTGCGAATAGCTTCACCCATAATTTTTTCGGATTCGCCACCGGCGTATGCCTCGGCGTTGTCAAAGAAGTTAACGCCGGCATCACGAGCTTCCTTTAAACAGCTCGCCGCGTAGGAAACGTCCAATTGCGAACCGAACGTTACCCAAGATCCGAACGAAAAGACGCTGACCCTAAGGCCCGAACGTCCGAGGCGTCGATATTCCATTTCCATAATTTCTCCTTGATGGGTGTACTGCGACTTTGACACGCACTCGGCGAGAGCAATGCGTTATTCGGCCTGGTTAGGGTTCTCGGGGACGGTGGGCCACTCTTGGAACGAGACCGGATTGGCGGACTTTTTTTCTTTGAAGTACTGAGCGACCGTAGCAATGATGCTGCTGAGGATGGCGAGCTTCAGGACTTTGAAGAGAGATTTGAAAACGAACTTGAAAAGGAACTTGATGGGCTTCATTACTTGTAGAGGATAGTGGCGAGTCAGAGTCCAAGCCCTGCTTGGAATACGCCCGGGCACTGTTTCGGCACGCCTTCGAGTCCACCAAAATAACCCAAGTGATTTCGTCGCCATGTCCGGTTCACAATTTTGATTTCTGGCACTTTTGCCCTTCCACAAAAGTGTGCGTTGCGTAGTGCGTTATGAATTAATCGCAGATTCAAATACTGCGAGGTCCAGTTTGGTCATTTGCAACATGGCGGCCATGGCCTTTTGGGCTTTTTCGGGATCCGGATGCCCAATGTAATTCGCAATGTCAACGGGCGAGACCTGCCACGAGACGCCGAAGCGGTCTTTCAGCCAACCACAGCGACCCTCGCTGCCGCCAGCCGACAAGGCATCCCAGTAATGGTCGACTTCTTCTTGTCCATGGCAGACGACCCGGAACGACACGGATTCATTGAACTCGAAGAAGTGTCCTCCGTTGATTGCCGTAAAGTCGTTCCCATCAAGGGAGAAATCGACGACTAGAACAGTTCCGGCTGGCAACGGCGCTTCCTCGCCGTAGTAGCTAATGGTGCCAATCTTGGAGTTTGGAAAAATTCCGACGTAGAACTCCGCCGCTTCTAAGGCTTGTGTTTCGAAAAGAAAGTTAGGTGTGATTTGTGGCATGGACGCTCCTGTTCATCAGGAAATGTTAGAACGGGCGACAATGTGTCGCGAGTTCAATTGGCAACTGCAATTTGGAACGCAGGAGAACTCCTGGCAAGAACTCAAGCCTCGGGCCTCAAGACTCTTGAAATTGGCTCGTCCATAAACGAACTAGCCAACCGACCATGTTGGTAGTACCATTGCATTTGTGAAGGTACAGAGTTACGACGGTCTTCTACTGCGATAGGGCGAGCACCTTCTCGCCCCCTGCCTCCCGCAATGCGGGAGGTTTTTCGTTTCTAGATGTCAGTCACAAGTGAATGGAGTAGTGGTTATGGTGGCAAATCCGCAACAGCCGAGCCGGATGCCCTTTGGGAAGTACCGCGGGACGGTACCCGTCGACCTACGTGACCGCACCTGGCCCAACAATCGACTCGATCACGCTCCGCGATGGTGCAGTGTTGACCTTCGCGACGGAAATCAAGCGCTGATTGACCCCATGGATCTCGAGCGAAAGTCAGTGTTGTTTTCGCAACTGGTGGATATGGGCTTTAAGGAAATTGAAGTTGGATTTCCTTCGGCCTCCCAGCCGGACTTTGATTTTGTCCGTCACATCATTGAGGAGAATTTGATTCCCGATGATGTCACGATTCAAGTTCTGACTCAGTGTCGCGAGGATTTGATTCGTCGAACTTACGAATCCGTGCACGGCGCGAAACAGGCGATTGTCCACTTTTACAATTCCACGTCAACCCTGCAGCGTCGGGTGGTCTTCGGACTCGACAAAGCCGGCATTACGTCGATAGCCACGGAAGCCGCCGCGCTCTGTCTCACGCTCGAGAGCACGTCTCCCACGACGAAGTTTCTCTACGAGTACTCGCCCGAGAGTTTCACGGGCACTGAACTTGAGTACGCCGTGGAAATTTGCAATGCCGTCATTGACGTCATAAAGCCCACGCCGGAACGACCCCTGATTCTTAATCTCCCGGCGACTGTTGAGATGTATTCACCGAATCTTTACGCGGACGCGATTGAGTCGTTCCTGCGTCAAGTGAAGAATCGAAGTTCCATTATCCTTTCTCTCCACCCCCACAATGATCGAGGCACGGCCGTTGCCGCTGCGGAACTCGGAGTCTTGGCGGGTGCCGACCGTGTCGAGGGCACGCTCTTTGGCAACGGCGAACGAACTGGCAACGTGGACGTGGTCAATTTGGCCCTTAACCTGTTTTCACAGGGCGTTGATCCCGAGTTGGATATTCACGACATTGACAAGGTTCGACACGTGGCGGAATTTGCCAATCGTTTGCCGATCCACCCGCGCCATCCCTACGTGGGCGAACTCGTTTACACCGCTTTTTCGGGATCGCACCAAGACGCCATCAAAAAGGGCATGACCGCCTTGGGAGAGACCTACGACTTCTGGGAAGTTCCGTATTTGCCCATCGATCCCAAACACACGGGCCGCACGTACGAAGCCATCATTCGTGTGAATTCACAGTCCGGCAAGGGTGGTGTTGCGTACCTTCTCGATACGGAGCACGGGCTAAGTCTTCCTCGCGCCATGCAGGTGGAATTCTCAAAGCAAGTTCAAGAGATCACTGAAGCCTCCGGGACAGAGATCTCGCCAGCGCAAATCTGGGACGTCTTTACGACCACGTACCTGCCAACGAACCCAAAACTGCAATTGCTGTCGAGCGAGGTAGCCGCTGACCAGAACCAAACCCGTATTTTTGCCCAAGTGTTGGTCGACGGAAAGAACATCACGGTGAAGGGTGAAGGAAATGGCCCCATTGATGCCTTGATGGCAGGACTTAGAGATGAACTCGATGTCCAGTTCAGAGTTCGCGACTACCACGAGCACGCACTGACGGCAGGATCTGAAGCGTCCGCCGTGGCGTACGTGGAAGCAGAAGCGAGTGATGGAACAACGTGGTGGGGCGTGGGCATGAGCTCATCAATCCTTGATGCGTCCTTGGAGGCTGTCATTTCAGCTGCTAATCGCCGCCGCTAAGACGGTCTCAGAAATAGGAAATTTCAACAATTAAGATTGATGATTATGTCCCACGCCCTATTTGCCAACCTCGTCGGCTGGGCGGGCGTTTCATTGGGATTCGCGATGACGTATTTCCAATATCATCGGGCCCGAAACATTGGCATTGACGGCATCTCTCTTCCGACGTGGGCCGTATTTGCCTGCATGGGTATCTTCTGGATTGCCTACGGCGTCGCGAGACACTCAATTGTGATGATTGCCGGGAGTGCGCTTGTTTTTCCTTGGCAGCTCGGCATCATTCGCTACCTCAGTCCTTGGAAGAATCGCGCGGTGATTTTTCGTTGCGCGGGAGCCATTGCCGTTTCCAGTGGTCTCACCACGCTGGCCTTTGGCTGGTCCGTTGGTGTGTTGGGCACCGGCGTCGCCATGGTGTTTAACCGACTGCCCCAGATTCTTGAACTTATTCGTGATGATGATGTCGACGGCGTTTCGACAAGTGCGTGGATGGTGGGCGTTCTTTGTAGTTCGCTCTGGGTCGCGTTTTACGTGAGCGAAGGCCTGGTCGCGGCGATCATTGTCAATGTCCTCGCCCTTACGGGTACAGCCATAATTGCTGGACTCGCCGCCTGGCGCCAACACGGCAGCATCGTGCGCTATCGCTTGGCCAGCGTTTTTTCTACGGAGAGCGTTTAGGCGTTTACGTGGCCGCGGGGGTCAAAGATCTCCGGCATCGAGCGACGAGTATGTGGTGTGCGTTCTTCGTACACAGTGATTTCATTGGCGTGTCGCAACGTGAGACCAATGTCGTCCCAACCATTCATGAGTCGCTCGCGGGTCATGGGAGCAATGTCAAAGTTGCGCTGCCAATGATGCTCCGGCACTTCAACCGTCTGGGCCGCCACGTCAATGACGACCAACGTTGACGGATCGGCTTTTACAAGGTTGGCCAGTGCCGTGACGTCGTCTTCGCCGAGCTGCACGGTGACGAGACCTTGTTTCGATGAATTATTCTTGAAGATGTCCCCGAATGACGGCGCGATAATCGCGGTGAAGCCAAAGTCCATGAGCGCCCACACGGCGTGTTCGCGCGACGAACCCGTACCGAACCTAGGACCAGCGAGCATGATGGTCGCTCCTTGGTATTCGGCTTGGTTCAAAACAAAATTCGAGTCGTCTCGCCACTCACTAAAGAGGCCTCGACCAAAACCCGTTCGTTCCACACGCTTTAACCAATCCGACGGAATGATCTGATCGGTGTCGACGTCCGAACGGTCAAGGGGAACGGCTCGACCTTCCACAATCACGACGGGTTTCACGCGAGCACTTCCGCGGGCGTAGCGAAACGACCCTTAATTGCCGTGGCGGCAGCAACGGCCGGCGACACGAGATGCGTTCTTCCACCGCGGCCTTGTCGACCCTCAAAATTGCGATTCGACGTGGACGCGCTGCGCTGGCCGGGCTTTAACTGATCGGGATTCATGCCAAGGCACATGGAGCAACCGGGCTCGCGCCATTCGAATCCGGCGTCGAGAAAAATTCGATCGAGCCCTTCGCTTTCGGCTTGGGCCTTCACGCGGTGCGAGCCAGGAACCACGAGTGCGCGGACGTTTTCGGCCACGTGTTTTCCGTGGGCCACACCGGCGGCAGCTCGCAGGTCTTCAATTCTTGAATTCGTGCAGGAGCCAATAAAGACAATGTCAACGGTCACGTCGCGAAGTGGCGTTCCCGGCGCGAGGTCCATGTAGGTGAGAGCCCGCTCGGCGGCTTCGCGGGCGCTATCGGTCTCTTCGTCATCGGGCGAGGGGACCGTGCCATTGACCGCGACCACCTGGGATGGATTCGTACCCCAAGTCATGAAGGGCGAGAGTGTGGAGGCGTCGATGTTGATTTCTGCGTCAAAGACCGCATCAATGTCGGAAACGTAGGTTCGCCACTGGGTAGCAACCTTTTCGAATTCATCACCTGTCGCCACGCCGGGTCGACCGCGCAAATACTCAATTGTCGTGTCATCGACCGCGACGAGACCAGCTCGCGCACCGGCTTCGATGCTCATGTTGCAGACGGTCATTCGACCTTCCATGCTGAGAGCGGTAATGGCGTCGCCGCGGTATTCCAGTACGTAACCCGATCCGCCACCCGTACCTAATTTTCTGATGATGGCGAGAGCAATGTCTTTGGCAGTGACGCCCAAGGGCGCGACGCCCGTGACGTTGACGGCCATGGTCTTGGCCGGCTGTTGGGGAAGCGTCTGCGTCGCCAGAACGTGTTCGACTTCACTCGTGCCAATGCCGAAGGCCAGCGAGCCAAAGGCGCCGTGCGTCGACGTGTGCGAATCACCACAGACAATTGTCATGCCAGGTTGGGTGACACCAAGTTCGGGACCAATGATGTGCACGATTCCTTGATTTTCGTGACCCATTGGGAAAAGGGTGATGCCGAATTCTTCGCAGTTCTCACTCAGCACTTCAAGTTGTCGACGGGCAATTGGATCGAGGATGGGCGTACCCGGCGGGTCGGTGGGCACGTTGTGATCGGCGGTAGCGAGCGTGCGATCGGGTCGACGAACACCGCGACCGGCGATGCGCAGCCCTTCAAAGGCTTGAGGACTCGTCACTTCGTGGATGAGGTGCAGATCGATATAGAGAATCGTCATCTCATTGTCCGGCGCTGCCACAACGTGGCTATCCCAGATTTTTTTGAACAGCGTTTTTCCTGGAGCCACTAACGGATTCCTATAATCTTCACGGTCAAAACGCCCGAAGGCGCTTCGTACGAAACCTCGTCACCAATGGCGTGACCGAGGAGCGCTTCGCCCAGTGGCGACGTCGGCGAGGCAACGAGCACGTCCTCGGGTTTTTCTTCAATCGAGCCAATAAAGAAGTCTTGAGCGTCGCTTTCGTTATCTCCTTCGTAGACAATGGAGGCCACGCTGGCGTACGTGACGGTGCTCGAACCCTGATCCTTCTCCACGATTTCGTGATTGCGGATAATCGTGTCGATATGTCGAATGCGCGCCTCCATCTTTCCCTGGTCGTCCTTGGCGGCGTGGTAGTCGCCATTTTCGCTGAGATCACCAAGGAGCCGGGCGGCCTCAATGGTTCGGGCAATGGCTACGCGTCCGACGGTCGTCAATTCCTCGTATTCGGCACGTAATTTATCCAAGGTTTCTTGGGTGATGCGGTGGATTTCTGTTGCCACGATGGTTCCTAACGGGTTCGAACGACAATTCTACTGGTACCCCTGAAACGCCGAAAGTCCCAGTTTGCCTTGGGCTATGCCCAACCACGAAACTGTACAAAAGGAGATGCCGTGAGCGCACAAAAGCTTCACCAGATTGCCGTCATTGGCGGTGACGGCATTGGGCCCGAAGTGGCGAGCGAAGCCCTTCGCGTCATGCACGCGACCGGAGTTTCTTTTTCAACCACAGATTTTGATTTGGGCGCCGCACGGTATCTCCGTGACGGCTTTGTTTTAGATGACGCCACACTGGAAGAACTTCGAAATTACGACGCCATTTTGTTGGGTGCCATTGGTCCGGCCATTGGTGACCCTCGCATACCCGGTGGCACGCTCGAACGTGGCCTGCTGTTGAAACTTCGTTTCTCGCTAGACCTTTATATCAATTACCGACCGTTTCACGGCGTTGCGGGATCGATTGCCGAAGGTTGCTCCTTCGCCATTGTGCGTGAGAACACCGAGGGCCCCTACGCCGGTGAGGGTGGCGTGTTGCGTTATGGTACGCCCTTCGAGGTGGCGACACAGGGCTCGGTGAACACCCGCCACGGCGTCGAGCGCTGTGTTCGTTTCGCCTTCGAACGTGCCTCGCGTCTGCACCACCCCAAAGTCACCTTGGTACACAAGACGAACGTTTTGACCTTCGCCGGTGACCTGTGGCAGCGCGTGGTGAAAGAAGTGTCGACCGAATTTCCTAACGTCGAGACTGACTACCAGCACGTCGATGCCGCGTGCATCTATCTCGTAGATGACGCCCAACGATACGGAATAATTGTCACGGACAATCTGTTTGGCGACATATTGAGTGACCTCGCCGGGGCGGTGACGGGCGGGATTGGTTACGCCGCAAGCGGCAATCTCAACCCAGCGCGAACCGGTCCATCGTTGTTTGAGCCCGTACACGGGGCGGCGCACGATATTGCGGGGAAGAATTTGGCGAACCCCATTGCCGCCATCTCGTCCATTGTGTTGATGCTCGAACACCTAGGAGAAGAAGCCGCGGCTCGACAGGTAGCCGCCGCGGTGGCAGAATTTAAAGGAGACGTGACCGTGCTTGGCACAAGTGGGGTCACTGACGAACTACTACGGAGGATGTAGATGCCCATTACCCCGACATCAAAGATTTGGATGGACGGCAAACTCGTCGATTGGGACAAGGCCAATATTCACATCCTCACGCACGGACTGCATTACGGAACGGGCGCCTTCGAAGGCATTCGCGCGTATCCAACGAGTGAGGGTGTGGCGATCTTTCGACTTCGAGAGCACATGGCTCGACTGGTGCGCAGCTTGAAGGTGCTCATGATTGAGTCGCCTTTCAGCGTGGAGGAATACTGTGACGCCGCCGTGGAGACGGTTCGGGTCAACGATTTGCCCGAGGGTTGTTACATCCGTCCTATTGTCTACTTGGGCTACGGCGAAATGGGCGTGAACCCGCTTCCCGCTCCGGTGAACGCGGCGATTGCCGTGTGGCCGTGGGGCGCCTACCTCGGTGACGAGGGCGTGAAGAACGGCGTTCGTATGAAAATTTCGTCGTGGCACCGCCACAGTCCCAACGCCATGCCGACCGCCGCGAAGGCCACGGGTATGTATATCAACTCTGGTCTCGCCAAGATTGAAGCAGTCAAGGCCGGCTACGACGAGGCCATCATGCTGGGACCCGACGGCAGAATATCTGAGTGCACCGGTGAGAACCTCTTCGTCGTGAACAACGGCGTGCTGATTACGCCACCGCCGTCGGACGCGGGAGCCCTAGAGGGCATCACGCAGGACACTGTCGTGACTATCGCGAAGGACCTGGGTTACGAGGTACGTTTTGAAACGATGCTTCGAACGGACATTTATCTCGCTGACGAAGGTTTCCTCACGGGCACCGCCGCAGAAGTTGTACCGATTTCGTCGGTGGATGATCGTTTGTTGGCAGACGGCAAGCCGGGACCGATTACCAAGCGAATTCAAGAGGCGTACTTCGAGGCAGTTCGCGGAAAGCGTCCCGAATACGAGCACTGGTTGACGCGCGTCTGACGTTTTGGTCGTCCGTTGTGGGGGCTAGTCTCAAAACGTGACACAACCAACGTTTGTTCCCGTTGCTTCAACGAGCGCCGTACGACCCACTATGCCCATGGAGACGCCCGAAATAGGCCGTCCCAAAAAGGCTGGCCTGCTCGGTGCACCGAGCGCGCACGGTGGAGCCAGTCGTGGAACGCCCGGCCCCGACGCTGGTTACGCGCTCACTCTTTCCAAAAATGTCGTCCACCATCTCGTGCTTGAGTCCGAACTCAATGAGCACGACGTTGAGTGGGGCGTCGCGCTCTTAAGTGCCAAGCGAGCCAGTTTGGTGGGACGCGCACCGTGTGAGACCGACGTGTCGGTCGTGCTTGATCTTTTTGGCTTTCGTGGCACCGAGGACGAAGCCGTGCGAGCAGACCGAGTGCAGCGCTTTCGCGGTATCGCACATAGCTACTTCTTGCAGCGAGTTTTCGTCGATGACGTGAATGAGCACGCTCTTCGACAAAAGCCCGGCGAAGTTATTCCCCTCTTACATTTTCGCTAACACAACTATCTCCAAGAGGACACATGAGTTTTGACTTGACGAGCGAACAGCGGGCCTTTCGAGACATGATGCGCGACTTCGTGGACACGCAGGTTGCCCCGAACGCAGCCGAATATGACCGACTGCAGGAATTTCCCTGGAAGAGTTATGACGCTTGCAAGAGCATAGAGTTGCCGTCGCTGGGTATTCCCGAGGCGTACGGCGGCGCGGGAGCCGACATGGTCACCCAGGCCATCATGGCCGAGGAAGTAGCGCGCGGGTGTGCCTCAACGGCAGTGACGATACTCATATCGAAACTCGGCATGTTGCCCGTCATGAACTTTGGATCCGAAGAACTTAAGCAGGCCTATTTGCCGCGGGTAGCGTCGGGCGAGATCCAAGCGAGTTATTGCCTGTCCGAAGCTGATGCCGGAAGTGACGTCGCCTCCATGCGCTGTCGAGCCGTGCGCGACGGTGACGACTACGTCTTGAACGGATCGAAGTACTGGATCACGAATTCGGGCATCTCCGATACCTATACGGTGTTTGCTTCCACCAAACCCGAAGCTCGCAGTCACGGCATTTCTTGCTTCTTGGTGGAAAAGGGCTGGGGTGTTGAGTTTCCCAAACACGAAGACAAGCTCGGTCTTCGTGCGTCACCTACCGGTGAAGTCGTCTTTAACGACGTTCGCGTACCCGCATCGCATCGCATTGGTGAAGAGGGCGAAGGTTTCAAGATTGCCATGCACACCCTTGATCGCTCGCGCCCGACCATTGGCGCACAAGCGGTGGGTATTGCTCAAGCCGCTATTGATTACGCCGGTGGCTACATGCAAACACGTAAAGCCTTCGGTGGACCAATCAGCGAGTTGCAAGGTCTGCGTTTCATGTTGGCGGATATGGCAATTCGAACCGAGGCAGCTCGGGCGCTCGTGTACCGGGCGTGTTCACTCATCGACGGGGGAGACCCCGATCACAATCTCAGTTATGTCGGCGCCGCGGCGAAGTCCTTCGCGAGTGACACGGCGATGAGCGTGAGTACGGACGCGGTACAACTCCTCGGCGGCTACGGCTTCACGAAAGAGTTCCCAGTTGAACGATTCATGCGCGACGCGAAGATCACGCAAATCTACGAAGGCACCAACCAAGTGCAACGCGTCGTGATATCGAAGTTTTTGCTGAAGTAGATGCTGCTCATGGCTGCGCGAGGAGTTCTTTCTTGGCCGCATTCAAAGACGCTAATTTTTCGTCGGGCACGTGTGGTGCTTCGAGTTTCATTCGGTCAATCTCTTCGACAATGATGCCGCCAACGAGCGCGCGCAGATCGTATTTGTGGTCCGCCGGCACGACGTACCAAGGAGCCCACGGCGTTGAGGTGGCGCTGATGGCTTCTTCGTACGCTCGTTGGTAATCATCCCAGTACTGGCGTTCGGTGAGGTCGTTGGCAGAAAATTTCCATCGCTTGTCGGGATCATCGAGTCGCTTCAAAAATCGACTCTTTTGCTCTTCGGGGGAGAGATGCAAGAACACCTTTACGATTCGCGTGTCGTTGCGATATAAGTGTCGCTCGAAGTTGTTGATGTCTTCGTAGCGATCGAGCCAGAAACTTGCTTCGTCGTTCTTCTTTGGCTTCTCGTGGGTCTTAGCGAGTAGGTCGGGGTGCACGCGGACGACGAGCACGTTTTCGTAATACGAACGATTGAAAATACCAATATTTCCGAGTGAAGGCAACGACTCGCTGCTGCGCCATAAGTAGTCGTGATTCAGTTCTTCGGTTGACGGTTCTTTAAACGACGTAACTTGACATCCCTGGGGATTGACGCCCGACATCACGTGCTTGATAGTTCCGTCCTTGCCCGCGGCGTCCATGGCTTGAAGAACGACGAGCAGCGCGTGGGAACTATCCGCCCAGAGTGTTTCCTGGGCGCGCTTAAGTTCTTTCGTGAAAGAAGCCAAGTCTTTCTTGGCAAGTTCTTTCTTCATCTTGTCGCCGTGACGTGCGTGGAGCCACTTGACGTTTGTTGTCGAGGTGCTTCGTTTTCGGAGATTGGCGTGCGCGCCCGGCTCAACGCGCAACTCGTCCAAGATGTCTTTGGATAATTTCATTCGATCTCTTTCATTGCGGGCCTCGTACGTCGAACCTTGGACTTCACAACTTCGGTGGAATTTGTCACGAAATGGAAGAAACTTGGCTTGTAGACGCGCCGACGAGTTGCGTGTTCGAGTCGTGCGCTTCGCACCATGCGCAACGACGTTGGCCGCCGGTACCAACGCGGTCGTGCTCATCGTGGGTGATTTCTTGGGCGTAAGGACACGAGACGACGTCGTGAAACACCTTGTCGTCGGGTGCAGTGCTGACTTCGGTGTGGAAGGGTGCGACGTGAGCGTGACGTTCGCACCAGTCACAACGTTGTCGATTTTCAGCGCCCACCACTTCGTGATGGTCGTGGGCGATCTCTCGTGCGTACGGACACGAGATGGAATCGTGGAAGACCGCTCCATCATTGTTTGGTGTCGTCTCACTGTGAAATGGTGCGACATTGGCCGCCATCAAGTCGAGGTCGGTCAGCAAGCGACCGCTGCGCTTATCCTTGTCGGCGTTCGCGTCGGAGGGGTCAAAAAAGTGATACGCCATGACTTTGATTCGGTCAGTGAAGATAAACCAAAGAATCGCGTAGCCCCAAATGAGGAGGGCATATTTGAAGTTAAGGGCCGTCATGAAGATGCCCAGCACCGCAATGAGTGTCGCGAGGATTTGAGTCCCAAACACCGCAATCAAGAGAATCTTCGCCGGTCGTATTGACCAAAAGGAACCGCGAGTTCGCGCCTGAAAAATTGTCAGATGCCCTGCGACGGACAACGTGAGGTACATCATGGTTCGTACTTCGTCGTGGCCGAGATGAAAGACGCGGTCGCCCAAATAGAACATTCCCATGGCGGCAATAGGTCCAATGATCCCGAGCAACGTCGCCATGCTGAGCACCATGCGCATGTTCCAGGCCTCGGGTTGGTTGCGATAATGGACGTTGTCGTAGGCAATGGAAAGAATTGCGCCGTCGTTTAAGAGGGCGAGCAACACGATTTGAATGGCCGTTACGGGGAAGAAATTGAAGATCAATATCACCGCCGAGACAAAGAAGAGCACTCGCAGGGTTTCGGCAATGCGATAAATGGCGTAACTGTTCATACGTTGAAAGATCATTCGACTTTCCTTGATGGCGTCGATGATCACGGAGAGTCCAGACGTCGTCAACACAATGGACGCCGCTGCTCGAGCGGCGTCGGTGGCGCCGGAGACCGCAATGCCGCAGTTGGCTTTTCGAAGCGCTGGGGCGTCGTTAACGCCGTCTCCCGTCATGCCCACAATGTGATTGTGCTTTTCCAATACGTCGACAATATGAAACTTGTCTTCGGGGAATACCTGGGCGTAACCGTCAGCAGACTCAATAGTTTTGAGCGCGGTGGCGCTATCACCGCTTTTCGCCCCGCGAAGGGTCGCAGCGTCAAGAATGTTCGTACCCATACCGAGCGCCTTTGCCGTTTCGTCAGCAATGGCGAGAGCGTCACCGGTAACCATCTTCACTTTCACGCCCATATGTTGTGCCGTGGCAATTGTGGCTTTGGCGTCCATCCGCGGTGGATCAAACAGCGGGAGAACGCCAATGAATTGCCACTCGCCCCGCGTCGATGCCCGAGCCACGCCTAAGGCGCGAAATCCGCGTGAAGCAAACTCGTTCACGACCTTTTCGATGCTTGCGTGAATGGTTTTTGAATCCGAGCAGAGTGCCAGAATGACTTGTGGCGCTCCTTTCGTGACTCTGAATGAAGATCCCGATTTTCCTGAAACGGTTGCCTCGGTGCGTTTGCTTACCGGGTCAAATGGTTGAAAGTGGGTGACGCCATATCCCCGCAATGCGTTGGTGTCTTTGACGCCTGCGAGTACCGCTAGGTCAATGGTGTCGTTGTCATCAGCCCGAGAAGCGAGCGCGGCGTCGCGAATGACTTCCTCAACGTCAATCCCTTCCACCGCAAACGGGTCGCCGAGCGTCAGTTTGTTCTGCGTGAGAGTACCGGTCTTGTCAGTGCAGAGAATATCGACACCAGCGAGTTCTTCGATTGCGACGAGACGGCTGACGATGGCTTTTTTCTTCGCCAAGTTTCGTGCACCGACGGCCATCGTCACGGACAAAACCGTGGGCATAGCTACGGGGATAGCGGCCACCGTTAAGACCAGTGCGAACTGCAACGTAGTCAAGAATGGATCGCCGCGCACGACGGACACAACAATGATGATGGCCACCATTGCGACGGCAAGATAAATCAAGAACGTGCCTATGCGCAGGACGGCTTTTTGGAAATGACTCGTGGTCTGGGTGTCTTGCACCAGTTCGGCGGTTTTACCGAAGTACGTGTTGGTGCCGGTGCCATACACCAGAGCGCCGATTTCACCTTGTCGAACAATGGAAGCCGAAAAAACTTGGTCGCCGGGGCCTCGCGTTGCGGGAAGCGATTCGCCCGTCAGTGCGGACTCGTCCACCTGAATTGGATCGCCTTGCAGCAATCGTGCGTCGGCGGGGACGATGTCGCCGAGGCGCAAGCGAATCACGTCGCCCGGAACCAACTGCGTTGCGGGAGGGTTAATCCACGTACCGTCACGGATGACTCGCGCCTTGATCGCGAGAGAAGCCTTCAAGGCATCGACGGCCTTACCGGCTTGGTGTTCTTCGAAAAAGCCAATGAAGGCGTTCGTGAAGAGCAAAACGAGAATGATGATGAGGTCTGGCCAGTGGCGAAGAATTCCTGAGAGCAAGGACGCGATTTCAATCATCCAAGGAATTGGTCCCCAAAAATAACTAAGAAATTTCAGGTACTGATTTGTCTTTTTCTCGGCAATCTCGTTCGTACCGTAGGTAAGAAGGCGACTCTTGGCCTCGGCGTTCGTAAGGCCATTTGGCGACGTCGCCAGCCTTTTCATTAACTCTTCAACGGGGAGAGTATCCAAGCCGTTCGATCGTGCGTGCTTCTTGGTGTTCGGCTTTCGGTCGCCTTTTTTGCTGGCGGTTCTGGAACGTGCGAACACGGTCAACCCTCTCTCGTCACCTAGTGATCGTCACTTCACCGTACGCAGTACCGTGGTTTTCTTGACTAGTCGAAATACCCTAAATTTGGCACTGTGAAAGCTGTTGAAGTTCGCGGACTCATACGCCAATACGGTGGGAAGCCGGCCGTTCATGACCTCGACCTCGACGTAGCCGCCGGCGAATGCGTGGCCATACTTGGCCCCAATGGGGCGGGTAAGTCCACCACCATTGAGATTCTGGAAGGGTACCGACACCGAGATGGCGGCAGCGTCAACGTCTTAGGCGTGGACCCCGCGCAACCAAATCGTGCGTGGCGCAACCGAATTGGGATAGTGGCGCAGTCCTCTGATGACCTTCGCGACGCGACGGTGCGTGAAGCAATTCATCACTTTTCTCGTTTCTACCGCCAGACGAGGGGTGTTGAAGAGACCATTGACTTGGTGGGCTTGACGGAGAAGGCCTCGTCACGAGTGAGCACACTTTCTGGGGGACAGCGTCGTCGTCTGGATGTGGGCTTGGGCGTCGTCGGTCGCCCGGAGTTGTTGTTCCTTGATGAACCCACAACAGGCTTTGACCCCGAAGCTCGCCAACAATTTTGGCAGTTGATTGAGCAATTGAAGAGTGAGGGCGTCACGGTGCTGCTGACGACGCACTACCTGGAAGAAGCCGACACACTCGCGGATCGAGTTGTGGTCATTGCTCGAGGGGTAAAAGTGGCAGATACGACGCCTCGAGAACTCGGTCATCGAAATGAAGCAACGGTAAGTGTTCACTGGTTGGAGAACGGCGCTGCTCGAGAAGAGCGAACCTCGACGCCGACGGCCTTTGTGGCGGGGTTGGCGGACCGAATTGGAGGCGAGATTCCCGGTCTTGAGATTCGTCGGACCACGCTCGAACAGGCGTACTTAGAACTCCTGGACGAAGAGACGCAATGAAAAACTACGCCGCTCTCTGCGCGGACCGCTCAAGATTCGAACTTCGAACGACACTTCGTGACCGAGGGACCGTGATGTTTTCGGTGCTCCTCCCAATTTTCCTATTGGTTATCTTTGGTTCCGTCTTTGGCAAAGGTTCCATTTACGCCGGCTCGAACGTGACGTTCGCGCAGTACATGGTCGCGGGTCTCCTCGCGTCAGGTTTGATATACGGCGCATTTCAACAGTTGGCCATCGCTATTCCCGAAGAGCGAAGTAACGGAACCTTGAAACGCCTCGTAGGTACGCCGATGCCAAAGAGTGTGTATTTCGTTGGCAAACTTGCGGTGTCGGCTTTCATATACATTTTCCAAGCGATTGCACTGCTTGGTTTAGGGCATTTGTTCTACAACATCCACATGCCGGTGTCGGCTCATCTGTGGTTGATATTTATTGGCGTGAGCATCTTGGGTCTCATATCGAGTGCCCTGCTCGGTGTGGCGTTCTCTTCGCTCGCTAAAGATGGAAAATCTGCCTCAGCGCTGGCGGCACCCTTGGTGCTCTTTTTCCAGTTCACGTCGGGAGTCTTTTTTGTCTACGCCTCCTTACCAACGTGGATGCAGGATATAGCAGCGGTGTTTCCTCTCAAATGGCTAGCGCAATCGATGCGTGGCGTGTTTCTTCCCGCAAATTTTTCGAGCCACGAAGTAGCTCAGAGTTTTGAATTTGGTCGCGGATTTTTGATATTGGCGGCGTGGTCAATTGTCGCGTCGGCGCTATGTTGGCGGACCTTTCGCTGGCTGGGTAAAGGTCGCGACTAGCCCGCGTTTCGGACGATTCTTCGTTGTGCCTGACTCAAAATTACTAGCGTGGTTAACGAAACGGTGATTGAGGAGCGGTGATGGCTGAAGTGGCGGGCAACGACGTAGTGACAGTCTTGCGACGAGGAATCCTCAAGTGCCCTCCAGAATTTGTTCTGCAGACGGTGGACGGATTGAACTTACGCCCGAATGGTCGAGTAAGCGTGGTGGTCGGTGCACCACTTCGAATCTTGCAACAAAAGCGTGACGTGACTCACTTCGCCGCAACCGCGCCCGTTGCGGCGGTGCGAGCACTTTCGGAGTTGCTCGGAGCTACGGCACTACAACGCGTTATTGAACTCCTCGGTGAAAATTCCGACGATCCCTCTTTCGAACAATTGGCGAACGCCGTTGACCAGTGCCTGGCCGAAGGCGTAACCAGCGGCGAAATCACGGCCATGCTCAGTTTCGCCATCGAAGAACAGTTCGCGGCCGCCCCGCACTGTTGGCGCCTCTTGGATGAACGACCAGATTTGGCATTGCCAGAATTGGAAGAAGTGGCCGCTCGTCCCGTAGCAGTTGCTTCACACGAGGTTGACCCGGCGATAAAAGAACAACGACGCCAGCGTCGAGAAGTACAGCGTCAACAAAAAAAGAAAGAACAACGCCCCTTGGCACAGCGCCCCAAGAAGAGTCTTGCGAAAGTCGCGGCATCCTCGACGCCTCCTGTGGTGGTTCCGCGTTCGACTTTGACGACACGCCGGCGCCTGCCACTCACACCCGCTGAACTTGCCCGTTTTTCGACGGAGCACCCACAGGCTGGTTGGTTGATTTTGGCTGACGTTCCCTTTGACGCCACGGACCCCGAGATTCCCGACGTCACTTCAAAACTTCGGCCGGCCGTGGTCATCGCGGGGGCGCCAAATGAACTCTTGGTGCAACCGGTGTATTCGAAGATGCAGCCGACCAGGATGCTGCTCAGTGGTTGGCGACGTCTGGGCCTTGATCGCCCGTCCTACGTTGACGGAGCGCGCATCGCGATTTCGTGGAACACCGACGAGTCGCTGCCACGTTTAGGTCAGCTCAATGACGAAGAATGGAATCTGCTCGCCTAGTGAATCAGTTCTGCCTTTTGTAGTTTTCGGGCGACGGACACCAAAATGACAAGTCCTCCAAGCGCCATCGCAAGTCCGGCGATTTGTACTCCTACGGACCCTGATCCTGATTCCTGGCCCAACAGCAAATGCTCGTCGAGTGCTCGAACCAAACCCCACACCACCAGCGCTACACCTGTCACGGTTCCCGGTGCCTGTTCAACGCGCGTCGATCGTTCCATACGAAGAAGTACGAGCCATAGAGCGCCGTCTTCGAGGGCCTGTATGAGGGGAACCGGAACACGTTTGCCGACTTGACCGGCGTAACGAAGCCCAAACCATTGATGCGTAGCGTGACCGCCACCGTTCACCATGAACTGTGGTCCAAGTACCCGTCCCAAAGCCCAGCCGGCCACCAGTGCCGGCACCAAGGCATCGGTGAAGGCCAATAATCGAACGTCGGGCCACCAGTGTTTTTTGGCCCAGAGGCCGAACGGCAGTGCCAGAGCAATGCCGCCGAAACTCGCGAGCCCGCCGTGCCACAAAGAAAATACTTGTGAGGGATTCGATTGGTAGTACGACCAATTGGTAGCGACGTGGGCGAGACGTGCTCCCACCAAGCCAGCGACGATGATGACGGCAGTGAATTTGCCAAAGGGCGTAACGCTGATGCCCGCTTTCACCAAACGGTGCCGTGCGTAGAGATAGGCGACGTACGCGGCGATGGCTAACCCAAAGCCGTACGTGTGAAAGACGAGGGGCCCTACGTGAAACGAAGTTGGGACGGGTTCCACGACGCCACGTTAGAGGCGCGGACGACCGACTCCGGCGAAGCCGTAACCCAGGCGAATTGGCGTAATTCGTACGGTGTAACCCGTTTCCGGGGCTTCAATCATTAAGCCGTGGCCGTAGTACATGGCCACGTGTTCGTCACCGTTGTAACCGTAGAACAACAAGTCGCCGGGTTCAATGTCAAAAAGAGGAACTCGAATGGTGTCGTCAAATTGTGATCCCGAGTAGTGGGGCAGATAAACCCCGGCTGCATCCCACGCGAGCATGACGAGACCCGAGCAGTCGACGCCTCGTCGCGAGGCGCCACCCCAAACGTAGGGAACGCCGAGGTAACTGAGGGCCGCCCGTACGGCGACTTCAGCACGAGCGTTCGTGGGCGGAATTGGGTAGCCCTTTTTGGGCTTCGCCCCGTGAAGTTTTTTTGCGTCGGCTGCGGCTGCTTTGGCTTCAATGCGGGCCAAGTAACTAGCGATCGCGCCCTTTACTTGGCTAAGTTCTCGCTGCAGCGCACTTTGTAAAGCTTGTGCGTTGTGAAAAGAGGTCGCGGCGGTCTTTGCGGCAGTCGCCGCTTGCTGATCTTCTTGGTGAAGAATTTGTCGTTCTTGGGTCAACACCAACTTCGAGATCTTGAGATTCGCGACGGTGGAGGCAACATTTCCTTCAGCGATGCTGTTGTAGACGTTGGTGGAGCCAATCTTGCTCTCGTCATTGTTGAAAAGGGGATTCGTGGCCGCTTCTGAACCGTTGGTCACGTAGGCAAAAACAGCCGCCTGTTCCAATTGCTTGTTGCCTTGTTTTACTTGTTGTTCGTCCTGGGCGACGGCGTGCTGTGAATTGGAAATCTTGGCGTTTAGTGCCTGCAACGCAATTTGGGCCTGGTCGTACTTTTGGCCAAGCAATGACACCCGACCCGAAATCGTTTGAATCTTGCTGTAAATAGCGGCGGCAGCGGCCTGCTCGGATTTCAAGCTCGCGGAAGCAGGGTTGCCGAAAATTGTCACAGTGCCTGAACACACTGCGACTACGGCCAAAATGGGTGTCACCCACCGGAACTGCCTAAGCCCCTTGAATGGCCGCGGCGTCGAAAAGCGCGCAAGGCGCTCGACGTCGGTCACGAAGTAAAGGCTACTTCGTTTAGGCGCGCGATTACCTGTCGAGTTTTTTAAAACTTCGTAAAGTACCTGATCAAGCGGCTTAGAAACAGAGAGAATTTGCGCATCGCTTTGTTGGCATCTCGTAATTCACAAGACGTTTCATGTTGCGCATAGGCTTTCGCGCATGTCAGCACGATCAAGAAATTTGCCACGACGTTCTTGTCTTTCAACGCCTGGGTCATCAGACCGTTTCCTCGCTAAAGCTCCAACGGCCGCGGCCGACATGACGTTTCTCGATCTTGAAGATTCCGTGTCGCCGAACGAGAAAGTCGCCGCGCGACAAAAGGTCATTGCCGCCATCCGCGACCAACGATGGGACGACCGTGTGCTGTGTGTCCGTGTGAACGCTTGGGACACCGAATGGACCTACGGCGATGTCATCGAGGTCGTCGGAAATGCTGGTCCGCGTTTGGACGAGATTATGTTGCCCAAGGTCCAAACGGCCGCGGAGGTTGTGGCATTGGACCTTCTGCTTACGCAAGTCGAGAAAAACGCTGGTCTGCCGATAGGCCACATTGGCATTGAAGCCCAGATTGAGACGGCACGAGGACTCATCAATGTCGACGATATTTGTGCTGCCTCACCGCGTTTGGAGACGATCATTTTTGGCCCAGCGGACTTCGCAGCTTCGATTGAGATGCCTGTTTTAACTGGAGGAGTGGCCATACCGGAGTACCCGGGCGACCACTTCAACTACGTGTTCTCTCGCATTTTGATGGCGGGCCGAGCCAATGGTTTGCAGGTCATCGACGGTCCGTTCCTGCTGGTTCGCGAGCTAGACGCCCTTCGCGAATTTGCGCAGCGTACAAGAGTTTTGGGTTACGACGGGAAGTGGGCGCTCACGCCCGATCAAGCTGGCGTTCTTAATGAGGTGTATTCGCCAACGCAGGAGCAGTTCGATAAAGCCTGGGACATTCTTGAGGCGTACCGGGCCGCAACTGAGGACAATCACACCGGCGCCGTCATGTTCGGTGATGAAATGATTGACGAAGCGAGTCGCAAAATGGCCACCAAGTTCGTAACTCGCGGAGAACGCGCTGGATTTAAGCGGTCATAGAGACCCCTTAGTTTTTCAAAGGAAACGTTCGTACTTGCGAATAGTTCCCATTAAGGTAGCCCCATGGCGACCATCGAATCAGCAAAACCCGCTCTCAGCGCCAAAATCCGGGACTCGTTTTCGCCGCTCGAGTGGCGTCGTTTGTACGGAATGTTTGGATTCATTCTGTTCTTGCACGTGCTGGGAATTGGCATCCTCATCTTTGCTTCAGTGCATCACTACGCGATAGGTACGACCGGAAAACTAGGTATTGGCACAGGCGTTTTGGCCTACACGCTTGGTATGCGTCACGCCTTTGACGCGGACCACATTGCAGCGATTGATAACACAACGCGAAAATTCATGTCCGAGGGCAAGCGACCAATGTCGGTTGGCTTCTTTTTCTCCTTAGGTCACTCCACCATTGTTTTTGTTATGACCATCTTGCTCGGACTCGGTGTTCGAGCATTGGGCGGTCAAGTGAAGAATTCGAATTCGACATTGCACGTCGTTGGAAACCTTGTTGGCACCGCGGTGTCGGGAAGCTTCTTGTACCTCATCGCGATATTGAACTTGATTGTTCTCGTGGGAATTTTCAAAGTGTTTCTTGAGATGCGACGTGGACGATTTGATGACTCCGAGTTAGAAAAGCACCTCAACGCACGCGGATTCTTTATGCGTTTTTTTGGTCCGCTGGCGAGGTCAGTTGACAAGCCTTGGAAGATGTATCCCATTGGCGTTCTTTTTGGATTGGGATTCGACACCTTCACTGAGGTCGCGTTCTTGGTCCTTGCAGGATCCGCGGTTGCAGCGGGTCTACCTTTCTGGGCGATTCTCTGCTTACCGATTTTGTTTGCCGCGGGTATGAGTTTGCTCGACACCATTGACGGATCATTCATGAACTTTGCCTACGGATGGGCATTTTCCAAGCCCGTGCGAAAGGTTTATTACAACATCACCATTACGGGGTTGTCGGTGTTCGTGGCCTTGTTTATTGGCACACTCGAACTCTTGCAAGTGGTGTCAAGCCAACTGAAGCTTTCAGGCGGCTTTTGGAATTACGCCAAAAACTTCAATATCAATACCGCTGGCTTCATCATTGTGGGGATGTTCGTCGTTGTGTGGGCTGGAGCACTGCTTGTTTGGAAATACGGACGTGTCGAGAGCCGCTGGGAAAATGCCGCAATTAGGGCACAAGTCTCTCGAGGCGAGCGTCCCGATCTGCACTCGGCGGGTATTGAACTTGGTGCGGTGCACGCACCCTTCACGATCGAAGAATAAAAGGGCGGTTGCCCTCTTTGTTCTCTTGCTTTAGTCGTAGGTTTTAACGAGCGTGGTGCTATTTCGTACTAAGAGTTTCGAGTTTTTCCAAACTCGCGAACATGGAATCACGCACTGAATTCGAACCGTTAATCCAACCGCCGCTTTCTTGCTCGAGAATCCAATTATTTTTCTCGTTGCCGCAATCGAAAGTCTCGGTGACAACGGTGGCATCGTCGCCATCCGGAGAGAGTTGGTAGCCCCATCGATAACCCGCCGGAACGCCAATTCTTAATGGGTCACCACCCGCGGTGTCGATGTCTCCGGGAGCGGGTTCCCACGTGATGCGACGATTGGGTTCGAACTCGACGACATAATTGATCATCGTGTAGTCGCGACCAAGCCGATGCATCTTTACGGTGAAGATTTCGCCGACTGTCGTGATGACGCCGCTTCCGACGGCTCCTCGGAGCATGTCGGATCCGTCGAATTCAGTGTGTCGCTGCGGACTTGCCAAAATCTCGAAAATTCGCCGAACCGGCGCTTCAATCCGTCGCGACACTTCGACCCGGTTGGGTACTTGCAGCACTCCTCGGCCCCCTGCTCTGGTTGACACCGCTCGATATGACGTGATCGTGCTTGTTCGCTCGACGCCGCATGACTAATCATTGAAACTATCGCCTCGAGCTTCACCAGTAAAGAAAATGTTGTCGCTTTGCAAGAACCCATTTTGAGAGAAGCACGAAGCCGTTGTGTGACCTCATGGACATTTCCCAGTCCATGACGCCGATCCGAAAATCTCTGAGCTTAGAAGTTGTGCAATGGCGAAGCGCCCGCCAAAACAATTCGAGGATTGTCCGAAGGATTCAGCCAACGCAGCAATTTCAAAAGATCTGGCACATGGATAGTCACGCAACCTTCGGTCGATGCTTCTGTTGCGTGCAAGAAAATCCCCGAGCCGAAATCGCCCGCGGATGGGGTGTTGAAGTTGATGACTGCGAAGTATGGGTACGCCGCCTTTTCTTCCCAGAGGCATTCAGTATTTGCACCGAACGGGTTATGGGCGCAGTTCGTGATGACGGAGTGACGAAAAGAGTTGTACAACCGTCCTCCTTGAGAGTTCTCGTCCCAGTAGTCACCTGGAACGAGCCGGTGGTATGGATAAAGAACCCCGGGATCAGGTTGATTTCCGTACATTGAAGTTCCAATCGAGAAGTCACCCAAGGGCGTGGTGAGATCTCCCTCCCTGCGTTGTGATCCACTCAACCATCCGTGCGCTCCAACACGAGCCGCCATTGCTGGAAATTCCGAAGTCCACCCTTCAGCCGTCCATTGATAGGAAGTGAGCCACGCATAACTGGATGATCCAACGTCCGACGTGACAATGATGACTTGGAGAGCACTGTCAATGTTCGAGAGTCCTTCAGGCAATCGGGTCGGCGCCGCTGTTTTACTCGTCCACAAGAGTTTTGAAGTATTACGAAGTACCAGATCACCGTCATTGAGGAGTTCAAGCGTGCTCGTGGTGCGCGACAGTGTTTTTGTCGACCACGCAAGTCGTCCTGAACTTGATTTGGCGACCAAATCGCCGTTTTCTTGAAGTTCTATCTGGCCTGCACCAGAAGAACTGTTGACTTCATCAGACCAGAGAATGTTGAAGTTCGCATTTTCGATGACCAGCGATCCATTATTGAGTAAGTCAAGTCGGTATTGCTTATTCGTCGTGACAAGTAGTTGGCCTTTCGACCAGAGGCTCCCACTGGCCATCGAATTTTGGGATGCCAAGGTCGGCGACGCCGCCAAAACCGGAGAGGCAACGAAACCGATGAGAAGGATGATGCCCACAAAACTGATGAACAATCTCGTTCCAGTAGAGGCGAATTGTCGACCAACGGTGTTCCTTGGTCTCATCAAAAGGACCCGGAAAAGGGAATTGCTCGAATAGGGCAAAGGTCGATTGAACGCGCGACTCTGTTTTGAACGGACATCGGGGAGTTGATCAAGCCTTGGGAGCCATTCTTCGGCCCCAGCGGCCCAACGGTTTTGCTCTCAATGAACCACGGTGGCCGTTCGTGATGTATCAACATCGTTTTGATCCAGATTTTGGAATATTCAAGACTCTTTTTCGTGCGACTCCTTCAGAAGGAAAATGTCACCGAGGTCTGGAGTGACGGGTTGTGAAAAGGACGAACTTATGTGTCATCCCAGTGCTCACTACTTGCACGGTATGGACTTCGACTTGTTTCGATATAGAGGCGAAATTCCCAACTACGAGTCCTGGCGCTACGGTTCCAAATAATTCCGTTAGTTGCTCAAAAAGTACCCGGTGGCCGCCTTCGAGACGTTGACAGTTCTCCGAACGTGGAGCATTTCATTTGCTCCCGACCAAGAACATGACGACAACAATGCGGTTGTCCGCACTCGACATCGACGTGAACACAATCGAACTTCGTTTTTGACTCTTACTAAGTTGACGGGGGTTCGATCTTGGCACCTAAAGGTGGAAAGATTTATTTGCGCTGATCCAAGAGACGACGCGCCACGACCTTCAAGCACAGGGTCTCGTCGGCGCCTTCAAAGATGGAAAGAACTCTCGCGTCCACGAAAAGTCGACTGACGGGATATTCTTCGGCGTAGCCCATGCCACCATGAATCTGCATAGCTTCTCTCGTCACCCATTCAGCAGCTCGGCACACGTAGGCCTTGGCCATGGATGCTTCGAGCGTTCCTTCGCCCTTGCCCATGAGTTTGGCGACGTCCAAGGAGAACTGACGGGTGGCTTGGATAATGCAGGCCATCGTGCCCAACTTCACACGGGTCAATTCATAATTGATAATTGGCTCGCCAAAGACGGTGCGGTTTCTCGCGTAGTCCAGTGCCGCGTCGTACGCGGCCTGCATGACACCCACTGCGCGCGCGGCGGTTTGAATGCGTCCATTTTCGAACCCCGCCATCTGGAAGTAAAAGCCCTTGCCGAGTCCGGCTTCGCCGCCGACCAGATTGGCGTCAGGGACAAACCAGTTTTCGAAACTCAGTTCGTAGGAGTGCATGCCTCGATAACCCAAGGTGTCAATCGGCCGACCTTCGAGACGGCCATTGTCGTCCCTGCGCCCTTCACCGGAGGCGTCTTGAGAAAAGAGAAACCCTTGTCCGTCGCCGACGGGCTTTTCCACCAAGAATAGTGATAAGCCGCGATGCGCCTTTTTGCGGTCAGGGTCAGTGCGAGCAAGCAACATCAACACGTTGGCGCGCGCGGCAAACGTGCACCACGTCTTGGTACCGTTAATTAACCAGCCCCCGTCAGTTTTTGTAGCCGACGTCGTGAGTCCCGCCACGTCACTTCCGTAATCGGGCTCCGTCACCGCCACGGCCGCCAATGTCTCGGCGGAAGCAAGTCGTGGGAGCCAGTACTGCTTTTGTTCCGTGGTCCCTCCAGCGACTAACGCTCGTGTCAAAATTTCAGGTCGGGTGATGAGTGATCCGCCAATACCAAGTCCACCCCACGAGAGTTCTTCGGTGGCAATGACCATGCCGATGTATTCGGATTCGCCACCAGCGGCAAAGCCACCAAATTCTTCGGGTACGGAAAGTCCAAAGCCCCCGAGTTCGCTGAGCCCTTCAATTATGGATTCAGGTATGTCGCCGTTGGTGCGGTGCACGTGTTCGGCGTGCGGGCGAACTTTTTCTTCGGCGAAACGATGAAAGACGTCTGAGACCATGGCGAATTCTTGGTCGAGGTGTCGAGGCCCCGGTGTTTCCGCGAGTGAGCTGAGCACGCCAGGGCTTCGGTAGGTGGCGACAAAACTTGAAAATGGTAAGAACCAGTCGGCCGAAACGCCCCATAATTCTTCTCGACCAAGGATTCGACCGGCGAGATCGCTCAGAGCCTGGGCCAAGAACGCGCCGGTCAGCGTTGCTTCTAGCGAACCCTTCGCGGCGTAATCAAGATTTGCTCGAGCGGTGGCGATGGCACTGGCGGCATGGGAAAGATCGTAGGCAAAGGTCTGGTTGGCATCAATACCACCGTTGGCGGCGAGTCGGTCAAGTCCGTGATCAACAATTGACTGGGCGCGCGAGATGAGTTCGGCGACGTCGGTCAGACTCAGTTCAGGAGATGCCATGAAGGCAAAACTAATAGATACCGAGCCAGACCCGGTCTCCTTCTAGGCTACGAATGTGAAAGTAACGATGCTCCTCGCAGATTCTGCGCAAGTAGCCGACGGCAAGCTCTACATATTGGGCGGTGGCTGGTCGGTGACGGGTCCCGACCCCGCCCCCTCAGCCGTTGGCATAAAAATTGAAGTCGAACGCCACGAGATTGGCGGCGTGCATCACTGGGAGTTGTTTTTGGAGGACGCCGATGGTCGCCCCGTCTTGGTGGGTGACGACGTGCCTCAACCCGTTGAAGTACGTGGGGAATTTAGTGTTGGTGAACCCGAAGGCGTTCCCGAGGGAACACCCGTTGACGTGCCGATTGCCATCAATTTTGGCCCCTTGCCGCTAAAGACCGGTGAACGCTTCACCTGGCGACTCGTTATCGATGGCGAAACGCCCCAAGGAGCATTGGTGGCCTTTGGAACCCGTCCAGCGTTGGAAGAAGAGTTGAAAGATCTCTGATGACCACCTTTGATCGCCCCTTTGGCCGTTACTTCGAGGATTTCGAACCTGGTGATGTCTACAAACACTGGCCCGGTAAGACCATCACCGAAGCCGACGACCACCTGTTTTGTATGTTGACAATGAATCACCACCCGCTCCACACGAACGCCTGGTTCGCGGAGAACGAAACCGTGCACAAACGAAATGTCGTGGTGGGCAACCTCGTGTATTCACTCGTGCTCGGCATGAGCGTGCCTGATGTATCGGGGGCGGCCATTGCGAACCTGGAAATCGAAACGTTGTTGCACAAAAATCCGACGTTTCACGGCGACACGATTTATGCAGAAACCCACGTACTTGAAAAAGTAGAGTCGTCGTCGAAAAACGATCGCGGCATCGTGACCGTTGAGACGAAGGGTTTTAAACAAGACGGACTTGAGGTGTGTTATTTCCGCCGGAAGGTTATGGTCTGGAAGCGTGAGTTTGCTCCCCAACGTCGACGTCCGTACCCGAACGACGTCTGGGACTGACAATCTTTCGGCGATTCGTCGTCGAATTGTGTTGAGCGCGCCAAAGGTAGATCGCGCCTTACCGTGGACGAACCACGAAAGTCCTTGGGCGATTCTCGTGAGCGAAGTGATGCTGCAACAAACGCAGGTCGTTCGAGTGCTCGAACCCTGGCGCAAATTTTTGGAATCATTTCCGACGCCGGAAGCGTGCGCCAACGCTTCTCAGGCCGACATCATTCGACATTGGGCCGGGCTTGGCTACCACCGACGGGCGCGGTCGCTGCACGGTGCCGCGATCATGATTTGTTCCGACTTTGGTGGCAAAGTGCCTACCAGCCCCGACCTTCTTCGACGTTTGCCAGGTGTGGGCGAGTACACGGCCAACGCGGTGGCGTCGTTTGCTTTTGGCGAGCCCGTCGCAGTTCTTGATACGAACGTGGGCCGAGTGTTGTCTCGTGCGCTCGCTAATCGGCCATTGCAGCGTCGTGAAGCACAAGATCTAGCTCAGCAACTTCTGCCAAAAGCAAAATCAGTAATTTTTAACCAGGCCATGTTGGACCTAGGCGCTCAGTACTGTCGCGCAGTTCCCAAATGTGAAGAATGTCCGATTGCTGCACTTTGTCGCTGGCGCCAAGAAGGCGGTGTTGATCCGTCGAAAAAGAGCGCTGGCGTCTCAAGGCCACAATCGCCGTTCGAAGGTTCGCGTCGCCAGGCCCGGGGACGAATCATTCGAGCACTTGGAATCGAGACACTTTCGTTGTCGCAGGCGAGGGCAGTCGTTGGAGAAAAATTGGGTGATCAAACGCTCGACGTTTTGAGCGACCTTCGCAGCGACGGGCTCATTGAAGAGCGCAATGGTCGTTGGTCGCTACTCGCCTAAAAAGCTGTCGATGTGTTCGTGAATTTCGGTGGGTTGTTCCAAGTGCAAGAAGTGCCCTGCGTTCTTGACGTAGACCATTTTTGAAGTTGGCGACAAAAAGTCCAGAGGATTCGAGATAGCACTCTTCGCGAGACAGCCATCGTTTTCACCGTGCAGATAGAGAACTGGTTGGCTAGGAATGTTCGCGATATTTGCTTGGATGTAGTCGTGTTTTGTTTCTTCGGCAACCACTGAGTTTCCGAACATTGCACGGTAATAACCGAGGGCCGCCGAGAGGTTTTCTGGGTTGGTGAGCGCCTTGATGACGTGGTCAGCGTCTAGGTGGCCGTCGTAACCCGGTGACCAGTCGCGCCACAAACCTTTTATGAAGGCGTAGTCGTCGACCGGTACCGTGAAATCTGCCAGAGGCGACTGGAAAAAGAACATGTACCAAATGCGACGTAGCTGTTCGTAGTTCGAAAGACCACCCGCCATTGCACTAAGCGGTGGCACCGCAAACGTTACGGCTTTGCTCCAGCGTTCGGGAGCGCCGTTGATTGCGGCGTACGTTGCCGAAGCTCCCCAGTCGTGACCAATGAGCAGTGCGTTTTCGTCGCCCTCAAGGCGATCGTGCAGCGCTATCGCATCGTCGGCGAGTGCGGCGACGCGATAATTACCTGAGGTCGCCACCGTCGAGGGGGCGTACCCGCGCAAATTTGGTGCGGCGACTCGCCATCCGCGTTCGGCCAAGTGCGGCATGAGGTAGCGCCAGGTGAAGCGCGTGTCGGGAAATCCGTGGAGGCATAGGGCAAGCGGGCCCTTGGTCGGCCCGCCAACGTCGACAACGAGCGTGGTGTCATCGAGCGCAATCTCAAGTGTCTGCATGTTTCGAACGATAGTGAATTCTCGCCAATAGTGTCGGAGCCGTGAATGTCCTTGAAATGGAACACTACAAAGAGGTGGTTGGCCACTTCGCGACGGGCGTCGTCGTGGTTACGGCGATCTCCAGCGATGGACCGGTTGGCTTTACGTGCCAAACCTTTGGCTCTTTGTCGATTGATCCCATACTTGTTTCCTTTTCTGCGCGGACTTCAAGTCGCACGTGGCCCAAGATACGTTCAGTGGGTCGACTGGGCCTAAATATTCTTTCGCAGGATCAAGAGGCGCTGGCTCGGAACTTCGCGACCAGTGTTGACGACAAGTTTGACGGCGTGGCGTGGACCCAGGCGCCCAATGGCTCGCCCTTTCTTGACGGTACGCTCGCTCGGCTTGAAGGCGTCGTCCGGCAAGTCGGAAGTTACGGCGATCACGACATCGCGGTGGTGGAGATTGACTACTGCGAAACCAATTCGGGCGTACCACTGCTCTTCTACCGTGGGGGTTACGGCGTTCCAAATTCGTAAGGCGGATTTCGGTACGCTCGTGAGCGTGAGCAGTCGCACTCGAGACTTTTATCATTGTGGGCTTCCGTGATACGTCTCGCGGCCCTGATACTGCTGATACTTATTGTTTTCTTGGGCGGCGCAATCGCATTTCTTCGTTGGCGAAAATTGCGCCGAGACGAGATTCGTATTTTGGAACGACACTCCAAGAATTTTCTTCCGCCGCCTTCGCCCTACCAACCCTCCAAGGGATTTCGTTTGCTGGATGGATCAACGACACTTCCGGCACCACGTGACGTGCAGCGTCCACGACTTGATCCGGATGCTCACTACGTTTTTGGCGAGACGACGCCATCCTTCGGCGAAGATATTGCCGCAAGTGCCCGCCGACACGACCAAATGTGGGCACTTGATCGAGCCTCGCGCCGACGAGGACTTAGCCAATCGTCGTGGCGAGTCGTGGGCGTCGCCCTGCTCGTCATTCTCATCTTGCTAATTGTGGGATATTTCCTCGAGCGACATCCGACAATGCATCACCATAAAACTCCCACAACGACAACATCGACCGTTGCGGCCCAGTGGCCGAGTCAATTGGTGGCCACGTCGTCGACTAGTTCTACAGCGACCTACAACATCCCGACAGGTAGTTACACATTTGTAACGACCGCTGAAGGTGGAGCACTGCACCTCACTGTGCGAAGTGGGACCCCGTCATCGGTTGTGTACCAGGGCAACTTAGCCAAGGGTGCGAGCGAATCGCTCTCGCTGTCGGGTGACACGACGGTCGTTATTGACCCGAGCGCTGACGGCGTCATTACGTTGCATTCAAGTGATGTCGTGCTACCCGCGTCGGCGGGAACGTCAATGACCTTGACTTTTACGTCGTCGGCTAGTTGACCTTTGTAATTTCACTCAATATGAACGCCAGAACTTGGGCTTCATCGCGCCACGCGTCGTATCGACCCGAGGGACCGCCGTGGCCAGCGCCCATCTCCGTTTTTAAGTACGCCATGTTTTTTGGGTTCGCGTCACGTAGTTTCAATACCCACTTGGCAGGCTCCCAAAAGCCAACACGAGAATCGTTGAGTCCACCACTCGCGAAGAGGTGGGGATACTCTCGCGTCGATCCATCAGGATTACTAGCTAGGACATTGTCGTAAGGGGAGTACGACTTCATCGTTCGATACGCACTCGCACTCGCGTCTGGATTGCCCCATTCTTCCCATTCACCGACGGTGAGTGGAAGTGAATCGTCCAACATCGTGGTGAGAACGTCCACGAATGGAACTTCGGCGACGATGCACTGAAATAAATCAGGTGCAAGATTCATAACGGCACCCATGAGCAGTCCTCCGGCTGATCCTCCGCGGGCCGCTAATTGTTCGCCCGTGGTCCATCCGTTGTCAATCAAGAAACGTGCGACCGTGACAAAGTCGCTGAACGTCGTCGGCTTTTGTGCGAGTTTTCCTGTTTCGTACCAAGATCGACCCATTTCGCCGCCTCCGCGAATATGCGCAATAGCAAAAATCACGCCGCGATCTAGCAGCGATAAGAGCATTGAGGAGAATGATGGATCAATAGAAATCTCGTAACTGCCGTAGCCGTAGAGCAAAAACGGGGCGGGGGAAGCCGGAAGCACTTCGCCGTTCGGCGTTGATGTAACAACGCTTCGACGCGCGACGAGTGACACCGGAATATTTTGTCCATCGCTGGCCGTAACCCACAGTCGCGTGGTCACGTAATTGTTAGCGTCAAAATCGCCGAGTACTTTTTGCTGCTTTCTAACGATCGTCTCGCCAGAAGCGATATCCACATCGGCGACGAGCCGAGGGGTAACGAGTGAGGTGATGCCGACGCGAAGTTGAGTGGTCACATAGTTCGGATTAGCTCCCAGTCCCACGGTCGACGGCCGCACGTCACCTTGCACCAAAGTCGAACGTTCTAAAAGGTCGTTGCCAAAAGGATCGGTACCGGAATCAAGTTTGGCAATCCTGACGGCGGCGCACCCGTCCACCCGTTCACTCAACGCGAGAAAGTTTGAAAATGCTTCGACACCGTCGAGACGGTTGCCGGGACGTTCCGGGATCAACTCTCGCCACGTTTTTTGGTCTACTTCTCGAACGAGAAGACGAAAATCTGTGGCGTCCTCGTTCGTGGTTTTTAGCCACCAAGCGACGTTAGAAGTGTCGACAAAGTGCTCGACGCCGTATTCAATACCGTGGCGTCGTTCTTCTAGGAGCTGGAATTCATCGGTGGGTCGTGACGCGTCAACAAAATGCACTTCGGTGGTCGTGGAAGAACCAAGAAAGTTCACGATGACACGGTCGTCGCGAGACCGGCCAACGCTGACGCTGTACTGAGCATCGGGTTCTTCGTACACCAGAACGTCGCTCGCCGTTGAGGTGCTCAGTTCATGTCGCCATAGTTGCCACGGTCGCATCGCCTCGTCGACGCGCGTGTAGAAGAAATGTCGACTGTCCATGGCCCAAGCGAAGCCGTAATAAACATCCTCCAGGGTGTCGAGCAGGGGTTCGCCACCGGTGAGCGATCGAATGGTCACGGTGTGTCGTTCGCTGCCTTCAAAGTCAACGCCAACGGCGAGCCACTCGTCATTGGGACTTACGGCGAGCACTCCCACCGACAAGAAGTCATGGCCCTGCGCTTCGACGTTCTCGTCCAAAATAATTTGTTCGCCGTCAATGGCAATGTTGGGGTCAATGGTTGGCGGCGTCGTGCCTTCGCCCGACACGCGAAGTCGACAGCTGATTGGATAGTTCAGACCTTCTTTGGTGCGCTCGTAGTACCACCAATCACCTTTTCGGACCGGTACCGAGATATCCGTCTCTTCGATGCGAGCCTTTATCTCGTTGTAAAGCTCGTTTTCCAAAGGCTTAAGTGCAGCAAAGGACTCCGCGAGAAACGTGTTCTCGGCCTGGAGGTGTTGAAGAACCTCTTCGTTTTCACGGTCCATTAACCAGTAGTAGGGGTCAATTCGCGTATCGTCGTGACGAGTAATTTCGAACGGTCGTTTTGGGGCTTTCGGGGCTGAACTCACTAGGACACTCTTGCAGTCTTGGCGCACTCACCAAGCGTTTGAGTTAGTACTATGGACGTAGGGGTAATCCCAAAGGAGCTGGTATGTCAATCGACAATTTGGATTTCAGTCGCTATCAACTGGGTTGGAGCGACGAAATGAGCCCCGTTTTCAAACCAAAGAAGGGCATCAACGAAGCCATCGTCCGAGAAATGTCCGACATCAAGTCCGAGCCCCAGTGGATGCGGGATTTTCGCCTCAGCGCTCTAAAGCGTTTTGAGAAGAAGCCAATGTTGCCGTGGTTCGCTGACCGGATGCCCGATCTCGATTTCAACGATATCTATTACTACATCAAGCCCACCGAAAACCAAGTTGATCGCTGGGAAGATCTTCCCGACGCCATCAAGAACACCTACGAGCGACTTGGTATTCCCGAAGCCGAGCGCAAATACTTGGCGGGCGTCACGGCGCAGTACGAGTCAGAAGTGGTGTTCCACCGCAACCGTGAGGACCTTGAAAGTCTCGGTGTGCTGTTTTGTGACATGGACACGGCTGTTCGCGAGTACCCCGAACTCGTACAGAAGTATTTCGGAACGGTAATTCCTCCCAACGACAACAAATTTGCTGCGCTGAACTCCGCGGTGTGGTCGGGTGGCTCTTTCATCTACGTTCCACCGGGCGTCAATGTCGACCAGCCGCTTCAGGCGTACTTTCGCATCAACACCGAGAACATGGGTCAATTCGAACGGACGCTCATTATCGCGGACGAGGGCTCGCAGGTTCATTACGTCGAAGGTTGTTCAGCTCCGGTGTATTCCACCGACTCACTGCACTCGGCGGTGGTGGAACTCATTGCCCTACCTGGATCTCGCATCACGTACACAACGATTCAGAACTGGTCCAATAACGTTTATAACTTGGTCACCAAGCGAGCGAGGGCAGAAGCCGAAGCGCGCGTTGAATGGATTGACGGCAACATTGGTTCGCGTCTCACCATGAAGTACCCTTCGGTCTATCTCATGGGACCGAAAGCCTCTGGTGAAGTTCTCTCCGTTGCTTACGCCGGACCGGGACAGCGCCAAGACGCGGGAGCGAAGATGGTGCACTGTGCTCCCGAGACCACTTCAACAATCATCTCGAAGTCCATTTCCAAAGACGGAGGTGCGACAACCTACCGCGGTTTAGTGAAAGTGGAAGAGGGTGCAAAGGGCGCCAAGGCGTTTGTACGCTGCGACGCTTTGCTGCTTGACGAAATGTCAATCTCGGAAACCAAGCCCTACATGGAAGTCGGCGAACAAGACGCCTCTATCGGTCACGAAGCCACCGTCTCGAAGATTGGCGACGACCAGTTGTTCTATTTGATGAGTCGAGGTCTCACCGAGGCTCAGGCCATGGGCATGATCGTAAACGGTTTCATTGAACCAGTGACGAAGACACTTCCAATGGAATACGCCGTGGAGTGGAGCCGCCTGATTGAACTGCAAATGGAAGGTTCAATCGGTTAACGAGGGGCTCGACGCATCGTGAAAAGTGGGGGGCCGTTTTTTACGGGGCGAAGCGTGGCGTGAAGTTCGTAACCGAATCGTCGGTAGTAGGCGATGTTGTCTTCTTTTTGCGTTTCTAAGTAACTGGCGACGCCTTGCTCATCGATTTGTGGAATCGCGTGCTCCATGAGCATTTTTCCAATACCGTGCCGCTGCAGCTCCGGGTCAGTCACCAGCAGCAACAAGTACCAATGCGGCTCTTTAGGGTGCGCCTTCGCAATTGCGGCGATGTATTTATTGCCAACGCGCAGCGCCCGACTACTTCGAAACAGGGCTCGTAATGAACTCGGTACCTGGGCTAATTGTGAACGAATCGGAGGTGGGTAGGCCCCCGTTGGTAGCCACGCCGAAACACCAACAATGCGATTCGATTCGTCGCGAGCCGTCACAATGTGAGCTTTTGGGCCCATGTGCAAAAGCGCTCCACGAAAGAAAAAAACGAGACCGCGATTCCTCTGCAGAGCCTTTTCGGAGAGATAGACGAAAAATGGGTCGGTGTAGAAACCTCGAGTCGCGACGACGGCGGCCTCTGCGTACTCGTCTTTGGATAGCGGATCAAAGTTCAAGTGGACGTTCATCGTGGACACGTGGCGATCATACGGCGGGCGTCTCCCGTAGAATAAGTATCCAATGGGTATGCGAGAAGAATGCAAGCATTTTCAGAGTCGTACGTACGCCTCGGGTGAGGTGGCGAGGTTTTGCGTGCTGGGAAATGCTCCCGATCAACCTTGGGCCTGTCCAGAAAATTGCCTCACCTATGAGCCACGTCTCGTTGACGTGGGTTGGTCGCATGGCACGTTGGTTGACAAGCCCGTTGGAGACCTGCCCGCACCTGACGTCCCGGTCGGCGACCGACGAGAGATCTTGAATTCCGCTGAAGCAATTGTTAATGCTGTGGCGCCCGAACTCTTTGAAGAACGCCGAAATCAGTTAGACGAGATGGAACGTCGAGACCGACGCGGCTGGAAATTCTGGCGTCGTTAGTTTCCAGTGAAGTGGGGCGGTCGTCGCTCTAAGAACGCCGTCATGGCTTCGGTTAGATCGTTGCTCTGCAAGTACATGGTGTTCCAGCGGGCCACGAACTCAAGTCCTTCTTCAACAGTTCGTCCGTCATTGGCGGCGAGTACGGCCTTCGTACCTTGCACCGCGAGGGGCGAGTTTCGCGCAATCTCGTGCGCCAATTCAAGCGCAGCTGCCACGACATCGTCGCCCGTTTCTCCAAAGACATTATTGATGAGTCCAATGCGCATCGCATATTGCGCATCAATGTCCTTACCGGTGTACGCCAGTTCTGCGACGTGGCCGGCACTGACTATTTTTGGTAAGCGTTGCAACGTTCCTAGATCGGCCACAATGGCCACCTTCGCTTCGCGGACGGAGAATATTGCCGAACTCGAACCCAACCGAATGTCGGCGGCGCAAATTAGATCGATGCCACCACCAATGCAGTAACCGTGCACTGCGGCAATGACGGGAATCTTGAGTTTTTCAATCGCCGTAATGGAATCTTGCATGGTGCGGACCGCTTCGTAGAACGTGGCGCTCGCGGCAGCGTGTGACGCCGGCGTACCACCGCCTCCGCCCAAAGTGGACCCCATCTCTTTGAGATCGAGTCCAACGGTGAAGTGATCACCCCGAGCTGCGATAACGAGTACGCGGATTGCCGGATCACTCGCAACGGCCTGCGCCGCGAGCGGCAGGTCGTGCCATAGCGCTCGTCCGAGGGCGTTGCGCGCATCTACTCGGCTCAGCCACAAAGTGGCAACGGGGCCTTGAACGTCCAAGTCGAGGACAGTGGAGGAAAAAGTCATGGCAATCCTTTCGACGTTTCGCTCTTGGAGCCTAGGTGCATTGATTCATGAATCCCTGATGGGCCGTGCCGTTACACTGGAAAAGGTCCAAAAACCGCATATGAGCACATTTTTCGATTCCGCGACAACCTATATAGAGTCAACTCCTGGCGCTGCGGAACGCCTAGCCCTCTGGAATGCATTTCGTTCGGTGGGTTTGCCAACGGTTTCTGACGAAGTCTGGCGCTACGCGCCACTTTCTCAGTTGACGCTCGACTCGTTCCAGGTTCCAACTTCACCGGGGTCATTTCCCTCATCCGCGCTGTCGGATAAATTGACCAAAAACGCTTCGTTTGTCATTCGGACGATTGACGGTTTTTTGACGGACTCGCCGTCTTTACCATCGGGCGTAACCGCAACCGTCGTTTCAAGTGGTGTAAGTCTAGGAGAACGATCTTTCCTCGACCGCTACGGCGACGATGCCTTCGCTCTTTTGAACGGCGCGTCGTCTCCTGGAACGCTTGAAATCCGTGTTGCTGCCAAGGTGCACGTGGAAGAACCAATTTTCTTAGTCCACGCGGCGTCGAATTCTTCATCGTTTCCTAGCGTGCACGTTTGCGTGGAAGTCGGAGCGCACATTGACATCATTGAATGCTTCGTTGGCGGTCGAGGAAGTTTGGTCGTGCCGTTGAGTGAATATGAATTGGCGGACAATGCGTCGCTGAATTTGGCCACGTATCAACAATTGAATGCGACGGCCTGGCACGTTGCTAGGTCTACGGCACTCTTGCACCGTGACTCGCGATTGCATCAATCGGTCATTGGGCTCGGGTCTCATTACAACCGGTCCCGAAACGATGCAGAGTTCCTAGGTACTGGAGCAGAAAATGAACTGCGAACAACGTTCCTTGGATCTGGTGAGCAGGTGCACGACTTTCGATCGCACCAGCTGCACAAAATTGGTCGCACGAGGTCGACGTTGCTTTCGAAAGGAGCTGTGAGTGATCACTCCCGCTCCGTTTATACAGGACTCATTGAAATCGAAAACGGCGCTCGTCGAACCGACGCCCGCCAAACAAATCACAATTTGCTGCTGTCTTCTACAGCTCACGCCGACACTGTTCCAAATCTGGACATCCGAGAGAATGATGTCGTGTGTGCCCACGCGTCGAGTGTTGGTCCACTCGACGAGATGCAGCGCTGGTACTTGGAATCGCGTGGCGTTCCACGCGACGAGGCCGAACGCCTCATGATTCAAGGGTTCTTCAATGAAATGACTGACTCGCTCCCCGGAGAAGTCGCTCATCTTGTCGAGCTAGAAGTCGGCAAAATCCTTGCGAGCACCCACGTGGTCGCATCGTGACGTCGATCGATGTTGGTGAACTCTCGACGTTCGTGGAAGGTATTCCCCAACAAACAAAAATCGAGGGACGAATTCTCGTTCTCGTGCGAATCGGCGATACCGTGTACGCACTTGATGATCGATGCTCGCACGAGGACTTCAGCTTGGCCGAAGGCGAAGTTGATGTTGCGACCAAGGAAATTGAATGCGCCCGACACGGAGCGATGTTCCACTTGGTCGACGGGACGCCAGCGTCACTTCCCGCCACTCGACCAGTGCAGTCGTACGACGTCGTTGTTAAAGATGGTCGCGTTGAAGTGAGTGTGCCGTGAGTTCAGTTCTTGAGATTAACGATCTTCACGTCAAGGTGGCCTCACGAGACATTCTTCGTGGCGTCAGTCTTACGATGCACTCGGGCGAAGTACACGTCATTATGGGTCCCAACGGTTCAGGGAAATCAACGCTCGCACACGCTCTCACCGGACGGCCGGGTTATGAGATTACGAAAGGTTCCGTCAAACTCGACGGAACCGAGCTGCTTAATCTTCCCCCGGACGAACGAGCTCGACTTGGACTGATGCTGGCCTTGCAACAGCCGCTGGAAGTGCGGGGCGTTCGCCCTGTCGAACTCCTCGTCGCGGCAGGAGCAAATCCTGTGGGCATCAAAGAACGAATTCGCGAAGAAGCTGAGCTCGTAGATTTACGCCCCGAACTTCTCGATCGATTCGTCAACGTCGATCTTTCGGGTGGCGAACGAAAGCGTGCCGAAATGGTGCAACTCGGAATCCTTCGCCCGAAGTTCGCGGTCCTCGATGAGATTGACTCGGGTCTTGACGTTGATGCTCTGGGCGCTGTGGCTCGCCGATTGCAACTTGCAACGACGCAGTGGTCGTGCGGCGTTCTCGCCATTACTCACTTTCGACGTCTTCTTCAGGAGTTGACGCCCGACGTCATTCATGTGATGAGTGAAGGTCGCATCGTCACGAGCGGTGGGCCCGAACTCGCCGAAACGCTCGAACGTGATGGCTACGAGCCATTTCGCAGTCTTTCAGACTGAATTCACGTTAAGAAACGATTACGAAGCTGACAAAATCAACAAGTAAGTTTGTGTAATGCCACAAGGTCGTCATAGAGCCCCACGTGGCCCAAAAAACGCTGAACGCACGTCGTCACGTCGCAGACTTGCGAACGAGCAGCGCCTCTTGGCCCTTGGAGAAGCAGTCAACGAGCGATCGGGCATTGCTCCCACTTCCCGCCGGGGTCGAGCGAAGCGTTCCTTGCGCCGACGCTTGTCGTACTGGTCGCTTGGCATTGTTGTTCTGCTCGGAGGAATCATTGGCGGTGTCTATCTCTACGCCCAATTGAAGTTCGACAATATTCCCAAGGTCGCCGTACCGAGCGAAGTCCACCGAATTTCGGGCCAGCCCTTCAATGTCCTGATCATTGGTTCGGACTCTCGAGCGGGTCTGACCGGAAACGAGGCTGCACAAACGGGTGGTTCCTCTGTTCAGGGTCAGCGCAGTGACGTCGTGAAAATTGCCCACATTGATCCGGGCAAAGGAACAATTCAAATGGTGTCGATTCCTCGTGACACCCTGGTAACACTGCTCGCTAACCAGTCGCTTTATACGAATTACAACCGAATCAACGTTAATTACGGAAGTGGCCCGAATCTTTTGGTGAAGACGATTGAAGCTAACTTCGGTATTCCAATCAATCACGTCGTGCAAGTGAGCTTCGGTGGCCTCATTAACGCGACGGAGGCACTAGGCGGCGTCTACTTAAACTTCCCCTATCCCGCGAAGGACGCCTACTCAGGTCTCAATGTCAAGCACACCGGATGTCAATTGGTGGATGGATTTCAAGCACTCGCCGTAGCTCGCAGTCGACACTACGAGTACTTCCAAAATGGTCAATGGGTCTATGACGGTACGAGTGACTACGGCCGCATCGATCGCCAAAATACGTTCATCCGAGCATTGATTCAATCGGCGAAGGGTAAGTACAACCCCTTGACACTTAACTCATTCCTTTCTGACTTACCCCAAGGCATAACCCTCGACAACGAATGGTCACTCGACGAACTTATAGGTTTGGCGCTCAAATTTCACAGCCTCAACCCAGCGGAATTGGCGACGTACACCTTGCCAACAATTTCAGCCGGGGATATTTCGCCCTACGGTGACGTTCTCGTTGAACAGCAACCTGAAGGTCAGCAACTACTCGTGAATATTTTTGGTTCCCAACTTGAGAAGCCGACCAATCCGCCGCCCAACGCGCAACTGCAGGTCCTTCCGCCACCCGACGTAACGGTGTCGACAACACCAGCTATTTCGACGAATACGACGACCAAGTCAACGACGAAGTCGACAACGAAGTCAACGACGAAAACTACGACCAAGGTCGCGACGACAACTACGACAGTGCCGGGCGTCACCGTTCCGTACTTTGACCCTACGAACTGCACGCCGTAATTTTTAGAGCGACAGTTCGTCGAGTCCTTGACTCAGCGTGTTCCACGAAAGCGTGGCGCACTTAATACGCACTGGAAATTTGACGACGCCTTGTAAGGCAGCCAGTTCACCGAGCGCACGCACGTCAATCTTTGGCTGCTCGTCTTCGTTGACGAGTTTCTTCTCGTGTCCCATCATCAGTTGCTTGAACGTGGCAATCTTTTCGCGCACTTGATCAATTGGTTTTCCCTTGACGGCGGCACTCATCAGTGAAGCCGACGACTGCGAAATTGAACAACCATGACCTGAAATTTTAATGTTGGTAAGGACACCGTCGGTGACGTCGAGATAGACCACGACTTCGTCACCGCACAAAGGATTAAAGCCTTCAACTTTCTTGGCGGGCTCGGGTAACTCGCCCCGGTTGCGGGGGGAGCGGTAGTGATCGAGAATGATCTCTCGGTAGAGATTTTCAAAATCCGACATAGATCTAAGCAAACACTTTCACGGAGTGAGCCAACGCTTCGAGCAAGACATTGGTGTCCTCGGCAAGGGAATAGGGACCAAACGAAGCTCGAACCGTCGCGGCGAGATCAAATCGTTTCATCAAAGGCTTGGCGCAGTGGTGTCCGGGACGGACACAGACGCCAAATTGATCGAGTACTTGAGCCACGTCGTGCGGATGCACGCCTTGCACGACAAAACTGATAACGCCACCACGATCAATCGTGGAACTGGGTCCAATAACGCGAACCACGTCACCAAATTCGGCGTCGAGTCGCGCGAGAGCGTCCGCGGTTAATTCCGCCTCGTGCTTGGCGATGTTGTCCATTCCCAGCGCCTGCAAGTACAAGACGGAGGCGTTCAGCCCGGCGGCTTCGGCAATGGGCGGTGTGCCCGCTTCAAATCGCGTGGGCCCGCTCGCCGGCGTGTAACCATCTAGGCGAACGTCGGCAATCATTCCGCCACCACCCAAGAACGGCGGCATCGCCTGAAGAATCTCTTCACGAGTCCAGAAAATCCCAATGCCCGTCGGCCCCAGCATTTTGTGGGCACTAAAGGCAATGAAATCAACGTCCAGCGCCTGCACGTCAAAGGGGCCGTGCGCAATGGACTGGGCGGCGTCAACGGCGACGAGTGCTCCGTTGTGATGAGCAGCGTCGGCGAGAGCGCGGAGTGGATTGATTGTGCCGAGCACGTTGGACATGCCCGTCACCGATAGTAATTTGGCACCCTTCAGGAGTTCGTCGAGGTTTGAGAGGTCGAGTCGATACTCGTCGTCGACGCGGAGAAATCGCACGTCAATGTCAATTTCATCGCGCAACTGAAACCACGGCACGATGTTGGCGTGGTGCTCCATTTGCGTGAGCACCACCGCGTCACCGGCCTGCAAATTTGCCCGTCCCCACGATTTGGCCAGCAGGTTGAAGGACTCCGTGGCGTTTTTTGTGAAGACGACTTCTTCGCTGGCGTTTCGCGCATTGAAAAGGTCGCCCACGGCGAGACGAGCACCTTCGTAGGTTGCGGTGGCTTCTTCGGCCGTGACGTAGACCGCGCGGTGCACGTTGGCGTGGTGTTGTTCGTAGTAGCGCGACATCGCTTCGATGACCGGACGTGGCGTCAGTGACGTTGCACCAGAGTCCAAGTAGGTAATCGGATGACCATTGACGCTTCGATGGAGCAGTGGGATGTCTTGTCGAACCAAACGCGCGTCAAAACTTGTCACGTCGTCACCGGACGCCACGCGTCGTAGCCCTTAGCTTCAATTTCTTCGGCGAGTTCAGGTCCGCCCGAGTGCTCAATACGACCATCGACCAAGATGTGCACTTGGTCGGGGAGTATTTCTTCCAGAAGTTTGACGTAGTGTGTCACCACGACAATGCCCATCGACGGTCTCGCTTCTCGAACAGTGCGAACACCTCGCGCTACGACGCGCAGGGCGTCAATATCGAGTCCCGAATCAGTTTCGTCGAGGAACGCGAGAACGGGATCGAGCAGAGCCATCTGCAGAACTTCGTTGCGCTTTCGCTCGCCACCCGAGAATCCGTCATTGAGGTGTCGTTCGGCGAATGCGGGATCCATGCCCAATCGGTCCATCCACTCCATGAGGTCCATTCGTACTTCGAGCACGCTCAGTTCTTCGAGCTGTTTTCTCGCGGCAATCGCCTGGCGTAGAAACTGGACCACCGATATTCCGCTGATGGCTTCAGGATATTGAAAAGCCAGAAAAATACCGGCACGAGCTCGTTCGTCGGTGGACCACGTCGCGATGTCCTCGCCGTTCAAAAGGATCTGTCCTTCGGTGACGTCGTAACCCGGATGCCCCATAACGACGTTCGCGAGGGTTGATTTCCCCGCGCCGTTTGGTCCCATCAAGGCGTGGACTTCGCCTGCTCGAACAATGAGGTCGACCCCGCGAAGGATATCGTTACCTTCCGCGCGAACATGCAGATTACGGAGTTCTAAAAGAGGTGCGGACACCCAGTCATCTTAACGTCACGAAGCAATAAGTCCTACGTCCGTGTTACCAACCCCGCTCGATCCATTCGTCGAGGTGGGGCATTTCAACGTCCAACGTGGACTCGAGACCATGACCCGGCCAAATAATTGTGTTCGGCGCAAACGTTCGAAAGATTCGGTCTTCGATGGACGTAATAATCGTGGCGAAATCGCCGCCTTCGAAGGTGGTGTTTCCTGGTCCTCCTGGAAAAAGGGTGTCGCCAGTGAAGAGCAGTGGCGTGCCCTCCAGTGCAAAGGATATTGAGCCCGGGGTGTGGCCGGGCGTGTGAAGTGTGCGTATTCGCAGATCACCGACGTTCATAACCTCGTCGTCGCCCAGCAATTTGTCATAACTGGGAAGCATGCCGGCGTCTTCTTCGCGGACCCACACCTCGATACCCGCTTCTCGGACTTCACTGACGGCGCCAATGTGATCCCAGTGGCCGTGGGTTTCGACAACGCTCGTAACGCCCAGGTTTTTTGCGACTTTTAAGAGGCGGTCGTGCTCATTTGCGGCATCAATAAGAAGGCCCAGTCCGGTTCGTCGACAGCGCACCACGTAGACGTTGTTGGCGACCGGCCCCACGACGAATCGATGGACTTCGGCCTGCGCATTCTGCCAGACGATTTCGACGTTTTCCATAGGCCGAGTCTCCCACGCGACGGGCTACGTCGGGGTTGGATAATCTCACGTAGTCTCTTACACGACCTCTTAGAACACCATTGAACCAGCGAACAAAGGCCCCATAATGAACTTTGGATTTAGCGACGAGCAAGAAGAACTTCGAAAAATGGTGAAGCGGTTTTTGGACGACAAGTCGCCCGAAACCGAGGTTCGCCGTTTGATGGCCACCGACGAGGGCTATGACCCCGCGGTGTGGAAGCAGATGGCTGAAGAACTTGGTCTTCAGGGCCTCGGCATTCCCGAGGAATTTGGCGGCCAGGGTTTTGGACCCGTTGAGCTCTACGTCGTGTTCGAGGAAATGGGCGCGTCGCTCCTCTGCTCGCCGTATTTCTCCACCGTCGCACTCGCCGCGAATGCGTTACTAAACGCCGACGACGACACGGCCAAGGCCACGTACCTACCCGGCATTGCTTCAGGAGAAACCATCGCGACCGTTGCTCTCACCGACGACGCCGGCAACTGGGACCTCGACACGACGTCTACGGAAGCCAAAGCGGAAAAGAGCGGTTACCAAATTTCCGGTGTTCGTAGTTACGTCACCGACGGCAACACGGCTTCGCTTATTTTGGTTCCCGCCAAGACCAAAAAGGGACTCTCGTTGTTTGCGGTTGCGGGCGACGCCGATGGACTGACGAGGACGGCGCTGCCAACCATGGACCAAACGCGAAAGCAAAGTCGACTTGAGTTCAAGAACACGCCCGCCACGTTGATTGGCGTGGACGGAGGAGCCAAGGCTGGTCTCGAAAAGACGTTGCAGATGGCGGCGTCGGCACTGGCCGCAGAACAAGTCGGCGGTGCACAACGCGTTCTCAATAACGCTGTTGACTACGCCAAGAACCGCGTGCAGTTCGGTCGGCCCATTGGATCGTTCCAAGCCATCAAGCACAAGTGCGCCGACATGCTGTTGGACGTTGAGTCCGCGAAGTCCGCGGCGTACTACGCCGCGTGGGCAGCCCAAGAAGACGATAAGGAACTCGCCATCGCCGCGAGTCTTGCTAAGTCTTTTTGTTCGGAGGCATATTTTCACTGCGCCGCCGAGAACATTCAGATTCACGGAGGAATTGGTTTCACGTGGGAACACCACGCGCACCTCTACTTCAAGCGGGCTAAGAGTTCAGAGTTGTTGCTAGGTGATCCGGCGTACCACCGAGAACTACTGGCACAAGAACTCGGCATCTAGAAACCTTCATGCTCGCCCACGAGCAACTCACGAGCGGTCCTTCGACCCTCGAGTTGCGAATAGCCTCCACTGCCTCGCGTCCGAGTGCCGAACGCGTCCTCGTACTCGTGCACGGTCTGCCCAGGTCCTTTGGTATGGGCCGCCAAGCGGCGGCGTTGCTTCCCGAACTCGCCGAACACTTGGCGAACGAGTCGGGCTGGATGGTGGCAACGGGGACACTCTCGGGTGTTGGAGAAAGTACTGGGACGTTTTCAGCGTCACAGTGGCTGGCGGATCTAGGAGCAATTCTTAATCGTCTGCATACTCCAGATCATTGGATATCGCTCGCGGGCTTTGGTTTCGGTGGCGCGCTGGCTCTTTCCACGGCCGTAGTAGACGAACGAGTTCGCGACGTCGCTGTTTTTGCAACACCGTCAAGCATGGAGCGTTGGTGCGGTGATGCTGAATCGTTTCACCGCGTCGCAGCAAACGCCGGCGTGGCGGACGCGTCTGTACAACTACTTGATCCCGCAACATTGTTAGCGGACACGCTCGCGATTAATCCGCTGCACGCGGCCGCGATGCTGCCGCCGCGAAGATTTTTGATTGGCCACGGAACCGACGATGCCGAAGTGCCCGTAAACGACGCGCGAGAACTCTTTGCCGCGGCCGAAGGACGGGCCGAACTTCGACTAATTCAAGGCGCCGGTCACCAATTGCGTGCCGACCCTCGCATGGTGGCGACACTGCTTGGTTGGATGGACCGACACCGCTAGCCAAGTGCGAGGTCAATCGCCGCTCGAAGTTCGCGAGCTGCTTGGTAGGGATTACGAGCTTGGGTGAGAGCACGCACGACGACAAAGTGCTGTACACCCGCATTGGCGAGCAGCGCAATACTTGATGCGGTGACGCCACCGGTAACAAAGACGGGTCGATCACTTCGAGCCTGCGCCCGAGCCACGTAGTCGAGGCCAGTGCCACGTCGACCCGGCTTGGTTGGTGTTTCTTCAATCGGGCCGGCACTGAGGTACGTGACATCTTCGAGCAGTCCTTGATCAAATTCGTCATCGGCGTGGGTCGAAAGTCCAACAATGGCGTCACTCCCGAGTAATGCTCGACACTGGCTCACCGACACGTCGTCTTGACCCACGTGGACCCCGTCAGCGCCGACGTCGAGTGCTAGTTGAGCATCGTCGTTCAAAATAAAGGGCACGTTGGCCTCGTGGCAGATCGGAAGTAGTACGCGAGCACCTTCACGAATTGCCTCGGCGGAGCCGTCTTTTTCACGAAGTTGCACAATGTCCACGCCACCACGAATGACCGCTTCGACAAACTCTGCGAGATCCTCGCGTAGCGGTGTGCACAGGTACAGGCGGCGATTACGGAGCTCAAACACGCCCGTAACCCTAGGGCGCAAGTTCATGGACGGAATTGCCAACTCTTTGAGCCAAGTGGTGCAGAATGGGCCAATGCAGATTCCCGCCAAGGCCGATTACGCCATTCGTGCGCTTTTGACGTTGGCCGAGAGCACCGAGTCAGTGAGTGCTGAACATTTGGCGCAAGAACAGAATTTGCCGCCGAAATTTCTCGGAGCAATTCTTTCCGAGTTGCGACGAGGTGAAATGGTCATTTCTCATCGTGGTCCCGAGGGTGGCTTTAAATTGGCTCGACCGGCGGCGGATATCACGATTGCCGATGTCCTGCGCGCCATTGGCGGACCAATGGCCGGGGTTCGAGGAATGCGTCCTGAGACGCTCGAATACGACGGCGCCGCCGTGCACCTACGTGATGTGTGGGTCGCGGTGCGAGCCGCGCTTCGAGAAGTGTTGGAACACGTGACTTTGGAAGACGTGCAAAAAGGCAATCTGCCCGACGCCGTTACTCGCTTCACCAACGATCCTGACGCGTGGCACACGCGTTCGTGACCGTTCGCATCCATACGGATGGTTCTTGTCGCGGTAATCCTGGACCGGGGGGTTGGGCGTGGGCGAGAGACCACGATCACTTCGCCAGTGGCGCGGATGTCCACACAACCAATCAGAGAATGGAACTTCTAGCGGTAATTGAGGCGTTGCGCGACAACCCCGATGACCCCTTGGAAATTGTCTCGGATTCCAATTACGTCGTGAAGTGCTTTGAGGAGAAATGGCACGTGGGCTGGCTCCGTCGTGGCTGGAAGAACTCCCAGGGAAAGCCCGTCGCGAATCGGGACCTGTGGGAAGACCTCTTTGCTCTGACGCTCGATAGTCCCCGCGAAATCTCGTTTTCTTGGGTGAAGGGCCACTCGGGCGACCGAATGAATGATTTCGTGGACCAATTGGCCACCGAGGCCGCCGACGTGCAACGGGGCCGTCGCCAGCTCTGATCCCGTATTACAACTGGCCAAATTCATTAGGATTTACATCGGCTGAATAGTTCGTGAAGGGAATGTGCCATGGCTGAAGAAACCCAACAATTTGACGTCGTCATCATTGGTGGGGGGCCAGGTGGTTACGCCGCCGCGCTCTATGGAGCATCCGCGGGACTGAACATGGCGCTCGTCGAGCGCGACAAAGTAGGTGGCACGTGCTTGCACCGTGGTTGTGTACCAGCGAAAGAATTTTTGGAAACGGCGCACGTTAATCGCACTATTGAGCACGCGGCGGATTTTGGATTTACTACCGGCACCGTTGGTGTTGATTTCTCGGTAAGCCAAAATCGAAAGAACGAAGTTGTTGATGTTTTGTTTAAGGGACTCTCAGGGCTTCTCAAGGGACGAAACGTGACCGTTTTTTCGGGGACGGGACAATTGCAACCCGGACTCACGGTGCGCGTTCTCGACGGTGAAGACCAGGGTAAAGAAATTAAGGGAACGAACATTGTCTTGGCGCCAGGATCCGTACCACGTACGCTTCCCGGATTTGAAGTTGACGGCTCGCTCGTCGTGACCTCCGACGAATTTCTTGACCTTAAGCAGTTGCCGTCGACCGCTGTCGTCATTGGTGGCGGAGCGATTGGCTGTGAGTTCGCGTCGATGCTGACGGACATGGGAACGAAGGTCACGGTCCTCGAAGGACTGCCCGCGATTCTCACCGGCTGTGACACTGAAGTAGCGAGTGTGGTGCAACGCGCTTTTAAGAAACGCGGCATGGAAATCAAAGTTGGCGCATCGGTGACGGGTCACACACCTTCAAAGAAGGGCAACACCACCAAGGTTCACGTCGAAGGTGGTGACGACGTGGAAGTTGAGATGGTCGTCGTCTCTGTTGGCCGTCGCGCTCGCACGGAGGGCCTCGTTGCTGACGGAACGGGCGTAGAGATCAACGAGCGAGGATTTGTCGTGACTGACGAGTACCAGCGCACGGGCGCGCCCAACGTGTTCGCTGTTGGCGACGTCGTTGCCAATACGCCGCAATTGGCGCACGTGGGATTCGCCGAAGCCATTGTGACCATTAAGACAATCCTTGGCGAGTCCGTGGTACCCGTGGACTACGACCGCGTGCCGTGGGCAATCTATTCAAACCCGGAAGTGGCGTTTTGCGGTTTGACCGAAGCCACTGCGAAAGAACGCGGTTACGAAGTGTTAGTCAAGAAAGATCCCTTCGGTGGTAACTCACGTGCGCGAATCATTGGCGACACGGACGGTGTCGTGAAGATCATCGCGGAAAAACGTGCTGACGGTACGGCGGGTCAAATTCTTGGTGTGCACATGGCCGGCCCTTGGGTCACGGAACAACTCGGCGCGGGTTACTACGCCGTGAACTGGGAAGCCACCGCCGAAGAAGCAGCGGGACTTATCCAGCCACACCCATCGCTGTCCGAGACGTTTGGCGAAACTTTGCTCGCGCTCGCCGGCAGAGGCTTGCACGTTGGCTGACGTACTTCTTCCGTCGCTAGGCGAATCCGTTACCGAGGGCATTGTTACTCGGTGGATGAAGAACGTCGGTGATCGTGTTGAACGCGATGAAGCGCTCTACGAAATCTCCACCGACAAAGTTGACTCCGAAATGCCCTCGCCGAGTGCGGGAGTACTCCTCGAGATTCTGGTGCCCGAAGGAGAAACCGTTCTCGTTGGTGGACGAGTTGCCGTCATTGGCGAAGGCGACGCAAGTGCCACGCCAAGTCCTGCGCCCGCTTCCGCTCCGACAGCTTCGAACGAAACAAGTACGCCAACGCCTACCGCGGCGCCCGAAATTCCAAGCACGCCTGCCCCCGCAGCGCCACCGGTTGCTGCAGTTCCCACTCGTCAAGCGACGAGTGATGGCGAGGCGGGTGTCGTCACCTCGCCTGTCGTTCGTCGCATCTTGGCTGACGGCGGCGTCGAACCAGCGGCCATTAAGGGCACGGGACCTGGTGGTGCCATAACGCGACGAGACGCCGAGCGCGCCGTCGCCAACGGTCCCACCGACGAATTGCTCGTGCCGCTGAGCAATGGCCGCAAGCGCATGGGCGAGCATATGGTGGCGTCGTCACAGACCACTCCGCACGGCTTTGTTGTCGTGGAAGTAGACGCCAGCATTGTTGATCGACTCGACCTCGTGGGAAGAGAAACCCGTGATGGTGCGCACCTGAGTGACGAGATGCTCGTTGCTCTTTCTGCCGTTCGGGCTCTTGGTGAGTTTCCGTTCCTCAACGCCACCTACGCCGATGACGAATTGGTCGTGCATCGCACCATCAATCTGGGGCTCGTTCGAACCCAAAAAGACGACGGCATGCTCGTTCCGGTGGTGCACGCCGCTGCTGGTCTGACGCTTCGTGCGCTTGCGCGCCGAGTAGCTGATCTTGACGAGCGCCTTTCAACTCGCCAATTGACGACCGACGACCTCATGGGTGGAACGTTCACGATTCTTGGAGCGCCTAATGAGCAGACGCTGTGGACGCAACCCATCATCATCCAACCGCAGGTAGCTGTTTTGTCCGCCGGTGCCGCTCGATTGGTGCCCGTTGTTGAGATGGTGAACGGTGCACCGAGCATTGTGCTTGGTCGACGAATGATGTTGGGCCTCACGTTTGATCACCGAGTCTGCGAACCGACAATTGCCGCGAACTACCTGCAACGAGTCGGAGAACTCCTCGCGGGATTTGACGTTGAGGGTGAACGCTAAGTGCTTCGACGTCGCCACCTAGGACGCGTTGCGTTCCTTGAGGCGAACGATTTACAACGAGCGCTGCTCCATTCACGAGACGATTATTTGTTGCTCATGGAGCACCCACCGACGTACACGAAGGGCATTCGAACGCTCAACGAGCACTTTCTCGTGCCAGAAGGTGAACTTGACGCCGTGGTGGTCGACGCTGACCGCGGTGGTGACGTTACGTACCACGGTCCGGGACAAATCGTGGCGTGGGCCATTGTCACCGTTGCTGACGATCCCTCGGCCGGAAAAAAGCACGTCACGTCCCTCGAAGATGCCGTTATCGCGACGGTGCAGCACTTTGACGTCGATGGATGGCTCGGGCAAGTCGGTCGCCTCGAAGGATTTCCTGGCGTGTGGGCACGACTTGACGAGATCCCCCACAAAATTGCTGCCGTGGGCGTTCGCACCGAACGAGACGAGCAAGGCCGTCGGCGCACGTTGCACGGTGTGGCCCTCAACGTCAACGTTGATCTCGCCGCGTTTAACGCCATCGTGCCCTGTGGCATCGTGGGAAAGCCCGTGGGGTCTCTCACCAGCCTGGGACTAGAAGTGTCGCTGCGCGACGTCGAGGACCAACTGGACCTCGAACTCACGAGTCGGTTGAGTTTGGAGAATTCCTACGCGAGCGTCGAACGCGCATCGGCGACGTGGACGTCGGAGCGTCCCTTGCTTCGCCGGCTACGAAAAGCGGGCGTCAATCCCGAAGACGGCCTTTCCATTCATGAACGTAAGCCTGAGTGGCTACGTATCCCCGCACACATGGGAAATGAATATCAGTCGCTACGCACGCTCACGGAAGATTTGCGACTCGTAACGGTCTGCGAAGAAGCCGGCTGTCCGAATATTTTCGAGTGTTGGTCGCAGGGTACGGCCACGTTCATGGTGAACGGTGAGCGATGCACCCGTGCGTGTGGATTTTGTCTCGTCGATACAAGAAAGCCCATGCCCCTAGATCCAACGGAACCCGACCGCGTGGCTGAGGCGGTGGTGCGCCTCAATCTTTCGCACGCAGTTATTACCTGTGTGGCACGCGACGACCTTGACGACGGTGGCGCTGGTGCAATTGCGGCCACGATTCGAGCCATTCGCGAGCGTAAGCCCGGCACGTCCGTCGAGGTATTGACGAGTGACTTAAAGGGGGACCCCGAAGCTTTGCGGTTGCTGATTGATGCTTCTCCTGATGTGCTGAGTCACAACGTGGAGACGGTGGCGCGACTGCAACACGCTGTTCGACCGAGTGCGGGTTACGCACGGTCGTTGGCCGTGCTCGCTCGAAGTGCGAAGGCGGGAATTACGACGAAGTCAGGCCTCATGGTGGGTCTGGGTGAAAATGCTGACGAAGTTGAAGAGGTCTTGGTGGACATGGCTTCGGTGGGCGTGTCAATCGCCACGATTGGTCAATATTTACGTCCCAGCGAGCACCATCTGCCAGTAGCGCGTTGGTGGACGCCCGACGAATTTGAGCAACTGGCGCAGGTGGGTCGCTCGCTCGGACTTTCCCATGTGCAGTCGTCACCGCTCACGAGATCGAGTTATCACGCGCGTGAGGCCTTGGCGGCCTCGACACCCGTGTCGGTTTCGCTTCGTCGCTAGTTTGGCGTTGACGTAGAGGGTTGACTGGCGCCGGCGGGGCCAGAACCAAAAAGCGAAAGAACATTAACCGTTGCTCGGCGTATAGGAAACGTGACGTTGGCGATTGGCGGCGCCAACATATAACCCTGTTGCAGGGCGTAGAGCTTGGGGAAATTCGAGAGGTCGTAGATCCAGTGACCCGTACCGGAACAAAAAACGCCACCTCCGTTGGCTGCAGCAACGTACGTCACGTCGCTTTCGCCGCCTCCGACATTCGAACTCGCGAGAATTTCTACGTTCGCCGGATTGACGGCCGTGGTGACATAGTGATTGAACTCGCCACCGAGGGCGTTGGGAAGAACGGCACCGTTGCTCAGTCCAGTATTGGCCCATAACCACGTTGACGCATTTTCAACTTCGAGTGAACCCGCGCCGTCAACGCCACCCCAGTACGACCCAGTAAAGGTGCTTGAAGCAATGCCAGATGGATAGTCCTGCCAATTGACGGTCGCGAGCTGCGGATTCGTTGCCATGATCGGATCGGCAGTTGATCGGTAGTTCACCATGAGTCGGCAGTGCCCGTTCGCGCTTGGTTCAAAACGGATCTTTCGGTAAATGAAGTTGGCACCAAAGAAGGACACGTTGAGACCATTGCTCACGGCGGTAGTGACGGCATCGCGCATCGCGGGGGAGTAATACTCGTCGTGGCCGAGGGATAACAAAGCCTTGTGTGAGGACAATAAGTTTCCTCGCTCGTGAAGATCCAGGCTTGTCCAGTAGGTCATGTCCAGACCAAGTTGTTCGGCCAGGAACAAAAATGGAAACTCATTACCGAGAAAGTCACCGGCACCGTTTTGCATGGACCGTGAATACGGTCGGTTAAAGGAAACAACGTCAGCCCGCGTGGCGTCATTGAAACCGTCGTCGCCGTCTTGATTGGCACCACGGTAGAGACTGAAGCCACCCCACGCGTTATACGCCTGCCACGTCGTCACGGAACTCATGTACACGAAAGCGGCCTTGGACGAATCGTCACGAACGAGAAACGGCACGAAGCGTCCCGTCTGGTCGGGCGCCACGAGCAGGGCGAGATACTGTCCGGGCGGATAGTGGTGGCCAATCGAGAGTTGTAGCGAAGATTCCCAGTTGCAATCGACCGTGCCCAGTTGGTCGGGACTGGGAATCGTTTGCACGTGTCCCGTGACCTTCGACGACGTTTCAATGAGTCTCGCACCGAGTCCCTGGTAGTACCCCATGCGAAATACTTTTACGATGAAACTTGCATAGGTCGTGGAAACAAACAGATTGAGCGACTCGCCACGATTCACACTGGTGGTGCTCGCGTAACCATCAAGCGCACCTATGGACGCTCCTTTGTGCGATAACCATTCCGTTGATCCCGCACGACTATTTTCGTGTTGCAACCACTTGGACTTAGGAAGCAATGTCGCGCCGAGTGCACTGGCGAACGCTTCGCTCGAGCTGCTCTCCAAGAGTGTCGATCCGGCGAGAATGCCAATACTTCCGAGTAATTGACGTCGATTGAGCGAGAAAGGCACCTGAGCGATACTACGGTTGACGCACCCAGCAATATGGTCGGGCGATAAGAACTTTTAAGGAGTTATCGCTACGCCACGAAATACTTCGCCATTGGGTGATGGCAAATGATGGCGTCGGTGGTTTGTTCGGGATGCAGCTGGAAGCCCTCGGAGACACTGACGCCAATGCGACCTGCTTCGAGCAACGTGGCAACTTTTGCGTTATCGGTGAGATCGGGACACGCGGGGTAGCCCCACGAATAACGACCGCCGCGGTATTGCTGGCGAAAAAGTCCCGTGAGCGTAGGACCGTCTTCTGTTACGAAGCCAAGTTCTTCACGAATTCGGTGATGCCAAAGTTCGGCCAAGGCTTCGGCCATTTCAACACCGAGGCCGTGCAGCATGAGGTAGTCGGTGTAACGATTTTCTTCGAAAAGTTCTTGGCAGCGTTCAGAGACTCGTGAGCCCATGGTGACGAGCATGAAGCTCGCGTAATCATGATCGGGGCTTTGGTCTTCCCGGAAGAAATCCGCAATGCAGAGAAAAGGGTCTTGATGCTGGCGGGGAAAATGGAATCGACAGGCTTCGGTGTCACGTTGGTCATTGGTGTAAATGATGAGATCTTGACCCTCGGACGCTGCCGGAAAATGTCCCCACACGACCTGGGGAATAAGAAGGTCGTCGGCCTTGGCAATGGCGAGTTGGTCGCGAAGCACCGAACGAACGCGCTCTTTGAAGGCACCGTCGTCTTCACCGTTTTCTGGTCGAAATCCCCATTGGTTTCGAAACAGCGCCGTCAGATTCAAATATTCACTGATGTCATCGAGAGAGACACCCTTGGCCACGCGACTTCCAATAAAGGGCGGCGGAAACAATTGGGTATCGGACGGCACTGAGGGGCTGCGCGAAGGAAGCCCCTCAGGCGCAGGTGCTTGGCCATCGCGACTACGACGCGGCACACGTCGCTCTGAGATTTCACGACCGAATAAGGGGTCATCTTCTGCACCACGGCGAAGCTCACCCAAACGGTCGAGAACGCGCAGACCCTCGAAGGCGTCTTTCCCGTAGAAAACTCGACCGTTGTAGGTTTCTCGAAGGTCGCGTTCAACGTACGTACGCGTCAGTGCCGCGCCACCGAGCAACACAGGAATTTTCTCGAACTGGCGATCGTTCATGACTTCTAAGTTCTCACGCATGATGAGCGTTGATTTCACGAGTAGACCGCTCATTCCGAGCGCGTCAGCATTGTGTTCTTCGACGGCGGTCAACATTTCATTGATGCCCACCTTGATACCAAGGTTGACGACTTCGTAACCATTGTTGGTGAGAATGATGTCCACCAGATTTTTTCCAATGTCGTGAACATCGCCCTTCACCGTCGCGAGTACGACCGTTCCTCTTCCACCCTGGTCACTTTTTTCCATGAATGGTTCGAGATAGGCCACGGCCATCTTCATGGTTTCCGCGCTCTGCAAGACAAAGGGAAGTTGCATTTCTCCGCTCGCGAAGAGTTCGCCGACTTCACGCATGCCATCAAGAAGAATGTCGTTCACGATATCGAGCGGCAAGATGGGCTCGTCGAGCGCTTGTTGGAGATCAACTTCAAGTCCGACGCGCACGCCGTCAATGATTCTTCGGCGTAGTCGGTCGCGTAGGGAGAGATTCTCCAAACTCGGACCCGACGACGACGACACGCTCACGCCTTCAAAGAGATGAAGAAGAGCCGACAAGGGGTCGTAGTCATCACTTCGACGGTCATAAATAAGGTCGAGGCAAATTCGCCTCGCTTCTTCATCCACTCGGGCGAGCGGGAGAATCTTTGACGCGTGCACAATGGCGGCGTCGAGACCGGCCTCGGCGCATTCGTGCAGAAACACGCTGTTCAAGACTTGTCGAGCGGCTGGGTTCAAGCCAAAGGAAATATTCGAAAGTCCGAGAATTGTTTGCACGCCCGGCAGTTCGGTCTTGATTCGACGAATGGCTTCAATCGTTTCAATGCCGTCGCGACGTGAATCCACCATGCCCGTTGAAAGCGGCAACGCCAACGTATCAATAAATATGTCTTCGGCACTGAGGCCGTAACGTTCAACTGCGAGATCAGTAATGGCCTTGGCGGCGCGAACTTTCCAATCGGCGTCACGGGCTTGGCCCTCTTCGTCGATGCACGTGGCGACGACGCCACAGCCAAATTCCGCGGCCAGCGAGAGAAAGCCATCCAAGCGAGTTCCGGGTCCGTCGCCTTCTTCTAAGTTGACGGAGTTGAGAATGGCTTTTCCGCCTAACCAACTAAGAGCGGCTCGCGCGACTTTGGTTTCGGTGGTGTCAACCATGACTGGTACGGATGACTGCGTGGCGAGTCGGCTCATTAGTTCGTGCATGTCCGCCACGCCGTCGGCGCCGGTGTAGTCAACGCAGACGTCCAAGATGTGGGCACCCTCTTTAATTTGATCACGGCCAATCGCGATACAAGTATCCCAGTCACCTTCGAGCATGGCTTCACGAAATTTCTTTGAACCGTTGGCGTTCGTGCGCTCACCCACGAGCAGCACTGACTGGTCTTGATGGTACGGAGTCGCCGAATAAATGGATGCTGCCGATGGTTCCAAGATGGGTGTACGCGGTGCGGGCTTCACGCTTCGAACCGCGTCGACGACGTGGCGTAAGTGTTCTGGCGACGTGCCACAACACCCACCAACTGCGGCGACTCCGAACTCGGCGACGAAACGGCTGAGGTGTTGAGCGAGCGCCTCGGGTGTGAGGTCGTAGTGCATCAAGCCGTCCACGACGCTGGGAAGACCAGCGTTGGGCAGGCACGCCAGGGGCAGCGGTGCCGTGTCGCTTAGTTGGTGAAGCGGCTCGTACATTTCGACTGGTCCGGTGGCGCAGTTAAGGCCGAGCACGTCAATGCCCATGGGGACGAGTGACGTAATTGCGGCGCCAATTTCTGTACCGGGCAACATTCGTCCGGTCAGTTCAATCGTGACTTGGGCCTGGATGGGAACGCGACGACCATGACGGGCCATGGCTCGGTGACACGCGGCAATGGCGGCCTTCCCCGATAAAAGGTCGTACATGGTTTCGACGAGCAGCAAGTCCACGCCGCCCTCGAGAAGTCCGTAGGCCAATTCTTCGTAGCTGGCACTTAAATCCTGGTAGGAAATTTGTCCGAGCGAAGGAAATTTGGTTCCGGGTCCAATCGAACCAGCGACAAACCTAGGTGAACCCGGACTCGCGTATTCGTCAGCTACTCGTCGAGCAATTTGTGCGGAAGCGAGCGCCAGAGAATGCGCCTGGTCAGCAATGCCGTATTCGGCGAGAACGACCGAAAACGATCCAAACGAATCAGTCTCAATGGCGTCAACGCCAACTTCCAAGAACGAGCGGTGCAAGTCTTCAATGATCTTGGGTCTCGTTTGCACCAAAATTTCGTTGCAACCTTCAAGGGCAGCGCCACCAAAATCATCGGCACCAAGATTGAGCATTTGCAAGTTCGTCCCGGTGGCGCCGTCGTAGATGACGGTGCCACGTGCGAGCGCGCTGAGATAGGGGTCTGCGGGGTCCACCTGGGCGTAAGGGAGGAAGGAAACGGATTCCATTGGCCTTTTAGGCTACCCCCGACACGGCGAACTCAGAGCGTTCAACGTGTTCTTGGAGAGATAAAGAAGCCTAACGGTACGCTTGACGAATGAAGATTTACACCCGAGCCGGCGATGACGGTACGACCGGTCTCTACTTTGGTGGTCGTGTCGACAAAAGCTCTGATCCCATTGAAGTAAACGGTGCCGTCGACGAAGCCCAAGCATGTTTGGGCTGGGCTCGTTCGCTGAGTGAAACGGGAAGTCCAATCAACGAATTACTGATTCAACTCGAGCGTGATTTGTGGGTGCTGATGGCCGAGGTCGCCACGCTGCCAGAGAACCGCCACAAATTGAAGCCTGAGCAATCACTGGTCACGCAGTCCATGATTGATCGCCTCGAACAAGAGATTGATCGCCTTTCTTTAGAGATTGAGATGCCCAAAGAGTTTGTGGTACCGGGGGAGAATCAACTTTCCGCCGCGCTCGACGTGGCGAGAACCGTAATCCGCCGTGCCGAGAGAACGGCTGTTGGTTACGCCATCGAGAATTCCCTCGTCGTGCACTACCTCAACCGACTGAGTGACCTCGCCTGGACAATGGCCCGCTGGGCCGAGGGTCCGATGCATCGCCCGGCGCGCGTTCGTTAAGCAAGTAGAAAGGCAGTCTCATGTCGCGAAATGCTCTTTTAGCCACCATCAACGAACTCGTTGAGTTCTCGAGCGTAGCCATCCCGGTTCGTTTTGATGGTGAAGTTGCCCGCGTTTCACCGTTGGTTCCGAGCACCATTGGCGAATTGACGATTCCAAGGGTTCTCGAGGTTCCCTGGTGCACGCAACAAGGTTTGACGAGTGCCATTGGTTCGTTCGCCGTCGTTCGCAGTTTCGGGAACTGCAACGTGACGTTTATCAGCACCGGCAAAGGCACGGTCTCTCTCGACGATTGGCGCCTTTTCGCGGCCGCCGCCGTTAAGGGCGCTGGAAAAACGTCCGTCGCTTTTTTGCTCGATATTGATGACATTACAAACTTCCGGTCGGTGGCACAGTCGCTGGGCGAAGGCGCTCTTCTCAGTTCCTATCGCTACAAGGTCGCTGACGCAATCGACACGGTGTTCGCCGTTGTCCCTCTTAGCTCAACGCTTCCTCCAGTGGCTGTCCACGACGACCTCGAGGTTGGTCTTCGTGATGGTGTCGTGGTAGCCGACGCGGTGAACTGGGCGAAGTGCCTCATTGACACACCGGCGGGCTATCTGCCGCCAAAGGAATTCGCGAAAATTGCTGAATCGCGACTGGAGTTCGATGCGCACGTCAGGGTGAATGTTTGGAACGAAGGAAAGATCAAGGACGAGCGTCTGGGAGGTCTGCTGGGCGTGAGCCAAGGTTCGGAAGAACCCCCGCGTCTCATTTACGCTACGTACGATCCACGACCGAAGGACAAGTTGCCTCACGTTGTCTTGGTGGGAAAAGGCGTGACGTTTGATTCTGGAGGCTTGTCACTTAAATCGGGCGAAGGCATGATGACGATGAAGACGGACATGACGGGTGCGGCAGTGGTGCTCAGCGTTCTTTCGGCGGCCAGTCGTCTTAACATTCCCGTCAAGGTGACAGCGATTACACCTGTGACCGAAAATCTTCCGAGTGGTACCGCCACCAAGCCCGGTGACGTCTTAACGATTCGAAATAATATGACCATTGAAGTGCTGAACACCGATGCGGAAGGTCGCTTGATTCTCGCTGACGGGCTCAGCTTGGCGGTAGAAGCCAAACCTGACGCGATTATCGACGTGGCCACTCTGACGGGTGCCCAAGCGGTTGCTCTTGGTGACGAAATTGGAGCGCTTTTTTCAACGAGTAACGAATTGGCCGAAGACTTGTTGAAGGCCAGCGGAGAGTCTGGCGAAGCCTTCTGTCGTCTGCCTCTTTTTGATGCTTATGAATCCCACATCGAATCCGACGTGGCCGATATGAAAAACATCGGCAAGCCCGGAAAGGCTGGCTCTATTTCGGCCGCGTTGATTCTTCGACGGTTCGTCGGTGACGAAAACTGGGCTCACCTCGACATCGCCGGTCCGGGCAGGTCCGATGCCGCTCGGGGCTACCGAACCAAGGGTGCCACCGCGTTTGGTGCGCGGACGATCCTTTCGTACCTCACCGACCTCGCGAGTAGCGCCAGCGTCGACTAGGTCCTCACCCGGCGTACTCGCTGTTTGCGCGTGGGAACGTTTCGCTCGAGTGAGCGAGAACGTACGCCATGGCCGTCGGAACGTCCCACCAACACGGCTCCAAAAAGTTCTTCATCCGGGCCGGCACCAATCCAGGGCAGAACGTCGCTCGTTCGTCGAAAACTTCCCCACAGCGTTGCTTGCCAGTTCGCTTCTTCAAGGAGAAGCAACAGCGCCATCGTTGCCATAGCGGCGTCGGCGTGCCAGTAGGGAAGTGGCCACATCGAAAGGTCGCCCAAACCGGAGTTGGCTTTGTCGTCCTCGCGGTAACGCTCGGCGTAGAGTTTTGGACTCGACGTAATCAGCACGACTCCACCCGCTCGGGCTAATCCCGGTGCTCGATTCGCCGCTTTTCGCCACGTTTCGTCGGTCGAAAGTGACATATACGTAGCAACGTCGGCCGCTCCTACCGTGTACATGTACACCCCGGCGGTGTTGCCCGCCGTAGGAGCTCGCAGTGCGTCCTCGCAAAGGCCCTCGAGCCAATCAAGATCGACCGGAGTTCCGTCAAACGAGCGAACCATTCGTCGAGACGCCAAAATTGCTCGCAGTTGCATGAGTTGGGTCTACCAGATGAGCTGGTTGCAATTCCTGACTCAACGGGTAAGATTTAGACCCAGTCACGAGGAGAAAACGTGTCAACCCCCAGAGATCTACTTAACGCTGCCAAGGCCGAGATCACCGAAATTGATCCATCCGAAGTTGCGGCGAATCTTTCCAAGTACCAAATTCTCGATGTCCGTGAGCCCGACGAGTACGAACAAGGTGCTCTGCCCAACGCTGTGCACGTGCCACGTGGCAATCTCGAATTTTCGGTAGAAGGTCGTCTGCCCGATAAGGAAAAGCCCGTCGCGGTGTACTGCGCGGGCGGCGTTCGTTCGGCCTTCGCTGCTCGGACGTTGCAACAACTCGGGTACCAAAATGTTGTCTCGGTCATCGGTGGTTTTAACCGCTGGAAGGACGACGGTCTTCCTTGGTCGACGCCTCGCGTCTTAACGCCCGACCAGCGCAATCGTTACCAGCGCCACCTGTTGCTCCCAGAAGTTGGCGACAAGGGTCAAATGAAGTTGCTCGATGCGAAGGTGCTCTTGCTCGGTGCCGGCGGACTTGGTTCGCCCGCGGCGCTGTATCTCGCCGCCGCCGGCGTGGGAACCCTTGGCATCATTGACATGGACGTGGTGGATTCATCGAATCTTCAACGACAGATCCTTCACAACATGGACCGCATTGGTGATCGCAAGGTCGACAGCGCAAAGAAAACGCTGACGGCAATGAACCCCGACGTCAATGTCGTGACCTATGACACGCGCCTTGGCGCCGACAATATTTTGTCGATCATCGATGGTTACGACGTCATTGTTGACGGGACCGACAATTTCCCGACTCGTTATCTCGTCAACGACGCAGCCTTGCTAAAGAATATTCCGGTCGTGCACGGATCGATTTTCCGCTTCGAAGGTCAAGTAACCGTCTTTAGTCCGTACGTCGGACCTTGCTATCGCTGCATGATCCCCGAACCGCCGCCGGCCGAACTCGCCCCGAGTTGTGCTGAAGCGGGTGTTCTCGGCGTGCTGCCCGGCATCATTGGTTCCATCCAAGCCCTCGAGGCCATCAAGTTGATTTTGGACCTCGGCGAGCCCCTCATTGGTCGTCTCTTGACCTATGACGCAATGGACGAGAGTTTTCGCACCTTCAAGGTTCGTCGTGACCCGGCGTGTCCCGCCTGTGGCGAAAACGCTGGCGAGATTGTGATCGCCGAGTACGACGACTTGTGCATGCCGCACGCGACCTTGAAGGTCTAGACGTTCACCGCGACGAGCGTTCCCGCGAACTTGTCGTGCAAGGTCTGATTTCGTAGATCACGCAGTGGATAGAAAAGGTCAAAGAGCATAAAGACCAAACCAAAAATCACGAGGCCCGGTAAATCCACGACCAACAAGATGGCCGTTACCGACATTGGCAGGCAGCGAAGCCCCGACTGACGCCATGAGATTGGATTACCCGTCGTCGCGTCACAGACTCGCGTGCGAGCAATCAAGTTGCCAAGGGTTTGGCGCCGTCCCGCGGCAAGCAGAATCACAAGATATGCCGCTTGGGCAGTGATCGTGATCACGAAGTTAAGCGCGGTGCTCACATTGAACGCTCGTAACAGGAGTACCAGCAGAAAGATCAGTACCCAGTCCACGTAGGTGGCACCGATGCGGCGCCCCCAACCAGCCAGCATGACGCCCGTGACTTCGTCCGTTATTCCCGAGGGTGCAAACTTCGGTGCCTTTGTGCCACAGTTGCTACAGGTGTTCGATTGAAGTTCAGTTCCGCATTGGGCGCATTTCATCCCCCTATCTTTACCGCTACGCGAGGGTCCCTCCGATCGGAGGTATTTGGCCAGCGGGACGTCTACGAAAGGCGATTCTCAATGAAACGAACAACGCCTAACCTTGGCAATCGTGAGTGATACGAACGAACGAAGCACTGATTCGGGCATTGAAATTGATCCCGTCTACGACGAGAGGAGCCTTGCCGGATTTGACCCCGCCGAGCGTCTCGGTGAGCCGGGGACGTATCCCTACACGCGAGGCGTACATCCCACGATGTACCGGGGACGCCTGTGGACGATGCGTCAGTACGCGGGATTTGGTACCGCCGAAGCTACCAATGAGCGCTTCAAGTTCTTGTTAAACGCTGGTCAGACTGGCCTGTCCTGCGCTTTTGATCTACCCACGCAGATGGGTTATGACGCCGACCACACAAGGGCCCAGGGCGAAGTGGGAAAAGTTGGTGTCGCAATCTCATCGATCGAAGACATGCGCCTTCTCCTAAAGGACTTGCCCCTTGACGAAGTGACGACGTCAATGACCATCAACGCCACTGCCTCGACACTCTTGTTGCTCTACCAGCTGGTGGCTGAAGAACAAGGTATTCCTGGTGACCGACTACGCGGCACGATTCAAAATGACATTTTGAAGGAATACGTAGCTCGAGGAACGTATATCTACCCACCTCGTCAGTCGATGCGGCTTATTGTTGACACGTTCTCGTATTGCCAAAAAGAACTTCCCAATTGGAACACAATTTCGATCTCGGGTTATCACATTCGAGAAGCTGGATCGACAGCGGTGCAAGAGATTGCCTTTACGTTGGCGAACGGTATTGCGTACGTGGAAGCAGCGTTGACGGCGGGATTGGCACTCGATGACTTCGCACCCCGATTGAGTTTCTTCTTCAATGCCCACAACAACTTGTTCGAAGAAGTGGCGAAGTACCGTGCGGCGCGGCGCCTATGGGCATCAATCATGAAGGACCGCTTTGGCGCAACGGACCCCCGCTCCATGATGCTGCGTTTTCACACGCAAACTGGCGGTTCCACTTTGACGGCGCAACAACCTGAGGTCAATATCGTGCGCGTCACGGTGCAAGCGCTTGCGGCTGCGATGGGCGGCACGCAGAGTCTGCACACGAATGGTTTTGATGAGGCGCTGGGGTTGCCCACCGAACGAGCGGCCAAGTTAGCGCTTCGCACTCAACAAGTTCTGGGCTACGAATCAGGCATCAGCGACACCGCCGATCCGCTCGGTGGTTCATACTTCGTGGAGTCACTCACCGACGAGGTCGAGCAGCGAGCTCGCGAGTACATCAAAGCAATTGACGACTTGGGTGGAGCCGTGGCGGCCATTGAAGCTCGCTACATGCAAGACGAAATTGAATCCGCGGCGTACGCATTTGCAAAAGCCGTGGACCGAGGCGAAAAGGTTGTCGTCGGTGTCAACAAATTCATAGAAACTCAGTCAACTAAAACGGAAGTCTTTCCCGTGGACGTGGAACAACAGAGCAGCCAAGTGGAGCGAGTCCAGGCCTTAAAAGTTCGTAGGTCCAATGACGGAGTGCGCGCTGCTCTTGACGACTTGGCCATCGCCGCACGGGGAAGTGCCAATTTGTTATATCCCATGAAAAAAGCGCTCAGTAGCCTCGCCACGCTCGGCGAAGTTGCTGACGTGCTTCGAGGAGAGTTCGGAACCTACCAGCCAAGCTAGTTTCGTTCGGTGACCTTTTCTGACTCGGGCTTTCGCGAAAACGGGTGAATGACCTTAACTTTGCGATGTTGGTCCAAAGTTGCTGCCAGTATGAGTATTGAACCGACCAATCAATTTAGCGACGAATCGGTTCTTCGAAGTGTGTCACCGTAGGTGGCGTCACATAAAAATGGTGCGTGAGCGATCGCCACTGCTGAAATACTTCAGAGTTTCGAAAGACTCCCATGTGTGCTTCAACGGATTCCCAACGAACGAGCAACAGAAACGTTGTGGGGTTTTCAATTTGCCGTTGGATGCTTGCACCGTGACAGCCCTTCGCCGATTCAATGATGGGTAGCGCCTGTCGCATTGCTTCTTCAAACGCTTCTTCTTCACCCGGTGCCACTGGTAACAACGCGTGCTCAATGATCATTGGGCAGTCCTTTTCAACAGTCGGTTTCGCAGGGGGGCATCCCTCGCTGTATCGATGCCTGTAAAAGCGAGGGCGAGGGCCCCATCGATAACGGCTTTATCAGCTGAAGGCGTAATGCACGACGCGGTGAATTCGGGCTGGTGATTTACGGCGCCGTGCGTATCAATAGCGATGAGTGGATGAATGGAGGGCACGACCAAGGACACGTTTGACATGTCTGTTGAGATTGTCGGTTTTGCCGCTCCTTCGTCATCCAGAGAAAAATTCCGACCGAGTTCTTCGGCGCTCGTTCGGTAGTGAGCGAGGATGTCGACGTCAGAAACCATGTGTGAGAAGGGGTTACCGATCTCTTCGTAGTGCACGGTGGCACCCGTCGCGAGCGCTCCCGCGTCAAAGCAGGCCTTTACGCGCGTGCGAAGTTTCGCCAGTCGCTCGGCGGTAACGGAACGACACATATAACGTCCGATCACTTTGGCGGGAATGATATTCGCCGCGCTGCCACCTTCTAAGACAATGCCGTGAATTTGGTCACCGGGAACTAGTTGTTGACGCAATAAAGCAATGGCCACCTGAGAAATTGTCATGGCGTCCAGCGCGTTGATGCCCTCCCATGGTGCGGCGGAGGCGTGTGCCTCTTTACCAACGAACGTGACATCGAAATGATCCACCGCGAGACATGTGGCTTCTAAGCGCTCCGTGGGCCAAGGGTGCACCATCATTGCGGCGTGGATATCGTCAAAGACGCCGGCGTTAATCATGTCAATTTTGCCGCCGCCACCTTCTTCGGACGGTGTTCCGAGCACAACAATGGTGGCGTCAATATCGTCGGCAACAGCCGCGAGACCAATGCCGGCCCCGACCGACGATGAGGCGATGATGTTGTGACCACAGGCGTGTCCGACGTCGGGCAGCGCGTCAAATTCGGCGCACAGCGCGATGTGCAAAGCGCCGGTTCCCTTGGTTGCGCGAAATCCAGTAGCGAGTCCCGCGACGTTTGCCTCGACGCTAAAGCCCGCCTCTTTTAAGACTTTGGCGGTTGCCGCGGAACTGTAGAACTCCTCGTAACCGATTTCGGGGTGTGCGTGAATATCGTGACTGAGTTCCAACAACGATGTCCGTGCGTTGGAAATGGCGGCTTTGGCCTTGTCGTGCAGACTCATTCCACAACCGCGACGACGTCGCCTCCGCCCACGCTGTCGCCCGCTGCCACCATGATTTGTTTCACGACGCCGGCCTTTTCCGCGTTGACGCTGTTCTCCATTTTCATGGCCTCGAGGATAACGATCGTGTCACCAGCCGCAACGGCTTGGCCGACTTCCGCAACGACCTTGACGATGGTGCCCTGCATGGGCACCGTAACCTTTCCCGATCCGCTGCCAATAACACCCGCATGATGCGCGCGCCTCGGCTTTTGTGCCGTGCTGGCACTCGCGCCACCCGCATCTTCGGGTAGCCACATGGCAACTTCAATGCGACGTCCATTGACTTCCGTGGTGACGTCACGACGAACGGTGCCGTCACCTACTTCGACGCCAGGAGTCAGAGCGACCTTGAGGTTCGACAAATCAAGCTTCTCTTCGACCCATTTGGTGGAGTGTTCACCCTTGACGAATTCTTCGCTCTCAAGAATGGCAACGTCCGCGGGCAAAGTGGTGGCCACGCCTTCAATGACGGTTTCTTCAATGGCACGAAGGAGCCGACGTCGAGCCTTTTCGCGAGTATCGCCCCAGACCACGAGTTTCGCAATGAGGTTGTCGTAGTACTGCGAAATGGTGTCACCGGCGGCGTAGCCGGCGTCGAGACGCACACCCGGACCCGACGGCTGGTCAAATCGCGTAATGGTGCCCGGTGAGGGCGAGAAACGTCCACCGCTCGGATCTTCGGCGTTGATACGCACTTCGATGGAATGTCCTCGTCGCTCGATGTCGTTTTGACCGAACGTCAATTTCTCGCCAGCAGCAATGCGCAGTTGCCATTCCACGAGGTCAAGCCCCGTGACGAGTTCGGTCACTGGATGTTCAACTTGCAGACGGGTATTCATTTCTAGAAAAAAGAAGTCATTGTCTTGGTAGAGAAACTCCACCGTGCCCGCGTTCACGTAGCCGCAAGCCTTGGACACCTTGACGGCCGCTTCACCCATGGCTTTACGAATCTTCTCGGGAAAATTAGGAGCCGGTGATTCCTCAATCAACTTCTGGTGACGTCGCTGAGCGGAGCAGTCGCGTTCGCCGAGCCACAACGTGTTGCCGTGTTGGTCCGCTAGCACTTGCATTTCGACATGGCGAGGCCAGGTGAGATAGCGCTCGACGTAGCACTCGGAACGACCGAAGTAACTTTGCGCTTCGCGCTGAGCGCTTTCCAACAGTTCCTCGGCTTCGTCGGCGCTTCGCACCACCTTCATGCCTCGTCCCCCACCGCCAAACGCAGCCTTGATGGCGACGGGCCAGCCAAATTCGTTACCGAAATCAATAACTTCTTGAAAGCTCTCTAACGTCTGCGATCGTCCAGGCACACCTTGGACACCAGCTTTTTCGGCGGCCAATCGTGAGGAAATTTTGTCACCCATCACTTCAATGGCTTCGGGTGGTGGTCCAATGAACGTGACGCCACGAGACGTAATAGCTCGCGCAAAGTCCGTATTTTCGGAAAAGAATCCGTAACCAGGGTGCACGGCGTCGGCGCCGGAACGCTCAATCACGTCAAGGATGGCTTCGGTATTGAGATAGCTCTCGGCGGCCGTCTGACCACCGAGAGCGTAGGCCTCGTCGGCGAGTCGCACGTGGAGCGCGTTTCGATCAAGCTCGGAGTACACGGCGACGGTGCCGATACCCATTTCACGACACGTTCGGATAACGCGAACGGCAATTTCGCCGCGGTTGGCGATCAAGACTTTCTTCAGCACGGGAATCCTCTGGATAGTTTCGGTTCTTTTCTACCACCCGATGGCAAAACTCTAGTGTTTGAGCGTGATTCCTATTATTTGGCGCGTCAACGTCTTCGACGATATTGATTCGACGAATACGTGGCTGGTGGCTCGGGCCATGGACGAAGAACCCGAGGGATTGGTCGCGCTCGCTCGTCACCAATCCGCCGGTCGCGGCCGCCTCGACCGGCGCTGGGAAGCGCCGAAAGACGCCTCTCTGCTTACTTCCGTGCTACTTCGTCGTGAACTGAGAATCGAAGATGCCCAACTCGCTACGGCAGCGGTAGCCCTCGCGACGCGGTCGGCACTCGTTCGACAAAGCGGCGTTCGACCGAAACTGAAGTGGCCTAATGACTTGGTCGTGGGCGACAAAAAGATCGGTGGTCTTTTAGCAGAGGCGTCGCGTTCGCCGAAGAAAGGCTCGTACATTGTGGTGGGCGTGGGCCTCAACTTGACGTGGCCGGGTCCCCCAGAAGCGAACGGCACGTGCGTGAAAGACGAAGTGGGCGTCACGCTAGATCCTCGAGGTCTTCTGGATTTGGTCCTCGAAGAACTCGAAACTCGCTGTGATCAATTGAACTCGCCCGAAGGACGAAGTCAATTGCGCGATGAGTACCGCGGCGCGTTGGCGACCATGGGGCGACGTGTTCGGATTGAACAGTTTGAGCGGTCATTTGAGGCAGTGGCCACCGACGTTACCGACGAAGGTCATTTAATCGTGGTTTCTTCCGATGGCGACGAGATGACGCTGGTGACCGGCGACGTGGTGCACCTTCGCACGATTGATGAGGATGTCTCGTGAGCCGAGCCCAACGTGTGGTCGTTACTGGCGCCAATGGGCAAGTGGGCCTTGACCTTATTGACACGTTGGCGGGCGTACGACCTCCCGGGGCCAGTGCAACGTTTGAACCTGACGGACGCTTAGTCGACAGTCGAGAGTTCGAAGTGCTGGCCCTTAGTCATCACGAGCTCGACATCACCGATGACGAATCAGTACGACGCTCGTTTACGAACGTGCGACCCGACGTTGTGGTGAACCTCGCCGCGTACACGGCCGTGGACCGAGCGGAGAGTGACGAATCCAACTGCTTTGCTGTGAACGCGAGCGCCACGGGCTTTTTGTCCCAGGCCTGTCAAAGTGTCGGAGCACACTTCATCACTATTTCAACGGATTACGTGTTTGACGGTGAAAAAGGTGCCGGCTACGTCGAAGACGACGCGACGGGTCCTCTCAACGTGTACGGAAGAACAAAGTTGGCGGGCGAGGAACTCTGCGCACCGGATGACACCATTGTTCGCACTTCGTGGGTAATGGGCGTACGCGGAAGAAATGTTCTCCACGTGATCGCTTCTCGTGCGGCACAAAATGAGCGAGTGCGATTTGTTAATGATCAGCGCGGTACGGCAACGTTCGCGGCTGACTTGGCGCGAGCAATAGTAACCATGATTCGAGATCGCCCCGGTGGTCGGTGGCACGTGGCGAATGTCGGTGACGCCACGTGGTACGACATTGCCCGTTACACGGGTGATTTGCTCGAACAAGGTCCCGATTTCGTAACGGCAATTTCGACCAACGAACTTGATCCCGCGCCACCGGCCGCGCGTCCCGCTAGAAGCGACTTGTTAATCGACAAATGGTGCGGCGCCGGCTGGGAACCGCTTCCGGGTTGGCACGACGGTGTCGAGCGGTTGTTAGCGGCGAGAGCCGAGTTGTAAATGACAAATTCTCGCGTTGCTGCCGTCATTGTCGACTTCCACGCCGGCGACTCGTTGGTCAATTGCATTTCGTCACTTCGCCAAAATGGTGTCTCAGACATCGTGGTCGTTGAAAACGGAACCGAGGGGAGTGCGAATGAGGTTCTCAGCGGCATCGACGTAACTTTGGTGCAGCCCGGCGTCAATCTTGGCTATGGACGAGGAGTTAATCGAGGCGTGGCGTTCACTCGGGCGAGTGAGTATCTGCTCGTTTCCAATCCCGACGTCGTCGTGCACGAAGGGGCCGTGGCATCGCTGATCGCTTTTTTGGATGAACACCCTGACGTAGGTCTCGTCGGGCCAAAAATTGTCAGTTCTGACGGCTCCACGTACCCATCGGTGCGCCGATTTCCGAATGTTTTTCTCGCTGGTACGCACGCGCTTCTTTCACCGTGGTGGAAGAACAATCCGTGGACCAAGCAGTATCGTTCGCCCGGCAAAAACGGGCGCGTCGATTGGGTCTCGGGCGCGTTGTTCCTTGTTCGACGCTCGGTGTACGAACTAGTTGGTGGTTTTGATGAAAGGTATTTCATGTTTGGCGAGGATATGGATCTTTGCTGGCGTGTTGGACATTCGAACTACCGCGTTGACGCGGACCTTGATGCAGTGGTCACGCACGTTGAGGGCGTCTCACGCAAGCGAGCTCCCAGGGCCATGACCATTGCCCATCACCGCAGTGCCATCCGTTTTGAATGGCAGACAGCGAGTGGCTGGCGCCGTTTGTTGGCGCCACTCGCTATCAGTGTTTTGTTACTACGCCTTGGCCTCGTTTTGCTCGTAGGCAAAGGGCACGATTAGCCAACGGCGAGAATAAAGGCCAGAAGGAAGAGGACGAACGCGGGTGCGATGTCCAAAAACTTGTCCTTAGCTCGTACGTGGAACACCACGGCGATGAAGAAGTAGAGCGTTAGACATATTGAGGTTGTAATGACGATCGAGCCGTGTGAATGACCGCGCACGAGTCCCGCGAGTAGTGCCAGTGCCGCCAGGACCTTTACGACGCCAGCCACCAATTCGAAATTGGTCGGCATGTGAAAGCGCTTCATGGTCTCCACAATGCGTGGGTTGTGCTGAAAATCCATTGCCGACGTCGCAAAACAGACAATGATGAAGAAAATGCTGAGGATTACGGACAAGGGATGCATACAAAGAAAGTGTAGTGAGCCCTGGTTCTAGACTCCGGATAGGGCTGCGGGTGAGTCTGTGGTTGAAAGTCGATGCCAGCCGCGGGCAAAACGACCCACGTAAGACGTCTTTTTGACGTTGAGCATGGCGCGGTTTAGAAGTAGGTCCTGCTTGGGCGTTACCAACGTGGCGACGCCCAAAGACGGTGAAGTGTGCGAATAAGGCTTGGGAGAGTTTTTAACTGCCGAAGCCCGTACGGACACTGCTGCAGGCAAGTGTGGGGTAAAAGATCAGGTCAGTCACCCGCAGCCCCTTATTTAACTTTCTTCCACGACCGGTAGGCTGAATGTCGATATGAGCGTTTTTAGCAAGGTTCTTCGAGCAGGTGAAGGTAAGCGAGTACGGCAACTCGCCGAACTCGTGGGGCCCATCAACGACCTCGCTGAGGAAATGGCCGCCCTGAGCGATGCCCAACTTCGCGCCAAGACCGACGAATTCCGAGGCCGCCTGAAAGCCGGCGAAACGCTGGACGATTTGCTCATTGAATCCTTTGCCGTCGTTCGTGAAGCGTCAACACGCGTTCTTGGACAGCGCCACTACGACGTGCAACTCATGGGTGGCATGGCGTTGCACTTTGGTTGGATTGCGGAAATGAAAACCGGTGAAGGAAAGACGTTGGTCTCTACGTTGCCGGTCTATCTGAACGCGCTCGCCGAAAAAGGTGTGCACATTGTTACGGTGAACGATTACCTCGCGACACGTGACGCGAACTGGATGGGTCAACTTCACGGTTTCTTGGGACTCACGGTTGGTCGCGTCGGACCGGACCTTTCGGACTTTGACGAAAAGCGCATTGCCTACGCGAGCGACATAACCTACGGCACGAACACTGAATTTGGTTTTGATTATTTGCGCGACAACATGGCCCGACGTCGCGACCAAATGGTGCAACGCGGTCACCCCTACGCCATTGTCGACGAAGTGGACTCAATTTTGATTGACGAAGCTCGTACGCCGCTCATTATTTCTGGGCCGTCCTCGGACGTCACGAAGTTGTATTACCAATTCGCTTCCATTGTGCGCACGCTGACGCGCGACGAAGATTACGAAGTCGATGAGGAAAAAAAGTCCGTCATGCCAACGGAGTCGGGCATCGAAAAAGTCGAAAAAGCTCTCGGCGTGAACAATCTCTACGACGCGGTGTCCACGAACTACGTCCACCAGTTGGGCCAGGCGCTTCGCGCGAAAGAACTCTTCCACCGCGACAAGGACTATTTGGTTGACGCCGGTGAAGTAAAGATCATTGACGAATTCACTGGTCGCACGCTGGACGGTCGTCGTTGGTCTGATGGCCTCCACCAAGCCGTGGAAGCAAAAGAACGCGTACGAATCCAAGAAGAGAATCACACATGGGCCACGGTGACGCTGCAGAACTATTTCCGCCTCTACGAAAAGTTGTCGGGTATGACCGGTACTGCCGAAACCGAAGCTGGTGAATTCGGTGGCACCTACGGCTTGACCGTTGTTCCGATTCCCACTCACCGTGAAATGGTCCGATTGGATGAGCCTGATCTCATCTACAAAACTGAAGACGCCAAGTTTGCCGCGATTGTCGAAGACGTCTTAGAGCGTTTTGACCGGGGCCAGCCGGTTCTGCTCGGTACCGCGTCGGTGGAAAAATCGGAGAAGCTATCTCGTGCACTTTCCAAGGCGGGGATCAAACACGAGGTTCTGAACGCGAAGCAGCACTTTCGCGAGGCAGAAATTGTGGCGCAAGCGGGTCGGAAGCACGCCATCACCGTCGCGACCAACATGGCGGGACGTGGTGTTGACATCATCCTCGGTGGAAACGCTGAAGGGCTCGCCGTTCGCGATGTTCGCGCGAAGGGTTTTGAAGTAGGTACCGAAGGTTACGAAGAGGCCTACCAAGCTGCCTACGACGCGCTTGTTGCGGAAACCGATATTGAAGGCAAAGAAGTGCGCGCCCTCGGTGGTCTCTACGTGCTCGGTACCGAACGCCACGAATCACGACGAATTGACAATCAACTCCGTGGACGAGCGGGACGACAGGGCGACCCCGGTGAAAGCCGTTTCTACCTCTCGCTGGAAGATGAATTGATGCGCTTGTTCGCAACGGGCGCCGTTAGTTGGGTCATGGACCGCACCATGAATGATGACGAGGCTATAGAAGCAAAAATGGTCGCCAAGGCTATTGAACGAGCACAGAACACAGTTGAGGGACGAAACGCCGAGATTCGAAAAGACGTTCTGAAGTACGACGAAGTCATGAACGAACAACGAAAAGTCATCTACGGACGACGCCAACAGGTCATAGATGGCGACGACATTCACGAAGAGACACTGGGACTTATTACCGACAAGGTCGTTGAACTCGTTGACACCTACTGCGGCAATACCTACGCCGAAGAATGGGACATTGAGAAACTCCACTTGGAACTTCAGAATTACTACCCCGTTCGTGTAAACGAGGAAGCGCTGCGGGCGAGTGAGGATACGGATCATCTCGCGGAAATTCTCGTGGAAGACGCACAGACGTTCTACGAACAAAAGTGCGACGGTTATCCGGGCGGTCTTGAAATGGCCAAGGAAATTGAACGCGACATCTTGCTGCAAATCCTCGACCAACGTTGGCGCGACCATCTCTCGGACATGGATTATTTACGTGACGGCATTCACCTTCGAGCCGTGGCCCAGCAGGATCCTCTCGTGGCGTGGCAAAAAGAAGGTTTTACGATGTTCGAGCACCTCCTCGAGTCGGTGGACGATGACTTTGTTCGATACGTAACGCACATTGAAGCAACGGCGCCTCCCCAAGCCGAAGACGCTCTCGCGATGGCCAGCACCAACGAAGAGATTGCTGCTGAGGGCGCTATGGGGCTTCCCGCCCACAACGTTGCGGCAAAGACGCCCTCAGCGCCCGGTGTTCCCAATGACAAGTTGGGCCGTAACGAACCGTGCTGGTGTGGCTCTGGGCGCAAGTTCAAGCAGTGCCATGGCCGACCTTAAGGCGGAAAACGCCCAACGCGAAGCTGGGGTGGCGTTAGAGGAACTCGAAGAACGCTGGAACGCCGCGCACGAATACTTGAGTGTCGACGACAAGCGAAAGCGACACGAGGAACTGACGGCGTTGGCCGCTAATCCAAATCTTTGGGATAACCAGGACCGAGCCCGCGAGGTCACGACTGAACTTGGCCGACTCACCAATGACCTGGACTCGTTCGATGAATTACGACGAGCGCTCGATGACGGCAGCACGCTTCGCGAAATGTCACAAGAAGCGCTCGATGCCGGCAGTGCGGACGTCTCGCTACTGGACGAATTGGCACAGACGATTACGCAATTGCAGTTGTCGCTCACCGCACTTGAACTTCAGAGTCTCTTAAGCGGTCCCTACGATGAACACGACGCTATCGTGGAATTGCACGCCGGCGCTGGCGGCACCGATGCGCAGGACTGGACGGAAATGCTGCTTCGTATGTACGGCCGATGGGCTGAGCGACGAGGGTTCAGCGTGGAAGTCGACGAAGTAACTGAGGGACAAGAGGCGGGCCTCTTATCTGCGACGTTTATCGTGCACGGGCGATTTGCCTACGGGTGGTTAGCCGCCGAACGTGGGGTACACCGGTTAGTACGTATGAGTCCGTTCGATTCGCAAGCCCGTCGACAGACCAGTTTTGCGAGCTTTGATGTCACGCCACTGCTTGACGATGACGCCGGGGAAATTGAGATTGACGAAAAAGATCTCCGCGTCGATACGTACCGGTCATCGGGTGCCGGGGGTCAACACGTCAACAAGACTGACTCGGCCATTCGCATCACGCACTTGCCCACCGGAATAGTCGTCAGTTGCCAAAATGAGCGTTCGCAACACCAAAATCGCGCCCGCGCCATGCAGATTCTGGCGTCGAAGTTGGCCGATCGGGCTCGCCAAGAGCGACGAGCCGAGATGAATGCACTGAGCGGCGACCGTGGTGACAACGCCTGGGGCTCTCAGATTCGTAGTTACGTCATGGCGCCGTATCAACTCGTGAAGGATCATCGATCAGATTTTGAAACGGGCAACGTGGACAGTGTTCTCGACGGTGATATCGATGATTTCATGGAAGCAGAGTTACGCCGACAACGAGCGAGTTCGTAAGAAATCATTGAGTTTTCGTGGCGCCAGGCGGTGGAAGTGCCAAACTAGAATGGTTGTATTGAACTCCGAGTGTTGTTAAAGACTCGTCGACACCTGCTGAGAGGGCTAAGTAATGATCCGTTTTGAGAACGTCACGAAGACGTACAAGAACGGCACGCTGGCGCTGCGGGACATTTCGTTGGACGTCGAAAAGGGTGAATTCATCTTCCTCGTCGGGTCGTCGGGATCAGGAAAGACCACTTTTCTTCGACTCTTGCTCCGTGAAGAATTACCCGATTCGGGTCGAATTCTTGAGGCGGGGCGCGATATTGGAGCATTGCCGAAGTGGCGCGTACCGTACTTGCGACGAAACATTGGCTGCGTTTTCCAGGACTTTCGCTTACTGCCCAACAAAACAGTCTCCGAGAACGTCGCCTTCGGTCTTGAAGTAATCGGTCGACCTCGATCGACGGTTGATACGCAGGTACCGCAGATTTTGGAACTCGTGGGACTGGGCGATAAGGCAAACAACCTTCCGAACGAATTGTCCGGTGGCGAGCAACAGCGAGTTGCGGTGGCTCGCGCCTTCGTCAATCGACCTCTTATCTTGCTGGCCGACGAACCGACCGGAAACCTTGACCCAACAAACTCCGAAGCAATCATGTCCTTGCTTGAGCGCATTAACCGAACGGGAACGACGGTTGTTATGGCAACCCACGATAAAGCCCTCGTCGACCGGATGCGTCGACGCGTGATCGAACTCGACAAGGGTGAACTTATTCGTGACCAAGTTCGAGGCGTCTACGGCATCGATGAGCCGGCGGGGAGTATGTAATGAGGGTCTTCTTTCGTTATGCCCTTCGTGAAACGGGCACCAACCTTTGGCGAAACCGAATGATGACCTTGGCCGCTGTTCTTACGGTTGCCGTTTCACTGTCATTGGTAGGAGCAGCGCTGCTACTCAAACAAAGTGCCGCGCAGGCATCAGCTCACTGGCAACAAGGCACCCGCGTCACCGTGTGGATGAATCCAACAGCTTCGGCGAGTGAAATTTCGAACGTGCAGAGCCAATTGGCGAATCTTCCACTCGTGAAGCAGTGCGTGTACGACACGCAACAACAGGATTACTCCGAAGCGAAGCAATTATTGCCGCCCTCAGAGTTTTCTGCTTTGACGGTGGGGGATATGCCGTCCTCGTTCCGTTGTGTCCCCACGGTGCCGTCGAACGCCTTCGTGGTTGAGTCAACGTTTACGAGTCAGCCTG
>Ga0302320_10000668_pt1 | contig 81263 bp, 44 predicted proteins | sample Bog_T0_3_FD_202130 | JGI IMG/M metagenome (GOLD analysis project Ga0302320, IMG submission 202130) | Peat permafrost microbial communities from Stordalen Mire near Abisko, Sweden - Bog_T0_3 | ecosystem: Environmental > Terrestrial > Soil > Wetlands > Peat | place: Sweden: Abisko, Stordalen Mire...
TAGGTCAAATGAGGACAAAAGCACGTTTTTGACACCCCAAGCAAGCGCGCTAGCCGGGCTACGCTACGCCCCGAACCAAGTTTCCAATGGGCAGGCGGATTTGTCCGTAGCATTCCATCGGTCACTCATTTTGACCGGTTCCCGCCGAAGGGCAAGCTGATTCGTCAGCGCTGCCAAAACCAAAATATTTCCGGCGCCCACTTGTCGTTGGCGGTAAACGGTGAAAAAATCGTTGCAAAAAAAACTTTGCGTCGGGCCGGCATTGCCGGAGATTCTCCGAGTGCAAAAGCTTGGCAAAAATCTTGGCGGTTACCACGGCGAGGCGATTGATATTCGCGCCGCGCTGCGCGCGATCGCTGCCGCGGCGCAAACGGGCGGTTGGACGGCAGAAGTTTTTCACGAGGCCGCCGGATTCAAATGGCAGGCGTTGCACCGCGCGCCGTCTTCAAACCGCGCTTGGCGATCCGCCATCCGCATTTATATTTCGGCGGGCATTCATGGCGACGAGCCCGCGGGACCGCTCGCGGCGCTGCGATTGATGAAGGCCAACCGCTGGCCGGAAAACGCGGAAATTTTTTTACTGCCGTGTTTGAACCCCGTCGGCTTCACTTTGAATCAACGCGAGGACGCAGAAGGCTTTGACCTTAATCGCGATTATCGAAATCCCAAAACGGCCGCGACGCGCGCGCATCTTGTCTGGCTGGAGCGCCAGCCGAAGTTTGATCTGTATCTGTGCCTGCACGAGGATTGGGAGGCGCAGGGCTTTTATCTTTATGAGCAAAATCCGGACAACAAAATTTCGGTCGCGGAAAAAATGATCGCCGCGGTGAAACCCGTTTGTCCGGTCGATTTGTCCGAAAATATCGAAGGCCGCGCGGCGCTGGGCGGGATCATTCGCCCGAACATTTCGCCGCAGGACAGGCCGGACTGGCCGGAGGCGCTGTATCTCATCAGCCATAAATCGCGGCAGGGTTATACGCTGGAGGCCCCGTCAGATTTTTCGCTGACCACGCGGGTCAGCGCGTTGGTTGCGGCGGTGAATGCCGCGATGGATTTTTAATCGCTAATGCGAGCGGTTAAAAAAATCCCCGCTAAGATTTAGTCCCCATTTCAACCGAGGTTGATTTTCTGCTCGCGCCGCGCGGCGGTGACGGACAGCGCGATGGAAATGGAGATGATGCCGAAAACGACAAGCAATGAAATGCCGGTGGAGATTTCCATCTGGAACCAGCGCGCGGTGCCTTCGTGCGGATCTAGCAGCATTTTGGCGCCGATGAAAACGAGCACGATGGACAGACCGATTTTCAGATAGCGAAACAATCCAAGCGCGCCGGCGAGCAGAAAATATAGCGAGCGCAGGCCGAGGATGGCGAAAACGTTTGAGGTGAAAACGATGAAGGCCTTGCGCGTGACGGAAAAAACGGCGGGCACGGAATCCACGGCGAACAACAGATCGGTCGTCTCGATCAAAAGCAGCACGAGCGCGAGCGGCGTAAGGGCGTTCCGGCCGTTGAGCCGCGTGAGAAATTTATTGCCATCAAAAGCGGGTGCGACGGGAAATAGTTTGCGCGCGAGGCGCACGACGGGATTTTTTTCCGGCGCAACGTGTTCGTGGCCGGCGAAGAGCATTTTGCCGCCAGTGAAAACCAGGAACGCGCCGAAAAGATAGAGCACCCATTCGAAATGTTCAATCAACGACGCGCCGGCAACAATCATCACGCCGCGCATGGCGAGCGCGCCGAGGATGCCCCAGACGAGCAAGCGATATTGAAATTCCGGCGGCACGCGAAACGAGGCAAAAATGAGCGCGATGACGAGCAGGTTGTCGAGCGAGAGCGAGAGTTCGATCAGATAGCCCGTGACGAATTGCACGGCTTCATTGCGTCCACGCCAGTGCAGCATCAGCGCGGCAAAAACCATCGCCAGCGCGAACCACAGCGCGCTCCACGCCAGGGCCTGTTTGAACGTGACTGCGTGGGAGCCGCGATGAAAAATTCCCAGATCGAGCGCGATGAAAAATATGACGCACAGGATGAAACCCGCCCAATGCCACGGCGTGATTTCAACGAGCGCGAACATGGGGTGTCAGATGGCCTTGGCCGGCGTGGCAACCGAGGCGGGGTTTTGCACCGTGACTGCCGAGGCGCCGATGTTGGGGCGTTCGCCTTTGTGCCATTTCAAAACGATCCAGCTGGCAACGTAGATGGACGAATAGGTGCCGGTGATGATGCCAACGAGGAAGGTGAAAGCGAAGTCGTTGATGACGCCGCCGCCCCAGACAAACAATGCGCCGGTCGCCAGGAACACCGTGCCGCTGGTGATGATCGTGCGGCTCAAGGTTTGGTTTAGCGCCTGATTGATAATGTCCTTGAACGAGCCGCGCAGGCCGAGCTTCAGGTCTTCGCGGATCCGGTCGAAGATGACGATCTTGTCGTTGATGGAAAAACCGATGATGGTCAGGATCGCCGCGACGACGGTGGCATTGAACTCGCGGCCGGAAATGTAATTCGCGATGCAATAGCAGCCGATCGCCAGCAGCACGTCGTGCAGCACGGCGATGACGGCGGCGACGGCGAAGGAAAATTCGTAGCGGAACGAAACGTAAACCAGGATGCCAAACATGGACAGCAGCGAGGCGATGATGGCCGAGCGCTGGATTTCGCCGCCGATCGTGGCGCCGACCTGCTGTTTGCCGATGGCCTTGAACTGCGCTTCCGGGAATTTCGCGACCAAGGCTGCTTCAACTTTCGGCTCCGAGTCGCTGGAGGTGGTGATGCGCAAGGTCTCCAAGCCGCCACCGATGTCTTTTTGATATTGGATCTGTGAATCCTTTTCACCGATTGCCGTCAGGACGGAACGAATTTCATCCACGCCCACTTTTTGCGCGTAGCTAAAGGTCGTGCTGTCGCCGCCGAGGAAATCCACGCCGAATAATTTTTCACCGCGCGTGAAACCAAAGCCGAGCGAAAGGACGATAAACGTCCAAGACAAAATGAACAGCGGCTTGGCGACGCCCATGAAATTGATCTTGGCGCTCTTGATGACGTGCATCATGGACAATGTTTTGATCATGTTGCGGTCGAGCATGAAATTGAAAATCAGGCGTGTCACGACCAGCGCGGTGAACAAACTTGCGGCCACACCAATCGTGAGCGTTACACCGAAGCCTTTGATTTCGCCGGTGCCCATGAAGATCAAAATGACGGACGAAATAAGTGTCGTGACGTGCGAGTCAAAAATCGTGCCGAAGGCGCGGGCGTAGCCGGCTTCAATCGCGCCGCGCAAAGATTTTCCTTTCGCGAGTTCTTCGCGGATGCGTTCGTAAATCAGCACGTTCGCGTCCACCGCCATGCCGACGGTGAGCACCATGCCCGCGATGCCGGGCAGCGTGAGCGTCGTGCCGATCGAACACATCACCCCGAACAAAATGATGATGTTGGTGACGAGCGCGACGTTGGCGGCGATGCCGGCGAGCCGATAATAAACCAACATGAAGCCGGCGACGAAAATGACCGCCCACATGGACGCCTGCACGCCGCTGTGAATCGAGTCTTTGCCGAGCGTCGGATCGACGTCGCTGGAATAAACGATGTGCAACGGCGCTTTGAGCGGATTTTGCAGGACGTTCGCGATGCTCATCGCTTCCTCGATCGTGTAATTGCCGGTGATCTGGCCGTTGCCGGTTTCAATCGGGCTTTGGATGTTCGGCGCGGTTTCGAGTTGTCCGTCCAAAATAATCGCGAGGCGATGACCGACATTTTCGCGCGTGGTTTCGCCGAATTTTTTCGCGCCGTCGTCGGTCAGCGTGAAATCAATCTGCGGCTCGCCGAGGTTGCCGCGCACGACCATCGCGTTTTTGATGATGTCGCCGGCCAGACCATTCTCCGGTTTGCGGCGGACGATTTCCTGCTCCAAGGTGGATTTGCCGTCGGCCCCCTGCTGCACGCGCTTCATCAATTGGTAACCGGCCGGAATCGGTTCGCCGTTGCGGATGATTTCATCGCTGTTGTCATGCACCATGCGGAATTCGAGATATGCCTTTTTCTGAATTTGTTCCTTCGCATTTTCCTTGTCCGATTGCGAGAGGCCGGGCAACTGGATCAAAATGCGGTTGCCGCCGGCGGATTGAATTACCGGCTCGGCCACGCCGAAACGGTCAATGCGCTTGCGCAACACTTCCACCGCCTGCGACAAAGCGCCACTCACGTCCGGAGCGGAAACGCGGTTCGTGTCATCCTGCGCGGCCGCGAGGACGTTGGTGTCCATCTCCACGAGGAACGACGTGCCGCCCTGCAAATCCAACCCTAATTTGATTTTACCCGAAGCATCGCGCTGCAGCCGGTTCAAAATAAATGTGTTCGGAAACACCTGGTTGTTCGCGGCGACGAACGGGAAATATTTCTGGATGTCGTTCGTGCCGATGGCTTCTTGCAGCACGGCGAACTCGCTGTTCGTGCCGGCTTTTTGCAGCGTGTCCGCCTGCGCGAGAATGTTTTTGAAGGTCGCATCCTGATTTTGGGCGCGGCGGGAAAATTCGGAGATCAAATCGCGCGACGACGGCGGATAAATTTCAAACAACGCCCAGAGAACGATGACGAGGACGAGAATGAACCGGCCCAGATTATTTTGCTTCATGACGGTGGTGGGAAATTATTCGGTGGTGGTGGCGGCGTCGAGGATTTCCGTGACGGACGCCTTGGTGACTTCAAATTTGGCGTCCGCCGAACGGAGCGAAACGGATTTGTCCTTGACCGTGATGACCGTGGCGATGATGCCGCTGGCGGTGATCACCTTGTCGCCCGCCTTGAGGGCTTCGAGCATTTTTTTCTGCTGTTTGGCGCGCTGCTGCTGCGGCCGGATGAGGATGAAATAGAAAACCACGACCAGCAAAATCATCGGCAAAAACGACATGATCGGATTTGGCGGCGTGCCGGCGGCCGGCGCGGCTTGGGCAAAAAACTCGGCGAAACAATTAATGTGCATAAATGAAAAAACGGTCGGACAATTTAGGAAACCTGCCGCAAATGGCAAGATTTATTGGCCGGAGATTTGCCTTCAAAAAAATTTAGGACCACGTTCCATCCGTCGCCCGAACTTGCCTTGCGCAAAATTTCATGGTTTTTTGCAGTTTGAAACCTGCGGTATTTTTATCCCTGCGTCGCCGGCATAGAATTGCCCGCGCGAAAAACTTTTATTCGCGGGCGGAATTTCACATCATGCGCGCCGAAATTAGTCACTGGCATTTTTTCATGTTGAGCAAAATCTTCAGTTTGAAAAGGCGCGGCGCGCGTCCGGGCATCGCGCAGCGTCTGCGCCTCCCGCTGCGGGCCTTGTTCTGCCTTGCCAGTCTGACGCTATGTGGCGGCTGCCAGACGGCGACCAAAACTTTGTTCGCCACGACGGGACCGAGCTGGCACGTCCAGCAAGGCCAGGCGCTGTGGCGACCCAAAAGCGGTCTGCCGGAATTCGGCGGCGACCTCGTGCTCGCGCGCGACGACGCGGGAAATTGCCTGATTCAATTTGATAAAACGCCGATGACCATTCTTTCCGCGCAGACGACCACGAATCGCTGGCTCATAAAATTCCCGCAAAAAAGCTGGAGCTTCAGCGGACACGGCAACGCGCCGCTGCGTTTCAGCTGGCTGTATCTGCCCATCGCCCTCGCCGGCAAACCGCTGCCGAAACCATTGCACTTTGAAACGAAGGCCGACGGCGGCTGGCGATTGGAGAATTCCAAAACCGGCGAAACGGTGGAAGGATTCTTGTCGCCGTGAGTTCATTTTTTAAACGCTGGTGGTGGATGCTGTTGCTCGTGGCCGTCGGCCTTGGCCTCGCGCGGCTGCGCTTCGACGTGGACATTCTGGATCTGCTGCCGCCTGACGAGCCGTCCGTTCAAGGGCTGAAACTTTACCAAAAATATTTCACCAACGCGCGCGAGCTCATCATCACGTTGCGCGCACAGGATGCGGACACGGCGGAAAAATTATCCGGCGAACTCGCGGCGCGTTTGCGGCTGGAAACCAATCTCGTTGAAACCGTGACGTGGCAGGCGCCATGGATGGAAAAACCGGAACAACTCGGCGAACTGCTCGGCTGGCTGTGGTTCAATCAGCCGCCCGGAGACTTTTCCGCGCTCACGAATCATCTCGCGCCCGACCGGCTCAAACCGCAACTGGATGAAACGCGCGAACTGCTCGCCAATTCGATGTCGCCAATGGATCTCGCGCGCCGCTCGTTTGATCCGTTCAATTTGCTGACGATGCCCGCGCTGACCAACATCAGCGGCATGAACATGGACCAAGGCAACCAGATGTTCGCCTCGGCCGACGGAAAATTTCGGCTGCTCTATTTGCAATCCGCCGTGGACCTGATGAGCTATCGCGATTGCGAAAGCTGGTTGAAAAAAATTAATGCCATCGTCGGCGAATTGCAAAACGGCCCGTCAGAAGACGATTGGAAAAACGTCACCGTCCATTTCACCGGCCGGCCGGTGTTCGTGGAAGAAATCGCCACCTCGATGCAACACGACATGAGCCATTCAGTCGGCGGCACGGCCACGGTCATCGCCATTTTATTTTGGCTCACGCATCGCCGCTGGAAGCCAATGTTGTGGCTCCTCGCGCTGCTCGGTTTGATTTTGTTCGCGACACTCGCACTTGGGGCGCTGGTGCTTGGCACGATCAGCGTCGTCGCGCTCGGCTTCGCCGCCGTGCTGCTCGGTTTGGCAGTGGATTATGCGGTCGTGCATTATCAGGAGGCGCTGTCGCATCCGCAAATGAACGTGCCGGAAATCCGCCGCGCGATCGCACCGAGCATTTTGTGGGCGGCCATCACGACGATGTGTGCGTTTCTCGTTTTGAATCTTGGCGGCCTGCCCGGCCTCGGCCAGCTCGGCTCGCTCGTCGCCATCGGCATCGCGCTCTCGGCGCTGGTGATGGTGATGATTTATCTGCCGCCGCTGTTTCCCGAACGCCGCCAGCCGCGTCCGAATCAAGCACCGTTTCGCTGGTGGAATTATTTTGTCGCACCGCACGAGCCGTTGGCGGCGGAAATTTCCTCACCGGAAAAAAATTCCTCGCGCGCCGCGTTTTTGCTGACCGGCATCATTTTTCTAGCCGCGTGCGCCGTTTTATTTTTTCAGCGACCGGGCTTGGATCACACCGGCAACGCTTTGCAGCCGGCGCACGGCGAGGCGCAAACGACGCTCGACGAGATGACCGCCGAACTCGGACTGCCGCCGCAACCGCTCTGGCTGATTGTTCCCGGCCGCGACGAAGCGGAAGTTTTTCAACGGCTCACGAACGCGGAAGTTTTATTGAATGGCGCGGTGAGCAATCGTCTCATCGAAAAATTCCTGCTGCCGGACACGCTCTGGCCGCGCGCCGAATTTCAAACCGCCAATCGCGCCACCGCAAAAATTCTCGGCGAAAAAGGCCCGCTGCTGCGCGACGCCCTGGTGAGCGCGGGTTTCAACACGAACGCGTTCGTGCTGACGAAAGAACTGGTGCGCACGTGGTCGCGCGCCGGTCAAACCAAATCCGTGATGTGGCCGACCAATCAAGTCAGCCAGTGGCTGCTGAAGCGGTTTGTCGCGCGGACGCCGGACGAGTGTCTCGTGATGGGCTTGATTTATCCGGCGACGAACCAAGTGGACGCGGCGGCATTGTCGGCGCTGTCAAAAAATCTCGCGCAAGGCCACGCGCTGCTGTCAGGTTGGGAATTGCTCGGCAGCGCGACGTTGCGGCGCGTGCAGTCAAAAATGTGGTCGGTCGTCACGCCGATGGTCGTGCTCGTGCTGCTCTCGCTCTGGTTCGCGTTCCGCCGCGCGACGGAAATTTTTCTCGGTCTCACGGTGCTGTGTTTGAGCGGATTAATTTTGCTCGCCACGATGTCGCTCGCCGGCTGGACTTGGAATTTGATGAATCTGATGGCGCTGCCGCTGATGCTCGGCACCGGCGTGGACTACACGATTTTCATCCAGCTCGCGCTGCGCCGGCACGGCGGCGATCTCGTCGCGGTTCGCCGTTCGGTCGGACGCGCGCTGATGCTGTGCGGCGGCACGGCGGTGGCGGGCTTTGGTTCGCTGGCCGGCTCCAGCAATCTCGGCATGGCCAGCCTCGGCAAAGTCTGCGCCGTGGGCATCGGCGCTAATGCGGTCATATCCATTTTTCTGCTGCCGGCGTGGTGGAAATTTTTTAGTCCCAAGCCCAAAGTCCAAAGTAAATTGCCGTGATGGATGCGAACGAAAAGACTGCCCGCAAAAAACTGCCCGCGTTTTATCGCGGAGGCTTGTGGCATCTTGGAATGCGCGTTGCTGGAATGGTTCCGTTGCGGGTGGCAAAAAAAATTGCGATGTCGCTCGCCGGTTTTTACTGGCGGTTTCAGCGTTCGCGCTGCGAAGTGGTCATGCAAAATTTTCTCCCGGTTTTTTCCGGCGACAAAATCGCCGCTGAAAAAGCCGCGCGCGCTGCGTATCAAAATTTCGCCGCCAAGCTGATTGATTTGTGGCGCGTTGAAAGCGGCGAAGTGGTCCGCAACTGGCTCACCACCGACGGCGAGTTGGAAATCATCCACGCGGCACGACGACGCGGTCGCGGAACGCTGTTCATCACGCTGCATCTCGGCAACTGGGAGCACGGCGGACTCTTGCTCAATCAACTCGGCATCCGGCTGACGATTCTCACGCAGGCCGAGCCCGACGACGGTTTGACCGAAATGCGCAAGGCCGCGCGTGCGCGCTACGGCGTGGACACATTGATCATCGGCGACGACGGCTTTGCGTTCGTCGAAGTCATCAAGCAATTGCAGGCCGGCGCGGACTTGGCGGTGTCGCTGGATCGTCCGCCGGATCGCGGCGGCGTGCCGGTGAAATTCTTCGGAAAAGATTTTGAAGCCTCGCTTGCCGCGGCGGAACTCGCGCGCGCTTCGGGCTGCGCGCTGGTGGGAGTGACGATTGTGCGCCGACCAAATGGCTACGCAGTGAAAGTGCTGCCGGAGTTTTTTTACGACCGGAAAAATCTCGGCAGCCGCGCGGCGCGCCGCGAATTGACGCAGCAAATCCTGCGTGCATTCGAGCCGGAAATTCGCAAGGATATTGAACAATGGTATCAATTCACTCCCATCTGGCCGCCGGACAAATGAAGAAAAATTTTCGCGCGCGGAATTATTTTTTTGGAATTTTATTTTTTCTGGCAGCAACGGTTTCACGCGCTGAAAATTATGACGCGCAGTTCAACCAATGGTTCGCGGTGCAGACCAACTTGCAAAGCTGGGCCGGCGATTTCACGCAGACGCGGACGCTGACGGTGCTGAACCAGCCGCTCGTTTCCCACGGCAAAGTCTGGGTGAAACCGGGTCAATTCCGCTGGGAGCTTGGCCAGCCGGTGCAAACCATCGTGCTGCGGACGCCGGAACAATTGCTCATCGTTTATCCCCGGCTCAAGCGCGCCGAAAAATATCCGCTCACCGCCGTGCCGACCGGCCCGATGAAGGACGCGCTCGCGCTGCTCGACGCCAGCCTGCCGCGCGACCGCGCGACGATGGAAAAAAATTTCCAATTGTTGTCAGCGATGGAAACGAATTCCATTTTGCAAATGACGCTGCAACCGCGCAGCGCGGAGGCGCGCAAATTCATCGGGCAAATTGTCATCGGTTTTCACACCAATGATTTCACCATCGCGATCACGGAAATGAAATTCGCCGACGGCTCCAAGCTGCACAACGATTTCACGAACGTCGTGTTGAACGCGCCGATTGAAGCAAAAAAATTCGAGGCGGATTTGCCGGCGGATTACACCATTTCGGAGCCGTTGAAAAAATGAGCGCGCCGCCGGAAATTTTGCAGCTCGCCATGCGCTCGCTGCCGCACGGCCCGGAGTTTCGTTTCGTTGACCGCATGATCAGTCTCACGCCGGGCAAGCGTGGGGTCGGCGAATACAAAGTGCGCGGCGATGAATATTTTTTGCGCGGCCATCTGCCAGGCGAGCCGATCATGCCTGGCGTATTGATGGCGGAAGCGGCGGCGCAGGTGGCCGGCATGGTGGCGCAGGAAGATCCGGCAAATCCGCGCTGGCCGCGGCTGAAGCTAACGGCGTTGCGCGCGGTGAAAATTCTCGGCGCCGTGCGCCCCGGCGATACGCTGCGCATCGAGGCCATCGTGACGGGCGTGCTGGGCGACATGATTCAGGCCCATGTTTCCGCAGTGGTCGCGGATGTGAAAGTTTTGTCGGCGGAAATCACTTTGAGCGGCATTGACCCGGCAAAAAGCGCATGACGGCTCCGACGGAAAATTCTGCGCGGCGTTTTTGTTTCGAGCGCGACACCTTCGCCTTCGCGCACGAGCTGGTTTGGAAATATCATTTCGATCCCGTCACCGGCGTGATGAGCACCCGCAAAACCGATCCGCCGCCGACGTATTATCATCGCTGCTTCGTGCTCGCGCGCGCGACGCGATTGTTTTTTGATTACGCGCGTTTCGCTCCAGAATTACCAAAGACCGACGCGCCGGCTTACGAAAAAATCAGCCGGCAGATCATCGCTTCCAATCCGCGCAAAAAATGTGCGGAAGAAAACCGCATCGTGATTCCCGGTTTTGAGGGCCTGCGTTCATTCAGTCGCGCGCACGAAAACCTTTTGAAGGCCAATTGCGGCGCGGCGTGGGAATCGTATTTTCTGCGCAGCCATTGGCGCATGATTTTCAAGGTCTATGGCCGGTTCCAGGAAAAGATGGCGGAGAAATTGAAGCGCTCATTTCAAAAACGCAGTCTGCCGCTCGTCCATCTGTTCCGCTTTCCACGCATCACGATCAATCATGGCATCGTGCTGTTTGATTTCACGGAATCCGAAGCGCAGATTGAATTTGCCGCTTACGATCCGAACATTCCCGCGCATCCCGTAAAGCTGGTTTACGAAAAGCAACTGCAACGGTTCACTTTTGCGCCGAACATTTACTGGGGCGGCGGCGCGTTGAGCGTGATGGAAATTTTCTGCGATTTTCCCTATTAGGTTTTGCGCCGGCGCGGCTGCCAGAAAGCCACGCCAAAAAACAAGGTGCCGCAGGCGTTGAGGCCGAGGATGAATCCGATTTTGTAGCCGCGACCGATATTGTTCGGCGCGTAAATCGGCAGATCTTTTCCGCCGACCAAACCCGGCAGCGCGGCCGGCATGAGCGCGCCTTCGAGCAGGCCGGTGTAAAATCCCGCGGTGTAATCTGTCCGATAATATCGCGGCGTCGCCCAGCCTTGCGCGAAAATCAGCGCCACACTGATCACGGTCATGGCAATCGTTTTGAGGATGTTGACCTTCGTTTGAGACATGCCGTTGGAAGATGTGTCGGGCGCGTGTGCGAGTTCAGCCATTCACGCCAAGGATGTTCCGCGCGCTATTGGCGGGCAAGCAGATAATGCCCCCGCCGTCTCCAAGCTTGACGGTTTTTCCCGCCGCCTCATACTTCGCGAATTAATGATTCCCGAAACGGATCCCAAGATTATCGCCGCGAAACTGTGCGAGTTTGCGCGGACCAACTTCGTCGCCGAGGGCGTGGAATTTGACGAACACAGTCCGCTCTCGCAGGCGGGCATTGATTCCTTTGCGTTGGTGGAACTGGTTTTATTTTGCGAACGCGTCCTCGGCGTCCGCGTGCCGGATTCACATTTGACGCCGACCAACTTGGCCTCAATGTCCTCGCTCGCGAATTGCATTTCCGAACTTGCGCGGAACGCTCCGAAAAATTCCTGAGTTCGGCACCTTGATTATGTCCGACCTGCCCCGTCAAATCCGCCTGGCTCCCGGCGATTATTTCATGCACGGCCAGGATCGGCGGATGCGCCAAGTCGGTTTGCCGGGCAACGTGTGTTGCGCGGTCATCAAACTGGGAAATGGTTTCGACGCAGAAAAATTACGCCGAAAAATTGCCGCCTCGCCCATCATGCACTGGCTCGCGCGCGCGAAAATTCATCGCACACTGCCCATGGCCTTTCCGCCGCTCTGGCGGCTCGCGGAAAAACCGGAGGAAATATTTTTCACGCATCAAAACCAAAACGGAGTCGCCGATCACCCGTGGAACTTGCCGCCCGTGGTCGCCGCGCGCGAACTCGACGCCGCGCGCGGCCCCGGCATCGCCTTCGACGTGATGCGTCATGCGGACGGCACGAGCCATTTATTTTTGTCGTGGAACCACACCCATCTCGACGCGCGCGGGCTGGATTTTTTATTGAACCATCTCAACGCCGACGAAACCACGGGCGCGCCGAAAGCGCCCAATTTCATCAGTCCCAAGCAACTTGGTTCCGGCTTGTCTGGTTGGTGGCCGAACGTCAAACTCGCGCGCAGCTGTAAGAAATGGCTCGATGAATCCGGCGCGGACCCGCTGTTCAGCCTGCTGCCGCCCGGCCCGCGGCCCGCGGCGTGCAAAAACAATTACCGCCTCATTTTTTTCACCGAAACCGAGACCGCACAAATTGACGCGCGCTGCCAGCAGTTCAACTGCGCATTCCGCCGCAGCCATTTTTATCTCGCCGCCTCGCTGCGCGCGCTGCACCGCGTCGCGGTTGCACGCGGCAACAAGGACGGCGCGTATCTGATTCCCGTGCCGCACGACACGCGCAAACGCGGCGCGAACGGCCCGATTTTTTCCAACCATCTGTCCATTTTATTTTATCGCATTGAACCCAAATTCGCCGGCAGCATTTCCGGCATCCTCGGCGAATTGAGCCGGCAGATGACGAATCAGATTCGCGACAAATTTCCTGAATCGTGCATGGCCGCGCTCGACATGTTCAAGCCGCTGCCGCTCGGTTTTTATGTGGATCATCTGGGCAAACCGACGCGCGGCAAATTTGCCACGTTCAGTTTTTCCGATTCGGGCGACACCTGCGCCGGCATGAAAGATTTCCTGGGCGGAAAGATTTTGGAAGTCACGCACCTGGTGCCCGCATGGCGTCCGCCGGGCTTGATGATCGTTTTTTTGCGATTCGCCGGCCGCCTGTCCGCGCAAATTTCCTGGGTGGACGACTGCCTGAATCGGGCGGAAGTGGACGGCATGGAACGCGACGTGCGCCAAGCCTTGCTGGAAGAATTGCCCGCCTAATTTTCCCCCTGCGAAAACCTGTGAAATCTGCGGACATAAAATGCGACGTGCTCGTCCTCGGGGGCGGCGCGGCGGGCATCGCGGCGGCCAACGCCGCGGGACGCGCGGGGGCGAATACGATTTTGCTCGAACGCTACGGATTTCTCGGCGGCCTCGCCACCGCCGCGCAAGTGGGAACCATTTGCGGCTTGTATTTGCAGGACAAAACTGGCGCGGCCGCCACGCCGGTGTCCGCCGGCTTCGCCCAGGAATTTTCCGCGCGCCTACAAATCGCCGACCGTTCGCAACCGCTGCGCGTTGATCCCGGGCTGTGGGTGCTGCCTTATTCGCCGCCCAGTTTTGCGCGCGTCGCCGATGAAAATTTAAGCGAATCAAAAAACGTAAAAATAATTTTGCACGCGACCGTCGGCGACGTGCGCGCGGAAAATTCAAAAATAAATTCCGTGCGCGCGCTGGCGTGGAACGAGCCGCTGAATTTTTTTCCAAAAACCATTGTGGACTCCAGCGGCGAAGCCACTGCCGCCGCACTGGCGGGTGCCGATTCGGAAAATGGCGGCACCGAACAGTCGCCCGCGCTCGTTTTCATTTGCGAAAATGTTGATCCGGCCTTGGCCGGACGCGGCTTGGTGGAGGTTCGCCGTGAACTGCGCCGCGCGGTGCAAGCCGGCGCCTTGCCCGAAATCTGCGAACGGCTGGCATTGGTTCCGGGCGTTGATGCCAACGGCCGCCTCGCGCTCAAATTAAGTCTGCTCCCCGCCAATTCCAAGCTGGCGCTGTGGCAGCAGGTGACGGATTGGGAACGCGAAGCGCGCGCGTTGCTCGCACCGCTGCACCGCTTTCTGGTTGAAAATGTGGCGGCGTTTCGGAACGCGCGGCTGGAATCGGTCGCGCCACAACTCGGCGTCCGCTCTGGCCGCCGCATCTTGGGTCGGGCGCGTTTGACCGATGAAGAAGTTTTGGGCGCGCGCAAATCGCCCAATGGAATCGCGCGCGGCTGCTGGCCGATGGAACGCTGGGGAATCAGTCCGCGCCCGGAAATGAATTATTTTGCGGAGCGCGATTTTTACGACATCCCGCTGGATTGTCTGCGACCGCAGGAATTGGAAAATGTTTTTGTCGCCGGCCGCTGTCTTTCCGCCGAAACCGGCGCGATGAGTTCCGCCCGCGTCATCGGCACCGCGCTCGCGACCGGCTGGGCGGCGGGGACGGCGGCAGCATTTGAAGCCGCAGGCAAATCACTGGATGACGCGGTGGCGGTTATTCGTAAACAGCTGGCTTAAATTTTTCTCTGCGTCTCCGCGTCTCTGCGGTAAATTTTTTTGATGAATGTCTTTGAAACGCTCGCCGCCTCCGCACGTCAATGGCCGGAACGCACGGCGATCATTGACGCCGGCGGCCCGCTGACCTACGAAGCTCTTTGGCGCGAAGTCGAGGCGTTACGCACGCAGCTCGATCAACTCGGCGTGAAACCCGGCCAAGGTGTCGGCGTGCGGGCGCGCAACGGCCGCGCGTTCGTCATCGGCGCGCTGGCGGCGCTCGGCGGCGGCGCGGTGATCATGCCGATTCATCACCAGATGAAGCTGGATGAATTGAACGACATGATCGCGCAGGCGCCGTTGTGCGCGATTCTCGATGAAAGCATCGGCGCGCCGTATCCCGGCAAAACGGTCGCGCTGCAAAATCCCGGCGCCAATGGTCTGCGATTTACGCGCCTCGAAAATTCCCGGCCGCCGCTCGCGCCGAACATCGCGGACGCGGCGTTTGTGCGTTTCACTTCCGGCACCACGGGCGCGGCGAAAGGTGTCGTGCTGACACATCGCGACGTATTGGAGCGAACACGCGCAGCCAACGCCGGATTGAAACTCACGAGCGACGACAAAATTCTCTGGGTGCTGCCGATGGCCTATCATTTTTACGTCTCGGTCATTTTGTATTTGGAAATCGGTGCGACCGTGATTGTGAGCGCCGATTATCTCGCCGGCAGCCTTTTGGAAACGGCCGCGAAACATTCAGCCACGTTTCTCTACATCACGCCGATGCACATCCGCATGATGAACAGCGACCAGTCGGGCCGCGCGTTGCCGCCGTCGCTCAAACGCGTGATGTCCGTGTCGGCGAAACTGCATGCGCAATCTGCGCTGGATTTTCTCGCGAAATACAAAGTCCCCGTGTCACAAGGCTACGGCATCATCGAAGTCGGTTTGCCGATTCAAAACAACGACGAGGCTGCCGAACATCCCGAAGCGATTGGCCGGCCCGTGGATCGCTTCGCGGCGAAAATTGTGGATGACAAAATGCACGTGCTCGCGGACGGCCAGACCGGCCAGCTCGCGTTGCGCGGGCCGGGAATGTTTTCCGGCTACTTGAATCCGCCGCGTTCGCGCGCCGAAATTTTGCACGACGGTTTTTTTCTGACCGGCGATCTCGCGCATCGTGACCGCGGCGGGCGCATCATCATTGATGGCCGCACGTCCTCGGTGATTCACGTCGCCGGCCACAAAGTTTTTCCCGAAGAAGTCGCCGCCGTTTTGGATCATCATCCGGCGGTGCTGCGCGCGCGCGTTTCCGCCAAGGCGCATCCGCAAATGGGCGAGGCGATTCACGCCGAAGTGCAATTGCGCGCCGGCCAGAGCGTGACGAGCGAGGAATTGATCGGCTTCTGCCGGAAAAAATTATCCGCGCAAAAAATTCCGGCCACGCTCGAAATCGTCGCGGAAATCCAGACCACCAGCAGCGGCAAAGTCCGCCACGGCTGAATTTTTTTTCTAAACCGTCGCGTTCAGCTTCGCGCGGTTTTCGAGAAAACTTTGCCGCCATTTTGGACGCGAGGGGCGGCCCGCGCCGGTGCTGCTGATGGATTCGACAAACCACCATTCGCGCGGCACCTGCCAGCCGGGCAATTTCTGGAGCAGGAATTGTTTCAGCTCATCCTTGGCCAAGGCCCGATCCGCCGCAACGCACGCGACGATCAAATCTAACCGGTCCACGCTGCCGCTCGGCACGCCAAAGACAACGCATTCCGCCACGGCTTCGTGCTCGCGCAAGGCCTGCTCGATGATCGTCGGCGAAATTTTTCGGCCCGCGACATTGATGTGATCGTCCGTGCGCCCGCGCAGTAAAATTTCACCGTCTTTGATTTCCGCCAGATCGCAAGTGCGGAAAATGCCGCCGCCGAGCGCGGCTTCCGGCTGCGGCCAATACGTTTCACCCGCCGAGCGACTGCGCACAATGAGCGCGCCATTCGCACCAATTTCCACCGCCACATTTTTCAATGGGCGACCGACGCATGATTCGTCTGTGCGCGGCGTCAGAGTGGCATCGTAAGCGATCCCGCCGCATTCGGTGGAGCCGTAAAAATTATGAATTTTCACGCCGTGTTCTTCGAAGACCGCGCGCTCCAAGGTGAGCGGCAAGGGTGCCCCGGCCGAGACCGCCAGCTTGACGTTGCTCAAAATCGCGCCGGCCTTGTGCCAGGCGTGCCACAGCGCGGGCACGGCGGCGACGGTGAGATTCCAATGCGCGTGCGCCGCACAACGCAGCGCCACCGGCAGCGGCGACGGCACGAGATAAAGCGGGATGCCGTGCAGCAGCAGCGGCAAAACCAGGCTTGAAAATCCGTAGGAATACGCGAGTGAAATCACGCCCAGGTTCGGCCAGTCGGGCCGCAGGCCCATTGTGCTCACGATATTTTCCGCGTCGGCGGCGAGTTGTTCCTGCGTGAAGGCGACCGCGCGCGGCACGCCGGTGCTGGCCGGGGTGGTTTTGAGGTGGCAACACGGCATTCGCGGCGGCGTGACCGCGAGCAGCTGATGATGGGCTTCGAGCGGACAGACCACGATGCGTGCGCGCCAGGCGCGCAAAACCGCGATGATGAATTCAGGCGAGTTTCCCTGCGGCTGGATCATCGGCGCCATTTCCGGCAACGACTTTTCAGCTTCGTCGCTCAACTGTGCAAACGTCCAGCAACGTCCGGAAGCCAAATCGCGCAGGGCAATTTCATCTTTTCGTCCCCGGACCACCTTCTGCCAGCGTTCGTAAAGCATCTGTTGTTACTTGTAATAAGCCATCATTCGTTGCGGTTGCAAGCCCGATCTAAATTGATTCCGAAAAATATTTTTTTATGACAGCGGCAGGAACCGATGCTCCGTAAAATAATTGGCGACCGCCGCCGCACTGGCCGCCGCGTCCGCCAGACCGACATAACCGTCCGGGCGAATCAAATAAACGGCGTCGCGCTGCAGGCCGGCCCGGCCCATTTCCGGTTGCCAGGGAAAAACGTGCAGGGCCACTTTTTGTTCGGCGCACATAACTTTAATTGCATCGGCGGCGTTACCATAAACATGGACCTGCCAGTCCAACGACGCCAGCGGAGAAAAATTATCGGCGAACGCAGCGGAGATTGTCTTGACCCACGGCAATCGATCGCCGCCGTGAATCGCACCGGCGCGACCGGTGCTCAAGCGGCTGTGGCGATAATTGACGGCGGCTTGAGAAATGGTGCGAAACAGGGCGTGGCGAACGGGCGCGAATTTGAACAGCCATGGCATCAACCACGGCACGAGGTTCAGGCGCATTTGCCGGTCGAAGATTCTGGAACTCGTCACGCCGGCAAAAATCCGATCGGTCGTTGTCACCAGCCGCCGGGCAAAGGCGATGCGTTCCCGTTCGTAACTGTCGAGGAGCGCGACGGCCGCTCGGCCGCGCAAAACGGCCGCAAGTTTCCAAGCCAAGTTCACGGCGTCGCCGATGCCGGCGTTCAAACCTTGTCCGCCGACGGGACTGTGAATATGCGCCGCGTCGCCCAGCACAAAGGCGCGACCGTGATGGAAATGGTCGGCGACGCGATGATGCACGCGGTAAGTTGAAAACCAATTCACGCGCTCGACGGTGAGGCGCAATCTTTCAATCGCGCCTTTGCCGACGTCATCCCACATAAATTTTTTGAGTTCGGTTTCATCGCCAACGGTGCCGATCAATCGCGCGCGACCTTCGCCTTTCAATGGAAAGATGACGAGAAAATCGCTGGTGTCCACGGCGATGTGCATTTCGCCGTTCATCACCGCGCCGCGCGCCTGCACATCGGCGACGTAACAGCGATGCGCATAAGTGCCGCCGGCAAAACCGATCTGCAAAATTTCGCGCACGGTGGAATGCGCGCCGTCGCAGCCGGCCAGATAAGCGGCTTCAAACTTCTCTAAATTTCCATCCGGCCGTTTTATTTCTCCCCGCACACAACCATTGATCTGATTGAAACTAAGCAGCTCGGTCCGCCGCTCAACGTCGACGCCGAGCTCAGCCAGAAGATCCACCAGCAAATTTTCGTGATCGTCCTGCGGGAAAACCAGCGCGTAGGGAAAGGGGGTGATTTCCGCGCCCATGTCGCTGAAGGAAAAACGGGCCGCTTTTTTTCCGGCCACCCACAGATTGGCGGCGGGCGCTGGCCGGCCGCGCGCGATGGCTTCAGCGGCGATGCCGAGTTGGTGATAAAGTTCCAGCGTGCGCGCCTGCACGCCGACGGCGCGCGAGGAGGTTCCCGGCTCCGGAGTTTTGTCAAGAATCCGCACGCGCACGCCCCGCCGCGTCAGCCAGAGCGCCAGCACCAAGCCGGTCGGCCCTGCGCCCACGATGAGCACTTCGGTGGCGTGAGGGGAAGACGGATTCATCGTTTGAAATGATTTCAAACTGGGCGCGCTCGTCTGGTCGAAAAGCGAAATTATTTCACCGGATCGCCAGCGTGGCCGGATCGGTCAGCCAGCCGGCGGGCCGCGACATGAATTCCAACATGCCGTGGCCGAACCGCGAGGCCGTCGTCGCGCCCGCCGCCATGCAGGCGACGCGCACGTTGAAAAAATCGTGCAGCGCATCCGTGATGCGGCCGGGAAACGCCTGTTCAAACCGCGTGCCGCTTTTATACATCGAAAAAATCCGGCCATCGTAAAAATATTCGATCAGCCCCATCCACGCGCGGATGAGTTTGCGCATCTCTTTGGAATATGTTCCCAAATCGTCGAGATTTTCCGAAAGGAGTTCCGCCGATTTCAGCGCCAGGTGCATGCCCGGCGAAAGCATCGGATCGACAAAACCAAAAGCGTCGCCGGACATCGCCCAGCCCGGCCCGCAGCCACGCGCGGAAACCAATTGATAATTGGTGTAGGTGACCACGTCGGTGACGCGCCGGCGATTTTTGCCGGCGGCGGCGAGGACGGGATCGCGGCGGATGACGGCTTCGAGTCGTTCGGCGGGCGTCGCGCCGAGTTCCATGGCGGCATCCTTGTTCATCACCACGCCAACGGAAAGCCGGCCGGGCAATGGAATGCGCCAGCTCCAGCCCGCGGCGAGCCGGCCGATGACGACTTGGCCGTGCGGTTGGTTTTCCGCAAACCCTTCAAAGTGCGCGAAGTAGGCCACGTCTTTGCGCGGACCGACTTCAGCGGGAATTTCCAGCGTATGCGCGAAGAGACGGTTGCGACCGGTGGCATCCACCAGCAAATCCGGCTGCTTGTTTTGCAACCACGGAGCTTGCGCCAATGTTTCTGCGGCCAAACGCAAACCGTCCTCGCCCATCCGCTCAATTTTCGCCCGCGAGCGAACGCGTTTCACCCCGAGTTCATCGGCGCGCGCATCCAGCAAATTATCGAAGGCCGGACGCGGGGCATTGTAGGCATATGTCGGCATCGTCGTGCCGGCGAGCGAGGTGAAACAAAATTCGATTTTTTCCTTTTCATCCAGCGTGAAAGTGACGCCCGGCTTGGGATGACAGATGGCTGCGGCGCGTTTTTCCAAGTCCAGTTTGCGCAGCACGGGAATGATCGCCGGAATGAGCGATTCACCGACGATCAATTCCGGGCGGCGACCATCGTCAAAAATCGTGACGTCCAAACCCTTCATCGCCAGCAGCGAAGCCAGCGTCGCGCCCGCAGGGCCGCTGCCGATAATACCAATGGTTTTGATGGGTGTTTTAATAAGCGTTAGATATTGATTTAGCGGCTTGGCAACGAATGGGAAATTAATTGCTTTTTTCCCGCGGCGAAGTCAATGCAAAAGCCCCCTCTTTGCTCGGGCTGATCTCCGGTCAGCGCATCGCCGCCAGCGATTCCGATCCTCGCCTCCAGTCAAATCACTTGTATTCACAAGGGTTTGAGTGGGCTCAGGTGAAAACCTTCAACGAATTCTTCAACGGTTTTAGCACTCGTTCACTATCCGGCACGGGCACGTCGCGGACACGCCCGCTGCACGGATGCGAGCGCGGTTCAGTCCATATCCTTACAAAATGAAATCGCAGGATATGACGCAACGCTATCGCAAATTCAAACGCGCCTGGGCGATTATTTTTAGGTTGGATCGACCGAGCCACAGAGCGCTTCCAAGGGCTGGCTAGCCGCCCCTTGGAAGCTGGCCAACCCCAAAGCCAACCGGTAAGATGAACCAAGATAGTGTTACCCATGTTTTGAACCACATGTGTTACCTATGTTCTGACTGTGCTACGCCCGCCCTCATCCCGGCCTTCTCACCCGGGAGAAGGAGAAACGTCCGTCGCCGATTTGAAAATTTGTGAAGCTAGATTTACCGGGCGCTCCTCCGCTCATGCCGCAGACCACGCGCTGACGCTTTGGCGAATCACAGACGGACATTATGCAAGGCGCGGGCGGCGTGTAAAATGGTTTGAAAATGTTTATCTGTCTGCCGTGACGGCGCTATCCACTTTCCATTCGCCATTTATTTTTTTTATCCTCACTTTGCCGTTTCCAATTTTTGGAGAACGGATATGCAAAATACATTCGTCGGCAGACACGATTTGGTTGCTGGCAATCAAATAAGCTGCGATTTGCGTGGCTTCCTTTTGCATATTGCTTTCAATAACAGTATCGGAACGTGTGCCAATGCCTTTTATTTCCACCTGCCTGGATTCAGCCGTGAATTGATTTAAGAACGTCTTCAAATCTCCTTGCTCCAAAGCCCAATTGAAAGATTCATACCCCGCTTCCGGCGAGTCATATCCTTTGAACGACCATTTCGCCATCGGAATGAATCCTTGTTTTTCCCAGAGTTGGTCTTGTTGTTGCCGATTCTGCGCGGCGTGTCTTTTTGCATACGCAACGGTTATCATGGTCGCTCCCGTGGCAAAAATAATTGCCACACCCATGACGATTGCTGTTTTCGCTTTTGTCCATGCCATAATTTTCAATGCTCCTTTGATGAGGGTTAAGGTTGAACCACTGGCCGCCGCGCCTTTAGCAATCGCCACGACCGTCACAGATTTTGCCAGCGCCACGGGCGCGGCTTGAACGGAATTGGCGGAAATCGTTCCGGCAATGATGGCCGTGGTCGAACTCACGCCGTGCTTCGTGAAAAATTTCCGCAGCTTTTCCAGCGCGCGGTTCACGCGCATTTTCGCCGCGTCCTCGCTCGCGCCCAAAGTCGCGCCGACTTCCGCAAACGTTTTGTTCTCAAAAAATCGCAGCACCAGCGCGTCGTGATCTTTCTGGCCGAGCTGTTCCATCGCGCCGTCCAGCAACGGCGCGATTTGTGTCCAGGTTGCGCCCAAGGCAGATTCATTTTCGGCTTCGTTCAAAGTGGATTGCATATACGCCTCCTGTTCGCGGCTTTGGCGCCGCCGTTGAATCGTCAACGCGTTGGTGCTCGCGTAACGCGCCGTGCGGCAAAGCCAGCCGGCCAAAATGGTTTTGTCGCCAAGTGAATCCGCCTTGCGCGCGAGAATGATGAAAACCGCCTGCATAATTTCTTCCGCGAGGTGCGCGTCACGCGTTTGCCGCAACGCGACGGAATAAACCAGATTGACGTGCCGCGCAACGAGCGTGGCAAAGGCGGACTCGGAATTTGTCCGGGCATATTGCCGCAGCAACGTCAGGTCGTCGTTCATCTTCCCTGATACATTTACGCAGGCGCGCAAAAGTAACAGATTTTTTTACCAAAGTTGAAAGGCGGGCAGACCGAAATCTGAATCGGTTCGCGCTACGAAAAACGTGCGGGTAAAATTAATGGCTCAAACCTGCAACAGTTTGATCTGCTCATTTTCCTTCGCCGCAGCTTCGCCCAGCGTTTGCGTGGAGCGGCGGCGGCGTTCGATGATGTGCTTGTCGAGCAGCGGATCGTAGGGCACGGGATATTTGCCGTCGTAGCACGCCATGCAGAACGCTTCTTTTTTCTGGCCGGTGGCGGCGACCATGCCTTCTTGCGAAAGATAATGCAGCGAATCCGCGTTCAGAAATTTGCGGATCTCATCCACGGTATTGTTCGCGGCCATCAATTTGCTGCGATCCGGAAAATCGATGCCATACACGCAAGGATATTGATGCGGGGGACAACTGACGGCGACATGCACTTCCTTGGCGCCGGCTTCTTTCAACGTTTTCACACGCGTGGCGCAAGTGGTGCCGCGCACGATGGAATCGTCCACGATCACAACGCGTTTGTCTTTGACCAGCGACTCGATGAGATTGAGTTTCACGCGCACGTTGAAATCGCGGATAAGCTGCGTGGGCTGCAAAAAACTGCGGCCGACATAATGGTTGCGGATGAACGCCATCTCGTAAGGAATTCCAGATTGCTCGGAATAGCCCATCGCCGCACACACGCCGCTGTCGGGCACGGGAATAATCAAATCGGCTTTGACGTTGTGCTCGCGCGCGAGCTGGCGGCCCATTTCCTTGCGCACTTCATAAACGCTGTGGCCTTGGATGACGCTGTCGGGCCGCGCGAAGTAAACATACTCAAAAATGCAGAACGCGCGCTTCTGGTGTTCGGGAAATGCGGGAATGCTGGTCAAACCATTTTCATTGATGATGACAATTTCGCCAGGCGCGACGTCGCGGACAAATTGCGCGTGGATCAAATCAAACGCGGTCGTTTCGCTGGACAGCACCCACGCGCCGTTCGCGGTGCGGCCGATGGACAACGGCCGGAAACCATGCGGGTCGCGCGCGCCGATGAGTTCGCGCTCGGTCATAATCACCAATGAATATGCGCCTTCGATGCGGCGCAGCGTTTGCACGAGCGAATTGGAGACGCCGCCCATCTGCGGCTGCGCGAGCATCATGATGATGATTTCGCTGTCCACCGTGGTCTGAAAAACCAGGCCGCGATTTTCCAATTCATCGCGCAGCAACGCGGCGTTCGTGAGATTGCCGTTGTGCGCGACGGCGATTTGGCCGCGCGCGCAATCCACGGTCAACGGCTGGGCGTTGCGCAACGACGAGGAGCCGGTCGTGGAATACCGCGTGTGGCCGATGGCCATCGTGCCGACGAGATCGTGCAAAATTTTCGGGTCGTTGAAAATCTGCGGCACGAGGCCCATGCCGTGGTGCTTGTAAAATTTCCCGTCGTGGCAGGTGACGATGCCGGCGCTTTCCTGCCCGCGATGTTGCAGGGCGTAAAGGCCGTAATAAGTCAGCTCGGCGGCATTCGGATGGCCGAAAATGCCGAAGACTCCGCAGTAATGTTTGGGATAATCAGTTTGGTTTTGCATCGCGCGCGTGGCTGAATTTTTGCAGACGGAAACCCTTGGTGCAAGCCGGAACAAATTTCAAAATAGAAACTCTGCCGCCGAGCGCACAGAAAAAATTATGCTCTGTGAACTCTGTGTCTCGGTGGCTAAAACAAGGCCGTGGAATTCAAATACGGCTTCAATTTTTCCGTCAATTCCTCCGGCAAACGCTTCGGTTTCTCCTCGCGGCTGGTGCAGCAATGGAAGGTTTCCGCTTCGAGAATGAGTTTCCCGGCTTGATTCAAAATGCGATGGCCGAAGTTCAGCCGCACGCGCTCCACGCGCGTCATCCAGACTTCAATCGTCAACAAATCATCGTAACGCGCCGGAAACTTGTAGCGCACGCGCGCCTCGATGACGGGGAAAATAAAGTCGCGTTCCTGCAATGCCAAAACGGTGGTGCCGAGGGCGCGCAGAAATTCGCCGCGCGCGGCTTCCAGCAAATCCAGATAGCGCGAATGATAAATGTGGTCGCCGATGGTGCATTCGGCGTAGGTGACGCGGTGTGGATGACGGAACAGTTCGGCCATGACGCAGCGTAGGCGGCAGGAAGAAAATTTCAACGTCGAAAATCAGCGGTCGGCGGGAAAGGCGGGCCGTTGGAACCGCCATTGGCCGGCCATCCCGGGAGATTAGAAATAACTACGGCCAGCATGAAAAAATTCCATTTGCGCCTCGCCGGTTTACGGCTATGTTGCCAGCATGAACTGGCAGCAAATCCTACCGTTGGCCGTGATTTTGGCGGTAGCTTCAATTTTTATCTGGCGGGGTTCCGGGAGCAAGAAGCCCGGGTGCGGCTGCGGCAGCAGTTGTTCCCACCGCAAAAGTGCGGACGCCCGAAAATCTGATTCGCCGCGCTAAATTCAACCCGAAAAAACATCATGGCCGTAACCAAAGTCAGCCCGACAAATCCTTTTGGCGCGCGCAATTCTGCGATGGGCAACGCCATTGAACCGGCTCCGGGCCGCTGGACGCCGAACACGGATATTTATTCCACCGAAGCCGGCCTGGTCATCAAGATCGAACTCGCCGGCATGAAAAGCGACAGCTTGGAAATCGTCGTCGAAGGCCAGCGCCTGCGCATCAGCGGCGTGCGCCCCGATTGCTGCCGCGCGCCGCACTGCAGTTTTCTCGTCATGGAAATCAGCTACGGCCCGTTTGAAACGATTTTGGATCTGCCGCCGGGCCATGATTTGAACCGCGCCAAGGCGGTTTATGTGAACGGGTTTTTGCGCATTGATGTGCCGCTGGCGCACCAGACGCAGACCAAAACCACCAAAGTCCCCATCACTCAAGGAGTGTGAACGCGCATGAACCTTTCCTGCGCGGAAGAAACCAAGCCGGATAAAACGACGACGGAATCGTCGGAAACTGAATTCATCAGCATTCTCGGCGCGAATGATAAAAATGAAAATGCGGCGCGCATCTCCACGCGGTCGCTGCCGGATGCGTTGCCCATTCTCGGCCTGTCGGACATTGTCATTTTTCCCGGCGCCGTCGTGCCGCTGCTCGTCGAGACCGGACCGAGCCTCAAACTGATTGACGATCTGGTCGCCGGCGACCGTTTGCTCGGCGCGGTCTTGCAACGCAACGCGAATGTCGCCGAACCCGGCCCGCAGGACTTGCACGAAATCGGCTGCGTTTCGCGGTTGACGAAAATGGTGAAATTTCCCGACGGCACCGTGCGCGTGCTCGTCGAAGGACTTTGGCGCATTCGCATCAAAGATTTTCAACCGCCGAATCCGTATCTGCGCGCCGGCTTTGAACTGTTAAAGGACGAAGCCGAAGATACGGTCGAGTTACAGGCGATGCTCCGCAACGCGCACAAGCAGTTCGAGGAGATCTCCAAAATTTCCAGTTCGCTGAGCGACCAAGTGAAAATCGCCGCGATGAACACGGAGCATCCCGGCCACTTCGCGGATTTGATCGCCGCCAATTTGAATTTGAGTTTGGAGGATCGCCAGAAACTTTTGGAAACGGTTTCGGTCCGCGAGCGTTTGCAAAAACTGCTGCCGCTGCTCAACCGCGAACAGGAAGTGCTGACGTTGAGTTCGAAAATTCAGAGCGACGTCGCGTCGAACATCGCCAAGACGCAGCGCGATTTTTTCCTGCGCGAACAGATGCGCGTCATCCAGCGCGAACTTGGCGACACCGATCCGAACGCGAACGAGATCCGCAACCTCCGCGAAAAAATCGAGAAGGCAAAATTGCCCGACGATGCGCGCAAGGCGGCCAATCAGGAATTGGACCGGATGCAGCAGACGTCGCCGGCCGCGGCGGAATACGGCGTCTCGCGAAATTATTTGGATTGGATTTTAAGCCTGCCGTGGGAAGCCACCACCGAGGACAAACTGGATTTGAAGACGGCGGAAAAAATCCTGAACGAACAGCATTTCGGTCTGGAAAAAGTCAAGGACCGACTGCTCGAATTTCTCGCGGTCATCAAGCGGCGCAAACAAATCAAGGGCCCGATTCTTTGTCTCGTCGGGCCGCCCGGCGTGGGCAAAACGTCGCTCGGCAAAAGTGTGGCCGATGCGCTCGGCCGCAAATTCGCGCGGATTTCATTGGGTGGAATGCGCGACGAGGCGGAGATCCGCGGCCATCGCCGCACCTACGTCGGCGCCCTGCCCGGCCGTATCATTCAAACGCTGCGCCGCATCGAGAGCCGCAACCCGGTGATTTTGCTCGATGAAATTGACAAGGTTGGCGCGGATTTTCGTGGCGATCCGGCGGCGGCGTTGCTTGAAGTGCTGGATCCTTCGCAAAACAGCACGTTCACCGATCACTACTTGGATTTGCCGTTCGACTTGTCGCGCGTGCTTTTTATCGCGACCGCCAATTGGATGGAACCGATTCATGCCGCGTTGCGCGACCGGTTGGAAGTGATCGAACTGCCGAGCTACACGGAGTCGGAAAAATTGCAGATCGCGAAACGGCATTTGATTCCGCGCCAACTGGAAGAACACGGGCTGACGCGCACGGATTTAAAATTTTCCGACGCCGCGTTGCGCGTGCTCATCCGCGAATACACGCGCGAAGCCGGCGTGCGCCAGCTCGAACGCGAGATCGCCGCGCTCGCGCGCAAGGCCACGCGCAAAATCATCGCCAAAAACGGCTCGGCCACGACGATCAAATTGGATGCCGAAAATCTGGAAGAATATCTCGGGCATCCACGTTTCGTTTTTGAAAGCGCGGAAAAAATTTCCGAATACGGCATCGCCACCGGCCTTGCGTGGACGCCGGTGGGCGGCGACGTTTTGTTCATCGAAGCCACGCGGATGCGCGGGCGCGGCGGACTTTTGCTGACCGGTTCGCTCGGCGACGTGATGAAGGAAAGCGCGCAGACGGCGCTGAGCTATTTGCGCAGCTCGGCGAAAAAGCTCGGCCTGGACATGGACGATTACAGCAAACACGACCTGCACATCCACGTGCCCGCCGGCGCGACGCCGAAAGACGGACCGAGCGCGGGCGTGACGCTCGTGGCGGCGTTGGCGTCGCTGTTGAGCAAGCGGCGCGTGCGTTCGGACACGGCGATGACGGGTGAAATCAGTTTGCGCGGGCGCGTGATGCGCGTCGGCGGCATCAAGGAAAAAGTTCTGGCGGCGGCGCGCTTCGGCGTGAAGCAGGTGATCCTGCCGGAAGGCAACCGGTCGGACTGGCTGGACGTGCCGGCGGAAGTGCGCGCGAAATTAAAAGTCCATTTCGTGAAGCAGATTTCCGAAGCGCTGGAACTGGCGCTGGAGGCGAAATGAAAGTGCTGGCGCACAGCCACGGTTGTTGATTTGAAAAATTTTCTGCAATTGAAATCGCCTCCTGCGCTTCTGAGTGCGGCGCTGATTTTATTTTTTGCTGTCGGCGCCAGGGGGGAAACGACAATTGTTTTGTCTGATGCGGAAATTCATGGGAGGCAACTGGCGCTACAGCTTTGTGACGCGCAACCGATCACGAATTTTACTCAAAATGGAACCTTGAAAATCCGCGATGCAAAAGGAGTCACAACCAACATTCCAGTTCATTTTGAAACACAAATTAGGACTGGCGAATGGCAAGCGAACTATCTCGCAGAAACCAATGACATTTCCACTGCATCTCCATGCGAAGATTTATCAATTGCTCACAAAAAAGGTCAGGACAACCAGTATCAATATTTTGTCATTCATGGTGATCATCAGGAAACAACTCCCCCCCAGGTGTTAACCAAAAATCAAATCATGGCTTCATTCGCCGGTTCCGATTTCGGGCTCGCTGACTTGGGCCTGGAATTTTTCCATTGGCCGGCGCAGAAAATTTTGAAACATGAAATCCGGCGCAGTCGCGGCTGCGCGGTTTTGGAAAGCACGAATCCGGATCCGGCCACGAACGGCTATTCGCGCGTGGTTTCGTGGATTGACAGCGAGACGCTCGGCATCATCCACGCCGAGGCGTATGACGCGCAAAATAAATTGCTCAAGGAATTTGACCCGAAGTCGTTCAAAAAAGTGAACGGCCAGTGGGAGCTTCAGGAAATGGAAATCCGCAATGTGCAGGCCGGCTCGCGCACGCGGCTGGAATTTGATTTGAATTCCAAATTATAATTCGTGGTGATCGCCATCGCCGTGAGTGAAACCACATTGACGCCGCGCGTTCCTGCCGTCAGAATTCGCTAAATTATGAAAGTGTCCGCCTTAACAAGGGAGCGGCCTGAGTTTTCAACTCGTCACTCACTCGATACACATTTTGCAGCGGTTCCGACCGTCGATCAAGTCATGGTTGAGGAACGCGCCGCGTCCTTCGGCAAGCGCAGCATCAAAACTTCGGCGAAACTCGCGGGCTTGAAATTGGCCGTCAGCATGTGCGACCTCACCACGCTCGAAGGCAAGGACACGCCCGGCAAAGTCGCTTATCTCTGTCGCAAGGCGCTCCAGCCCATCGAGGCGAAATACGACGTGCCGAGCTGCGCCGCCGTGTGCGTTTATCCGAACATGGTGAAATACGCGCGCAAATTTTTGGGCGATGTCTCGCCCGTCAACATCGCCGCCGTCGCCACCGGTTTTCCCAGCGGCCAATATCCGTTGCGCACCAAGCTCGAAGAAGTTCGCCGCACCGTGGCCGATGGCGCGGACGAAATTGACATGGTCATTGACCGCTGCGCCTTTCTCGCCGGCGATCACGCGAAAGTGTTCGACGAAATCGCCGCCACGAAGGAAGCCTGCGGCCCGGCGCACTTGAAGGTCATTCTCGAAACCGGCGAACTCGTCACCTACGACAACGTCCGCCTCGCCAGCGAAATCGCCATGCAGGCCGGCGGCGATTTCATCAAGACCAGCACCGGCAAAGTTTCGCCCGCCGCGACCATGCCCGTCACGCTCGTGATGCTGGAGGCCATCCGCGATTATTTTTTTGCCACCGGCATCCGCATCGGCATGAAGCCCGCCGGCGGCATTCGCACGTCCAAGCAGGCGCTCGCCTACCTCGTGATGGTCAAGGAAACCCTCGGCGACGACTGGCTCAACCCGCAGCTGTTCCGCTTCGGCGCGAGCACGCTCGTCAACGACGTGCTGATGCAGATCGTGAAAAACGTCGAGGGAAATTATCAAGGCGCGGATTATTTTTCACTGCCATGAAATCAAAATTAAAACCCGTGAAACTTTCCGCCAAGCGCGTTGTCGTTGCGACAAATCACGCCGTTGTTCCTTTGCGCGAACGGCGATTGAACTTTGGCGACAAATGGAATTACGCGCCCGCGCCGGAGGATTCCAAGAATTATGTCATCGCGCCGCGGCATGAATTGTTCATCGGCGGAAAATTCGTCCAGCCGCATTCGCAAAAATATTTTCCGTCCATCAATCCCGCGACGGAAGAAAAGCTCACGGAGATTTCCTTCGCCGACGCCACCGATGTTGACCAGGCGGTGAAATCCGCGCGGCGCGCCTACGAAAAAGTCTGGAGCAGGATGCCGGGCCGTGAGCGCGGCAAATATCTGTATCGCATCGCGCGCATCATCCAGGAAAAGGCGCGCGAGCTGGCCGTGCTCGAAACGATGGACGGCGGCAAGACCATCAAGGAAAGCCGCGACGTGGATCTGCCGCTCGTGGCCGCGCACTTTTTTTATTACGCGGGCTGGGCGGACAAGTTGAAATACGCGTTCCCGGGCAAAACGCCGTCGCCGCTCGGCGTCGCGGGGCAGATCATTCCGTGGAATTTCCCGCTGCTCATGGCTGCGTGGAAAATCGCGCCCGCGCTCGCATGCGGCAACACCGTGGTTTTGAAACCGGCGGAGACAACTTCAATTACCGCACTTCGCCTCGCGCAAATTTTTCAGGAGGCGGAATTGCCCGAAGGCGTGGTGAACATCGTCACCGGCGCGGGCGAGACCGGCGCGGCGCTCGTCAATCATCCGGACGTGAATAAAATTGCGTTCACAGGTTCGACCGAAGTTGGAAAACGAATCGCACAGCTTGTCGCGGGCACGAAGAAAAAATTGACGCTCGAACTCGGCGGCAAGGCGGCGAACATTTTGTTCGAGGACGCGCCGATTGATCAGGCGATTGAAGGCGTCGTCAACGGAATCTATTTCAACCAAGGCCACGTTTGCTGCGCCGGGTCGCGGCTGTTCGTGCAGGAAGGGATTTATAAAACGGTCATCAAGAAATTGCGCGACCGCATCCAGACGTTGCGCGTCGGCAATCCGCTCGACAAGAACACCGATATCGGCGCGATCAATTCGCGGCCGCAGCTCGAAAAAATCCGCGAGCTAGTGCAAAGCGGCGTGGACGAAGGCGCGGAACTGAATCAATCCAGTTGCTCGTTGCCCGCAAAAGGATTTTGGTTTCCGCCGACATTTCTCACCGGCGTCACGCACGCACATCGCGTGGCGAACGAGGAAATTTTCGGGCCGGTGTTGAGCGTGATGACGTTCCGCACGCCGGAAGAGGCATTTGAACGTGCCAACAACATTCCTTACGGTTTGAGCGCGGGCGTGTGGACGGACAAAGGCAGCAAGATTTTCAAGATGGTCAACAAGCTGCGCGCCGGCGTCGTCTGGGCGAATACTTACAACAAGTTCGATCCGACCAGTCCGTTCGGCGGCTACAAGGAAAGCGGCTTCGGCCGCGAAGGTGGCTTGCACGGGCTGGCGGCGTATTGCCGATTGGATTAGTTTCCCCGCGCTTAATTCCGCAGAAATTTTGCGACCGCCTCCGTCCGCGTGCGCACCTGCAATTTTTCATAAATCCGGCGGATGTAGGTGTGCACGGTTTCGTAGCTGATGCCAAGTTTTTCGCCGATTTCCTTGTAGATCAAACCCTGCGCGAGCAGGTCGAGCACCTGCTGTTCGCGTTCGGACAGTTCGGACAGTTCGGTCGCCGCCTGCTGCTGGCCGGCCGTTTTTTGGAACGACTGCACCACTTTGCGCGCGATGTGCGTGGTCATCGGCGAACCGCCGCGCTGCACTTCGCGGATGGCCTCGATCAATTCCTTCGCCGGCGTGCGCTTGAGCATGTAGCCATTCGCGCCGGCGGCAAGGGCGTTGAAAATATTTTCCGTATCCTCGTAAACCGTCAGCATCATCACCTGGATTTGCGGCAATAATTTTTTCAACTGCCGCACGCATTCGACGCCGTTGATGCCGGGCAGATTGATGTCCATGAGCACCACGTCCGGTTTGATTTTCGGCAAATCGGCGAGCGCGTCTTCCGCGCTGCCGTAATCGCTCGCACAATGAAAGCCGTCCGCGCGGTCAATCACCCGCGCCAGCGTGGCGCGCAATTTGTCGTTGTCCTCGACGATGGAAATGTTAATCGGCATCGCTTAAATGAAGGATGAAGAATGAAGTATGAAGAAACAAGCATGGAGCAAGCAGTTCGGGCTGGTTTCGGCGTTTATCATGACGGCTTTTTTATAGAATTTTGACCGGCACGGTCAAGCGAACGGCAGTCCCGCCGGTTTCGCCGGGCGCAATTTCAAATTCACCATTCACATCGGCGAGTCGTTTGCGCATATTTTTGAGGCCATTGCGCAATTTTTTTTCCGCGACGTCACCGGTGCCGCGGCCATTGTCCTCGACGCTCAGAATAAATTTTCCCGGCTCCAATCGCAACCTCACGCGCGCCTCGGTGGCGTGCGCGTGCTTGACGACATTATTCACCGCCTCCTTAAACGCGAGAAAAACATTGTGGCGCACTTCGGGCAGAATTGTCGCCGCGGGCAAATGTGTTGGCAGTTCGGCGCGGTAACTTACGCCGGCCAGCGCGAAATAATCCTGCGCATATTTGCAGGCATAGTTGGCGAGGCTTTCCAGCGTGTCGTTGGAGGAGTTCAGCGCCCAGACAATTTCGTCGAGCGAGCGGGTCGTGTCGCGCGCGGTCAGCGAAATCTGTTGCGCGTGCAATTCCACTTCGGCGGGCAAATCCTTGTCGGCCTCGGCCAATTCACCGAGCAGCGCGACCTGCGTGAGGTTTGCGCCAAGCTGGTCATGCAAATCGCGGGCGATGCGGGAGCGTTCACGTTCGAGCAATTCTTTTTGCTGCATCGCGCGCAGTTCACGCTTCAATTTGGCGGTCGAGATCAGATAAATCGTCCCCGCCAGCGCGCCGATAAAAAATAGAATCGCGACGACGATGAACCAGGTTGTGCGCCAGAACGGCGGCTCGACGATGACGGCGAGCGTCGCGCCCGCCTCGTTCCACACGCCGTCCTCGTTGCAGGCGATCACATGAAAAACATATTTGCCCGGCGCGAGCTTGTTGAAATGCGCCACCCGTTCGCCGCCGGCGTCCGTCCAATTTTTATCGCGGCCTTCGAGCCGGTAACGAAACCGTGTGCCGGCGACCGCGCGTTTGGGCGCGGAAAAATCCAGGCAGGTGAAATAAATGTCCAATTGTTCATTCGCGGGCGTGAGCCGGACCGCGCTGGTCCACACGGAACTCAAGCGATTGGTTTTTTGCTCCACATCGTCCACCAACGCGGATTCGATGACGACGGGCGGCACCTGCTGGTTCGGCTTCAATTGGGCGGGATTGATCGCGACCAAGCCTGCGATCGTCGCAAACAAAAGCGTCCCGGCGTGCGTGCGGATGGCGGCGGGCTGCGCGCCGGCCGAACATTCGCGCGTGAGAAAGGTGCGGCAGGAAATGATTTTTGGCACGCCCGCCGGCGTGTTTGTGAAGGCGACGCGCATCAAGCCTTCATACGAGCCGATCCATAAATTATCCAGACTGTCCTTGAGAAAATAACCGATGTCGTCGCTCGTCAAACCGTTGGTGGTGGAATAACGCGTCCATCCATCTTTTCCCAGCCGGGCAAAGCCGTGACCCGCGGTGCCGACCCACAGCGTATCGTCCTGGTCAACGAGCAAACTGGAAATGTCCGTGACCGGCGCCGCAACGGGCGAGATTTTTCCCGCGCGCAATGAAAACAAACCGCCGCCTTCGGTGCCGATCCAGAGATTGCCGGCCGCGTCATCGGCCAATGCGCGAATGGGATTTTTTGGCAGCCCGTCGCTGGCGGAAAAAAATTGCCAGTTCTCTCCGTCGTAACTGCCCAGGCCATTTTCACCGCCGGCCCAAACTTTTCCATCACGGCTTTGAAACAAGACAAAAATTTGCTGGCCAATTTGGGCCGCCGCTGTTTCCGGTTGAAAACTGCCGGCGATGAAACGGAACAAGCCTTCGCCGCGCGTGCCGGCCCAGACTTGTTGCCGCTGGTCCACGAGCACCGACCAGGCGTTGGAACCTTTGCCGATGCCGAAATCATAAAGCGAATGGGTCCGGGCGTAAGCGAGTCCCCGGGCGTTGAAAGTCACCCACAAGCCGCCCGCTTCATCTTCGGCAACGGATTTGACGACGCCTGCCGCCAAACCGGCGGGCGTGTCGAAATCATTTTTTTTGACGCGGTAAAGTCCGCCGCCATCCGTGCCGACCCATAAATTTTCTTCGCGGTCGAAACAAACAGAGAGAACATAATCTTGCGATGAATGTTCGCCCGTCGTGATGTGCCGCCAGCCGCCCTGCCCGTCCGCCCAATAAACGCCGGCGCCGTGAGTGCCGACGACGAGATTGCCATCGCGATCCTCCACGGCGGCGGTGACGTTGGCGTCAATCGTGATCGCCGCCAGATAACCGCTGGCAGTGCGGAACGGCACCGGCACCGGTGAACTGATCCATGGACTGACACCAAAATCTTTTTCAAGCTTGTCGCCGCGAAATTGTTCGACGCGACCGTTCTGCAGATTCCAAGCCAGACCATTTTTTCCGGGCACCCGCAGATGTTTGGAACGATAAAAAATTTCCAGTGACAACTGGTCGGAAATGCCGGTCGGCGCCATTTCCATTCTGCCATCCCTCCAACAAAAAATATTTCCGACGGAAGTGCTGAACCAGACCGCGCCAGTGGAATCTTCAAAGGCAAAGGCGATGTTGCCGACCCCGGCGCCGGTTTCAAAATTTTTCACGGCGCCATTTTGAATCGCGCACAATCCGGCGTTGTCCGTGCCGATCCACAAATTCGTCCGGCTGTCCTCAAACAGAAACACAATGCGGTCGCTCGGCAACCCCGGCGTGTTGTTGACGTTGAAGGGCGTGATGGCGTTGCCGTCGAAGCGCGCGAGACCATTGAGCGTGCCGAACCAAAGATAGCCGTCGCGCGTCTGGGTGAGGGCAATGACCGAGCTTTGCGGCAAGCCGTCCGCCGTGCTCCAGACATCCACGATGAACGGCGTGCCGGCCGGCGCGCGCTGTCCCGAAACGAGCAAGACGGCGAGACAGACGATTAATAATTGGATGCGCCGGCTCAAGCTGGGCACGAGAATACGCCGAAAAGTTCCCTGAAAAAAGAATTTTTAAAAACCGCTTGCGGGTGGCATGGGATGGGCTAACTTTTGGCTACCCGCGAGAACGGGTGCTCCGTTTTTCCTGTTGAAAGACGGTTACGGGCCGGCGACAGAATCATTACTGTGTGCACGCCGGCCCGTTTTCTTTTCCCGAAAAAACTTGCCGGAAGGATGGAAAATTCATTATTTTTCAACTCTGATTTGTGGGGTCTTAGCTCAGTTGGTAGAGCGTCTCGTTCGCAATGAGAAGGTCAGGGGTTCGAACCCCCTAGGCTCCACCATAAAATTTGGTGGATTTATTGAGAAAACCCTCGTGTTTTTAAGGAAACACGAGGGTTTTCCTTTTTTAGCCTCAAATTGGCATTCCGACTTGTGTGCGACTTGTTCCGCTCCATCGACGGGTTATTTTGGAGCCGGATGGAGCCGGATTGGAACCGAATGAGGAGCGCAACCTGGCCGCAGCGATATCCAGAATATAGGCCACGGCAGCGCGAGGCGTCGGAAACGCTTGGCTCAGGACAATTGGTTGCTGCCGCAACTCTGGCTGCGTGTCGAGGTAGAGGTAAAGAAAATTTATAATCATTTTCACGTCAAGAATGAACTCTTTACCCCGTGCGAAGTGATGAGCGCGCCACGTTTGGCACGGGTGAGCCACCGCCGACTCGCGGCATGGCTTGCAACCGAAGCGCCAACGGCGGTTGGCTCCGGCGACTGGTTAGGCAGCAAAAATGTCATAACTCAAATCTAACTTCGCAAACCCATGACTCTAAAATCTAATCCCCGCATCATCCGCGACTCTCTCTCCGGCAACAATCCGAAAAATCAAAATCTCCGCCGCGAAATCAGCTCGGTAAAATCCTAAAACTCTCATGCTGCCTAACGAAAAAAGCTGAGCCACCGCCGACTCGCGGCGGGGATTGCAACCGCAGCGGCAACGGCGGTTGGCTCCGGCGACTGGTTAGGCGTCATGGTCATAACTTAATAGATGATAACCACAGGGAACTGTTTGTGGGCGGCATCTCATCAAAAATGACGTGAACATCATAGGTCTGCTTTCGATGCAAAATGTCGCTAATCCGATCTCCGTGGTTGGTGCGTGACCAGGTCAGAATGTAACCGGATAAATCTGAATGCAACCAATTACAGTCTGTGACGTCCTGCGAACTAATCGAAATCCGAGCAACGACACCTGTGCTCTGCTCCAAAACTATCTGGCCGCGAAAGCTCAACTGACCTGTCGGCGAGGAAACGCCAAGAAGAAACTGATATGGCGGCGAATACTGGACGGTCATCGGAAAATCCAAACGATTCGTGGTGCAATCGGCTATCTTTTGAGCTTCCGGCACCTCGCAGCCTGCCAAGGCCAAGCTTACAACGCAAAGAATGATGGCGGAAAATCTCATATACGCGAATGACGCCTAACGAAAAAAGCTGAGCCACCGCCGACTCACGACATGGCTTGCAACCGAAGCGCCAACGGCGGTTGGCTCCGGCGACTGGTTAGGCCAAAACATCGTCATAACTCAATAAAATCAGGCAATAGCTGACGCTCAAAAATCCCACGCTGCCAAATCTGCTGCCGCTCAAAACCGGCGCGAGCTAAACGCTTCCAAACTTCCGGCAAACTTTCAAATCTCAAATCGAACTATCAAAATCTTTCGCCGCGAAAGCAACCTCTGAAAATCTCGTGGCTCGTTTTGGCCTAACGAAAAAAGCTAAGCCTCATCGCTACTGAGGCCGGACATCTGGCTGCGGGCTGTCGTGGGCTCGTGGTGGACTGGCGATGCGGCTTCAGCGCCTAGTTAGACCGTCGCCCCTGCGGCGTCATCTGTCCACAAAATGGACAAGCCTTGGCGCGGTCGGGGGGTCACGGGCCCCCCGCTTGCGGGGGGTTCGTGATCCCCCTTCCTTGTCAAAGTGTCACAACTGCGACAAGAATGAGAAAACAGCGCAAAAAGGCCAACAAATCGCAGTGTCGCTGAAAAGCAGCGGCTACAGGCAAAGTCCACAGGTAGCTACCCCCAGCGAATGACCGGAAGCAGAACACAGGGAGCACGGGGCGGGTCGCGTCGGGTCGCGGTGTTCCCGGTCATGGTTCTGCGCGCGAGCGTGTGTGAACACACACCCCTAAAGAGCGCGTCTTTGCCTCCCTGCGTCCTCCCTGACCGCCCGCCAACGGCGGCAGCGGTCAAAGTGGCTCCCGCCCGCCGGTGCGTAGCCCTAGGCAAAAGCGTATTACACCTAAAAGCGTGACAGCGCGGTCTAACTAGAAGTCGGCCGCAGTTTTGCGGCCGATTACTTTGATTTTGATTTAGCTTGAACCGTCTTTATGGCTTTGTCAATGTTTAAGTTAACGCTCATGATGGACGATTTAAACGAATGGAAGATTACCGCAAAGGCCAAGGACGGGCTGCGGCCCAATCCGAAGGTTCGTTTGAAGGAACAATTCCATGAGGTCTGCCGCTTCCGCCATGTTTCGCTTCGCACGGAGGAGGCCTATTGGGCTTGGGTGGTCCGGTTGGTGCGGCACTTTCATTCTCAGATCCATCCCAAAGATTTGACCGCCGAGCAGTTGGCGGAGTTTTTGACGCATCTGGCGACGGTGGGTCAGGTGGCTGCCAGCACGCAGAATCAGGCGTTAAATGCCTTTTTGTTTCTTTACCGGGAGGTGTTGCATCAGGATCAGCTGGTGGCGGATTTTGAACGGGTGCGGCGGCCGGCCCGTTTGCCGGAGGTGTTGAGTCAGGCGGAGGTCAAAAAATTGCTCGCGGTGGCGGCGGCGGAGCATCAACTGCCGTTGCAATTGCTCTATGGAACCGGAATGCGGTTGATGGAGTTGCTGCGGCTGCGGGTGAAGGATTTGGATCTGGCCCGAAACATCATTTTGATTCATGCCGGCAAAGGCGACAAGGATCGTTCGACGATGGTGCCGGAAAAACTGCAAGCGGCGCTGGCCGCCCATTTGGAGCGGGTGCGGCTGGTGTGGGAGGCGGACCTCCGCGCGGGGGCGGGGGCGGTGTTTTTGCCGGAGGCATTGGCGCGAAAATATCCGAAGGCCGCGAAGGAATGGGGTTGGCAATGGGTGTTTCCCGCAAAAGGTCTGGCGGCGGACCCGGCGGAACGAGGGTTGCAGAGCGTGGCCAAATTGGTTATGCGGCGACACCACTTGAAGGAGGATACGTTGCAACGGGCCGTCAAAGCGGCCGCCGCGCGGGCGGCCATTCTCAAAAATGTCTCGCCCCATACGTTGCGGCATTCCTTTGCGACGCATTTGCTGGAGCACGGTTATGACATCCGCACCGTGCAGACCTTGCTAGGCCACAAGGATGTGACGACGACGATGATTTATACCCACGTGATGCAGAAGCCAGGCTTGGGGGTCAAGAGTCCGTTTGACAACTTGTAACCGGTTCTATTGGCCGCGGCTCCGTCCGTGATCAGGTGGCCGCGCGGGGGGGGCCGGTCAATCTTGTTTGTGGTTGGCGCGCGGGGTTTTCCGATGGCCTTGATTCATGGCTTGGGCAGGTCAAGGTGACGCATTTAAATGATTGTGCTACCGAGTCGCGCCATGCTTTCGTCAGCTCAGAGAATTTTCAAGGTAGCGACAGCAAGCTGCCGCACGTGCACCCAAGCTCACCAAAAGTGCATTGCCCAACCTGGCCTGAATTGTCCCGTCACTTTCCAGGCCGAGTGAAACACCACTGGCAAATCCGTGCAAGGCAAATTATTATGGTTTTGAAAACCGCTGATTCTAGTTTGGATTGACAACTTGGTTGCCTGTCACCATCCATGCCTCGGCCCGGCTTGGCGGACGGTCACCACGAGATCTTAACCAGCTGTGAATTTCACTCGGACTCTGAAATTCCAAACCGATCAGAATGTCCCCAACCACGTGAGGGGGGCTTGGATTTAATTCACATCTTATGCCGCACCTCGATTTGGACTTTGATATTTTTTCCGCCGGTCCAAAGATTCAACCAATGCGACGCGAGGGGTTTTTATTAATCTTTCAGTTAATACGCATCGTTGGTAAAAAATAATCTAGGCAAGCGCTGAAATTTATGTTTCGCGGGCCAAAAGCCGGTAAAAGGCACTCTACATCCCGAATAAGTCGCTTGGACACTGAAAATTTAGCCGGTAACTAAGTCGATAGATTGAATCCTGCAACGGATACATCTAACGACCATCCGGGCTTTTGGGATTCCAAAAAAGCAGATTTATCGAGGGGATAGACAATTCATTGGTATAAGCCTGTGGTGTCGAGTATTGTGCATTCCCTGCGATGGCCAATAAGTTTCCACCTTTGACATGCAGGTTGCCCAGACCTTCAAGGGCGGTGCTGGGGTAGCGAGGATCTATTCCGGGAAAGTTGGACCCATCATTGTAACAACCGCTGTCAAGATTCTGATCAGGCTCCCACATGAGCCAGCTCAAAGGATTGACTTGCGACGCTTTCGCGGTGGCATATCCATACTGTGCATTCGCCCCCAGAGAACCACTTTTTGGGAAAAAACAGGCTGATCCGTTCATTACATAAGTCGACAAGGTGTTTTGACGTTTCGCCCAGTTGCCGCTTAAGGAGGGTGGCAGATCATTCGGACAAATAAAAATATCGGCACTGGGTGCATACGGCCAAAATGCTGATTGCATGAGGTAATGCAGACGGTTCACGCTCCAACCGCTGACGACCGCCGCATTTAGTCCGCCCACCACTGATATCACTGGAATTCCCTGGCAGGTGCCTTTGAAAAGCCAGCCAGCCGGACAAGGAGGCGAGGCATCGGTGCCCCAATTTGGCCATACTAAAAAATCGCTATTGTCCAAACTATACATATTGGAGGCCAGACCCAATTGTTTCAAGTTACCGAGGCATTTTATCCGTCTGGCCTTTTCCTTCGCGCTGGCAAGCGCCGGCAATAACATCGCGGCAAGAATGGCAATAATGGCAATTACCACCAACAACTCAATCAAGGTGAAGCCTAGGATTTGGGAATTACAATTTTTTTTTGCATTCACTTTCATACATCAATTTTCCCGTTTCAAAAAACGCCGGATATTTTAATGGCTAAGATGGCGTGCGCCCTTGCTCGACACACGCCACGAAGTCAAGTTGATCCCGCTTCCATGGCGATTACTGCTTTAATACCCGGAAGAACTGTCCGGCACCTGTCGGACTGAATGTGTAGGGCGATGAAGATAAATTGGTGCTCCATGACCCGTTCAGCGCTGCGGCTTGTTCCAGCAGGCCTCCCGACCATACCACTCGCAACTGACCGCCACTAACTTTTGCGATGGACAGCGTGACCGGAGCCGTTGCCAAACTTAAGCCCAAATCAAATGTTCCATTCCAGCCGCTGGAACTGCTAAAATTAACTTGTCCAGAAGTCGCCGGCAGCAAGGCGGCTTGGCCCTCTGGATAATAGGCCGGTGAGTTGCTGCCGGCCACAAGATTAATATAGCCCGCGTCGCCGGCGACTTTGCCGAACGCATAGGCATACATCGTGTTTGGCTTCAAATTTAAAGTGAAGCCCGTGAATTGCAGCCAGTCCCCCTCGTTGACCCCAACGGTCAGAACAAAATTACTTTGCGATGTGATGGTTGCGGCTAACTGGGCATATGATCCACTTTGACTATTATAAATACTGTATATGTTGAGAAAATATGGCTGCCCATTAGCCGGCCACCCGGCATAAAAATCATCGGTCCCGAGTTGGATTGCCGCCGATCCCAGAACATAGCCATTTGGATTGCTGCCGGTGGTGAAAGTCTCCCCTGGCGGCGAGGAATTATCGATGTAATAATTCAGTCCGGGAGGCGTGTCGGCAAAACCGCCAACAATTCCGTTTGTCTGCGCGATATCGTAGGCTCCCGGCGTGGGAGCAGTCGGGCCGATGTCCGTAAGAATTCCGGCGCTGGTAGTCAGAGTCGTCACCAATACCGGCACCGAAACAATCGGGCTGGTTGCCGTGTTGACGACATTCGACACGATGACCCGATACGCATAAATACCAGGAGTCCAACCGGTGGTATTGAGCACCAGATTCGAAACATTATTGCCCGAAATGTTGGTCAAAGCTCCGCCGCTGCCACCGTCCGTTAGCCAATAATAGCTTAACGGCGTCGCCCCCGAAGCTGTTTCCGTCAGAGTAAATTGAGTGCCGGGCGCACCGCTTGCAGGTGTGGAAACGATTGGCGAGGCTATCGCATTAGGAACTTGCTGGCCAATGGCCTGGAATTGCAGATAGAACACTGCCGAATTGTTAGTGGTCGGGTCAGTTCCATCATAAGTGAGGTTGCCGCTCACCGGATCCACTAGGCATAGCTGGCCACCCTGATAATTATTCGTGATACTGGCATATAAACCGCAATAACTGAATACATTCGGGTCATTCGCAAAAGTGTAGGAATAAACCGAACTTGGTGCCATTTTCACATTCAGACCACTCCATTCCAACCAATCACCTTTGGTAAATTGAAAACTACCGTTGGTGTAAGTCTGAATGATCTGCGCCAGGCCGGTGTTGGTGTTGATGGAATAAATATACAAATAAAAGGGTTGCGGCGCGGCACTACCTCCTTGATTCGAGAAAGGATCCGTCTGAAGCTGCACGGAGGTGAGAATATAACCTTGAGCGTTGGTGCCGGTCGTGAAGGTCTGCCCCGAATGGGAAGAATTGTTGTCGTAGTAATTCAAACCATCGCCGCTACCAGCAGCCCCATAACCATTGACCTGACTGATGGTGGGAAATACGGTGGTAGACACATAGTTGGTGCCATTATCAAACAAGAAAGCGCCGACGGTGGGATAGGCGACATACACTTGGACCACAGAACTGGTGACGGTCGTGGAGCCGTTGCCCACCACAACGTCAAATTTATATGTCCCGATCCGCGAGCCGACATTTATGACGGCATTTGAGGTGGTTACTCCGGGCAGGTTAGTCAGGGCCCCGCCGCTGGCACCATCGCTTTGCCATTGAAAACTAAGCGAACCTGCGCCCAGCACGGATCCGCAATTGATTGTCACCGATGTATTCGTGGCAAAGGCATTAACTGCATTCGGGTAAATATTCCCCGGGGTCGCTATGCTCGGCGGATTGACAGTTAATGAAGTGTTCTGACTCAAGCCCACTAGAAAGTCAGCCTGCCATGCAGGCGCCGCCGAAGAAAAATTAACCGTTCCACCCGCGGCCGGTATGGCCACGGCTTGATTGCCAGGATCGGCATTGCCCACATTCTCACCGCCAAGCAACTCATACCCGGCGCCACCGTTTTGAATCGTGTAAGCGTAAGTGGTGTTGGGCGAAAGCCCCGCCCCGATGCCGGCGAATTGTAACCAGTCGCCTTCAGAAAACGTGAACGACTGGGAAGAATAAGTGGTAATCAAAGTCGCATTAGAATTCGCAGCATTATATGAGTAAAGGTTTAAATACCAGGTCTGCGGCGTCGTGGTGATTCCACCACCACCACTGCCGGCGGCAAGCACGGCCACTGAATTTAGAATATATCCCCCCGCATAGCTCGAGGTGGTGAAAATTTCGCCGGCATCAATTTTCGGACCGTTGCCGCCGTTTGAATAATAATTCAGTCCCGGCACCTCCTGAACATTGGATTCGTCGGTCATGGCGATGTCATTTGGCCCGGGAGTTGGCGGGTTTGAACCAATGTCTGTTAAGGTTACTGTAGCCCGAACGGTGGTGCCAAACATCATGGCCACTGCAATAGCCAGTGCCAGCATGGAACTTTGTTTCATAGGTTTTTTTCTAAGGATTTTGTGTTATCAAGGCCGTCATTTCGCCATCCGCGTCTTCATGCAATACAACGTGCGCATTTACAAAAATCGCGCCCATCGACTTATGAGCCAGACAACTAAATGTGGACCGGCTAAATATACCCGCAGACACGCCGGGGTCATGTCCCGTAAAATACCTACTAGAATAATTGATTAGAGTTGTTCATTGAAGTTCAATTGCCCAGGCTTATCCCCCTGCGACTAATAGAGCGAGTCGCAGAACCATGATTAAAAAGATTGGGAGCCGTGTTGCGCAAAAGCTGTGGCTGTATTCAGGGTAAATTCCGTAAAAAGCACCGGGGAAATCCTGGCTAAGACTTTTAAGAATGGCTGGTGCCTCTAACTTCGGGAAAAGTATTTTTAGGACATTAAAGTTACCGCTTACGCCATTCCGTGATCCTGCAGGGTAACGGCTAAGATATGGGAGCCAACCGCCGAACTGAAGCTATGGCGTCATCCTATTTATGGACACGGAGGCACCCATAAACCCTCAAAGCCTGCCCGCCGGATGGGAATCCGATAATGAGATTTTGGTATATTTTGCCACCGCCTGCCCGCGCGAACGAACATGAAGTTTTTCATATATCCGGCGGATGTAAGTGTCCACCGTGCGAACACTGATTTTTAAAGTTTCGGCGATTTCCTTGTAAAGGAAGCCGCGCGCCAAAAGGCTGATCACCTCGCGTTCTCGCGGCGAGAGGTCGTCGTGCGGAACCGGTTGGGCTTCAGAACTTGGGAAACACTGCGCGACGCGGCGAGCAATGTAGCTCGTCATCGGCGATCCACCCGCATTGACATATTTGATTGCGGCGAGTAATTCATCATGGGCGGATTGTTTGAGAAGATAACCCGTCGCCCCGGCTTGGAGCGCATTGAAGATGTGGTTGGAATCCTCGTATACCGTGTGCATCACGAACTGCGTTTTCGGCATTTGCGGTTTTAGCTGACGGACACATTCCACCCCGTTAATGCCCGGCAGCTTGATATCCATCAACACCACGTGGGGGTTTTGCCGGGGCAAATTCTCCAGGCTGTCTTCCGCGCTTTCGAACTCGCTGACGAACTGGAAGCCTTCCGCCCCGGCCAGCCAACGCACCAGGATTTCCCGGGCGGTGGCGTCGTCTTCCACGATGGAAACGCGAAGCGGGAGCTCTTTTTCGGAAAGCGCAGTCACAATTTGGAAATTGGTTAGGTTGTAATACTAGCTCAACAAGCGGAGATTGGTTGTCACGAGTTTTCACTACAATAACTCTCCGACAAAACTGGAGAAATTTTTTATTTTATTAACGCCTTAACCGGTATGGTCAAAGTCACCTGGGTCCCTTTTCCCGGCTCGCTCAGGATTTCGCATTGACCGCCAATTTCAGACAGTCGCTGGCGCATGTTCAAGCATCCGTTGCGAGGCGGGCGCGATTGCCGGAGTTCGGGCGGCAATTCAAAAGCAATACCGTTGTCAGCAATTTTAATCGCGACTGCCGCCGGCTCCAGCACGAAGGAAATCTGCACCTCGGTGGCCTTGGAATGTTTAAGAATGTTGTGCAGCGATTCTTTTACGGCGAGAAATAAATTGTGCCTGATTTCGGCGGTCACCGGCCAGGCTGGAAGATAAGTGGGGAAATCCAGACGACAGCGGATGCCGGAATCGCCAAGCAGTTCGTGAATAAGTTTGCCGAGGTAACTTGCCAGACTGTCCAGCGTGTCGTGCTGCGGGTCTACGGCCCATACAATTTCGTCCATCGCCCGCGTCAACTGTCTCGCGGTATCGCAGATTTGATCCAGTTTATTTTGCGTCCGCGGAACATCATCCATCTCGCGCCGCGCCGATTGGCTCATCAGATTGATGCGCGTTAAACTCGCCCCGAGATCATCGTGAATATCCCTGGCAATCCGCGTTCGTTCGCGTTCGAGCGCACGCTGGCGTTCAACCCGCTCCAGTTTTTGGTGCATGCGATGGCGTGTCGCATACCAGGCACCACCGCCCGCCAGCAACGTCAGTCCCGTCAAACTCAGCGCGCGAAACCAGAACGACTGCCAAAAATGCGGTAAGATTACCAGCGCGAGCGATGCGCCGGTCTCGTTCCACACCCCATCGTTATTGCAAGCAATGACCTGGAAAATGTATTTGCCCGGCGGAATGTAATCATAATTTGCCACGCGTCGATTTCCGGCTTCGACCCAATCGGTTTCCAAACCTTCGAGTCGGTGCTTGAAACGGACTTTTTCCGGCGCCGAATAACTCAAACCGGCATATTGAAATTCAAGCCGATGTTGGCCAGGCGGAATTTCCAGTTGGCTGATTTGCGGCGTCGCCCCCAGTGCAGATTTACCATCCACCAACAGGGTTTCAATGGTCACCGGCGGAGGTTGGGTGTTGGTTTTAACTGCAAACGGATTGACCATCACCAGTCCCCGGCTGGTGCCAAACCAAAGCAGACCATCAGGGGTTTTGCATCCGGCGGGTTGCAGACCGCCGGAACATTCCAGCGTCGGCATGCCGTCACTCATGCCGTAAGTGATAGAATGGACTGGATTTTTTATTCCGTCGGCGCACTGGTCCAGCTCGGCCTTGCTGACCCGCATAATGCCGTTGTAGGAACTGATCCAAAAATAACCTTGGCCGTCATCCTGGATGTCGCAAATGACATTGTCTGACAAGCCTTGTTTTTGACCAACCGTGGCAAATTTTCCGGCTTTAAACCGGCAGAGGCCACCGCCGAAAGTTCCAATCCAGATTTCGCCCTTTTCATCCGGATGCAGACATTGCACAAAATCGGAAGGCAGGCCGTCAGGTATGCGAAAAGATTTCAACTCGCCATTGTGCAGACAGAACAGCCCTTTGCCGACCATATCGAACCAGACGGTGCCGTCGCGTTCCTCAGTGATGCACCGCACAAAATTATCACTAAAGCGCTCCTTTTTTTCGACCCATGAAATTTTCCCCGCCGCATCATAGCGCAATAGCCCCATACGCGTGCCGATCCATAATCCGCCCGCTCTTGCAGCCAGCTGCGCGGTCATGGGTGTGACCATCTGCTCCAAGCCCGGTGCTTGCTCAAAATGTCCGCCGCGCCAGAAAAACAAACCGCCATTCCAAGTGCCGGCACAAAGATTGCCCGCATTATCCTCAGCGAACGACCACAAATACGGATTCGTCAAACCCTCATTAACCGAGTAGTTCGTCCAAATTCCGTTTTGAAAACGATAGGCGCCGGCGCCTTCCGTTCCGACCCACAATGCCCCTTCGCGATCAGCGAAGACCGATAAGATCGCTCGCCCCTGCCAGGCGTCGGGTGGCGAAATAGTTTGCAGGCAGCTTTCTCGGAGCAAAGCCAGACCGGCACCGCCCGTCCCCACCCATAATCCGCCTTCCTGATCTTCACAAAATGACAAAATCCAATCGGAATAAAATCCGGTTGCCCGGTTGAAAACCGAGGTCTTTCCATCGGGGAATATGAGCGCAAACCCATGATCCGAGGTGGAACCCACCAGCGTTCCATCCCGAGTTTCCGTGAGTTTGCCCAAAGGCGCTTCATTAAAGGGAGGTATTCCCCGTTCATTTGTCCAACGCCCATTGTTCCATTCACGCACTTGGGTGGCTGTAACCATCCATACCCCCCCGTCGCGGGCCGCGCCGATGCCGATAAAGGCAGTGTTGGTGTTGGCAGCCCCCAAGGCAAGCGGCGTAAGCCTGCCTTGATGCAGCGCCGAAATGCGGCCATTGCGGCCAACCCAGACATTACCCTGCTGGTTGCAGATTAGTTGCAAATTGCCAGTATAACTACCGGGTTCGGGAGTTAAAACCAAACCGTCGCGAGCACGTGCCATGAGGCCGTCATCATTTTGCAACCAGATGTCCCCCGATTCATCAGCAACGATGCCGGTGATTTTTCCGCGCCGCCATTTTGCATTTATCGGATAGTTTTCAAATCTGCCGTCCGCATAGCGCGTCAATTCTCCATCTTCATGGCCTAGCCACAAGGCACCGTCCTTGCTTTCAAACAAGCTAGTCACGCGACTACTGAGGACTCCAGACGGGCTATAGTCAAATTCGGTGAAACGCGCACCGTCAAACCGCGCCAGTCCCCTGTAGGTGCCGACCCAGATAAATCCATCATGGGTCTGAACCACGGCCGTCACGGCGTTTTGAGGAAGGCCGTCCTCCCGCAACCAATGATGAGTAGCAAAGAACGTCCTCTCCTGAGATGCTTCAATAGCTAAACTTCCATTCAACAAAGAGAACATAACTATCAGCACGAGGTTGCGGGACAAGAAAGTAAATTTCACCCGCCGATTTGATCGGAGGTGGAATCGGTCTAGTGGTGATGTCGCTCTGATAAGCGGCGCAAATCGCAAGGCCATAGTCTTTCGGATTCTTCCACGACATTCCAACATTCATCCCTTTCAAGCAAGTCTAATGAAGCAACTTCCGGCTGATTGAGTTCCGTGCCGCCCGCATGGCGGTGTCAAAGGTTTTTTAAAGTGATTTCAAGGATTTTTGAGCGTCGCTAGTAGCCATCGTGACCGCGGTCATGCCGAGCCGGAACCTGCTGCAATCCGCACTCCGCCCACGAACTTCGATGCCGCAGTCGGTTTTAAAAGTGGATAATAATTGGGGGGAGAAGTGTCATTTTTATGTGCGATGCTCTTGCCGTGCTGTGCCGCAGCAAGGCTACAATTTTGGCGATAATGGGGATGACTACCGACGATTCAAGCAACCTTAAGCCAACAAGGCCACCAAACCTAGCGCAATTCACGTTCTGCTTGAAGTTATCGAAATGTTCCTCGTCATTTTCAAAAATTATGCGGGATGCCGGCAACCCAAAAGCCGACACCCCGCTCAATCTCAAGCGAGCCGCATGAACTCGTTTAAAACTTTACGGAGCCACCAGCCGGAAGAACTCTGTCGGCAAGGTGGGATCAATGGTGATGTTCGTGCTGGATTGGCTGCTGCTTCCCGGGAGGCTCACCCAGTTGGTGCCGAGACCAGTCGAGAGGCTGTTCGTCTGGACTTGCAATGTCCAGCCTTGACCGGCGGGCCACGACAGGGACAGCACGTTGCCAGTGATGCTATTAGTCAGGTAACCCGGGCCGCTCGGGCCAGCGGAAACCACGGAGAGATACAGTTCGCCGTTATTGATTTGCAGCGACGGGGCCGTGCCGCCAGCCAAGCCGGCACCACCCACAGTCACCACGGTCGGCAAAGAGTCGGCGACCGTAATAGTGCCGGAGCCGTCCAGATTGGTGGAGATCAATTTATAACTCCCCAAGCCCAGGGCCGCCCCGGTGACATTGACGTTAAACACGGTGGTGGAAGACACGGTAAAGACACCGTTGGAGACATTGAATGCCGGGGTGCCGGCGGCGTAGTTGAGTGCGACCGTGCCGGCAGCCGTGCCGATGCTGCCTCCGAGCTGCGCCGTTGAAGTCTTGTTGCTCAATGTCTGGCCGGTCGCAAGCGTCCAGGATCCGAGGGCGGAAACATCAAAGGTCGCACCGCCGTTCACAATGATATTTGTGCCGACAATGGCTCCCGAGCCGCTCAAAGCCAGAACACCATTGCTGATAGTCGTGTTGCCGGTGTAGGTATTGGCGGCACTTAACGTCAGATATCCCGCCCCCAGCTTGGTCAAACCGCCGTCCGGGGAACCAGTGCCATGCTTCAAGACGTTGGCCACTGTGATATTAAAACCATTGGCATCAATCACCGCGCCGCCCGCATTGACCACTGCGGTCAACTGCGCCGGGGAGGCGGGAAAAAAGCCGCCACCCACGTCATTGCTCAATGTCCGCAACAAGCCACCGTTGAAGTTAAATGTGCCGCTTTGGCTACCATAGCTGGATTCCTGGATGTTATCCACGGCGAGAACGCCGCCGTTTAAGTTCACGGAGAAATTTCCCACCGTGCTACCGCCCGAGGTGAAGAACATATCCAGCGCGCCATTGGCCGTGACCAACGTCGTGGTGTCGCCCGCGGTTCCCACCGTCAGAAAACCATTGCCGCCCGGTCGGCCGTTACCATTTCCATAACTGATGGCGCGTCCGTTGCCATCCGCATTGGCAGTCACTTGGGCACCATTGGTGATGCTCAAGGTTGCCGAGTTGCCATAGACTGTGCCCGAGCTGCCCGTTGGCGAAGTGATATACAAGCCGTTGGGAGAAGTCAACGTGGCACCGTTGATGGCTACATTGGCCACGCCGAACTGGGCGGAGATGTCGAGATGGCTGGTCAGACTGCTGGGGCCGTTAAGGAACAGTCCACCACTATAGACCAAGGTGTTACCGCTGTAGGTCGCACCCGACAACGTCTGGGTGCCGGTGCCGATCACATTCACCCCGCCAATCCCCGAGAGGTTGCCGGCGTAGGCTGCGCTTCCATTATTATTGCCTAAGGACAGGGTCAGCGCCGCGCCGGAGACATTGGTAAGCCCGATGTTGACCGCGGGATTGGTGCCGCTCAGGCCACCCAGCGTGGCGGCGGCGATGTTCGTGAAGAGCACCGAGGCATTGGTGGTGTTGTCCACCAGCGTGCTGTTTCCCAAAGCCAGCGAACTGGCCAGTTCGAGCACGCCATTGGAAATGGACGTGAACCCGTTCAAGGTGTTGGTGGCCGCAAGCAGCACCGTGCCCGCATTGCCGCCGCTGTTGACGATGAGCGAGTTCACCCCGGTGTTGCCCGCCGAGCCGATAACCCCGTTCACCGTGAATGTCTGGCCGCTGGCGGCATCAATCAGGCCGATCGAACCGCTAACACCGCTGTTGGCACCAATGCCGATGGTATTATTTTCTGCGAAGGTGCCGTTGCCCAGCAGATCACCGCCGTTGAGGATGATGCTGGGTGTATTCGCTACATTGTGCGGGGAAGAGATGCTCAATACGCCTGCATTCAAAATCGTGATGCCGCTGTAGGTGTTATTGCCGTTCAGCGTCACCCTGCCGCTGCCGACCTCGGCCAAGCCGCCGGCACCGCTGATCGTGCCACCGAGCGTCAGATTATATCCGTTGTTGTTGGCCGTGACCGTCACGCCCAGTCCGGCGTCGATATTGTTGCCGACGTTCAGGCTCGAAGCGCCCGCCTGTAGGGTGCTGCTGGCGGTGACATTCAAATCGCCAGCACCGAGCGCGCTATTGTTGCCTACTTGTAAGGTTCCTCCGCCGTTCAACGTAGTGCCCACGCTGCCCGCCGCCGGGCCGTAGCTGTTGGCACCAGAGAGTATCGTGGTTCCAGCGCCATTCACTGTCAGGGCCTTGGTTGCAGCAGGACTGTTGGAAACAATTCCAGAAATGGCCAGCAAATCGCCGCTGGCCACCGTCACCGTCGTGTTGTCGCTCAGTGACACCGCGGTCTGAATCGAGTTCGTCACCCCGCCGCTCACCGCCACCACGGCCCCCGCGCCATTGTTGTTAAATGTCAAGGTATTGCCGGCATTGGCAATCACAAACGAGTTGGGATTAGTCATTAAAATCCCGCCGATAGTTTCGTTGGCGTCGAGCGTAATCGTCGTCAATGCCGAACCGAAGCCCAAGGTGGCCGAATCACCTGCAGCGTGGGGCACGTTTGGATTACTGCTCCAGTTGGTGCCGCCGGACCAGTTGCCATTAACGCTGTTGGTCCACGTCGCCTGCACGCCACCCGAGGCAATGACTAGCAACACATTGGTGGACGTCGTGGAAATGGTGGAGACCGTTCCAATCGCTGGAAGCGCGCCCGTAAAGGCAGGAGTGCTGCTATTGAAGGAACCGGTAATCCCATTGGAAGCATTCAACAAGGTATAAGTGCCGATCGGCAGCGGCGTAACGCCGGGAATGTTCACGGTCAAGGCATTGCCGTTCAAGTTGACCGAACCGGTTATGGTGAGCGGCGAGCCTTCGGTGAACAAGGCCAACGCTCCAGACTGCCAGGTGACACCGCCGGCAATCGTTCCGGTGCCGCCCAGCGTGCCGCCGCTATTCACAGTGACAAGGCCCGAACCGGTGCCGCTGCCGCTCGTGTTGTTCACATTTAAAGTCACACCGTTATTCACCGTCGTCCCCCCGGTGTAAGCATTGGCTCCCTGCAAAGTCAAATTCCCTCCGCCAGTCGAATCCGCCACAGTCAACGAACCACTGCCGCCATTGCCAATAGAGTTGGCAAAAATAATTGCATGACCATTGACGTCCACGGTGGCGCTGCCGGCGAATGTGATCGGTTGGCCACTGATATCCAAAGCACTTCCCGCCGCACCGGTCGCCAACGTGGACCGGTATTGCAAGATACCGCCATTGAAGGTCGTCGGACCTTGGTCGCCGCCACCCAAATCATACTGGGAATTGATATTCAGCGTGGCACCGCCGGTGATGAGCGTTCCGCCATATTGAAAGTTGCCAGCCGTTCCGCTGGCATAATTGAGCGCCACGGTGCCGGTGCCATAAACGGGAGTCGTGTTCGCGGTGCCGGTGCCGGTGCCGGGCAGCAAACCCGCCACATAACCGTTGGCCGCCGAGGCCGGAATACCGATCACCAAGGGACCGGTGTTTGCCGCGCTGCCGATCTGACCATCTACCGTCATAGTGGTGCCCGCAACCGCCGCCAACCCGCCACCATTTCCCAAGAGTGTGATTGGGCGCGGATTCAATCCGCTGCCGTTATCCAGTGCCAACGAATTGCTAGCCACCACGGTGCCGCCGTTAAGATAAATCGCGGCCGCAGTGGCTGGTGCGCCAAAAGCGGAATCCGCTCCGATCATTGAATAACCGCCGTTCAACCAAGTCGGTCCCGTCTGCGTGTTGACGGCGGAATAGACGACGGTGCCAGGACCATTCTGCACGATGCTGTTAACGGACGGGCTTGAGCTGCGACCATTGTAAAAATTAGCCGCGAAGTTGAAAAATCCCAGGGTGTTGTTCTGCCACAATTGCAAAGCGCAGGCCTTGCCGCCGGTGCTACCATATACCACGCCCCAAGTGATGCCGCTGATAGCGGCATTTTGCGCGCCCATGTTGGGCGTGACCAAAATGCCCAAGATGCCCACGTTGACACCACTCGGATTGCTGACGACGGTTGGCGTATTGGCCGTGGCCGACGGGGTGTTGAATCGCAAGGAATGGCCATTTTGCGTGCCGGAGGGAAGGGCAAAACCCGCCGCAGGAACATCCAGGTTATTAGCGGCAAAAGTAGTCGTCGAATAGAAGCCCGTTACTTGGCTGCCGCCAATGATGGTATAAGGGGTGGTTCCCGCCGTGCCGCCAGCCAAATCAGTTGACGCCCAATCGTAAAGCCCCACGGTGGCATAAGCGCCGGTGGTGGGAAAACCCGTTCCCCCACAAACCAGCCCAAAAGCGCCAGGCCCGACGGTGGTGGTCGTGAGGGTGGCCGTTGCCGCCACACTGGTTGGCGTAACACTATTCCCGCCGCTGTAAGTGGTCGTGGCCGGGCCGTTAAACATGACCGCCCCGCCGATGACCGACGTCCACGCGCCAAGTGTCAACGTAGGGTAGTTCACCCCGGAAGCCGGAGCAGCGTTGATCGCCGAAGCTCCTGCATTAAAAGTCGCGCCCGCAAAAATCTGGCTGGTCGCCGTTCCGGCATTGCCATTCAAATTCAGCGCGCCGCCGCCCAGTGTCAGCGCCTGCGAAGGCACGAGCGTGCTCGAAGGGGAACCGCTGGCATTGTAATCCAACGTCAGCGTCCCGGCGTTGACCTTGAGTCCACCAGTGAACGTGTCCGTGGTGCCGCTGAGTGTCAGCGAACCCAGACCGGCTTTGGTCAAGCCGGCGGTCCCGGCAATCACGGAACTAATCGTGGCACTTTGATTGAGGACATTGATCGTCGGCGTCGTGCCGGCAAGCGTCAGCGTGTTCGCGCCGGAAAGCGTCCAGTTGGAATCCGGCAAAATGTCGCCAAACTTCAACGTCGTCAGGGTATGCGCCGCATCCAAGGTGACGGTGCGGTTGGCAGTGATGTTGATGGTGCTGAAATCAGCCGTGGAACCGGATGCGTCAGCGACGATGCCGTTGAGCCAGTTCACCGCGCCGCTCCAGTTGCCGCTGGCATCATTCGTCCAAGTGCCGTTGGCCGCGCTCAGGTTTAATGCGCCTGCTAGAAACAGCAGGCAGGTGATTTGAACTATTTGCGTTTTTTTCATGGGTTTTGGGTTGTTATTGCAAGAGTTTTAAGGATTCAAAAGTGCGTCCACAGCAGTCACGAAAAGGAGAAATATGCCAACAAATGCCCATTCATAGAATTTGATCGCGTTGCCACGGTTATGAAGACATTGGGTAAACATTGTTTGGGTTCTACGCTTATACGCGGAAAAAGGCTAGCCAAAAGGCTCAAAAAAATGAAAAATTTTTTCCAGACATCAAAAACGAGCTAAAACGGCCAAAAAGTGATGATGCAACGGAGATGCAACTTTAAGCTTGCAGCCCCGATGACCTCAAAATCAAGCGCAGAAAGCGCAGCGAACGAATGTTTTCCTGGCGTGGAAATATGCGTTTGTGTGCTCGTCGGGCTGGGGACTGTATGAGCGTTTTGCTTCGATTACGTCCCCGCGCCTCGCTGCGACGTTAAATTTATTTTTTTGGTGGCTTTCTCCAATTAATTAAGTCATGCCAACTTCATTCCCGTGATTTTCAGGGCATAAATAAACTCGCAAGGTTTTTCAGCCGGGAATTTGACCTTCAATCCTGCGGCGTCCTGCGTGAATCGGAGCGGCTCGCCGTGGCCGAGCAATTCCACCTTTCCGACTTTTCCCTGCCCCGCCTGGCTCATGGCGAGCGAACTGACGGTGACTGATGCATCGTCCGGCCATTTCATCACCATCGCGTAAAGCGTGTCGCCGCGCGTGGTGAAACGGATGTCCTTGGGCGAATATCCATTGCGCGAAACGCCACCGCCGCCGACTCCGTCGCCGGCCATGTTTTGTCCATTGAGGCGTCCGGCAAAATTTCCAGTGGCGCGGAGCTTAGCCATTGACGCCGCGCAAGCGTCGGCGACCGGGCCTTCGCCAAATTTTGTCCACGGGCGCGTGTGGTAGATCGCCTCGCCATTTACTCCGAGCCATTTGCCAATGGCCAGCAGCACATCCTGTTGTTCCTGCGGAATTGTCCCGTCCGCTTTCGGCGAAATGTTCAGCAGATAATTGCCATTCTTGCTGACGTTTTCAACGATCTTCACGACGTAGCCGCCGGGCGAACCGGGATGAATGCCTTCGACGTAGCCGAATTTATTTTGAATCGGATCGTCCGGCTGCCAGACCCAATCAGTCAATTCCATCGGCGCGCGGCCTTCCCGTTCATAATCCATGATCTGGCCGGAAACCCACGCGGCTCCCTTGGCGCTGATGGCTACCTCCCTGCCCCATTCGCGGGCGCGATTGTAGTAATAGGCAGCCACGCGAATTTTCAAAGGATCAATGGCGTGGTCGGTGCCCATGTCGAACCACAGCATGTCGGGATGGTATTTGTCAATGGTCTCAATCCGTCTCGCCACCCAGTTGTGCATGAATGTGACACGGGCCTTATTGCTGCGGTCGGCGACGGTGTAAAAATCCTTCCACTTCGCGTCATAGAGATCGCTGCTGAACAAATCGCTGCCCGGCGGGGGCGCCGGAATAAATTGGAAATGGAAAAAAGAATGATCCGAAATGCCCGTCTTCAAGCCCGCTTTTCGCACCGCTGCGATGAGGTCGCCATCCAAATCGCGATGCGGGCCATAGTTTTTTGCGTTGAATGGATTGACCTTGCTGTCCCAATTGGAAAACCCGTCGTGATGTTCGCCGGGGGCGAAGACATATTTCGCACCAGCCTTTTTGAACAGGGTTGCCCATTCGTCAGGATCCCATTTCGCGGCGGTGAACATGGGCAGAAAATCCTTGTAGCCAAACTTGGTTGGCGGCCCGAAATGCTCAGTGTGCCAGTCCATGATGCCTTTGTTGCCGCCATACATATAGCGCACATACCACTCGCTGCCATGCGCCGGAACGGAATAGATCCCCCAATGCATATAAATGCCGAACTTGGCGTCGCGGAACCAGTCCGGATCCTTGTAGTTTTGTGCGATGGAATCCCAGCTTTCCTGAAATGGTCCCGGCCCGACGCCAGGAATGTCTTTCAACGCCGCGGCAACTAGTTCGGGCGTGTCGTGCCGCCAGACATCCGGACTGGCGGCCAAAGCATTTGTCGTGTTGAGGGTGCTGGTTAGTTCCTCGGGCGCATCGGCGGCGCGAGTGCGGCTCCACCGCATCGGCACGCTCATACCGGCCGCTGCGGCCAGCGTGGAGGTTTTGAGAAATTTGCGGCGAGAGAATTGTGTTTTCATGTGAACAAGGTGTGCGACGATTATTCACCGCTGGGCAGGCAAAACAAGAATTTTCCGTGGCCGGAAAAATCAACGAGGGCAACACGCAAATCTTCAATGCCGGGCTGGCCTCCAAGATAATGCTAGCTGGCGATTGGCCGCACGCTTCACGACGCCAGCAAGCAGTATAAATACAAGGTCTACGATGAACCGTTTCAGGTGTCCCACCAGCCAGCCATTTACTGAATAGGAAAAAGTGTCCTTGTCGTTTTCATATATAGCCGCGACAAGCCCATTTGATGCAGGTTAGAGACGCACCGTATGATTTAAAACTTTTGCTACGCTTGGACAGCGGCAGGAGCAACATTGCCGCGAGGATGTCGATAATGGCGATAATCACCAGTAATTCAATCAACGTAAAGTCAAGGCCCGCAAAGCTAACGCAATTTTACTGCTCATAATTTCAATAGAAAATCCCCCTCGTTTTTTGAAAAAATTGCGGGATGCCGGCAACCCAAAAGCCGACACCCCGCTTTGCTCCGAACAAGCCCCCCATAACGGACTCGTTCAAATTTTTACGATTATCTGACGCGGCATCAAAAACCCAATGATTCGAGCTGCCAATTATCAACCACTCAGATTGGCATGCAAATGAGCCAGATTACTGTCCTTGCAGACGGTAATATTGTTGCGGCAAACCGGAACCCAAAGCCCCGGTGACAGTGTAACTAAAGTTGCCGTTGCCATCATAGTTCCCGGTGGTTACGGTTGACCATTGGGCCATCGGCAGGGTGAGATTTGTAGTGGTCAATACCGTGACCGCATCGCCGGCATTGCCACCCGTGGCGGTAAGCACAAGATCATTGCCGGAAATCTTCACGCCGGTGAAAATGACCGGAGGCGTGTAGGGAACAATGCTCGTCACATTCAACGCCAGCGTGGTGAAGCCGGGAATGATACTGGGGTCGTTAGTCAATGTGGCGGTGACGCCAATCGGCAGAGAAAGGCTGAAACCATTGCCGCTGTTTGTGATGATACCGCCGCCGATTTCAATGAGTGGATACTCGTTGCCAGCCGTCATGTTAATTGTATCCGTCAATTTGACCGTGCAATGTCCATTTAGGTAGATGTAATCGGCATGAATGGCCGCTGCGGAGGTGCTGGAGAGGTTGGTAAAGACCAAGGTCGAACCGCTGCTTTGACCGAGTGTGATGGTGCCGACTTGAGGGGTGGTCGAACCGTTGTAGAATGCGCCGAAGGCCTTGCCGTCATTCACCGCGAAATTTTCACTCGCATTATCAAGCGCACCGGAGATCAAGAGTGTGCCATTGCTGACTGTGGTTAGTCCGGTATAAGTGTTGCCACCGGCTAAAACCAGCGTGCCAGCACCCTGCTTGACCAGTCCCGCATCGCCACCACCTTTGAGCGCGGTGGCAATCGTTACGGTAAAGTTTGAACTGTTAAGGAAAGCAGGCACCGTGGAATTGGTCACATTAATCGTCAAATAATTCAAGGCGGGAAGGAAATTACCGCCGGCGGGATCATTCGTGCCCGCCGTCAAAACCCCGCCATTAAAATTGATGAACGCAGTTTGATTGCCACCACCGGTGCTTTGCTGAATGCTGTTCACCACCAAGGTGCCACCGTTTAAGTTCACGGTGCAATTACCGACGGTGCTGCCGCCGGAAGAATAATACATGTCCAAAGCGCCATTGGCGGTAACCACCGTGCCGTCGCCAAGACCGTTGCCAACCTGCAACGTTTGGCCGATACCAGGACGACAATTGCCTCGGCCGAAGCTGATGGCACGGCCGCCAGCGTCCGCGGCGGAGACAAAGACGGCGTTATTGGTAATGATCAAAGTGCAGAGATTGTTATAGACCCCGGAAGTGGCCGTATAGCCCGTATTAGAAGTGATATAGGTTCCATTGGTGGAGGTCAGTGACCCACCATTAATGACTACACTGGCGGCATAATTGTATTGAACCACCCCGGAAAGATCCAAGCTGCCACCAATAATGTTAGGATTGTTGAAGACTACATTGCCGGCTTCGACTACTGTGCCGCCGCCATAAGTAGCGTGCGAAAACACTTCCGTGCCGGAACCTTGATGAATGATCGAGCCTGGTCCTGAAAGATTGCCCGAGAAGACTCCACCGGCATTGTTGACACCAATTGTCAGGGCGACCGGACCACTCGTCGAGTTAATCAGCGCCAGATTTTGCGAGCCGAACAAGCCATTCAGGGTTGCGGCCGTAAGAGTGCCAAAACTCAAGCTTCCCCCTTGGTTGTTGTAATACAAACTGCTGTTCTGCAAGGCCTGCGAATTGCCGAGTTGCTCGGTGCCACCGGCGATGATGTTGGTGCCATTAAATGTGTTGGCACCGGCCAAAATTACCGTGCCCGTGCTGCCGGGTTGGCTGTTTACTGTGAGGTTATTGGTGCCGACATTGCCGGCGGTTCCTAAGACACCGTTTATTGTAAAAAACTGGCCGCCGGCGGCGTCAATGAAGCCAGTGGTGATAGCACTATTGGCAATCGAGGCTGAACCGATGCCGAGGCCGCGATTCGGATTCAAAGCCAAGGTTGAACTACCTAATAATACACCGCCGTTAAGAATAATATTATTGGGCGCAGTCGATGCTGGGACCACCCCCAAACTGCCGGAATTTCCCGCCGCCGCGCCGTCCGCCACGATGCCCAGAACTCCGGAATTCAGCACGGTGCCGCCGGCAAAAGTATTGTTGGCTCCATTCAATGTCACCGTGCCCGAACCAACTCCGGTCAGGCTGCCGTTCCCGCTGATCACGCCGCTGAGTGTCAAATTATTTCCACCGCCGGCCACTGAAATTGTATTGGCATTGGCAACGATGATATTGTTCGCCAGATTCACGCCAGCCGCACCGGCTTGCAAAGTAGAACTGCTGGTGACATTCACATCACCTGAGCCCAGCGAAGTGTTCTTGTTAACTTGCACAGTGGCTCCGCCCAAAGTGGTGCCGACGGTGCCAGCAGCGGGACCATAAGTGTTGGCGTTAGTTATGTTAATCGTGCCACCGCCATTGACCGTCACCGTTTCGGGCGTGGACTGATTCGCAATGACACCACCTAGCGTCAAAGCATCTCCAGAATTGATTGAGGCTGTAAGATTGTCATTCAGTTTGACAGCGGTATTGATTGCATTGCCAGTGCCGGCGGTCACCCCAATAGCGGCACCATGACCTGAGCCATCCAAAGTAAGCGTGTTGGCTCCCGTAACGATGTAGGAACTGGCATTGGTAAAGGCGATTCCCCCGACGGTTTCATTTTGATCCAAATTGACCGGCAAACCCACACCGCCGAGGCCGAAGGTGGCAACATCTCCGGGACGATGCGGAACAAAGGAACCACTCCAATTGTTCGCCTCTGACCAGTTTTGATCGCTGTTGACATCGGTCCAAGTTTCCGTCACGCCGGATTGCGTGACCGTCAGGATAACCGAGTTACCGCTGATGGAAACAGTGCCGGCAAAGCCGGTGGCGACCACTCCGGTTCCACCAGGAGTAGCGTTGACGGTTGACCCGCCGGTGATCCCGCCGGTGGCGGTCAACAAAGTATAAACTCCAGTGGTCAGTCCGGAGGCGACGACGTTCACGGTGGGATTATTCAAAGTGACCGCGCCGGAAACTGTCAACAGGGAACTGCTGCTCAAGGTTGCAAACGAACCACTATTCCAAGTAACGTTGCCGGCAATGGTGCCCGTGCCGCCCAAGACTGCGCCAGAGGATACGATCGTGCCACCGGTATAAGATACTCCGCCGTTTAAAAACAAACCGCCAACTCCCGGCGCACCGGAGTTGGTCACGGTCAGCGCACCACTGCCGCTGTTGCCGATTGAGTTGGCCAGCGTAATGGTCTTGCCATTGACGTCGACTGTGCCACCACCGGAATTGATGGTTACTTTCTGGGCTGAAATATCCGGGCTGGTGTTATTCCACTGCAAAGTGCCGCCATTAAAGGTTACTCCGCCGGTGCCCAGCGAACCGCTGCCGATGCTTAATACTCCAGTGTCCAGCACCGTGCCGCCAGTATAAGAGTTCACCGCCGTCAAACTTACTGTGCCGGTGGCATAAACCGGCGCGGTGTTTGCCGTGCCCGCGCCGCTGCCAGGTAACAAGCCAGCCACATTTCCGTTTGCGGCAGAAGCTGGAATACCGATGATCAACGGACCCGTGCCGCCGCTGATGGTGCCGTCCACGGTCAAAGTCGTGTTGGCCGTGGCAGCGAGCCCGCCGCCTTGGTTAAGCAATATGATTGGCCGCGGATTTACACCACCATTATCGAGCGTCATGGTGGCATTGGCTACGAGGGTGCCGCTACTAAGGACTACTCCCGCCGCCGTAGCAGGAACACCCAAGGCATTGTCGGTTGTTATTACCGTAAAGCCGCCATTTAAGAAATTGGTGCCGGAGTATGGACCGGAGTAAGTGTTTGGCCCGCGCACAACCGTTCCCGGGCCCGCTTGGATGTAGGATGTCACTGCTGTTGTGGAGTTCCCAGCTCGATTGTTGGCGAGCGAGCCATTATCAATAAAATAGCCGGCCAGATTATTCTGCCAGATATATTCTTGTCCGGTGGCCGATGTTGAATATACCGGATAATAGGCGCCGCCGCCGGTGGTGCCATTGCCGCTCCAGATGTAGCAGTTTGTGGCGCCCACGTTGGGCGTGACCAAAATGGCATTGATGACTATCCATTTACCGTTGATGTTAACAACATTGGCTGACGGAGTGTTGAACCGAAGTGTCGTGGTGCCAACATTGCCCCCTGCGGTATAGTTTGCCTGCAAATCCAAATTCTGTCCCTGTCCAGTGCCACCCATGGTGGTCACATAGCCTGCGCCGGAACTCAATCCTACGATTGAGCCTCCAGTCGAACTAGCCCAGTCCGAATTCCCGAACGTCGCAAAACCTGCCGTATCATTGGCTACAACGCCGGTGCCAAGCACGTTGCCGGCCGCCCCGCCGGCGACGGTGGTGGAAACGGTTCCGCCCGTGGCGGGGATTACTGCCGTCGCACCTTTCGTCGCGGAAATTGCGCCGCCCAAAACGAGCGTCGGATTATTATTTCCAAAAGTGATCACGCCGTTGCCGGCGGTGAACGCCGTGCTCGCAAAAGTCTGGCTGCTGGGCGTGGAAGCATTCCCCAAGATATTTAAGGTAGCATTGCCCAAGGTCAGGGTTGACGAAGAAGAAATAATGCCTCCCGCGGGCGCCGACGCCGGTGTAAAATCCAAGGTCAAAGTTCCATTGTTCACGACGGTCGGACCGGTGTAGGTATTGGCCGTGCTCAGGGTGAGCGAACCAGAACCTTGCTCGGTTAGACTGGTTGCTCCAGCAATGCCACCGTTGCCTGACAACACATAATTTTTGGTGTTATTGGTAAATACCACGGAGCTCGGAGTAACGGTCGAATTCAGCGTCACCGTGAGCGGACTGGAACCGGTTGTATCGGGAAACGTCACGGCATCACCGTCTTTATAGGTCGGTGATCCCAGCCAGTTTGCCGAGGTAGTATTCCAAGTGCCGGAACCGGTGTTCCAAGAGACCGGGCCGGTGCCGCTGGAAACGACGAGGTTGATGGTGCTTCCGCTTTGAACCACGGTGGCGGTGACGCCGGTCAAATTGATGGTCACGTTTCCATTGGCGGTGGTGGGCGCGGTGCCGGAAGCGGTGCCGGTCCAAGTAATCAGCGGATAAGTTCCCGTCGGAATCAAAGCATTGCCATTCAGCGTCAGGGTCAATGTGGTGGCGAAATTAATGTTGCCAGTGATCGAAAGCGGCGCGACGGTTGCGCTGAGCGAGTTGGAAAAATTAATCACCAAGGCTGGCGAACTGTCGACAAAGGTCAGGTTGTTGGTCAGGCTCCATTGGCCCCCGACCGTAACCACGTTTTCCGAAAAGGTGGTTCCCGAGGACATCGTGATCGGACTCTTGCTGACACCCCCCGAGACCACTGTCAGATTGGCGCCGCTGGCGACGGTGGTGGCACCGCTATAACTGTTTGCTCCCCCTAACGTCAAGGTTCCAGCATTCACATTGATTACGCCGCTGCCAGCGATGGCACCGGAGAAAGTTTGAGCGGCCGAGTCATTATAATTGAGCGTGCCGTTGTTTGTTATCAAACCCGCATAGGCACCGATGGCCCCGCCCAATAAACCGCTGCTGGAGATGGTCAGGGTTCCTGCGCTGATCGTGGTCGGTCCAGTGTAAGTATTGATGCCATCAAGCTGCATGGTGCCGCTTCCTTGCTTGTTAATGCCGGTATCAGCCTGGCCGGTGCCATGGATCAAGGTGCCTTGAACATCTAAATCAGGAGAGGCACCACTGACGCCAACGTTGAAAACCGTTCCACCGGCCTGATCGGGGACCACGTTTAAGGCACTGATGACTGAGGTCGTGCTAGTGCCTGGCCCCACAACCACCCCATCATCCAAATCCCATGAACCATAGGCGGGCTGATTGCCGCTTCCGCCCGTCGCTAAAGTTCCACCGTTTAACGTCAACAGCCCGCGGATGTGCGTGGATGTTCCAGCACCGCCGTCGGCGGTGTTCAGAGAAGTTAGCGTGCTGCCACTATCCACGGTGATCGGCAGTGCGCCAAGCGTGCCGCCAGATCCGGCCAATGCGTTGTCCATGCCAACCACTACCATGCCACCATTGCTGATCGTCAGGCTGCTGCTTTTGTAGATACCGCTAGTGCCGGCGTTCGGGCCGAATAGCGTCAAGGTCGCGCCATTGACCACGGTGTTACCGGTGTAATTTTCTGCCGCCACGGCAGTCACTCCGCCATTGGTCAGAATCAGCGTGCCGGTGCCGGTGACAGTTATGCCGCCCGCCCCACTGATGGCACCGCTCAGGGTTAAGTTGCCGCCGCCGGTAAGCGCCATCGTTTGGCTGGCCGCCCCCAAAAACAAAGGATCTTTGATGATGATGGAACTACCGCTATTTTGATTAATTACGGTTGACGGCGTGGCGGTGCCCAGCGTGAACCCTGCGCCCGGCCCCTGGCCAGCCGCGGTGCCCGGCGCGATAGTGTAGGACGGAGCGTTGGCGGTAAAGGTGATGTTTGCGAAAGTCCATGCATTGGATCCGCCGACCGTGAGGTTGTCCGTTAAAACATCCCCCGATCCTGAACCGGCACTATTATCCACATCGAACAACAATGAATCACCTGTGATCGGCGGAGTATTGGCGCCGGTCCAGTTGCCGCTGGCACCGGTGCCGCCCCAGTTGGCAGTGGTGCCGGAAGAACTCCATGTATCCACGCCGTTTCCGGCATTGGCGGTAAGTGCGGCGGCAGCCAGCAGGCCGCAGAATAAAAAGAGCTTCGCGAAACGAGGCGCAGGGCAGGCTTTTGATTTCATGGTGTTTTGAGCTGATGGGTGGGTGTTTTTACGGATTGCTTTGGGGGACTTCACTAAATTGTGGGAAGCATGGGTTTTCATAACGCGGATCTGGAATGAGGGGGTTAATGCACGAAAATGTCCGAACCTTAATCAGTTGGAGAATGAAAAAAAGCGGTTTTACAAAGAAGAGCGTGGCAAAAAAATGCCGGCTTTGTTTGAACATGATCATGGTTGTATTGATACATGTGATTTTCAGCGGCGAAATGTGCCAAAAATTTTAAACTATTTTAAAGCTTACGAAAGATGAAGTTTTTGGCTTCAGAAGCCGGTTTGGCCTCGGCAAGCATATCAAGTCAACCTTACGGCTGACTGGCCGTTTGCAGCGGCGCAGAAGCGCCATCGATTAGCGCCGTGGCTTCCTGTAGCAGGAGACTGGCATAATACCAGTCGAACCAATAGCCCGCGTCCGACCGGCCGCGGTCCAAGCCGCCCCGGAATTTGGCTTCGACTAATTCGCGTTGTTGACCCAGTTCGGAATCGGCGTCGCTGGATTCACCGCGTTGAAATTCAGCCATGGCCGTGATGAGGTGCAAATCAACATCACAGGCCGAAAATTTGGCCTTCTGCGCCAGGCCGCGTTGGCTCCATTCCAATGCCCCGTCATAATCGCCGCACCGGTATTTCCAAAGGGAAATAGGCATATACGTCCACTGATTAATCCGGTTGGTTGACGGCGCATTGCACCGATTTTCAAAATAAGTTGCCGTCGGTTTCAACGTCTCGATTTGTATTTTATCGAGCGGAAACAAAACGCAGGCGATGAAAACGCTTTCGTTCGGCGTCGCGGAAAAATTCGTCACGGTCGTCTGCCAAAAATGCCGGTAAGCTTCGCGGTCCGGATTTTCCGCTTCCACGACACCGAAGGCTTCGTAATCCAAGCCGACTTGGCTCAGCGGGTCCAGCTTGTCGATCTTGATCAGGGAATGGTAGCGGTCAGCCGCCACCGACCAGCGGCGTTGCAGCGCCATCCATTCGCCGACCGATCGGAACGCGGACACGCTGTCCAGCGTGGGATTGTCGGAGAACGTTTTTATCTCGTTGAGAATGTCGTCCGCCTCGTCGAATTTTTTCTGGCTGACGAACATAACGGCCTGCGTGATTTTGGCACGATCTTCCGCCTCCGCCCGCAACCGGGTTTCCTGCTCGCGCGCCTCCCGTTCGCGGAAAAAAAGCCAGGTGGAGGAACCCAATCCGATGAGCAGCGTCACAGCCACCGCGCCCACGGCGGCAAAAATAATCTTATTCCGCCGCACCAGTTTTTCCAGCCGGTAGAGCCGGCTCGGCGGCCGCGCCACCACCGGTTCATTGTCGATATAGCGCCGAATGTCCATCGCCAGGCCGTTCGCGGTTTCGTATCGCCGGTTGCGATCTTTCTCCAGCGCCTTCATGACAATGCAATCCAGATCGCCCTTCAATTCGGAAATCAATTTGGGCGGCTCGGCGTGACGGTGGCCGGCGGTGAGCGTCAATTCGGTCCGCCGCAGCGACGTGATCATGGTCGAAGGCAGTTGCGGCTCCTTTTCGCGCAGCGTTCGCCGCATTTCGTCCAGCCCGGACTGTAGCAGCAGCTTCGTGTCAAACGGCGTCCGCCCGGTCAGCAGTTCGTAAAGCAGCACGCCCAAACTGTAAATATCACTCCGCGTGTCCACATCCAGGCCGGCGATTTCGGCCTGTTCCGGACTCATGTAAGCCGGCGTGCCGACAAATTGTTCGACCGCAGTGAACAGCGTGTTGTCCGTCAGCCGCCCTTCCGTTGCCTTGGCGATGCCGAAATCAATCACCTTCGGCACCGGATGCCCATCGTGCAACGTGACCAAAATATTCGACGGCTTGATGTCGCGGTGAATGATGCCTTTCTGATGCGCGTGCTGGATGGCGTGACAAATCTGGACGAACAATTGCAGCCGCTGGACCGTGTCGAGATTATTTTCGTCGCAATATTTTGTGATGCGCGTGCCGCGCACCAGTTCCATTACAAAAAAAGGCCGGCCCGTTTCCGTCGCGCCTGCGTCCAATACCCGCGCAATGTTCGGATGATCCATCATCGCCAGCGCCTGCCGTTCCGCTTCAAACCTTAGGATCACGTTTTTGGTATCCATGCCCACCTTGATGACCTTGAGCGCGACCTGCCGTCGCACCGGTTCAGCCTGTTCCGCGAGATAAACCGCGCCGCAGCCCCCTTCGCCGATTTTTTGCAACAATCTATAACGGCCAACGCGATTGCCAAACTGCTCGTCAGTGAAATTAATTTCAGTATTTAACTCCCGGATAGCCTCCGCCGTCTGCTCTCCCAATCCTGGCGCATTGACCGCCAGCCGGCCCCGGGCAAAAAAAATCTCCGCTTCAACATGGTTTAACAGCATTTCCTCCACGGCTGCGCGCAAACCTTCGTCACCGGCGCAGGCTTCGTCCAGAAATTGCGTGCGCAGGGCAGAGTCCCGCACATTCGACGCGACCAGGCAAATGGCCGCTTCCAGTTGTGAATCAAGGCTCATCAGGTCTGTTCACGAATCCAGCGGAACAATTTGATTTTGGCGTAGAACCATTGACGATTGGCAGTTCGCAAACTGATCCCCATGCTTTCCGCCACCTCTTCATTGGTCAGCCCGCCGAAAAACTTCAGCGTCACGATTCGCGCCAGCTCCGGGCTTTCCTTTTTCAGCCACAACAATCCCTCGTCAATCAGCAAAATATGTTCATCCGGTGTCGCGATGCTAATTTCAAAATCTTCAACATTGAGCGGGAGCTGTCCGCCACCATGCTTCAATGCCGATTTGCGCCGGGCATTGAGAATCAAAATCCGCCGCATGGCTTCCGCGGCCGCGCCAAAAAAATGCCGGCGATTCTCCCACGTTTGCGCGCCATTACTCACCAATTGCAACCAAGCCTCATGCACCAGCGCCGTCGGCTGCAATGTCTGACCGGCATTCTCGCTGGCCATCCGCACCGCCGCCATCCGCCGCAATTCCTCATACACCAGTGAAAACAATTCTTCCGTGGCCAGGCTTTCGCCGGGACCGGTCGACTGCAGCATTATAGTGATATCGCGCATGGAATGGTCTTTGCTAAAATTGATGGATTTTTTTTAGTTTTGCCTAAATGCGCCATCCTTTCAACAACAGAAACTTTCAACGACGTTCGTTCACTGCGCCACCCGACTTGGCCCAGGCTTATTCCAAGACAGGTATCATGTTGCCAGGTAGTTCGCCAACAATCGGTGACGCACCCCCGATCTTTACGACAACCCGCCCGGCTTTTGACTGGGCTTTCAATAATCATTTCTAAGATAACACCTAGTTCCCGCTCATGACCGCGCGTTTCAGAGCCAGCATTCGCAGTGGCTGAACTGCTTATAGATTGACCAAGGTCGGGCGAACGCAACTGCGGCGAATCGACGTTGCACGGGTGCCTATCTCAAATAAAAGGGCCGAACCTTGAAAGGTTCGGCCCTGCTATTTTATTTTGCTGACGCCAATTACAACCTGTCAGTGAAGGCTGGTGAAACAAGTTCCTTGCGCCGAACAGGTCGGACTGGTGGACTGCGCACAGGTGCAGTTGGCGACCGCCTGGCAGGTGAAGCCACTGAACAGATTCGCCAAGCTGAACGACTGCGTGCAGGTGACTGAACAGCTTTCACCAGGTTTCAATGCCGGGCAGCTGAAGTTCTTGCCACAGGCAGTCAGGGTGCAGGCGCTGATGGGTGCCGTGCCGCAGTTCACCACGGAGCAAGTATAAGTTGCCGGGAGGATCCAAGAACAGGTGCTCGGGCCGCTGACGGTGACATTGCATTTCGGAACGCCGACCACCGAGGTGCCGCACGCGGACTGCGCGGAGCAGGTCGGCGCGATGGAGTTGGTGCAGACGCAGGAGACAACCGCTTTGCAGCTGAACGCACCGCAGTCACCGATTTGCCACGTATAGTTAACCGGGATGCAGCAGCCTTGGCCGGGATTCAACGACGGACAATTGAATGACTGTCCGCACGCACTTAGTAGGCAGGAACTGAAAGGGCATGTGCCAGTATTGGTCACCCAGCACAGGTAAGTTCCCGATGAATTGCACAGGCCGTTGGTCGGGCCGGAACAGACAATTTTGCAACCAGGGCTGCCGCAAACCGTAGTCGTGCAGTTACCATAACCACTGCAGGTCGGCGCGCAGGCGGTGGCGCAAGTGGCCGTGGCTGTGGCGAAGCAGTTGAATAATCCAAGATCGTTAGTCTGGAAGGTATAGTTGATCGGAAAAGAGCAGCCTTGACCTGGATTCAAGGCGGGACAGGTGAAGGTCTGGCCACAGGCAGTCACCGAGCAATTAGCGAACGGGGCATTGCCGGTATTGGTTACCCAGCAGGTGTAAGAACACGCGGAGAGACAAAGGCCATTGGTCGGGCCGTTCACCCAGCAACGGACGGCCGGCACGGCATTCACCCAGTTGTAAACCAGCGTTGCCGCCGGCGAGATGTTGCCACAGGCATCTTTCACAGTGACCGTGAAGGTGCGAGTGACACTGCAATTATTAGTGACATCAACGTAGGTGATATTGGTGCTCGCGAGTCCGCTGTAAGCGATGACGAGTGCGGCCACGTTGGCATCGGTCGGCAACGTCGCCGGCGCGCAGCCAAGGTTGGTGCTGGTCACGGCGAAACTCACCGGCCGCAAAGGAATGGTTTCGTAGATATTCTGCGAGCAGGTGTTGGTGTGGCCTTGATTATCCCAAGCATACCATGTGCGAACGAGATGGACGCTGCCGGCGCAGGTGCCCGGGACCACGGTATCGGTGTAGCTCACATTGGCGCACGCCGCACCGTTCGTGACGACCGTTGTTGTGCCGAGACTGACACAGAAATTTTTAACATGGCCGGCGGCCCCGCCCGTAGAATAGAGACCGAAACCCACGCTGGTGATGCTGGGACCACTGCCGCCAAAGCAAGTGGTTGGGGTGACCACCTGGCCATTCACCAGATAAGTGAAAGTCCAGGCACTCGGGTTGGCCGGACGGGTGTCCAAGATAACGGAGTAATGCGTGATATTAGTCGGATAATACGTGATGTTGGTGCATCCGGTAGTGCCGGTGCCGACGAATACCTGTCCCGAATAACTGGTATTTCCGGAATTACGGCAGAGTTGCCAGCCGACGGGACTATTTGCCGAATACCAAGCGGAGCCAGTGGTAAAGCCGTTGGCGAAACCCAATCCAATCCAATCGGAAGTCGGGGTGGTCTTGGAGCCGCCCACACATTCAATGTCGGCCGCTACCTGATACAAGCATCCGGGCGATGGTTGGAAAGGCAAGAAAGCATTGGCATTGCAGTTGGTTACAACCGCCTGCGAGCCACCGGTGATCCAGTTGGTGCAGGCAGTCCATTTGAAGCCGCCCATATCAGCGCCATCAGGTGCACGATTATTCAACGTGCAAGCCGAACCGGAGAACTGGTCGCAATACAGGTTGTAATAATTGGTGGTCAAGGAAGTGGAGTTTGAACAAGTAATCGGATTGCCACAAGCATCATAGATTGACGGAATACCCGTGAAGCTGGGTGAAGCGTTGGTGCCAACAATGGTGATATCGGCAGCACAGCTGATATTGGGGCCGGTGGCGATGGACCAAGTATAGACCACGGTGCTGATGGCTGAAACGTTGCCGGCCGCATCGGTGACCGTGACGCTAAAGGTGCGGGTGACAATGAAGCCATTGGTGCTGTCAACATGGGTGACGTTGGTGCTGGCCAGGGTGCAGTTGTCCGTGGCAGTGATGGCGCTGGTCACGGTGGCATCGGTTGGCAAGGTTGTATAACTGCAGCCGAGATTGGTGCTGGGCGGAACCGAAGTGATCACCGGGGAATTAGTGTCGATCGCATAGTTATAGACAACTTGGTTGGTGACCGACTTGTTGCCGCAGGCGTCCACGGCTGAGATGTAGAAGGTGCGGGTGGCGGCGCAGGGAGTTCCACTGTCGACATGCGACACGGAAATCTTCGGGCTGCTGCAAGTTTCCGAAAACGTAACCAGATTGCTGATGCTCAGATCCGTCGGAAGCGATACCGGGTTGTAACCGAGCGTGGCGTTAGTGGGAGCATTAATGAGAACCGGCGCGGTCGTGTCCGTCGTCCAACTGATCATTTGAGCGCAAGTAGCGGAATTGCCGTAAGCGTCCGCAGCCGTGTAAACTAAATAGCGGTAGGTGGCGCAACCCGCCGTGGCCTGCGATTTCGTGCAAGTAATCGTGACCGGATAATTGCAACTGGAAACCGCCGAAACGCTGGCCAAATTGATGTCGGGAATATTGGTCGGATTACAGCCGAGTGCAACATTTGCAGGACACTTGGTAAAGCTGATCGGGCAGTAGGGAACTTCCAGCATGATCAACTGCACGGGATTGGTAAGGGTGATGCCGCCCTGTTGTTGAATATAATAGACCGCGCCGATGACGTTACCCGGCAGGGGCGACCACGCGGCGGCGTTATTGGATGCATCAGCCAACATGGCTTGCACCACGGACGGATCAAACGTCGGATAGCCCGGACCGGAAGCCGTTGGTCCCCCGACCAAATCATTTATAGCCACCTGGATATTCCAGAAATTAGTTCCGACCTTGTGGTTCAGCAAGTAATTGACCTGCTGCCAAACCGCCGGGGACACATATGTGGTCGGCGTATGATTTGGCGGGAGTTCATTGTTCAAGTTAGTGTCACAAGTGGCGAGCAGTTCGCCCGTGTAGATTGTGCCGGCTACCGTGTAACCCTGGGAAGGGTCTAGTTCCACGTTGGCATCAATGCACCAAGCCAAATAAGTTCCCACAGGCAGCGGCGCATTGGTGGTTTGCACAACTGAATTGAAAGTGGCGTCACAGTTGGGATAGTTTGGATAAACATCCACAAAACTGGTCAAAATGTCGCCGGCTGGCCCGGTAAAATTAAGGCCGCAGGCCGACGAACTGGCGGCTTGGGCCGGATGTTCTTGAAACAGTCCGAGGAACACGGCTGCGGCAAACAAAATAGACCAACATTTTATCGATTGAATCTTCATTTTAATACTTACGGTTTATTGTTAATTGGAAACGCATAGGGGCATGGCTTGGATGGTTTAAATACTCAGAGCCGTGTCTTCCTCCTAACATCCCTAATCCCCCAAAAAAAACTCTCAGGCGCAAATAAAAAAAGTTGTCTTGGCGGTGCAAAGCATCACCTTGGGGCGTGTCCCCTAAAGTATTCCTCAAAACCACCAGAACAACTCTGGTTGCGCCCAGTTGAAACTTCAGTGCGCGACTGAAGTATTTTCGGGTTAGCGGATGAACTTGCGCACGACGGCCAATCCGGCACATCCAAGCGACATCAAGAGCGCTGAACTACCGGCATCGGGCACGGATTGCGGAACTGGCGGCGGCGTGGCAAACGAGGTTGCCGTGACCATGACAATGGAAAGAACGATCAGGGCAATGGATAATTTCGATTTTTGCATATTTTTTATAATTACTTTTGCGCGGTTGAACTAGCACTAGCCGACACACTGTTGGTCGAATCCGATGGAGGTGGCGGCGGACTGCCAATCACCTTGATCAATGAAAAATTCATTGTCATCGCCACGACTAAACAGGCTAAAGCCAGTTTTTTCATATAACTAGCGAACTCACAGCTCTTGTCATGCCAACAGGAGAAAAACATTTTTTAAAAACATAAATATTTGATAATAATATACATATAGAAATAAAATTTTTCTAAATGTTAAAAAATAAAATTTGTAAAATGTAAAGCGTTCCGACATTTTGGAATAACACTGTTCAAGCATGTTGTTACCAAACATATCGTTTATTCAGCGAAACACGCCAAATTCCCTGATTATTCGAGGTTTTTAGAAACTGAAAAATTTTCTGACACTCGTTTCCGACACAGCTTGGGTATTAACCCTAAATTCGACCAAAGTTAGCCATTCACATCCGGGCACCGAACTGCGCACTGTGACGAGCCCGGGGTCTGCACGGGTTTTATCCTCCTGCATCGGCACCGTTACGTTGGCATTCTCGTCGCCCCTTCCAAGATTGCCCGCTGATATTTGGCGAACCAAACATGACCAAGTATTTTAAAAAACATTGGCAACAAGACTCAGGCAATTTTTATCGCTTGGCTAGCACCAAGGCCAATTTTTCATCAAGCGAATTTTCGAAGTTGCACCATGTCTATAATATCCGGACAGCAAGAGATGCTAACCCTTTTTAATTGATGCAAAAAAGCGGTCGGAACCGTGTGGCTCCGACCGCTTGATCTTGGCTGCCGAGGTTATTTAACCTTAACCCGGAAGAACTGCGCTGAGTTGGTCGTGCCAAACGTCAACGGCGATGGTGCGTAGACCGGCGTCCACGGCCCCTGCAGATTGGTCGAGATTTCGAGGATGCCCTGCGGCCAGCTAACTGTAAGGTGGCTGTTAGCCGCTGAGTAACTGCTGCCCAATGTGACCGTCGGCGCGGGCACATCATAGCTGACCAACTGGATTTGGACGCCGTTAAAATCTGCTTCCGTGTTGGGGTCATGGGAAGGCACGGGTGACGTGGGATCAATATCTACCGTCAGAGTGCCGGAAACATGCACGTTGGTGAACAGGACCATGTTGTCGCCGGCCGATAACGCCGTTTCCGGTCCACTGGTGCCGTTCACGGTAGCTCCCGTCTGGTTGCCATTCAGCGCATCATAAACCACAAAGGTGGTGCCGCGGTCGGCATAAGTGCCATCCACGCCATAAAGAGCCACGTTGTAAGTGCCGGCGGGCACACCGGTGAGTTGCAACGCACCCGGGCCGTAATAGATTTGCACATATTGATCCAGCAGGTTGCCCACATCTGTGGCATAACTCAATGGCGACGATAGGCTGGAGTAACCTGCTGCCCCATTCACGTCGGTATATATCCCCAAGTGGGTAGTCCCATCATCCGCAAAGTCAGTTGCACTGGCCAAGTTGATGCCCGAATATAGGGTGGTGATCACATCTGGAATGGTGTTCCAATACGAGCCATTCCCCAAAATGCCGCGGCCCGTATAATTTGCCAAACCGGTGCCAAGGACGCTCTGCAGGTCATTGTTGACCACTTGGAAGTTCGCCGTCCACAATCCCGCCGGTGCCGTCGGCAGCGCGTTAAACGTCACCGCCACCGAACCGCTTGAGGCGCTGCCCACCGCGTTGGACGCCACCAACTGGTAATAAAATGTGCCCACCGTGAAAGGATTGATCAACAGGCTGGTGGCGTTGGCTCCGGCGATATTGGACCAAGTATTGCCGTCCGGACTGACCTGCCATTGTAGGATCAAAGGTGCCGTGCCACTCGCTGTAGAAATCAACCTTACGTTTTGGCCCGAATATACATTTGCATTTGGGCTGGCGGTGGCCGCCCCCACCGTGGGTGCCAGCGCCGCGGCACCAATGCCCGTGAGGAAGAACTGCTGCACTTGCGCCGTGCTGAGTGCATTGGTCAACAATGCAGCCTCAGCGATCTGGCCTTGGAATGCCCGGCCGGTGAAACTATTGGCATCCGCTCCCAGATTTATGGTGCCCGCGCCGCTCCAAGATTCGCCAATGTTTGCTCCTGGATTGCTCGCCTGATAAAAGTTGGTCGTGCCATTGTTCAGGTTGCCTACATATACCGATACATTGGTAGGCGTCACCACATACGCCACAAAATTCCACTGGCCATTTGCCACCGCCACACCAGAGTTCCAACTCCAGGTTGCCTGGCTGTTATTATTCCATGTGTAACCCAGCTCGCCGTTGCCGTTGTTATCAAAACCGAATCCGTAGGCGCTGTTTGCCCCGTCATTCGGATCTAGGCGGTCAAATAGCAGCCCCGTGGCACCCGCAGGCGTCGCGCTAGGATTGATCCAGACTAGGAAAGTCAGATTGGTCTGGCCCGTCAAATTCAATGGCGGAACCGCCAGTGCGCCGCCAGCGCCCGCCGCAGTCGTCACCGCCGCTTCCGTAACGCTGAAGCCAGGGAACGCGGGGGGCTGCGGTCCCGGCAGCGGACTCGCCAGCGTGCTTGCCTGCACGAGATTGCCATAAGTCGCGTCGAATCCATGGCCGGAATAGTCATACGCGCTGTAGATTGGCGCGCCCGGTGCGGTAGGATCATTGGTTTCATCCAAACGCCAATAAACCCACGGTTTGGCCGCCGCCAACAGATGAGCGTAGGCTTCGCTCGTTGTCGGCGGTGCCGGGTCGGGCAGCACGATAAGTCCCACCTCGTTGGTGGTGCTCCCCACCACATTGGTAGCCGCCACCTGATATCCGCCAGTGGCGCTCATTTGCAGATTGGTTAATGCCAGACTCGCGCCGGTCTGGCCCGAAAGATTCACCCAGCCCGATCCGCCATTAAACTGCCACTGGTTGCTGATGGGCAAGGTTCCCGCCTCCGTCACGGCATAGGTGAGCGTGTTGTCCCCGACAAAGGTCACCAGATTGTTGGACAAGGAGGTGGAAGCCGTCAGGATCGGGGCTGTCGCGGCGTTGACCGTGAGCGTAACTGGAGCGCTGGTGGCCGAACTATTTCCCGCCGTGGCCACGAAGTAATAATTCGTCGTGTAGGAGCCGCCCGGCGCCAAATTTTGCGGAACCACCGTTACATTGGTGCTAGCGGTTCCGGGAAGGGGGATATAATTCGGCGGCTGCGCTCCGCTGCCGTCGTCCGTCAGCCACTTGTAGGTGAACGTCCCACTGGTAGGCAAAATTACCGTGTCGGCCAGCTTCACAGGCGAGAGCGCATATACTGGATTAGGCGCCGCCGTCGGCCCTCCCACGACTAGATTGATTCCGATCGGCACTAGGCTCACATCAAACGTCCCGTTCAAACCCGAGGTGTTTCCGTAAGTAACGGCGCCACCCGCCGCAGGAATTTCGCATAATTGGCCGCCCGGATACAAACCTCCGCCCGGCGAGGTCGAGGCACCGGCCCATCCCCCGGAGGTGCGCAGATGAAAAGTATAAGCATAAACTGTGTTGGGCTGCAAGGTCATCGCCGGAAAGGTCCACTGCAACCAGTCGCCATAATTCCAGGAAAAATTCAGGTTGGTGACATCCTCCAAGAGGGTCGCGGTTGTGCCGTCGGCTGAAATTGAGTAAATGAACAGGTCAAAAGCCTCCGACGAGGTGGTTCCGTTGTGAGTGCCCCCTTGGAAGTCAACCACCACCGAACTCATCAAATATCCCTTGGGATTGGAACCGGTGGTGAAGGTGTCGCCCGGCGGCGTTGAGTTGTCGTAATAATAGTTCAAGCCGCCCGAATCCTGATAGGTGACGGCGGAAACGAGCTGCGCGGCATCGTAACTGGTCGGGGTCGGCGGGGTGGTTCCCAAATCCGCCAGCGCTCCGGAGACGGTTGCGGCCACATCCAGTGCCAACGGCGCGCTGGCCGCGCTGGCGTGCGTGCTGTCCGTCACCATCACTTGATAATACGTGTTGCCCAAGACGAAACCCGTGGTGTTCACTGCCAGCGTGACACCGGTGGCACCGGGAATATTTGTCAACGCGCCGCCGCTGCCGCCGTCAGTCTGCCACTGATAGGTGTATGTTCCATTGCCGGCATTGTCCACGACTGAGCCAGCCGTCAGCGTCACGGTCGTGCCCGGGGTGATGGGATTCACCACCGAAGCCACCGGCGCGGCCACGGTCAGGGCAGTCGGCTGCGTCAACCCAATATCAAAAGTGCCTGAATAGAACGGGGCCGACCCAAAATTAATCGTGCCGCCGGCGGTGGGTATTTCGCAAGCGCGCCCTACGCTGGCGGGAATTCCGTTGGTGAAACCCAGGTTTTCCCAACTCGCGAGCGTCCGCGTGAAGGTGTAGGCATACTGGGTGTTTGGCTGCAGCGGCAAATTCATGCCGGACATCTGCAGCCAGTCTCCCTCGGTGGCAAAGGAAAAATATTGGGACTGATACTCGGCGAGCAAAGTGGCGGTGGTGCCGTTCACCGAGTAAACATATAAGTCAAAGGGCTGACTATATGAGATGCCACCGGCGCCGTCCGAGCCGCCGCCGCCCAGCGTTTTGATGGTCACTGAATTCAGGATGTAGCCGCCCGCGTTGCCGCCCGTATAAAAGGTCGAGCCATTCGGGGTGCCGCTGTCCCAGTAATAATTCAAGCCGCCAGGTTTGCCGGTCACTGCGCTATACAACAGTTGAGCCGAGTCATAAACCCCGGGAACGGGCGGGGTGGCCGAACTGATTTCGGACAAGGTGGCCGCGAGTTGGGCCCGCCCCGCGCCGGTGGCGGCCATGAGTAGGCTGCCAGCCAGTGCCAGTTTGCTAACTATTTTCGTTTTTTTCATGGTTGAATTATTGAGTTTAGGCATGCCGGGCCAGGCGATCAACAGGACTGCAGGGTTGGCCCGTGCTTGCAGAATAGTGGTTCTGGATTAACGGTGGTGAAGCCCTATACCACCACAAAGCAAAACCGGCTGTCAATAATAATATGATTTATATCGAGGCTGATTTCTTTCGAGGACAAGCGTCACGGAATGGCTTTTGAATAACAAATCAACCGACGCGGGAGCGCGCGGACTGGGCAGTGCTGACGTGATGGCCTTGATAAAAACCAGCCGTCATTCCAGTTAACGCAACCGCGGCGGATCATTTTCTCCGTCGTCAGTAAGCAGCAAAAAATTCTTTTCACGCATTCTGCCTTGAACGCTTCATTGCTGAAGCACGCGGTAGTAGCGATAAGGAAAATTCGTCGCCTGCGGGTCCAGCAGGTTCAATTGGTTGGTCAGCGCGGTGTTGGTGCTGATCGGCGTCCAGCTGGAAAAATTCGTCGTGGCCTGCAATACATAATTGCTGCCTGGCGCCCCGAAGAAGCCTAGTTGCAATTGCCGGTCCGTCTGAAATCCAACCGAGGCGAAATACAGCGGCTGCACGAAAAACAGTGCGCTGGCGGCGACGCTGTTGTTGAAGTTCGTTTCAAACGCGCTGGCCGAAACCGTGGCGTTGGTGAAAATGTTGAACGCACCGGCATATTGAAACGAGTTGGTCGTCGGCAGCGAACCATCCAGCGTGTAATAAATCACCGCATTGGTGTCCGGTGCGGACAGGACCACGCTGGCCGAAGCGATGAAGCTGCCGCCGCTGGGGGTGATGTTCGGCGGCGCGAGCGCGGGCGTGCCGGGCAGGCTGTTGATCCAGTCGCTGAACACCTGCACGGCGTTGGTGTCAATCAAGGCGCGCGCCAGCGGCGGCATTTTGTAGGCATTGTTGGTCGTGTTGATCCGCTGCCAGATCATTGAACGCCAAACATCGTCCGCCTTGATTATACAGGCATGGTCATATCCCAACGAATTGGCGGCGGGATAGTTCGTGATGTTTTGAGCCGCCAGCGCCGTGTCGTAGCGCGCGTCGAAAGTGATGCCCGTGCCGCCGGGTTGATGACACTGCGCGCAGTTCGCGTCCAGATACGAGCGGGAACGTTCTTGCAGCGATGCGGTCAAGTTCGTCAGCGCCGAAAGTTTTTCAAAATTGGCGATGCCACCTTCATCAAACGCCGGGTTGAAAAGTCCCAGCCGGTTGAGCGTGCGCAATTGGTTGTCCGTGACACCGGTCGCGGGATAAGTCTGGTTGCCGTTCAATTGCCGCGTATTGACTCCAAGCACATAGTTCGCCACCGGCGTGTGACAGGTCAGGCAGTCCGCCGGACTCGGATAATACCAGGCCTGCGTGGTCACGCCCGTCGCGTTGGTGATCGCAATGTTTTCCGTCAAACTGCCCGTGAGCAGATCCGCGTCGCTGTTGTCCGCCCGCCATTTGTAAGTCACGCCATAAACCGCGCCGTTGATGTCGCGCACAAGGAGCCGGGTTTCCAAACGATGCAGAACATTGGGGTTGGTCGTATCGGTGTTGAGTTGAAAAGTTTTGACAAACACCGTGCCGGCTGGAAACAACCATGAACCGGTTGGCGCAAAAGCAATTTGTTCGTTTGGCGTGATGACGCCGCCGTTGTTCGGCACGGCGAAGTAACGGGTCTTCAATGCGCCGTCCGACCATAACGGCGTGTTGGGCTGGTAAGGAATCAAGCCGCTGACCGGCGTCATGGCCGGCGTATTGCTGAAAATTCCCGTTTGAGAAATCAACGCCGGCAACGTTCCGTTGAACGTCGTCGGCATATTGAAGAATGCCGGGACCGCGCCATAATTTGTAAGGCCGTAGGCCAGTCCGCTGCCATTCGCCACGGTGATGTTGACCGGTGCGGACGTGCTGCTCAGGCCGCTGCCGTCCACCGCCACGGCAGTCAAGACGTAATTGCCCGCCGCCATGCCAGTCGCCGTGATGGTGTAAGGCAGATTGGTCGCGCTGCCGAGCAGCGTGCTGTTCGCATAAAAATTCACCGTGCTGATCGGATTGTAATTCGCATCGGCTTCGGCGCTAAGGGTCACGCTCGCGGCGGCGGTGAAATTGGTGGCGCTGCCGGCCGGTGCGGTCAGGACGACGGCCGGCGGCGGATTGGTGAACGGGTAAAGTTGCGTCTGCGGAATAATCGCCAGCGGCGTCGAAGGACTGCTCCACGCCAGCGCGACGGAAGCGGTATTGGTTTTTTGGTAGTAATCCAGTTCGAGATTGTAGAGTTGCTGCGCGACGAGCGGCAGGCTGTTGGTTTTTGACGTGGCATTGGTTTTGTCCACCCAGTCGTTGATCAGCAACTGGCCGTTGATGAACAGCCGCACGCCGTCATCGGCGGTCGTGTAAAAATAATACGTTTCATTGTATTGCGGCTGCACAGTTCCGGTCCAGCGCACGGTGAAATTGGTCGCGCCCACCACCGGACTTGGCCCGGTCGTGCCCCAGTTGAAATTGATCGTGGCATTCGTCTGCACCAAAACCGGCGAGCCGGTGAACGGACTCGCGCTGGTGTGATTCGTGAAATACGCGCCGGTCAGGCCGATGCCGGTGCCCGCCGCCGCCGTGTTGATGAACGAGGCGCTGGCAATGGCGCTGTTGACCGCGCCGGCCGCCACGGCCACGGCCTGAACCACGGCGTTGCTCGTCAAATTAAACGGCCCGACATAAAGCGTGGAACCCGCAGTCGGCGCGGTGCCGTCCAGCGTGTAAAAAATCGAAACTCCCGGTGTCGCATCCGCCAGCGCGATCTGAATGGAATTGGTGAACGCGCCGCCCGCCGGCGAAATGGTCGGCGCCGTCAGAAAAATCGCCGGGCCATAAACCGACAGCGCGTATTCTGCGCCGACGTAAACTTTGCCGCCGGCGATCACCGGCACGGTCATTTTCACCGCACCGCCCGGATTGTCGCGTGCGAGGTTCATACTCGTGTTGTATAATTCTTGCGCGAGGTTCGTCGCGTTGTAGGCGTGCAACACCGCCGGCCCGCTGCTGGCGTAAGCGCCCGGATCGGTCGCCCAGGCGATGCCGTTGTTGGTGCCATTGGCGGAAATGACCGGCGTCGCGCCAGGAAAACCGAAGCTGACGGACGACTGCGATTTGACCGTGGAACCAAGAATGCCGTTGGTGATCACAAAATTTTTCATCACGTCGCCGTTGCCATTATAAAAAAGCAAATTGTTCCAATACGCCGGCGAACTCCAGACGCCGTTGATCTGACCGGAAACTTCCTGCACGATTTGATTGTCGTTGGCCGTGTTGTAACGCCCCATGTTGTCCCGATCCACGAGATGAATGATGCCCGCTTTGCCGCCGCCGACGATGAGATGCGGATGGTTGGTGCTGCCGACGGAATCCGGCAATAGTAGCGGCCCGCCGGAACCCAAATCCGTGTCCGCCGCCGCCATCGCAGCCTGATTGTAAGGCGTGAAATAATCCGCGACGGCGAGTTTGTTCGTGGTCGAGAGCTTGACGAAGCTGTCGCTGTAATCGCCGCCGTTGGTGTTGGCGCTGAAGGAGCCGTTGCCGGTTTCAAAAAATAAATTCGTATTGGCGTCCACGCAAAGTCCGTTGCCGCCCATCCACAGCGCGCCTTCGCCGGGATTGTTGGGAAACGAAGAGCTGTTCGCATTCGGCGTGGTGTTGAAAATATAATTGGTCAGCATTACCAGATTGGTCGGATTAAAACCCATGACCCAGCCGTGATACGGATCGGTGTCGCCGTGGCTGCCGTAGCAGACATACAAAATGCCGCCGGCCAGCGTGAGCGCGGGGCGCTGCAGATGCTGGATCGCTTGGAACGTGACGACGGAACCGTTGCCTGCGACGCCCGTGCCCGGAACCGAGGCCGCGACCACCATGGGGCTGATGCGCTCAGTGCCGTTGGTGATGTTCAACGCGTGGATGCGATGATAATAATTCGTCGAGACACCCGTCACGACTTCGCGCGTGAAAGCATCGAGATAAATGGTGCCGGAAACCGGGTCAATGACCGGCGTGCCGGTCGCGCCTTCCTCAGGAACCAAATCCGTGTTGCCTTGCGCGTGGTAGCGCGTGCCGTATTCCGTCGAAGGCGAAATGGCGGCGATGCCCAGATTGGTTTTCCACAGCAGGCCGCCGTTCGTGCCGAAATTGCTGTTGGCGTCGAACGCATAAACCGAATCATGTTCCGTCGCGACGAAAACCACGTCATGCACGCCGCTGCCGGCGACATTGACGTTCGTCATGATCAGCGGCTGGCAATAAACATAGCCGTCCACCACATAGGAAAATAATTTTCCAAAATTGGTGACGTTCACATTCGCCAGCGTCAGCAAAGTTTCGTTGGTGTTCTGCCCCTGGCGCGTGTTGTCGTAGTGATAAGTCAGCACTGGCACGCGCGTCACCGGCAGCGTGATGAATGACTTGGATGCGACCGCCCACGCGATGCCGGCGGAGTTGGAAACGGACGTGGTGAAATAATAAGTCGTGTTCGCAGTCAGCCCGGCAATCTGCGAATTAAAAACGCCGGACTGCACGCCGATGGAAACTTGGTTCGCCCAGGCCGCGGCGTTGCTGCCGCCGTCGCTGGTGCCATAATAAATCCGGACGGTCGGCCACTGGTTGCCCGTGGTCAACACCTGGCCGTTCAGCGTGGCAATGGCGGCGGCGATGCCTGTCGCCGGCAGATTGGTCACGGTGGCCGGCGAGACGGTGGCGAGCGTCATGAAATTTTTGGACGGCGCGGCCCACGAAACGCCGACATTATTGGAAGCCCAGCCGGTGAAAAAATAAGTCGTGTTGGTTTTCAAGCCCGTGACCGTCGCCGAAAAATTTCCCGACTGCGGGCCAAGCGCGACATTGTTGGACCACGCCGCCGAATTGGTTCCGCCATCGTTCGGGCCGTAAAAAAATTTGATCTGCGGCGGGCTGCCTCCCGTGTAAATGATCTGGCCGTTGAGCGTGGCCGCCGTGGCTTGAATCGCCGAGGCGGCGCTGTTCGTGATCACCGCCGTCGAGGGCGCACCGGTGGAGGTCAGTCCGACATCAAACACCGCGTCGTAGCTGTGACTGCTGCCGAAAGTGATGGTTCCACCCGCCACCGGCATGAGTCCGATTTCTCCGCCGGTGTAAAGATTTCCGCTGGCATTGCCCATCGCCTCCCAGCCTGACACGGCGCTGGAGGCTTTCCCGAACGAGTAGGCATAAATGGTGTTTGGCGAAAGCGCCACGCTCAAGCCGCTCCACTGCAGCCAGTCGCCGTCAGTGAACGTAAAATTGCTCGCGCTGTAAGTCGCCAGCACCGTGGCCGTGCTGCCGCTGACGGAATAAATATGCAGCAGATAATTTTGCGCCGTGCCGGTGCCGGAAGTTGTGCCGCCGCCGGTTTTGATGGCGAGGGAATTGAGCACATAGCCAGACGCGTTGTTGACGGTGGTGAACGTCTGGCCTGGCTCGCCGCCGCTGTGATTCGACTGGTTGTCGGTGTAATAATTCAATCCGTCCGGTTTGTCGGCCTGACCGGCGGTGCTGAACTGGGAAATATCGTAAAATCCGGGCGCCGGTGCCGTGATGCCCAGATCGGTGAGCGATGCGGGCGTTTGCGCCTCTATGCTCGCGTTAAGGAAAACCGTGACGAACGCCGCGCCAACCGCGATGCCACGTCGCCAGATTTCCTGAACAAATGAAAATTTTTTCGAGATGTTTTTCGAGCAGTCGCCAGTGCTATTGGTTTTCATCGGATGAATGAACATGCTACAACAAAAACTTGTCAGCACCAACTTCGATTTTCCGGCGACGGTGGATTTTTTGTCTCAACCGTTTAAACTGCTTTTTTCGCAAGCACTGAATTAGGTCAGCCTCCAGCAGAAATCGTTAGCGATTATCGTTGCTCTGATCGCGGGCAGCGCAATTCCAAGTTCGCCGAGACGTGAACTCGGACTAAGTTGGCAATCTCAATGTAACCTGAAACCAGCTTGGGGTTCATCAGGATTGTATGAATTTTAGTAAATGCGCGTTCACCTCGTTTTTGTGCGTGGTGCAAAGGCCATGAGAAGCTCCCTTGAATACTTTCAAGGTGGCGTTTTTCACCAGCTTCGCCGACAACAAGGCCGAATCCGCAATGGGAACGATCTGGTCGTCGTCGCCGTGGATGATCAGCGTCGGCACATCCATTTTCTTCAAGTCCTCGGTCAAATCAGTTTCCGAAAAGGCCTTGATGCAAAAGTAACTGGCCGGAAAACCCGCCATCATTCCTTGCCGCCAGAACGCTTCGCGCACGCCCTCGGAAATTTTTGCACCGGGCCGGTTATAACCATAAAACGGCAGCGTGAGATCCTTGAAGAACTGCGAGCGGTCGGCAACCACGCCGGCCCGAATGCCGTCGAACACTTCCATGGGCAGTCCGCCGGGATTGGCATCCGTCTTCAGCATCAGTGGCGGAATTGCGCCGATCAACACCGCCTTGGCGACGCGCTTTGTGCCGTAACGCCCGATATAGCGGGCGACTTCGCCGCCGCCCGTGGAATGTCCCACATGGATTGCGTTCTTCAAATCCAACGCCTGGACGAGTTCCGCCAAATCGTCGGCGTAAGTATCAAGATCATTGCCGCTCCAAGGTTGGCTGGACCGGCCGTGACCTCGACGATCATGAGCGATGCAGCGGTAACCGTGTGCGGCCAGAAAAAACATCTGGTCTTCAAACGCATCCGCACTGAGCGGCCAGCCGTGGCTGAAAACAACCGGTTGGCCGGTGCCCCAATCCTTGAAGTAGATTTGTGTTCCGTCTTTGGTAGTAATGATATTCATGGTCATTTTTTCTTTCTGGTTCTGGTTTGATTGATGCAATTCCAGAGAGTTAAATAGTTCAGTTTAGATGATATTGATTTCAACATTCACGTTGCCTCGCGAGGCTTTTGAGTAGGGGCACGTTTGATGGGCGGCAATCGCCAATTCCTGGGCCGTTACGATATCCAAGCCCGGCAGGCTAACGTTGAGCCGCGCTTGGAGAAAATAAGC
>Ga0302320_10000669_pt1 | contig 81237 bp, 74 predicted proteins | sample Bog_T0_3_FD_202130 | JGI IMG/M metagenome (GOLD analysis project Ga0302320, IMG submission 202130) | Peat permafrost microbial communities from Stordalen Mire near Abisko, Sweden - Bog_T0_3 | ecosystem: Environmental > Terrestrial > Soil > Wetlands > Peat | place: Sweden: Abisko, Stordalen Mire...
TCAGCTACCCGAAATTGGTGACAAGTATGCTGATTCGAGGACCTGAAAAGTGGCCAAGTAATGGCCAAGCACACTTTTCTAGTAAACAGCCTAGCTTACCTAACTTATTGTTGGTAAATGGCTGCCCGGGCTGGGATCGAACCAGCGACCAAGTGATTAACAGTCACCTGCTCTGCCACTGAGCTACCGGGCAATCTCTTGAGCGCCCTTTGAGGCGCTGGAAGGGTTCTAGTACGGACGGAGGAGGTCCGCGGGCAAGAATAATTTGGTGCTGCCCAACCACCTACTTCTGGACGAACCTCACGCAGAGCGGCTCCGGAACTGCGATGGTCTGGGTGAGGGCCAGGCGTCCCGTATCGGCATCAATCCGGTAAACTGTAGCGTTGTTTGCCACAAGGTTACCGCAAACGAGCCACTTGCCCGAAGGGTCTATCGCGAAGTTCCTAGGAACTTTGACCCCGTCGGTCAACCGTTGCACGAAAGACAAGGCTCCGGACGCCACGTCGAACATGAGCACCACAAGGCTGTTATCGCCTCGATTGGAGCCGTAGACAAATCGGCCGTCCCTGCTGACAACAACCTCTGCCGAGGTATTTGTGCTTCCGCGATAATCCGCGCGAAGGATTGGGATAGTCTGATAGGGGATCAGAACTCCCCGCTCGCCATCCCAGGTGAACGCGGTGATCGAGGCGCCCATCTCATTGATGACAAAGGCGTGCCTGCCGTCAGGGTGGAACGCGAAGTGGCGGGGGCCCGCCCCGGCTGGAACCCGGGCGAAAGGCGGTTCGTTGGGGGTCAGGGTGCCGGTGCCTGCGTCCAGCCTGTAGACATAGACCCGGTCTAGGCCCAGGTCGGCAACGATCGCAAATCGCCCTGAAGGGTCCACGTTGATTGAATGCGGGTGCGCGGATTCTTGGCGGCTCTTGTCGGGGCCCGAGCCCGAATGGGGTACAAGGCACGAGCGCGGCCCGGCAGTGAAGTCCGCGAGCACCGGGAAAGCCTCGACATAATGCGCGTCGTAATTGGCCGTCAGGATGCACCTGCCTGAAGGATCGACGCTGATGTGGCACGCCTCAGACCCGTCAACGATGCGCTCCCCGATGTTCGAGAGGAATCCGGTCGGCATGTCGATTGCATAGGTCTCGATGGCCTCGCAGGGGTGGTGGCCGGCCTTGGCGACGTCAGCAAGCGAGTAGAGGTGCCGGTGGTCGGGCGAAAGCGCCACGAATACCGAGTTGGACTTGTTAGTGGCGCGGAGCGCCATCGAGAGCGCCCCGGTTGCCTGGTTGAGCGAGGCCACGTACAGTCCCCGGTGAGCGTCGTCGGTTGCCGACGTGCCAAAATATACCCAGCACGAGGGATCCTGCGCGCGCGACACCGACGCGAGACTGAGGGCCGCTCCGAGGCCAAGTGCCGCTAGGGTGGGGTTCATTTTCAAAACGTTGCCCCCGCCCTTAGGCCTTGCGAGTCAAAATCCAAACGCCTTGCGTAGCCCTGTTTTTGCAGGGTAGGATGGGAGATCATGAAGCGCGGGGCATTCCTAGGGCTCGTACTGGCGCTTTGTTCCGCCGCAGTCCCGAGGGCCACTGCCGATCCCGCGGTAATCGCGTCGCTTTCGCTCAGGGACGGCCGGGTGCTCCACAACGCGAGCATCCTCTCCGACGAGGGATCTAGCGTGGTCGTACGGTCGGACGAGGGGCTCACAAAGGTATCAAAGGACGCGCTTCCGGCGGGCGCCCTGCCCAATGTGCCTGCAAAGCCCGCCGACGCGGTCGCCTCGGGGGACACGGCAAATACCATGGTCATGAAGCCCTTCAACCCGGATACGGCGCCGGCGGAGCCGGTCGCGCCGCCGGAGGTGAAGAAGCCCGCGCCCAAACAGGTGACGCCCTCGCTTCCCAATGCCAAGCCGACCCCCAACCCCGTTTACAAGGGCTGCACGATAACAAGTTTCCAGGTGAAGCCCTACCAGGGAGTTCAGGGCTGCATCGAGGTTGTCGTAAGCAACACGACCGACCAGATCGTCGTCCTGCACCCCGGGGACTTTGTCTGCATCACGGCCTCCGGGGCCCGGCACGGCGGCCGCAACATGATCACCGACGGCTTCCCGCCGCAGCTCAAGCGCCGGGAGGTCGTTCCGCCGGATGGCCAGATCGATGACATCGTGACCTTTACGGACGTTGCCCTGGATAATCCCACGGTCCAGTGGGCCCATTGAAGTTTTGGTTGATTTCCGGTCGGCCGGCCTTTCTAATCTTCCCTTTCAACTACGCCTGACCCCCGATTCCCGGGGGTTATGGGGGAACGAAACCATGAAAACTCCGCTCATACTCAAAGTCGCGACGCGCGCCCAGACCGGTCGCAGCGCCTCGCGCCGCCTCCGTAAGGTAAACCGCATTCCCGCCATCCTTTACGGGAAGCACTCTGCCCCGGAGAAGCTCTCCATCGAGGTGCCCGAATTCACGAAGCTTCTCAAGTCGGTCGCCGGCCGCTCGCTCCTGATCGAGTTGAACCGCGAGGACAAGCCCGAGAAGGCCCTTTCCTTCCTTCAGGAGATCCAGCGCGACCCCATCACGGACCGCTACCTCCACGTCGACCTCCACGAGGTCAAGCCCGACGAGACCTTTGAGATCCGCGTGCCCGTCCGGGTGACCGGCGAATCCTTCGGCGTGAAGAACCAGAGCGGCGTGCTTGAGATCGCATCCCACATGCTTAGGGTGCGCTGCCTGCCGAGCGACCTGCCCGAGGCGATCGAGATCGACGTCACCCCGCTTAAGGTCGGCGAGACGGTCAAGGTCGGCGAGCTTAAGCCCGTGAGCGGCGTTACGTTCCTTGACGACAAGGGCCAGCCCGTCGTCGCGTGCGTCGAGCCGGTTGCCGAGGTTGTCGTGGAGACCGTTGCCGCAGCGCCCGTCGAGGGTGCCGAGGCGGCCCCGGCCGCCGATGGCGCCGCCGCGGCCCCTGCCGCCGACGGCAAGGCCGCCCCCGGCGACGGCAAGGCCGCCCCCGCGGGCGATAAGAAGGCCGCGGCCCCCGCCGCCGGCGACAAGAAGCCGGCCGCTCCCGCCGCGGGCGCCAAGCCTGCCGGCGCAGCCAAGGCCGCTGCCCCCGCCAAGAAATAGTTTTCCCGTTAAATCCGGAGACACGGGTTTCCGGCCGTTCTTTGAGTCATGTCCATCTCGCTCGTCGCCGGCCTGGGTAACCCAGGTCGCGAATATGAGCTCTCGCGCCATAACCTGGGTTGGTTCGTCGTAGACGCGTACGCGTCGAAGCACGGCCTAACCTGGAGGAATGCGCCCGAATTCGATTCGGTCGTTGCGCGGGAAGACCTGGGAGCGGGCCGGACCCTATGGTTCGTCAAGCCCCTGACCTTCATGAATGAGAGCGGTCGCGCCGTGGCCGCGATGGCGCGCTACCACCGGATTGATCCCGAGGCGGTAGCCGCGGTCTACGACGATCTGACGATCGACCTGGGTCTGGTGAAGGTGTCGGTGGCCGGCAGCGATGCCGGTCACAATGGCGTCGCCAGCCTGCTCGAGCACCTCGGCACCGGATTTTCCCGGCTAAGGTTAGGGATCGGCCCAAGGAACCCGCCGGAGATGGACCTCAAGGACTTCGTACTCGCACGCTTCACAACCGAACAACTCACCCTAATCCAACAAAAGACAGACACCTACGTCAAAGGCCTGGAACTGCTTCTCGCGAGCGGCGCCGACCGGGCGATGAACCAGCTCAACCGAAGAGATATTCCATGAGTAAACCGACCAAACGAAACTACCGCGCCACCTTCATCCTTGATAACCGCGGCAAGCAGGAGACCGTCGACCAGATCGTCGACGGCGTCAAAAAGGAGATCCTCGCGATCGAGGGCGACGTCACAGCCGTCGACAACATCGGCAAGAAGGACTTCGCGCGCGTGACCGACCGCAAGCTGACCGGCGCAGCCTACGTCCACATCAACTTCAGCGCCCCCCCGCAGGGCCCGGCGCAGCTGCGCGAGCGCCTCCGCCTGAACGGCAGCGTATACCGCACGTTTGTCCAGGAGGTCTAACTCCCATGGCCAACTTCAACAAGGTCTACCTGATGGGCAACCTGACGCGCGACCCCGAGATGCGGGTTACGCCGAAGGGGACGGCCATCTGCCAGTTCGGATTGGCGATCAGCCGCTCCTGGAAGGACGAGAGCGGGCAGACCCGCGAAGAGACCGCGTTCGTCGACATCGAGGCCTGGGGCAAGCAGGGCGAGGTGATCTCAAAATACTGCACCAAGGGCCGGCCGCTCTTCGTCGAGGGACGCCTCAAGTTTGACCAGTGGGAGGACAAGACGAGCGGCCAGAAGCGCAGCAAGCTGAAGGTCGTCCTCGAGAATTTCCAGTTCATCGGCAACCGCGCCGACGGCGGCCAGGGAGGCCCCGGCGCGAGCGCGGGTGAGCCGTCCGAATTCACACCGGGTGATGCCCCGCCTGCATCCAGAAGCCCCGCAAAGGGGCCGGCGGCCTCGAAAGAGACCGTTGATGAGGATGTGCCGTTCTAAAATTACCTATCTGGAAATGTAAATATAGGGAGCAGGAGCCGGCCCGAGTGAGGGCGAGTCGTCTTTGGCGCTCGGGGTTTTGAGGCCGTTAGATGGTGAGCGGATGGAAGGGAAACCGGAGGGATACAGATGCCTCGGATCACGCAGCCCGCGGGGCTGCTTTCATTCGAGCGTCGGGGTCACCCTCCAGGCGGACGTAAACGGCTGCATCGGGATCGGAAGGAAGGTAGGAGGCGAGGAGTGGCTCGGGGATTTCCCCAAGCGACTCGGAGCCTCTCCGGGCACAAGGCTCGTGCCCCGGGAAGTCCACGTGAACGGTAAACCGGACTGGGCAATATCCCAGCCTCCTCGGACGGCGCACTCCCGCGCCGGCTCCCCGAGAGCGTGGATCAGTACGAAAGTTGCTCTGGAAAAGGCTTGGCTTATACCCGCCTCCAGCGCGGTCGCCGTCGCGACCCATATACCCCAGGGGTTCCCCAAGGCGGCATAACCGCCTCAGGCATCAACCTGATTTATGCAATAAAGCCGACGCGGACATCCTGTCCGCAAGCCCGCCATACCGCCTTGGGATTCCCAGAGGACGGGCTGGCGAAATTGACGTGTTTGGCCCCGGCGGGACTACGGCACCTCGTAGATTTCTACCAGCGCGACCCCGGTGGCGTTGTTGGCCCCGGTCACCTGGGCCGTGTAGGTCCCGGGCGGGAGAGTGGCCACAATGGCACAATCGCTGGAGCCGGCCGTGAGCCCGAACGCCCCGACCTGGGAGAAGATCGCCGTCGTGGCCCCCGCGATAGTGGACTGCACCGGCGAGCTTCCAAGTGTCGGCGCGCTGCTCCAGCCGGCGTTCGTGGCGATCGCCTTGCTGTTGGCATCATAGAGCGTGAGCTGCGGCGCGCTCAGGGCGCCGGATACGCCGAACTGAGTAAGGGCAGGCCCGTCACCCCTTATGAGTACGGTTTCCGACCCGGTTCCCATTACGGCGAACCCAGCGATCAGGGTCTGCGACCCAGTGCCGGCCTGGCTTCGCGCCGACAGGTTGATGATGCGGGCGGTGGGCGTCCCAGAGTCGGCATCGTAGACCTCGACCAGAACGACCCCGCTGTCGCCTGAGGTTGAGGAAATCTGCGCCGTGTAGGGCCCGGTCCCAAGGCTTGTGAGGATCGCCGCGTCCTTGGAGCCCGTCGGAAGGGCGAACGCGCCCACCTGGGTGAAGACCTGGTCAAAGGTGCCCACGGAGGTCGTGGAGCTGCCCCAGCCCGAGTTGCTGGAAAGGGCGGTGGAGCCGGAACCAAAGAGCGTCAGGACGGGGTCCGGGAGGACCCCGGTGACCCCGAACGGCGTGAGGGCCGGCCCGTCGCCGCGCAGCAGCACGCTCTTTGAGCCCGAGCCGCCGACAACAAACCCCGCGATCAGGGTTTGTGAGCCGGTGCCCGCCGTGGAGCGCACGGAGAGGTTTACCAGGTGTGCCGTCTGGCTGCCCGGCGGCGGGGTGGGTGTCGGCGTCGGGGTGGGTGTCGGCGTGGGCGTCGGTCCCCCGCTGGCGGCCGTACCGACCCTGACCGTGCTGTTGTTCAGGTCGGTGATGTAGAGGTTGCCCGAGGAATCAACCGCGACCCCTGAAGGGTTCTGGAACTGGGCCGCGCTGCCGGTTCCGTCGGCGCTCCCGTAGACCAAGGGGGTGCCCGCCACGGTGCTCACGACGCCGGCTGCAGTGACCATCCGGATCGTGGAGTTTCCGAAATCGGCGACGAAGACGTTGCCGTACGCGTCAACGGCGACCCCCTCGGGGTCGTAGAACCGGGCCGCAGACCCAGTCCCGTCCTCGCTCTCGTTGAACGTCGTCGACCCCGTCGGCAAGGTCCAAGGGGCCCCGGCCAGGGTCGTGACGACGCCCGCCGGCGTCATCTTGCGGATCGTCTGGTTCGAGAGGTCGGCGACATAGATGTTGCCCGCCGAGTCGATTGCCAGGCCGGCCGGCAGGTCAAAGCGGGCGGCCGCACCGGTCCCGTCGGCGCTCCCCGGGCTCCCCGCGGTTCCGGCGACCGTGGTGACGGTGCCGGTGGGTGTAATCTTCCGGATGGACGAGTTCACGCTGTCCGCGACGTAGATATTGCCCGAGCCATCGACCACGATTCCAAAGGGATTGTTGAAGCGGGCGGCCGCCCCGGCTCCGTCCGCCGAGCCCAGGTCACCCGCGGTCCCGGCGAGGGTCGTGACGACGCCCCCCGGGGCGATCTTGCGGATCGTGTAGTTGGAGGTGTCGGCCACATAGACGTTGCCCGCGCTGTCTACGGCCACTCCTTTCGGGCCGTTGAAGCGCGCCGCGCTTCCGGTGCCGTCCGTGGAACCGCTCGTGCCGGGCGATCCGGCGAGCGTGGTCACGACTCCGCCCGCCGTGATCATTCGGATCGTGTCGTTGCCCGTGTCGGCGACGTAGAGGACACCCGAGCTGCTGACCGCGATGTCCTGGGGATAGCGGAAGCGAGCTGCGCTTCCGGTGCCATCGGCGCTCGTCGCCCCGGCGGCTCCGGCGAGGGTCGTCACGGAGCCTCCCGAGGTGATCTTCCTTATCGTCGTGTTGCCCGTGTCCGCCACATAGACATTGTCGGACCCGTCGACGGCCACGCCTTCGGGGTAGTAGAACGTCGCGGCGGTGCCGGCGCCGTCTGCGCTTCCCTGGACCTCGGTCATTCCTGCGAGCGTGGTGACGACACCCGCTGGGGTAATCGCCCGTATCAGGTCGTTGCCCGTGTCAGCGACAAAGACGTTGCCGGCGGAGTCCGCCGCGATTGCAAAGGGATAAAAGAATCGCGCGCCCACGCCCGTGCCGTTGGCGCTGCCGATGGAACCGGGGTTTCCGGCAAGCGTGGTGACGACGCCGCCCGCAGTGACCTTGCGGATCGCGCTGTTGTACGTGTCCGCCACGTAAACGTTGCCGGCGCCGTCGACAGCCACGCCGTAGGGCGTGTTGAAGCTGGCAGCCGCGCCGGTTCCGTTTAACTTTCCGATCGACCCGGCTGTGCCCGCCAGGGTCGACACGACCCCCGCAGGGGTGATCTTGCGGATCGTGAAGTTGTTGGTGTCTGCGACGTAGACGTTGCCCGAGGTGTCCACGGCGACGCCCGAGGGCCCGTTGAAGGCCGCGGCCGAGCCCGTGCCGTCGGCCGAGCCGGTGACGCCCGCGGTGCCCGCCAGGGTCGTGACGACCCCCGCCGACGTGACCTTGCGGATCGTGTTGTTGCCCGTGTCAGCGACATAGACGTTGCCCGACCCATCAACGGCCACTCCAAAAGGCGCGCTAAATTGGGCATGCGACCCTGTGCCGTCGGCGCTGCCTATGATCCCGGCGGTCCCTGCCAGGGTGGTAACGACCCCGGCCGGGGTGACCTTGCGGATAGTGTTGTTGCCCGTGTCGGCGACGTAGAGGTTGCCCGAGCTGTCCGAGGCGACGCCATCAGGATAGTTGAATCGCGCCGCGCCACCGGTGCCATCGGCGCTGCCGATCGGCACGCCGGCAAGGGTCGTTATGGAATACGGCGTCGTGTAGATGCTCTGGGCCCACGCCCCGCAGGCGAAAAGCAGGGCAGCTGTCGTTTGGGCGCAAAGCCTAGTGATCAAGGCGAGCGACCGGAATCCGGTCAGGGGGATCGGCCTCATGGGTAGTGTTGGGTTAGATGGTGGTCCCGGAAGGGGCTTCGTGGACCCCATGCAGGCCGTTCGCTGGTTTGGACTAAAAAGTGGAGCTGTTTTGGGCTGCCCGCCAGTCGCGGGACTGCTGCGCGAGGTCAGGCGACATAGGTATAACCCACGGGGGACCCGAAACGTTTCATCTAGTTTGGAAGTATATTATAAAAGAGTCCGAAGGGCACCCAAGGCGCTTTGGGCGCCGGCGTCGAACCAATCCGCATGCGGGGTGTCGCATATAAACAATACTTCGTAGCGCGAGTAAATAGCTGAAACGACATGGATCTGGGGAGTGCGGAGGGCGCCGGCCCCCGGCTGTGGGCCCTGTATATAACCATGCTCGGAGCGATTTGTTCCCCTATTTATTGACCCGAAGTGACCCGGGATTGCCCTTTTCAACCAGCGGACCGGCGCCTGCGGTGTCTCGCGGCGACTGCTCGCAAAGGGTTCCAGGCCCCATGGACGCCAATATCAGGGCCATTTGGGGCCAAAACCGGTTCATTTCCCGCTCATTTTGGCATAATTTGCCCGCTCCTGGCCGCCCTGGGCCCCGCCTTTCCCGGCTTAAAACCCGCATTTGGGCAGGTGTCCGCCCCTGCGCGCGCCACCCCCTTCTGGGGGTACCGGGAAATACTGCGTTGACACCCCTTCTCCGCTGCGGGATTTAGTTGGGTTTCCACACGAGAATACCGTCAACTTTCCAATCACCATGGCACACACCGAAGTACTCCTAGTTAAGCCCGTCGAGGGCCTCGGCGGCGAGGGCGACCAAGTCAAGGTCCGCGCCGGATATGCCCGCAATTTCCTGCTTCCGCGCAGCGTGGCGGTGCCTGTCACCAAGGCGAACCGCAAGCAGGTCGAGGCGCTCAAGAGGCGCCGCGGCGAGCGCGAGGCCCTTGAGCTCAACGGGGCCCAGGAGCTCGCAAAGAAGCTCGAAAAGACGAGCCTGGCCTTCGCCGTCACGACGGGCGAGGGCGGCAAGATGTTCGGGGCCATCACCTCCGCGGACATCCACGACAAGCTCGTCGCCGCCGGCTTTGCGATCGAGCGCAAGCGCATCCACCTGCACACGCCGGTGAAGACCCTCGGGAAGCACACGGTCAAGGTGAAGCTGCACGAGGACGTTTCGGTTGAGCTCTCCTTTGATGTGGTTTCAGAGAATCCGATCGAGCCCTCCGCCGAGGAGAAGGCCGCCGAGGAGAAAAAGAACAGGAAGGGCGAGGCAAGGAGGTAGTCTCCCGGCCTTCCCGCCAACGATAGCCGGGAGGTCCCCCAAAGGGGGCCCCGGCTGAACCCCTGAATGGCCGACGAGAAGAGCACCAGCCCGCAACGCTCCGGCGCACCAGCGGCGGGCCGTGGGTTGCCGCACAGCGTCGAGGCCGAGGAGTATCTCCTGTCGTGCTGCCTGATCGACGGCGCCGACGTGGTCGCGCGCTGCCTGGAGGGGCGGATCTCGCCCGAGTCCTTCTATGTCCCCGCGCACGGGATCGTGTTCGAGAAGCTCCAGGAACTCTACACCCGCCAGGTGCCGATCGACGTCGCCGTCCTGGGCGAGGAGCTCAAGACCTCAAAGCAGCTCGAGTCCATCGGCGGGTACGCGTTCCTGACCCGGGTGAGCGGGAGCATCCCCACGACGGCCCAGGCGGGATACTTCATCGAGCGCGTCCGCGAGCAGCACCTTCTCAGGGAGATCATACGCTCGGCGACCGGGGCCGTTGAGGAGTGTTTCAACTTCACGGGCGGGATTGACGAGTTCGTGGACCAGGTCGAGGCCAAGATCTTCGCGGTCACGCAGAGCCGCGTGAGCGAGGGCGCCAAGCCGATGAGCGTCCCGACCAAGGAGGCGATGAACGTCGTCCACAAGATGATGATGAAGAAGGGCGAGATGACGGGGGCCCCCTCGGGCTTCCACGACCTCGACCGCCTGACCTTCGGCTTCCAGAGGCAGGAAATGATCGTCCTGGCGGCCCGCCCTTCGATGGGCAAGACGTCGTTTGCCCTCAATATTGCCGAGGCTGCGACGCTGCCAAAGCGCGGAACCCCGTTCCCGACCCTCATATTCTCCCTTGAGATGAGCGGCGCCCAGCTTGCGCTGCGCATGCTCTGTTCTCGGGCCCGCGTGAAGATGCAGGCCCTCCGCGATGGCCTCTTGTCAAAGAATGGCGATGAGCAGCAGCTCCTGGTGGCCGCCGCGGATGAGTTTTCGAAGGCGCCCCTCTTCATTGATGACTCAAGTAATTTGTCCATCATGCAGTTGCGTGCGAAGGCAAGGCGGGTGCATGCCCGGAGCAAGCTGGGCCTCATCATCGTCGACTACCTCCAGCTGCTCAGCCCGGTGGACTCCAAGGTGCCCCGCGAACAGCAAGTGGCCGAGGCATCGCGAGGATTAAAGTCTCTTGCGAAGGAACTTGATGTCCCCGTCATTGTATTAAGTCAGCTGAACCGTTCATCCGAGAAGGAAAACCGCGCACCCAAGTTAGCTGACCTGCGGGAATCCGGCTCTATTGAACAAGATGCAGACGTGGTGCTCATGCTTGCCCGACCCAAAGACGCAGACGAAAAATTCCAGGTGGCCGCCGACTCCGCAGAGTTAATCGTTGCCAAGCAACGAAACGGGCCAGTAGGAGAACTGCGGCTGACTTTCCTCCGCGATATCACACGATTTGAAAACTATACCCAGTAACCCTGTGATTAACAGGGTCCTACGCATTGCCTTTGTCATTGTGATCCTCGCGGGTGCGGCAGCCGGCCGCCTCGCTGCGCAGGACGCGGCGGGGCAGGGAAATGACGCGACGACCCAGGCGGCCGCCTACAAGGTCGGCACCGTCACGGTGAAGTTTGTGGGAACGGCCAACGTGAACGAACAGGTCGTGCGCGCCAACATCCAGGTCAGGGAAGGCGGGGAGCTTGACGAGACGATGCTCGATCGCGACATCCGGGCCCTCTACAAGACCGGCCTATTCGAATTCATCGAGATCAAGCGCGAGGCCGCCGACGCCCACACCTTCAACCTCGTGATCGAGGTGACCCCGAAATACCGGGTGCTCGCGATCAAGTACGAGGGCAACAAGGCGATTAAGACCAAGAGGCTCGAGCGGGAGGTGAAGACGACCCCCAACACGGCGCTCGACGAGCGGCAGGTGAAGGAGGACTCCGAGAAGCTCAAGGAGTACTACCAGAAGGAGGGTTTCAACCAGGTCACGGTCAGCTACGCCATCGCCCGCGACCGCGGAACGGGCCTTGGGACAATCACGTTCAAGATACGCGAGGGCAAGAAGGTGAAGATCCTGGCCGTCAATTTCTCAGGAAACGCGCACATAAAGACCAAGGCGCTTCGCAAGGTGATGGATACCAAGAAATACTGGATGTTCTCGTGGCTGATGGACACGGGCCGGTTCAAGGACGACGAGTTCCAGGACGACCTCGACAAGCTCCGGGACTACTACCGGGAGCATGGCTACCTCGACGTCGATATCCCGGAGGAGAAGGTGGTTTTCGGATACCCGAAGAGCGGCGGCCTGGTCATCACGATCTCGGTCGCCGAGGGCCGCCAGTACAAGATCGGCGAGATCACCGTGACGGGCAACAAGCTGCACTCGACGGTCCTCCTCAAGCGCGTTGCTAGCCTCTACGCCAAGCAGGGCGCCGTGTTTGCGCCGTCCAAGATCGACAAGGCCGTGGAACGCCTCGAGGACTACTACGGCAAGGACGGCTACCTTGAGACCCGCGTCCATGTGACCCGCAGGCCGAACCTGAGGACCAACGACATCGACCTCGAGTTCAAGGTCGACGAGAGCGAGAAGTACAGCATCGAGTCGATCGAGATCGACGGCAACACGAAGACCAAGAGCGTCGTGATCATCCGCGAGATCATCCTCGGGCCCGGGGACACCTTCGACACGGTGCGCATGAAGATCAGCAAGAACCGCCTCGAGAACACGCGCTTCTTTGACGAGGTCGACATCACGCCCCAGGACACGAACATCCCAGGCCGCAAGGACATGCGCATCTCCGTAAAAGAGGGACGCACCGGGACCTTCACCTTTGGCGCCGGCTACAGCTCGCTCGAGCGCGCGACCGTCTTCGCGCAGATCCAGCAGACCAACTTCGACCTCTTCAACCGGCGCTCGCTCTACCAGGGCGACGGCGAGAAGTTCAGCATCAAGGTGTCGCTTGGGCAGCTTTCCAACGAGGCCGTCTTAAGCTTCGAGGAGCCCTACCTCTTCGAGCGGCAGCTCGCCTTCGGCTTCAGCCTCTTCCGCGAGCAGTCCGACTACGTGAGCACGTACTACCAGGAACTGAGCGAGGGCGGAAACGTCGACCTGCGCAAGCACCTGTTCGGGCTCTTCAACGGGACGCTCACCTACCAGTACGAGACGATCAAGATCTACGACGTGAGCGCGTCGGCCTCCAATGTCATCTCGGAGTTCTCGGGCGAGCACCAGGTCTCGGACGTCTCGTTTGAGCTCGTGCGCGACACCCGGGACAAGATCGTCAGCCCGACCTCCGGCAACCGCATCGACCTGACGACCACGGTGGCCGGCGGCATCCTGGGGGGGACCGACAACTTCTACAGCATGGAGTTCAAGGGGTCCCAGAACTTCAAGGTCTTCGACACCCAGACCCAGGTCCTGGAACTCGTGGCCCGCGCCGGCGTGATCGACAACTATGGCAATTTCAAGGTGTTGCCCTATTACGACTCGTTCTATCTGGGCGGTCCCTATGACCTTCGCGGATTTGAATACCATGAGGTGAGCCCCCGCGACCAGTTCGGCGAGCCCATCGGCGGCAAGTCCTACGGCATGTTCAACATCGAGTACTCAGTTGAGATCGTTGACCCCGTCCGGTTCGCCTTCTTCTACGACGTCGGCTTCGTGAACGCCGCAGCCTACGACTTTAACCCGAGCGGCTACAACGACGACTTTGGCGCGGGCCTAAGGCTCATGGTTGCGGGATCGCCGCTCAGCCTTGACTACGGCATCCCGATCAAGGGGACGCCGCTCAACAAACACGGCGGACAGTTCAATTTTTCGTTTGGCACACGCTTCTAAATCCGATTCGATCTCCCTTTTACACCCTGCGATAACATCCCATGAAGAAATCCATACAGTCCCTAGTTGCAGTTGCCGCGATCGCGTTTACGGCACTGACGACGCACGCCCAAACCGCCCCGAAAATCCTGGTGGTGGACCTAGCGAAGCTTTTCGACAACCACTGGAAGACCCAGGAGCAGCAGGCAAAGCTGCAGGCTGACGAGGCGAAGGCCAAGGACCAGCTCGACCAGATCACCAAGGACGGCAACGCCCTCGTCGAGCAGTTCAAGGAGCTCGACGAGCAGTCCAAGAACCCGACCGCCACGGCCGAGGCCAAGGCGAAGGCCCAGGGCGAGGCCCAGAAGAAGTACGACGAGATCCAGCAGAAGCGCGGCGAGCAGAACTCGTTCATCCAGAACACCCGCAACACGCTCCAGCAGCGCTTCCAGACCTTCAAGACCCTGATGATCGAGGAGATCACCAAGACGGCGGTCGAGATCGCCAAGAAGCAGGGCGCGACCCTCCTCCTCGACAAGTCGGGCCCGACCCTGGTCGGCGTCTCGAACGTCCTCTACTTTGACCCGGGCTACGACATCACCGAGCAGGTCGCTGCCGAGCTCAACAAGGACCGCCCGGCCAACTCGCCGACCCCGGCTCCCGCCGCCGCCGCCGCCCCGGCCGCGACAGGTGACGCGCCGAAGATCACGGTCCCTGGCATCAAGTAATCCCGGCTCCCTCAAGGGGCCCCTGATTTGAGATCGAACCCCGCTTGCGTTAAGCAAGCGGGGTTCTTTGTCTTTATGCCATGAAGGTCTCGTTCACGCAGGCGGAGGTGGCCGCGATTGTGCAGCCGACAAGGACCGAGGGCTCGACCACCGAGGTGATCCGGGGGATAGCTTCCCTCGGTTCGGCTCAGCCGGGCGACATCACCTTCCTCGGCAACTCCAAGTACAAGGCCGCGGTCGCAGGGACCCGGGCCACGATCATTCTGCTCCCGGCTGACTACGCCGGGCAGCCGGGCCCGAACCAGGTTTTCATGGTCGTGGACAACCCCTCGGCGGCCCTCGCGCGACTGTGCTCCCGCCTGGAACGGGAGCTCTGGCCGAGGCCCAGGCCCGGGATCCACGATTCGGCGGTCATCGCACCCGACGCCCGGGTCTCGACCTCGGCCACGGTCGGGCCCCTGTGCGTCGTGGAGGGCGGGGCCGTCATCGGCGACCACGTGCACCTCCAGTCCGCTGTGTTCGTGGGGCGGGGCTCGGTGATTGGCGACGACTCCTGGCTCATGCCGGGGGTCGTGGTTCAGGCCGAGTGCACGCTCGGGCGGAGGGTGCGCCTGCACCCGGGGGTCGTGATAGGCTCCGACGGCTTCGGCTATGAGTTCGTCGCGGGCCGCCACGAGAAGGTCCCGCAGGTCGGGACGGTCGTGGTGGGCGACGACGTGGAGATCGGTGCCAACACGACGATCGACAGGTCCCGATTCGAGCAGACCTCGATCGGCGAGGGCACCAAGATCGACAACCTCGTGCAGGTCGGCCACAACGTGGTGATCGGCAAGCACTGCATGATCTGCGCCCAGGTCGGGATCGCCGGCAGCGTGACCCTGGGGGACTACGTGGTCGTCGGCGGCCAGGTCGGCCTGGCGGGGCACCTCACCGTAGGCTCGGGCGCCATGATCGCTGCCAAGTCGGGCGTCAAGGACGACATTCCGCCCAAGACCTCGGTCTGGGGTTCACCGAGCCTGCCCATTCTCCTCGAGCAGAAACTCGTGATCCTGCGCGGCCGGCTTCCCGAGCTCTTCAAGCGGGTGGATGCCCTGGAGAAGAAGGCGCCCCGGGGCTAGCCGAGCTCCGAGAGGCGGATGCACGAGGCCTCGCGCGCGGGCCCGGCCGCCACCAGCTGCGGGGTCTCGGAGCGGCACCGGTCCACCGCATGGGGGCACCTCGGGTGGAACGCGCAGCCGCTCGGCGGGTTGATCGGGGAGGGGGGGTCGCCCGCCAGGACGATCCGCTGGCGCGTGCGCTCTATGTCCGGATTGGGGACCGGGATCGCGCTCACGAGCGCCTTGGTGTAGGGATGCCTCGGGTGGTCGATCACATCGAGCGCCGGCCCAAGCTCGACGATCTTCCCGAGGTACATGACGGCGACGCGGTCGGAGATGTGCCGCACCACGGAGAGGTCGTGGGCGATGAAGATGAGGGTCAGGTTCATCTCGCGGCAGAGCTGCGAGAGAAGGTTGAGGATCTGCGCCTGGATCGACACGTCGAGCGCCGACACCGGCTCGTCGGCCACAATCACCTTGGGGCGCAGCGAGAGCGCGCGGGCGATCGCGATCCTCTGACGCTGGCCTCCCGAGAACTCGTGGGGGTACTTCCTCGCGAACCGGGGCGCGAGCCCCACAAGGCGCATGAGCTCGTCGACGTGCCCCTGGACATCCTTGCGGGTGCAGATCCCGTGCACGAGGAGCGGCTCTGAGAGCGCCGCGTGGACCGTCATCCGCGGATTTAGCGAGGCGTACGGGTCCTGGAAGATCATCTGGAGGTCCCTGCGGCTGGCCTGCATCTCGGCCCGGGAGGCCTCGCCCAGGTTCCGTCCGTTTAGGACCACCATCCCGCCGGTCGTGGGCACGAGCTGCAGGATCGTGCGCGCCAGGGTCGACTTGCCGCACCCGGATTCGCCGACAAGGCCCAGGACCTCGCCCCTGCGGACCGTGAGCGTGACCCCGTCGACCGCGCGCACCGAGCCGGTGTGCTTCTTCACCAGGAACCCCGTGTGGATCGGGAAGTGGGTCTTAACGTCGCGGAGCTCGAGGATGTTCTCAGTCATTGTTCTCCGGGAGGCTCATGGGGCCCGCGCCGAGTTCGCCGGCGCGCGCCCTGACGCATGCGTGGGAATGGCCGGGGAGGTATTCCTCGAGCTCGGGCCTCTTGTCCGTGCACACGTCGGCGGCGAACCCGCACCGGGGGGCGAAGGCGCAGCCCGGGATCTCCTTGGACACGTCGGGCGGAAGCCCCGGGATCGTGAAAAGCTCCTGGCCCTTGGGCTGGAGCGCGGGGATCGAGCGCTGCAGGCCCTGCGTGTAGGGGTGCTGGGGCGAGTTGAAGATGGCCCGGGCGCCGGCCGTCTCCATGATCCTGCCCCCGTACATCACCTGGACGTGGTCGCAAAGGCCCGCGACGACCCCGAGGTCGTGGGTCACGAAGATGACGGCCATCCCGAGCTCCCGCTGGAGCCTCCGGATCAGGTCAAGGATCTGGGCCTGAACGGTCACGTCGAGCGCCGTGGTCGGCTCGTCGGCGATCAGGAGCTCCGGCCGGGTGATCAGCGCCATGGCGATCATCACCCGCTGGCGCATCCCGCCCGAGAATTCATGGGGATAGAAGTGGATGCGCTTCGCCGCGTCGTTGATGCCGACGGCCTCCATCATCTCGAGCGCGCGGGCCAGCGCGTCCTTCTTGGAGATGCTCTCGTGGATCAGGAGGGGCTCGATCAGCTGCTCGGAGACCCTCAGGTAGGGGTTGAGCGAGGTCATCGGGTCCTGGAAGATCATGGACACGCGCTTGCCCCGGATCGAGCGGGCGGCGGCCGGGCTGCAGCGCAGGAGGTCGACGCCGTCAAACATCGCCGACCCGCTCTCGATCCTGCCCGGGGGCTGGGGGATGAGGCCCATGATCGAGTAGCAGGTGACCGACTTGCCCGAGCCCGACTCGCCCACGATGCCCAGGGTCTCGCCCCGCTCCACCTCAAAGCTCACCCCGTCGACCGCGCGGTACACGCCATTTCGCGTGTGGAAGTACGTGCGCAGGTCTGTGACGGAGAGAAGCGGCATCGGTTGAGTCAGGGTGTCGGGCAGACCCCCCCTAAAGCAAGTCCCGCACCGCGGCGGCCACGGTCTCCGGGGCAAGCCCCGCAAGGGGGCTGCCTCCTGCAGGGGGGCAGCCCGGCGGCTGGAGGATGCGGTAGGGGGAGGAGTAGACCGGGCCCGTCCGGAGCGGGTTGGTGGGCCCGAAGAGGCCGACGACCGGCACGCCGAGGGCGTTGGCCAGGTGCATGCCGCCCGTGTCGTTGGCGACAAGGAGCCTCAGGGAGGAAAGCGTCCGGGCAAATTGGGTGAGGCTCGTCTTGCCCGCGAGGTCGGTGACCCGGCCCGTGTCCAGCCCTGCCGCCACAACGGAGGTGATCCGCGCGTCGCCCGCGGTGCCCAGCAGGACGAACCGCTCGGAGGGGAAGGCGCTGATCAGGCTCCTCCAGTGCTCGGTCGGCCATCGCTTCGAGGGATCATTCTCCGAGCCGGCAATGAGGCCTATGGGGCCGGTCCGCCGGTCCCCGGTGTCGGCCGAGGCGAACGGGCTGGAGTCCGGCTGCGCGTCCAGGCCAAAATGCCTCAGGAAGTCCCCCCAGAGCTCAAGCTGGTGGTGGTGGGACTCGTCGAATCCCTCGGGGAGCGCATAGGCATGCGTGAGGAGCGGCCGCCTCCTGCCGGGCCTGACGATTCCGAACCGCTGGGGGCATCCCGCGGCCAGCGCCTCGAGGTCGCCCCGCGCGGAGTTCGTGAACAGGATCCAGGTGTCCGGGTAGCGGGCCCGGAGCGAGAGGAAGAAGGCGAAGTAGCCCGGGCCCTGCCGGGGCAGCGCGAGCGCCCTGTCCGCCACCTGGAGCGACTGGAGGAGCTCCACGAACCCAGGCCTTGCGAGGACGGTCAGCTCGGCGTCGGGGCGCGAGGCCCTTATGGCCCTGAGGAGCGGGAGCGCCATGACGACGTCGCCCAGCCAGTTGGGGAGACGGATGAACACCCGGGTGTTCCGGGGAAGGCGTGAAAGGCCCCGCGCGGCGAGGTCCTCCCGGAGGAGGTTGCGCTTGGCCTGGAGGCGCAGCCTCCGGGCCGGGACGTCCTGGTTGCGCCACCGGTCGTGGCTCCATAGCCAGGAGCCGCAGAGGTCATCCCGGAAAAGCGCCGACTCAAGCCAGCGGTTGAGCGCCAGGGTGGCCCCGTCGGCCGAGCCGTCGCTCGGCACCGGATCGGACTCGAAGGTGGCCCTCCAGAACCCCGTCCGCCTCGGGTAGAACGTGCGGAGCTCCGCCCCGAACTTCGCCGCCAGGACGCCGGGCAGCTCGGTCGTCGAGCAGACTCGGCCGAAGAGCAGGCTCAAGGCGCCCTGGTTGCCGGCGTTCTGGTCGAAAAGGACGCCGACGCAGCCGTTGCCCCTGAGGATGCCGAGGGCCTCGGCGAACCCGGCCTTCCGCGAAAGGAGCTTCATCCCATGGCGCTCGCGCGTGCGCTTCACGAAGCTGTCCAGGGCAGGGTTGTCGAGCGGGCGAAAGATGATGCCAAACTCCGGCATTCTTACGGGGCTAAGGAAGGTGTACCAGGTCTGGCTCTCCCAGAGGGCCAGGTGGAGGGTCGCCAGGACGACCGGGCGGGGGCGCTCCCCTAGGCTCCGGGCAAGGGCCTCGGCCGAGGGTCCCAGGCGGGCGATCGACCGGATCCTCCGCTCCGAGAGGAAGGGAGCGGCGATCGAGAGGAGGGCGGTCTCGACCAGCCTTCGGGAACTCTGGCGGGCGACCTCGCTTCGCCAGGGGCCGGGCCGCTCCGGGAAGGCGTGGTCAAGGTTCGAGAGGAGGATCCGCCTTCGCCGCGGGGCCAGCGCCAGGATCAGCTCCCCCCCGGTAGCCGCGACGGCGCGCAGGATCGGCTCGGGGGTCACGGCGAGCAGGCGGCCCAGGATGCTCAGGAGGAAGGGAATCAAGCGGGTCTTTGTGGGGTGGGAGGGATTTGGCGTTTGATCTTGGCCCGAAAAGCCATGGAACGTTACGCTCGCGCGTCAATGACCGAACTCCTTGTCATCAAGCCATCCTCACTGGGCGACATCGTCCAGGGCCTTCAGGTTGCCACCTCGCTCAAGTCCCAGAGGGCCGACCTGCGCATCTCATGGATTGTCCGCGAGATGTTCGCCCCGATCGTGCGGGCGTGCGAGGCGGTGGACGCGGTCTACGTGTTCGAGAGGCGCGGCGGCGCCAAGGGCTTCCTTAAGCTCATGCGCCAGGTGCGGGCGACGAAGTTCGACTACGTCTTCGACATGCAGGGCCTCCTGCGGACGGGCCTGATGACCTCGCGCGCCCGCGCCAAGCACAAGGTGGGTAGGAGCGACGCGCGGGAGTATGCCGGGATCTTCTACGACGAGAAGGTGCCGCTCCCCCCGGACGGCAGGCGCAGCCACGCCCTGGACATCCTGCTCCAGTTCTGCCCGGTCCTGGGAGCCAAGCCCGAGCTCCGGGGCGCGCTCAAGTTCCGCGAGGTCGACAGCCTGAACCTCACCTTCGCCGAGGGTCGCGGCGGGGCCAGGCCCTACGTGATCTTTCCGGACAGCCGCCGCGCGGACAAGAAGTGGGGCGGGTTCAAGCAGCTGACGGAGCTGATCCTGCGCGAGGACAAGAACCGGAAGGTCATCTGGGCCGGCAACAACTTCCTAACGGACCGGGGCGCCTTTGCGCCGGGACAGTTCATGAACCTGACGGGCAACACGAGCCTCGTGTCCCTGCCGGCCCTCGTGAAGCGGGCGGAGTGGGTGATCAGCAACGATAGCGGGCCGATGCACCTTGCGGCGGCGCTCGGGGTCAAGGTCTTCGCTATCTTCGGGCCCACCGACCCGAGGCTCTTTGGTCCCTATCCCATCGGGGGCCCCCACAACCATGTGATCCAGGCCCCTGTAGGCGACCTGAAGCTCCTGCCCGTCCGGGACGTCTACGCGCGCTTCCAGAGGATCCGCAGCCGTTGACGCGCCCCTCGGGAATCCCTAAAGGCTCACCACGATGCTCGACCCCAAACTCATCCGCGAATCCCCCGACCTGGTCCGGGCGGCGATCGCCAAGAAGCACTTGAAGGTGGACCTGGACCTGGTCCTGGCCGCCGACGCGGCGTGGCGCACGCTCTTGCAGGAGGTCGAGCACCTGCGCTCGGTGCAGAAGGCTGCCAACACGGCCATGGCGACGCTCCCGAAGGGCTCGCCCGAGTTCCTGGCCAAGCTTGCCGAGATGAAGGCCGTCTCGGCCCAGATCAAGGAGAAGGACGGCGCGCTCAAGGCCGCCGAGGAGAAAAACCGCGAGGCGATGCTCACGCTCCCGAACCTTCCCCATGCGAGCGTGCCCGAGGGGGCGACCCCGGAGGATAACGCGGTCTTCTCGACCCACGGCGACGTCCCGGGGGCGGGCCCGCACGCCATTTCCCACTGGGACATCCCGGGCTTTTCCAAGCTTTTCGACTTTGAGCGCGGCTCCAAGGTGACCGGTGCCGGCTTCCCGTTCTTCATCGGCGACGGTGCGCGCCTGGTGCGCGCCCTGATCAATTTCTTCCTGGAGGAGGATGCCAGGGCCGGATACCTTGAGGTGTCGCCGCCCATCTTCGTGAACGCTGCGAGCGCCACGGCGACTGGGGCCCTGCCGGACAAGGAGGGCCAGATGTACGAGACGACCCCGGACCGGCTCTTCGCCGTCCCCACGGCCGAGGTCCCGCTCACCAATTTCTTCCGGGAGGAGATCCTGGACGAGGGGGCCCTTCCCGTGAAGCGCTGCGCCTACACCCCCTGCTTCCGCAGGGAGGCGGGCAGCTACGGCAAGGACGTGCGCGGGTTGAACCGCCTGCACCAGTTCGACAAGGTGGAACTCCTGAAGTGGGTGCACCCGTCGCGCAGCTACGAGGAGCTGGAGGGGCTCCGGAACGACGTCGAGGGGCTCCTTCGCAAGCTGGAGATCCCGTACCGGGTGCTCCTGATGTGCGGCGGGGACCTGGGCTTCACCCAGTCAAAGAAGTACGACCTCGAGGTGTGGGCCGCCGGGCAGAAGCGCTGGCTCGAGGTGTCGAGCTGCTCCAACTTCGAGGCATTCCAGGCGCGCCGGGCCCAGATTCGCTTCCGCTCGAAGGAGTCCGGGAAGACGGAGCTCGTGCACACCCTGAACGGCTCCGGGCTCGCCGTCCCGAGGGTGCTGGCCGCGCTCCTTGAGAACAACCTGGAGCCTGACGGCCGGGTGAGGATCCCGGCGGTCCTGGTCCCGCATTTCGGCAAGTCGCACCTCACCTTTGCCTGAGGGAATGAGGGCGTGGGCAAGGCATGAAAACCCGCGGCAGAGCGCAGTGGCGTAACGCCGTCTCGCGGATCGCCCCGCTTCTCCCCCGCGAGCGCCTCCACCCGGGCGTCGTGAGCTGGGCCGACCAGCGGCCAAGGGGCGAGCGCTGGGCAGTCGCGCTGTCCGGGGGTTCGGACTCGGTGGCGCTGCTCCTTGTGCTCCTTGCGCACTGGCCCGAGCGGGCAGGGAGGCTCCTGGCGTTGCACTTTGACCACAGGCTTCGCGGCGCCGAGTCGACCGCCGACGCGCGCTTCTGCAGGCGCTTGTGCGCGGAACTCGGCGTGGCCTACGTCGGCGCCCGGTGGGAGTCGGGGAGCCGCGAGAAGGGCGAGGCGGGCGCCCGGGAGGCCCGATTCGCGTTCATTGAGGGGGCCATGAGGGCCAGGCGCACGCGGGTGCTCTGGCTAGGCCACCAGCAGGACGACGTTGCGGAGACGATGCTGATGCGCCTTGCCCGGGGCAGCGGAGCGGCCGGGCTGGCGGCGCCCAGGCCGGTCCACGCCTTCGAGCCCGAGCGCGGGCGCGCGGGGCGAAGGATCCATCTCCGGCCGCTCCTTGCCCTCGGCAAGCGCGAGATCGCAAAAGCCCTCAGGGGGGCGGGCGCCCCATGGCGGGAGGACTCAAGCAACGCGAAGGGGTCGCACTTCAGGAACCGCCTCAGGAAGAGCGTGGTGAGGGGCTGGGTAAAGGCATCGGAGAGGGACGCCCTTGCCGGGGCCGCCCTTTCCCGGGAGCTCCTTGAGGAGGATGACCGGGCGCTCGAGAGCTGGGTGGACGTCACCGGATGCTTGGGCGAGGACGGGTCCCTATGGGCCTCAAAGCTCCTGGGCAGGCCAAAGGCAGTCCTTAGAAGGGCGCTCCACCGGTGGCTCCTGTCCCGGGGGAAGGCCGGGATCCTCTCGCGCCAGGGTTTCGAATCGCTCCTGCGCTCGGTCGAGCGGGGAACCCCTGTAAGGCACAGCCTTGGCAGGCATGGCTTTGCGGTGATCCGCGGTGGGTGTCTCAGGTTCGAATCGCTACGCAAATCTGCGGTGCCTCATTGACTTGTAATGCCGGAACAACAACGTTGTTTTAACAGTCATAACCCTACCTAGATGCCTGACATCGATACCAAGAAGCCACGCCGGCAGCTGAAGAACATACCGCCAGACCGGTTTCAGCCCAAAGTGCTCATCTTTTGGATAGCCTTGGCGTTTGCGGTGGTGGCGCTCCTTTTCTGGTCCCCGGGCATCACGGTCACGCCGGCCCCGCTCACCATCTTCGAGGTGGTGACCCATGCCGAGTCCTCGGACATCAAGAGCGGCGTCATCCAGCCCGATCCCTCGGGCGGCCGCGACTGGGTCATCATCAGCGGCGAGCTTAACGCCGCGTCCCTCACGAACGAGCGGGGCGTGAAGACCTCGGCCTTCAGGGCCGCGGGCCGGCTCACCGACTCGAACATGGAGCGCCTCCAGAAGACGAACAAGTTCGTCGAGCGCCCGACGACGACCGTGCTCACCCAGCTCGCGCTGAGCGTCCTGCCGGTGCTCATCATCATCGGCTTCCTCTACTTCCTCTTCAGCAGGCAGCTTCGCCAGGCCGGCCGCGGCGCGCTCAATTTCGGCAAGAGCCGCGCGAAGCTCCTGACCCGAGACCGCGACAAGGTCACCTTTGGCGACGTGGCCGGGTGCGACGAGGCCAAGGAGGAGGTCTCCGAGGTCGTCGAATTCCTCAAGGACCCGAAGAAGTTCACGAAGATGGGAGGGCGGATCCCGAAGGGCATCCTCATGGTGGGCCCCCCGGGCACGGGCAAGACGCTCCTTGCAAAGGCGGTCGCTGGCGAGGCCGATGTCCCCTTCTTCAGCATCTCCGGCTCCGACTTCGTCGAGATGTTCGTCGGCGTGGGCGCGTCCCGGGTCCGCGACATGTTCGAGCAGGGCCGCAAGAGCGCGCCGTGCCTGATCTTCATCGACGAGATCGACGCCGTCGGCCGCCAGCGCGGAGCGGGACTTGGCGGCGGCAACGACGAGCGCGAGCAGACGCTCAACTCCCTCCTCGTCGAGATGGACGGCTTCGACACGACCGAGGGCGTCATCATCATCGCGGCCACCAACAGGCCCGACGTCCTTGACAGCGCGCTCCTGCGCCCCGGCCGCTTCGACCGCCAGATCTACGTGGACCTGCCCGACATGATCGGCAGGGAGCAGATCCTCCGCGTCCACGCCCGCAAGCTGAGCCTCGCGGACAACGTGGACCTGGGCGTCATCGCGCGCGGGACCCCGGGGCTCTCCGGCGCCGAGCTCGCGAACCTCTTGAACGAGGCGGCGCTCCTGGCCGCCCGCAGGAACCGCAAGAAGATCGACGCCCTCGACGTGGAGGACGCCAGGGAGAAGGTGCAGTTCGGGCGCGAGCGCCGCCGCCTGATGGACGACGACGAGAAGAAGCTCACCGCCTACCACGAGGCCGGCCACGCCCTGATCCAGGGTGTGCTGGACGACGGCCACATGCCGGTCCACAAGGTGACGATCATCCCGCGCGGCAGGAGCCTTGGCAGCACGATGTTCATCCCGAAGAAGGACGTCCTCACCCAGGCCATGAAGCGGATGCTAAACCAGATCGCCATGGGCCTAGGGGGAAGGATCGCCGAGGAGCTTGTCCTTAACGACATCTCGAGCGGGGCCGCGGGCGACATCATCCAGATCACGGCGATCGCGCGGCACATGGTGTGCGACTGGGGAATGAGCCCGTTGGGCCCCATCGCCTACGGCGGTAACCACGACACGGTCTTCCTGGGGCGCGACATCACGAGAACCGAGAGCATTTCCGAGGACACGGCCCGGCGGATCGACGCCGAGATCCAGCGGATCATCTCCGAGCAGTACGAGCGCGCGAAGGCGATCATCAGCGAGCGCCGCTCGGCGCTCGACAAGATCGCGGAGGCGCTCCTCGAGCACGAGACGCTCGAGGGACGGCACGTCCTCGAGATCCTTGAGTTTGGCGAGATCCGCTCGCCTATCGCAGCTGCCTTCATCGGCAAGCCCTCCGAGAAGCCCGAGGAGAAGAAGGCCGCCGACAAGCCCGCGCCCGCCGAGGGGCTTGGCGCCGGACCCGCTCCCGCCCCGACCCCGGCCTGACCGGTTTTCACGTGGGTTTTACCCCCGCGGGAGGGGGCCACGCGCTTTCCGGCTTGGATTCGCCGGGCACGCGGGCAACATAGGCGGCTCACCCGTATGAAGATATGCTGCATAGGTGCCGGCTACGTCGGCGGACCCACGATGGCCATGATCGCGCTGAAGGCGCCCGACATCGAGGTCCGGGTCGTCGACATGAACGCGGCGCGCATCGCCGCCTGGTGCTCCGACACGCTCCCGATCTACGAGCCCGGCCTGGACGAGGTGGTGAAGAAGACCCGGGGCAAGAACCTGCATTTCTCGACGGACGTGAAGGGCGGCATCGAGGCCGCGGACATCGTATTTGTCGCGGTAAACACCCCGACCAAGAGCTACGGCGTCGGCGCGGGGCGGGCCGCCGACCTGCGCTTCATCGAGTCGGTCGCCCGGGCGATCGCCGAGTGCGCGAGCGGCCCGAAGATCATTGTCGAGAAGTCCACGATCCCGGTGAAGACCGCCGAGACGATCAAGGACATCCTGGCCGCCAACGGCCGGGGCATCAAGTTCCAGGTGCTGTCGAACCCCGAGTTCTTGGCCGAGGGCACGGCGGTGGCCGACCTCCTGAGCCCGGACCGGGTCCTGATCGGCGGGGAGCGGACGCCCGAGGGCGAGGCAGCGATGGCGAAGCTCGTCGATGTCTACGCCCGTTGGGTCCCGCGCGAGAGGATCATCACCACGAACCTGTGGTCGTCGGAGCTTTCAAAGCTCGTTGCGAACGCCTTCCTGGCCCAGAGGATATCCTCGATCAACTCGATCTCCGCCCTGTGCGAGGCCACCGGCGCCGACGTTGACGAGGTCGCCAACGCCATCGGCAGGGACTCGCGCATCGGCCCCAAGTTCCTCAAGGCCTCCGTGGGATTTGGGGGATCCTGCTTCCAGAAGGACATCTTGAACCTTGTCTACCTCTGCGAGCATTTCGGGATACCGGAGGTCGCCGCCTACTGGGAGTCGGTGGTGAAGATGAACGACTGGCAGAAGCACCGCTTCACCTCGAAGATCGTGCGCGCCCTCTATAATTCGGTCGCGGACAAGAAGATCGCCGTCCTCGGCTTCGCATTCAAGAAGGACACGAACGACACGCGCGAGTCGCCCGCAATCACGGTCTGCAAGGACCTGATAGCCGAGCAGGCCAGGGTGACGGTATACGACCCGAAGGTGCCGGCCGACGAGATCCGGCGCGACGTGCTGGGAAAGGACGCCTCGAGCCCGCTGCTCTCGGTCGCCTCCAATCCCTACGACGCGGCGACGGGCGCCCACGCGCTCGCCATCGCGACGGAGTGGGACGAGTTCAAGACGCTCGATTTCCAGAGGATCTTTGGCCTGATGTCCAAGCCCGCGTTCATCTTCGACGGCCGCAACATCCTGGACCTCCAGAAGCTGAAGGCCCTCGGCTTCCGGGTTGCGGGCACCGGCAAGTAGGACGCGCCGGGTTCAGGTGCCGAGCGCCGTCCGATAGACGCGGGGGACGCGCTTGGTGACCGAGCAGAGGGTCTCCCAGGGTATCGTGTCCGCCCAGCGGCTGAATTCCCCGACCGAGATCTCGTCGGTGCCCTGCCTGCCCACGATCACGGCCTCGTCGCCGCATGCGACTCCCGGGACATCGGTCACGTCCACGATCGTCTGGTCCATGGTGACGCGCCCCAGCACCGGGCACCGCACCCCCTTTAGCAGGACGCTCGCCCGGTTGCTGACGGACCGTGGGATGCCGTCGCCGTAGCCCGCGCACAGGACGGCGATCGTCGAGTCCCGGCCAAGCCTTCGGGTCCTCCCGTAGCTCACGGTCGTTCCCGAGGGCAGCCGCTTAACGATCCCGACCCGGGTATGAAAGCTGAACACCGTCTCGGTCCTCACCTGGGCCAGGAGTGAGCTGGCGTGGGGCAGGATCCCGAACTGCAGGAGGCCGACGCGGACGGCGTTAAAGGGGCTCGTCACGGGCATGGTCTCGATTCCGGCGCTGTTGTCGGCGTGGACCAGGAGCCGGCCCGGCGGGAGCCGGTCCAGGCCGCTCTCGGAAAGCGTCGCAAGGAAGCGCCTGCGCTGCTCCACGGTGAAGGAGGCCTCGTCGGGACTGGCGAAGTGGGTGAAGATGCCCGCGAGCCTGAGGCTCGGGGAGCCCTCGATCTGGCGAACGAGCGCATGGGCCTCCTCGTGCCATACCCCGAGGCGGCCCATGCCCGTGTCGACCTTAAGGTGGACCGAAATGGAGCGGCCCGCGTCGCGTCCGGCCTTCTCGAGGCGCTCCACCTCGCCCGGCGTCGATACGGCGGCCGCAACGTCGTATTCCGCGACGAACCTGTCCTCCTCGGGAAGGAGCGGGCTCAGGAGCAGGATGGGCCAGCCCGGGCCCAGCTCGCGAAGCTGGGACGCCTCGGTGATGTTGGCGACGGCGAACAGGTCGGCGCCGGCATGCATCAGGCGCCCGGCGACCTGCTGGATCCCGTGCCCGTAGGCGTCGGCCTTCACGACCGCCACATAACGGATATGCTGCGGCAGGGAGGCCCGGATCAGGCGCAGGTTCCGCTCGAGTGCGGCCAGGTCGATTTCGGCCCAGCAGCGAAGGGGGAGGGAGGAGACGGAGGGTATCACGGGGCGCGGTGGATCTGCGGGACCCATTTGGCGTAGGCGGGCTCCTGGTGGAGGAACGCGTCGGGTTCTACTGTTTCGCGGAAAAGGTCGGCATCGGCGACGGCGGGCCGGCCGAAAAGCGCGGCGAGGTCGTAGGGCACGAGGGCCGTGCCCGGCGGAAGGGGATCCCAGTGCCTGAATCCCTCCGGCATGATGAGTTCCCCGGAAAGCGCGGAGGCCGGCACGCGCCCAAGGGGGCTTTCCAAGGAAAGGCGGTGCCAGAGGCCGCGGCGGGCGTCCGCTATCGCGGTGACCCCGGGCCGGCCGAGCACATGCGCGACGACCGCGAGGCTCTGGTAGCGGTACACGGGCCGGAGCTCGATGACCCCCCACATCCGGATCGCCGTGGCGGCGGTCCGGATCCCGAGGATCGACCCCGGGCCCTCGCAGAAGGCGAACGCCCGGACCAGGCCGATGTCGAGGCCGAGCTCGTCGAGGCACTCGAAAATCCCGACGCCGGCCTCGTCCCTGCGGGTGCTCCAGCGCGCGGGCTGGCCGGCTCCCAGGAGACCCACCTGGATCCTCTCGGATGCGGCGTCCACGAGGAGGAGCGGGGACTGCGCCTTTAGAATCTGGCTGAGGCTGGGCATCTTGCGAGATTGACCAAACGCTTAGGAGTGCGCCCCGGCAAGCCCGGTTAGCGGGCGCCCAATCCGGCATTGACCCATCGGCGCCAAAACCTACGCTGGACCCTTACACTATCCGCAAAGCAGCCCTAGCACACAAGCCGTGAACGTCCAACTGACCACCGTATCCGAATCCCGCAGAAACCTCGTTGTCACCCTCGACAAGACCGAGGTCGAAGCCGAGCACAAGAGCGTGGTCGGCGAATTCGTCCGCCAGGCGAGGATCCCGGGCTTCCGGCCCGGCAAGGCCCCCGAGGCGATCGTGCTCAAGCGCTTCGCCAAGGAGATCGCCGAGGAGCTCAAGCAGAAGGTCGTGACGAAGGCCTACCAGGGCGCTCTCGAGAAGGAGAAGCTCGAGGTGCTCAATGTCGTCAGCGTGGACGAGGGCAAGATCGAGGCGGGACTCTCGGCGGCGATCACGGTCACCGTGGACATAAGGCCCGACTTCGCGCTTCCCGAGTACGTCGGGCTGCCGACCCAGGTCGGCCCCGTTGACCCGACGGATGCGGAGATCGACAGCGTGATCCAGGGACTCAGGTCCGAGCGCGCCGACTTTAAGCCGGCCGAGCGCGCGGCCGCCAAGGGCGACTACGTGAAGCTCTCCTACGAGGGCACCGCGGACGGCAGGAAGATCTCCGAGATCGCGGGCGACAAGCAGCTGTATGCGGCGGTGCCGCAGACCTGGGAGGAGGTGGAGGGCGCCAACGAGGGGATCATACCCGGCCTCGGCAAGCACCTCTCCGGCGTCTCAAAAGGCGACAAGAAGACGGTCACGATCACCTTTCCCGCGGAATTCCAGCCGGTGCCGGCGCTCGCGGGCAAGGCCGCGGAGTACGCGATAGAAATCCAGGAGGTTCGTGAGCGCATCCTTCCCGAGCTCGACCCCGAGTTCTTCAAGGCGCACCGCGTGGACGACCTGGAGGGCCTCAAGAACCAGGTCCGATCGAGCCTGAAACTGCAGAAGGAGCGCCAGAACCGTGCGACGCAGCGGAACCAGGTCACCCAGGCGCTTGCCGAGAAGGTGAACTTCGAGCCGCCTTCGAGCCTGGTCGAGGCCGAGACCCAGGGCGTGCTCCGCCAGTTCATCGAGGAGAACATGCGCCGCGGGATCCCCGCCGAGCAGTTCGAGAAGGACAAGAAGGAGCTCTTCGAGGGGGCGCGCAAAGCCGCCGCAAACCGGGTCAAGGTGCAGCTGATCCTCGCCAAGGTCGCCGAGGCCGAGAAGATCTCTGTGACCGACCGGGATATCGACCTGTTCATACGCAGCGAGGCCGCCCGCTCAAACCGCAGCCCCGACAAGGTCGCCAAGGAGCTCACGAAGAACCGCGAGGCCCTTCGGTCCGTGCAACAGTCGATAATTTTCGACAAGTCGGTTGATTTCCTGGTATCCAAGGCTAGTCTGTCCGTAGCCCAATCGTGAGTTACTACGTACCCATTGTCCTAGAGAACACCGGCCGCGGAGAGCGGTCGATGGACATCTATTCGAGGCTCCTGAAGGACCGCATCATCTTCATTGGCACCCCGATAGACGACATGGTGGCGAACCTGGTGATCGCCCAGCTGCTCTACCTGCAGATGGAGGACGCCAAGAAGGACATCCACCTCTACATCAATTCCCCGGGCGGAGTGGTGACGGGCGGGATGGCGATCTACGACACGATGAATTTCCTGCAGTGCGACATCCAGACGTTCTGCGTCGGGATGGCGGCCAGCATGAGCACGGTCCTCCTCGCGGCGGGCACGAAGGGCAAGCGCTTCGCCCTCCCCAATAGCCGCGTGATGATCCACCAGCCCTCCGGAGGCGCCGGCGGGCAGGCTGCCGACATAGCGATCGCGGCCAAGGAGATCCTCCGGTGGAGGAAGACCCTGAGCGAGGTGATCGCCCGCCACACGGGCAAGACCGCGGAGCAGGTCGACAAGGATTCCGATCGCGATTATTATCTAAGCGCCCCTGAGGCAAAGGAATACGGGATTGTCGATCATGTAGTTGCGTCGACGCGCGAGGCGGCGACGTTGGTGGTCAAGAGCGCGGCCTGAGGGAGTAGTTTCCGCCCTCGACAGCGCGTTAGGGAAAAACACACTCACCCGCCATGGCCAAATCGTCGCGAATGACGCTCTGCTCCTTCTGCGGGAAATCGCAGGCGGAGGTGAAGAAGATCATTGCGGGCCCCGGCGTCTACATTTGCGACTCCTGCGTCAACGTCTGCAAGACGATCATCGACAGGGAGGTGAAGCAGCCCGCGATCGAGGTGAAGCCGGCGTTCCGGATGATCAAGCCCTCCGGGATCAAGAAGGTTCTGGACGACTACGTGATCGGCCAGGACCACGCGAAGAAGGTCCTCTCGGTCGCTGTCTACAACCACTACAAGCGCCTCAATTTCGAGTCCGGCATCTCCCCCAGGGACCCGGCGGCCGTGTCGCCCGAGTTTAGCGACGTAGAGGTCGAGAAGAGCAACATCCTCCTAGTGGGCCCGACGGGCTCCGGAAAGACCCTACTCGCGAGGACCCTCGCGCGCATCCTTGACGTGCCCTTTGCGATCTCAGACGCCACGACCCTCACCGAGGCGGGCTACGTGGGCGAGGACGTGGAAAACGTGGTCCTGCGCCTGCTCCAGAACGCCAACTACGACGTGAAGCGGGCAGAATGCGGCATCATCTACATTGACGAGATCGACAAGATCCGGCGCACCACGGAGAACGTCTCCATCACGCGCGACGTCTCGGGCGAGGGTGTCCAGCAGGCGCTGCTGAAGATCCTCGAGGGCACGGTGTGCAACGTTCCGCCGCAGGGTGGCCGCAAGCACCCGAACCAGGAATACATCCAGGTCAACACCTCCAACATACTCTTCATCTGCGGCGGCGCCTTCGTGGGCCTGGACCAGATCGTCAAGAAGCGCCTCGGTCAGCGCTCGATCGGGTTCCACCAGAGCGCCGACGACAAGGAGATCGCCCCCGAGGAGATGATGCGCCGCATCGCCCCCGAGGACATGGTGAGGTTCGGGATGATACCGGAGTTCATCGGGCGCCTGCCGGTCGTGACCGTGCTGGACCAGCTCAACGTCGCGGACCTGGAGAAGATCCTCCTTAGGACAAAGAACGCCATGGTGAAGCAGTACTCGAAGCTCTTCGCCATGGACGGGGTGAGGCTCAGGTTCACCTCGGACGCCGTGAAGGCCGTGGCGCTAAAGGCGATCGAGCTCAAGACCGGGGCGCGGGCCCTCCGCGCGATCCTCGAGGGGATCATGCTCGAGGTGATGTACGACCTTCCCCAGCAGGACGACGTGGCGGAAGTGATCGTTGATGCCGCCGCGGTTGCGGGCAGGCGCCGTCCGACCATCAAACGCACCAGTAAGGTGTCCCCGACCGAGAACGCCGCCTAGGGCGGCGTTCGGGCCAGCCGGGCTCACCAGGTGCGGTAGTCGCCCTTCGTGATCCCCTTGGCGAATTCGACGAACAGCTTCACGCAGCGCTCCACGTCCTCGAGATCCACGATCTCGCTAGGCGTGTGCATATAGCGCAGGGGAATGCTCACGAGGCCCGTTGCGACGCCGCCGCGGGCGACCTGGATCGAGCGGGCGTCGGTCCCCGTGGGGCGCGGGTCGCTCTCCACCTGGTAGGGGATCTTAAGCTTCTTCGCCGCGCGAACCAGGCCGTCGTAGACCCTGGGATTGATGTTGGGCCCCCGGCAGATGATGGGCCCGCCGCTGAGCTTGGTCTCGCCGTACTTGCGGTTGTCGCAATCCGGATGGTCGGTCGCGTGCCCGACGTCGACCACGAGCGCGACCTGCGGGTCCACCGAATACCCCGAGCCCGTTGCGCCCCGTACCCCGATCTCCTCCTGGGAGGTCGCCACCGCAACGACCTTGGCGGCGGTCTTCTTCGTTTCCTTCGAGAGGCGGATAAGCGCCTCGCCGACAATGTAGGCCCCGACCTTGTTGTCGAAGGCCCGGGCCGTCCCGATGCTCCCGTGGATCAGCTCAAACTCGTGGTCGTAGGTCGCCGCGTCTCCGATGGCGACCCTCTCGAGCGCCTCCTTCTTGGACTTGGCCCCGATATCGATCCAGATCTCATGGATCTCGGGGACCTTCTTGCGGTCCGCCTCGTCCATCAGATGGATCGCGCGCTTGCCCGTTACCCCCTTCACCGGGCCGTTCTCGGTCTGGATCACGACCCGCCTGCCCGAGATCACCGTCCGGTCGTGGCCCCCGATCGTGTCAAAGTAGATGAACCCGTCCTTGTTCACGTAGGTGATGATGAGACCGAGCTCGTCCATGTGGCCCGCCATCATGAGGGTGGGGTTGCCCGCGGGATTTAGGGTAGCAATCCGGTTGCCGAGGGCGTCACCCCCATAGGCGTCGGCCGCCGGCTTCACGTGCCGCTCGAAAACGGCCTGTGCCTCGGCCTCGTAGCCGGAGGGGGACCTGGCGTGGAGGAGCTCAGTGAGGAAGGCGGGTACGGAGTAGGCGGCCATGTTTGGTAATGATTGGACCCAATCTCCCCTTGTTTGGCGGGGATCGCAACGGGGAAAAAGGCCTTGGCGTCGGACCCGGGACATGGGAGCTTGGCCGTCCCATGATCATCTACCCGGCCATCGACATTAAGGGGGGCCGCTGCGTGCGCCTTACCCAGGGCCGGGCGGATGCGGAGACGGTCTATGCCGAGGACCCGGCCTCGGTCGCCTCGGAATTTGCCGCGGCTGGGTCGGCCTGGGTCCACGTGGTGGACCTTGACGGGGCGTTTGCCGGGGAGCCGCGGAACCTTGAGGTCGTGGCGCGGATCACGCGGATCGGGCTCAGGGTGCAGCTGGGCGGGGGCCTAAGGACAAGGGCCTCCGTGGAGCGTGCGCTCGCGCTTGGAGTCTCGCGGGTCGTTATCGGCACCCGGGCGGAGGAGAGCGAGGAATTCATCTCAGAGCTCGTGGGTGCCTTTGGGTCCAAGATCGCCGTGGGGATCGACGCGAAGAAGGGCAAGGTTGCGGTCAAGGGATGGGTCGACACGATGGCAACCACCGCCCTCGACCTCGCCCGCCGCATGGAGTCCCTCGGGGTCTCGACACTCATCCACACGGACGTCGGAACCGATGGCATGCTCACGGGACCCAACCTAACGGCTCAGGAGGCCATGCTCAGTGCCGTGAAGGCGCGGGTGATCGCAAGCGGGGGTGTGGGTTCCCGCGAGGATGTTGCCCACCTGGCTGCACTCGGTAGGAAGCACCCCAATCTGGATGGGGTCATCGTGGGCAAGGCCCTCTACGAGGGCCGGGTCTTGCTTCGCGACCTGCTGGCGGTCAGTGGCGAAAAACCCGCGTAGGACGGGCTGGCGTCAATTTATCGGCAATCTCTTCGAGAGGGTAGGTGATGATCTCGGCTAGGGTGGGGTGGTACCACGGCGCGCGGAGCATGTCGTGGACCGTCGCGCGCATCGCAAGCGGAGTCGAAAAACAGTGGATCAACTCTCCCGCGTCCTTGCCCACGATCTCGGCACCGAGGATCCGGCCGGACCGCGGGCTGGCGATCACCTTAACAAAGCCGTGGTTTGCATTCATCAGGATCGATTTCCCGTGATCATTGAAGGGATAGCTAGCGGAAACAAACGGGGTGCCACGGTCGGAAAGCACCTTCTCGCTTGGGCCGATGGTAGCCAGCTGCGGGTCGGTGAAGACGACGCCTAGGAGCATGTCCGGGTCGACCGGCTTAAGCCCGTTGATCCCCGCAGCGTGGCGGGCGGCAAGCTCAGCCTGCTGGATCGCGACATGGACAATCTCGTGGGGGCCGCAGCAGTCCCCGGCCGCGTAGACATTCGGGGCGCTCGTCTGCTGCCAGCGGTTCGCAAGGATCCGGCCGTTCGCGGCCGTCTTGATTCCCGCGGCGCCTAGGTTGAGCTTCTCGGTGGCGGGTTCCCTTCCCAGCGCGTTAAAGAGATGCTCCGCGGTCCGGACAACCGTTCGGCCGGCCTCCTTGAAACGGACGGTCGTCCCTCGGGCAGTTGAGCGGATTGAAAGGATCTGGGTGCCGGCATGAACCTCCATGCCCTCGTCCTCGAACGCTTTCCTGATAACGGAGGCGGACTCCTTCGAGTGGTCCCGCAGCAGATCGGGGCTCCGTTGGATCAGGCACACCCTCGTCCCGATCCTAAGGAGAAATTGTGCCAGCTCGCAGGCGACAATGCCCCCGCCGAGGACGATCACGCTACGAGGCTTGAAATCCAGGTCCAGGACATCGTCGCTTGTCCAGAATTTGGCCGTCGAAAGGCCCGGCAGGGGAGGGACGCTCACCTTCGATCCCGTTCCCACAAGGATGTTCTTCGCCCTAAGCTTTCGGCCGTCCGCCAGGGAAAGGGTGTGGGCGTCGAGGAAACTCGCGTTGCTGCGGATGAGATCGAACCTGCCGGCATGGAGGTTCTTCACCCGGTCTCCCGCGAATTCACCGATGATCCGCTTTTTCCTCGCATGGACGGCCGCCATGTCCGCCCGCGCCCCGGAAACGCTTATCCCGAAGACGCCGGCCTCCCTGGCCATGTGGAGCACCTCGGCCGAGTAGAGCAGCGTCTTGGAGGGCATGCAGCCCTTAAGGATGCAGAGGCCTCCGAGGTGGCGGGCGCCGTCGATGACGGCCACGCGTTGTCCAAGGGCGGCCGCAACCCTGGCTGCGTTGAAACCCGCCGAACCCCCGCCAATCGCCACGAAATCGTAGGTCTTCAAGGGGTCAGCGGCCTTTCTGGAGCAACATCACGTGAAGGGTCTTCAGAACGATCGAGGCATCGAGCATGAACGAAAAGTTGCGGATGTAATAAAGGTCGTACTCAAGTTTCCTTAGCGTGTCAGTGATATCGGTGCCGTAGCGGTAGTTGACCTGGGCCCAGCCCGTGATTCCCGGTTTCACCAGATGGCGGAAATGGTAGCTGGGGATCTCCTGTTCGTAGCGGCTCACTAGGTGATCCCATTCCGCCCGGGGCCCGATCAGGCTCATCTGGCCACGAAACACATTCCACAGCTGCGGCAACTCATCTAGCCTTGCTGACCGGAGCACGCGGCCAACACGGGTGATCCGCATATCCCCCTGCCTCGTGTACGGGTCGCCCGGGCCCTCCGCCATGCGCATGGTGCGCAGCTTTAGCAGCTTGAACCGGACCCGGTGTCGCCCTATCCGGGATTGGACGAAAAATACGGGCCCGCCGTCGTCCAGCTTGATGGCGATCGCCGCGATGCCCACGAGGGGCAGCGACCCTATTAGTCCAACGATGGAGAGTGCCACGTCCGAAAGTCGCTTTAGCCGCTCAAACACCGGCTCGCGCGTAATCTGGAAGCCTTCCTGGAAAAGCCAGATTGGGTTGATCCGGTAGAGAGGTATCTTTCGCCAGTAAACCTGATGGAAAAGCTCGAGAGTGTATGTCGGCGTACCGTCAAAATACAATTGAACCAGCTTGAGGGGTATATCCCTCGGCAAGTCCTTCCCGGATTCCTTCACGACAATGGCCTCCACCTGAACCTGTGATGTCGCAATCGATTCCAAGAGGGTCTCGAATGTCCTGTAGCCCCCGCTCGAATCTGCGTGGATCACGGAAACATTTACCTCCAGCCGCGTGCATTCGTCGTGGAACACGTCAAAGTCGACCTTGTTTCCCGCAAAGACGATCTTTCGCCCACTCCTCGAGACGGCGGACCGGCTGTAAGTGACCCGGCGATATGCCAGCGTCAGGGGGCCCAGGATCGCGAAGCTCGAAAGTATGACTGCGCGGCTCGACTGGAGCTCAAATCCCGATGGCAGAAACGCATACGTGAGGAGCAGTGTGAAAATCGCCGCCGCCACGGACGCGATGAGGTGCTGGCTTGCGTAATCCAGGCTCAGCATGTCGGTCCGCGTGCCGTAACCGTCGATGAGGTGGAGGGTGGCGACAAGGACCAGCAGAGGAGCTCCGAGCTGCCAAGTGATGGGCCCGGTCCAGACACCCCTCAAGTAGGTCACAAGATTGAAGACGACCGCTAGCGAGAGGGCGTCGGCAAGGAGAAGTGGCAGCGTGGTCCGGCGATATCGGTTGAGAGGCAAGGTCAGTCTGTGGCTTTCAGCCGTTTGATTTCATCCGAAATGAACCCCTCGTAGCGTGCCAGCAGCCGACAATAGCGCAATCCCTGTCGGCCGTCGAGGAACCCCAGGCGCAGGCCGTACTGATAGGCGAAGCGTAGGGAGGAGCGAAAGGGAAGCTTGAAGCTTAATCTCTTTAGGGCCCGCCGCCTGGCGATCGGGTTCCTCGAGATCAGTTCCCCGAGGTTCGCGCCCCCAGTGGCCGAGAGCAGAGCGTGCGCCTCCTCCTTGGCGTACTTCTTGTGCTTCGCTATCCATGCGCCTTCGCCGTAGATGCTCAGGTCGTGGAGGTAGCCCTGGCTCATGTTCTCCATCCTCATCGCGGGCGACTCCCTCTGGCCGTGGCCGGCCTGGACGAACTCAAACTGGGGTGCGCGAACGAACCGGGCCTGGTAGGCGGGGAAATCGGTGCAATGGGGAATCCATCGACCCTCGAAAACCATCCTGGGCGCGATGCGAAACCCGTCCAGGTCGCTTCGGCCGACGACGCCCCGGCATTCCTCATCGAGTTCCGGGGTGAGTCGTTCGTCGGCGTCAAGGTGCAACACCCACGGGAACCTGAACCCGATGGCCTTCTGCGCATGGTTCCTCTGGCCCGCGAAGGAGTCGAAGGGCCTGAAGAAGACGCGCGCGCCGGCCGCCTTGGCAAGGACCTGAGTCTGGTCCGTGGAGCCGGAGTCGAGCACGACTATGTCCTCGCAGCGGGAGACCGAGGCGAGGCAGGCTGGAAGCGCCTTTTCCTCATTAAGTGTCAGTATGACAAGTGAGTACATTCAAGCTAGGCAACGTCGCAGCTTCGGGGGCCGCGGAAAGCCGTATATACTGGATGGAGCAGAAGAAACACAGCCACCATGCGAGCACGACTGCCGCATTGCCGAATGGAAACTCCACCCAGGCGTATGCGGATACCAAGGCGAGGCCGATGAACAGAAAATAGGGTATGGGGGTCACCCTTTTCCTGCGAATCGCCCAAATCGGTAGCAGCACCGTGCACCCTATGAGTGTTGTACCGGCCAATCCGATCTCTGCCACAGACTGCAGCCAGTCGGAGTGGGCGTCATGGTAGACCACGGGGATCCGGTCGATCTTCGACTCCTGAGTGTTGTAGAAGCCAAATATGGTGGGGAAGCTCCCCATTCCCCACCCGAATAGGAGCCTCTCCCGAGCCATCCTCCAGGTATCATGGTAAAGCACGCCGCGCGATCCGATGCCGCCTTGGGCCCACATCGCCGCAACCTGCTCCCTTGTCTTCGCAGCGCGTGCATGGATGACGTCGCCCGCAACCATCCAGATTCCGCCGCCGACCAGGACCGCGGCAAGTATCATTGCCATCGCCGCCTGTGCCGAGGAAGCTCCCGAGAGCTTTAGGGCCCGGGAGATCCTTGGAGTCCCGTTTGCTATCGCGATCGCGAGGAGCACCGCCAGCTGGAGCGTGCACGCCCGGGAGCCGCTTAGTGGAACCGTGATTGCCATCAGCGAGGCAGCTACTACCCCCGCAAAGGCAGGGCCGTGGAAGAACCCATCATTCCTGGAGCCCTTCGCATACCTGAGCACCAGCCCGATTGCGGCGCCAAGCATGATGATCATGAAAGCCCCCCAATGGTTGTCGTAGACAAAGGAGGCAAAGAAGTAGTCCTGCGGGGATTTTACCGCCCCAAAATAGATCCCCGTCGATCCTATGAGCTTTTGTACGGTACCGAAAATTGAAAGGGCGAGCGCATTGGCGACCAATACCGCAAGGAGGATCCGGATGACGCCTTTTCTCGAAACCGCCAAAGCAATGTTGAGGCCCGAGAAGAAGAAACCGTCAAACAGCCAGAGCGACCGAAGCGCTACGCCAGGCCGGGCTGCACTCGGGATCCACCACCCGATCCTGACGGGCATCAGGAGGTATTCGTGGTTGAATGCTACGGATTTGAGCCCAGGCGTGAGGCACGAGGCGCCCACCACTAGGTTTAGCAGCAAGACCGGCAGAGCCCAGGTGAGGGTTCCCGGGATGACCCGCTCTCGGGCCCGCCCGCTTGCGGCAATGAGAAGGGTGAGGACCATGCCGAGCGAACCCCAGGCGGATATTGGAGTGCGCACCCAGTCGGCGTTTCCTCCGAAAGCCCACGAGACGCCGATCATGAAGATGGCGGAATGGGCGGTGACCGCCGACTCGAGGGAGTGCCAGTATCTGGTGGCGAGCCTCGGTGTCATGGGAGCCGCGTCCCCTTTCCGGCAAGAAGCGCGGAGTAAAACTCGGAAAGTGTTCGAGCCGAACGCTCCCACGAATATTCACGAAGTACCCAGGCGCGGGAGGCGGCACCGCGCTGTCGCAGCGAGTCCAAGCCTTCGGAGGTGGCTGCCCGGACGGCTGCGGCATAGTCGCTCCAAGGCACGCACCATCCGCAATTCTCGCGATTGAGGCCCGACCAGGGCGTTGTGTCGGTGACAAGGGCCGGAACCCCGTGGGCCAGCGCCTCGGCGATCGAGAGGCCAAAGTTCTCGCCGTGGGAGGGCAGAAGGAAGAGCGAGGCGATTGGATAGGGCGCAGGGCGTCCCGCTCCATCAAACGCCCGAACCCGCCCGGCGTGGCCGCGCCTCAGCACGTAGTCCTCGATCATGCGGGGGGAGTAATCCTCGGGAATCCCGACGACGAGCAGAAGCCAGTCGCCGGGGGCCACGTCGAGCCAGAGGTCTATCAGCTCCAGAAGGCGTTTCTTCTGGTGGAATCTCGAGTAGAACAAGGCGACGGGCCTTTGCCCGGCTGCGGGTAAGAGCGAGGACCAGTGCGCCCTTGCCTCCGCGACGCCTTCGGCTTTGGGCTCGGAGACACCGTTGGGCGCCACGCAGACCGGCTGGCGAAACCCTAGAGCCCGGATGTCCCGGGCCTCCTCGTCGCTCGTGGAGTGCCATCCGTCGACCGATTCAAACGCCCCGGGATGGATGAACGCCCTGGCGAATGCCTTGTTGCGTGAATGGTGCCGCCATGCCCAGGGGTCCATCATTCCGCGCGGGGAGACGACGAAAGCGGCTCCAGCTCGCTTCGCCGCGACGTGGGCATAATGAAGGGTCCTCAGCCAAAGGGCATGGTGATGGACGACGTCAGGAGTCCCTTTCTCAAGATACCTGCGAAGACCGGCAGACGGACAGACGGCCCTTGGCCAGCCGCGGTGGAAGGCTCGGATGCTCAGTCGACCTTCGGTGCGCTGCCAGCCCGTGGAAGGATCCGTAGTGAGCAGTTCCACGGTGCCAAGCTCCGCCAGGGCTGCCGAAAGGCCGTGGACCGACTTGCTTGGTCCTCCGTGTCGCGACTCGAGACTGGGTACGATCTGCCAGGAATTCACGCAATGGGAGGAGTCCGGTCCTTAAGCACCCGGCAAGGGTTGCCTGCACATACGGTCCGCGCGGGTAGGTCCCTCACGACAACCGACCGGGCTCCGACGACACAAAGCTCCCCGACAGACACACCTGGCCCCACAAACACATCGGCGCCGATCCACGTATTTTCCCCTATGGTAATGGGTTTCGCAACCAGGGGCATGGCCCATCGGCTGTAATCGTGGGAGCCTGCGCAGAGATGGCAGTTCTGGCTTATGTTGGCGCCCCTCTGGAGGGTGATCCTGGCCAGGTTGTAGACCGTTACTCTCGGACCGATCATGGCACGGGGTGCCAAGGTCAGATTCTTTGGGAAAACGACGGTTGCAGTCGGGAAAATGACCACCTCATGGGGCCGGGGCACATCGGCGCCGAACAGCTGCAGCAGGCGCGCTCGGAACCCGTGCCATGAACGGGGACTCCATCGGAACAGAGTCGCCTGCACGGCGGACCAAAAGAGTCTTTGCGCGATCTTGCCAGTCGAGTAAGGACTGGTGCAGCCCTGGCCCAGAAATGGTTCCTCTATAGGCATGGTCGAATTATGGGCGCTTTTCGGAGCCGGAGCCCGTCAATTGCGCGAAATCATGCAGAATGTTCGCAGACACCGTAGGAAAGTCGAATCTCTCCGCCCATAGCTGGCCTTTCTTCGCCAATCTGTCCCGGAGGGCCGGGTCCGCTATGAGGAGGGCAAGCTTCTCGGCCAACAAGCGCTCTGCGCCCGGACTGGCCTGGTCAAATACGAGACCTGTCTCGCCGTCGGTCACCAAGTCACCAAAGCACGATAGCGCCGACACGACGACGGCGCACCGCGCGGCCATGGCCTCGGCCACCGCCACTCCGAACGTCTCGCCCCTGACGGCGAGGCTTGGGTAGCAGAAGATGTCCATCTCCCCGTACTGGCGAGCGAGGCCTTCGGCGTCGAAGATGGGCGGGTTCCAATGGACCCGGTCTCGTCCCGCGGCATCGGACTCCTTCATCAGCTCGCCAACCCAACGTTCCCCGCCGCCACCTTCGCTGATGGCGACCGGGCCGACAACGCGGACCCGCCAATCGGGGAGATCCGTGCGTCCGGCAAGTATCCGGACGGCGCCCACGAGGAGAGCCAAGCCTTTCTCGGGATGGAGGCGCCCGACAAATCCGATCGTTATCGGGTTGGCCGTTTGTTTGGAACTTGCTGCGAACAGGCCCCAGTCGATGGGATACCCGATCACGCGGGTTATGTCGGATGCCCGGCCGAGCCCGATCTTTCTGGCGACGAAGGTGCTCGGTGCATAGATCCGGTCGACCCTATTGTAAAACATCACTTGGCCCTTTGGCACCCGCCCGATCATGACCGCCACCTTGCCAAAGCCTTGCCGCGTGAAACTAAGCAGCGCGGGAAGGGAAATGGTGTTGCAGACAACGATGTCGGCGGCTGGCAGAGCCCCTCTCACCCTAAAGCCCCAGATGAGATCTAGCACCAGGTTGACAGCAAGATGGCGGGAATGGTCAAAGCCTGGCAGGCGAATGTGGCGGATGTCATTGACCGTCTCGGCAGGGGCTAGGCCTGGCGCCAGGCGCGAGATAAAAACGACCGTATGACCCGCCTTTGCGAACAGAGAGGCGAGACCGAACCAAGACCGCTCCGTTGCTCCGCCACGTGAAGCGGGCACCGGGAGGAAGAAACCGGTAACAATCGTGATGCGCAAGAGTGTGAGGTGTGCCGCTCTAGCGGCGCAACGAGGCCAACGCTTCCGTCAGACCGTCCGTGGTCCGCGCATAGGTGTAGTTTTGGATCTTCTTGGCGACGGCTCCGCGGATCGCCGCGAGCCTCACGGGCGAGGAGATCTCCCCCAGCGCCTCGCCCAGGCTTTGCCCGAGTGCCGTTGGTTCCTGGGACTCGAACACCCATCCTGTTTCGCCCGCGATTACTAGGTCGCGCTGGCATCCCACACGGTTGCTGACTAGGCAGGGCACGCCCATGTGCATCGCCTCGTTCACGGCCAGGCCCCAGGTCTCGTAGACACCCTTTGAAGGTAGGACGAACAAGTCGGCGAGAAGATACCGCGACGGCATCTCGCTCTGGTTGGTAAAGGGCAAAAAATGAATGTCGTTTCGCCCGCGGCTGGAGGCCCGCGCGACCAGGGCCTCCTTTTCCGGGCCATCTCCCACAAACAGAAGGGCGGTATTGGGCCGATCAAGGCCGACGAAAGCCTCCAGAAGCTCCGCTGGCTGTTTTGCGGCGACGAGCTTGCCGGCGAAGAGCACGACTTTGGTGGAAGGCCCGAATCCGAGCTTAAGACGAAGGTCCTTTGCGCGTTGGATGTGTCCCTTATTCTCGTGGTCGTAGAGCTCGGCGTCCACGGAATGGGGCGCGGAGAAGAGCTTCGCCGACGGCACCGCGAACGCTTCAAAGTAGCGACGGTTTGCCTCGCCCACACAAAGGAAGGCCGAGAACCTCGAGTACAGCGCCCTAAGGGCGATGCGCACGTGGATCGGCGGAGCGCTGCGCCCGAGCAGATGTGAGTCGCCCCTGAAAATCAAGGGGATGCCCTTGAGAGCAGCCCAGGCTATGACCCGAATGTGGCTTGCCCATTTGTATCCAAACAGGAGGACGGCGCTAGGTTTCCAGGCGGCAATACGTCTCGTGACATCCGGATTGTTGAACCCGAAAAAATGTTCGGCTCCTGGACGGCGGGACGCATTTGGAGCAAATTCATGGTCGTAGCCCGAGAGAAGGTCGACGTCCCATTCGAAGCTGGCACCAAACTGCGGGTCGTGATTCCGCGTGACACCGAAGTCCCACAAGTAGAAGACCCGAAACTCGATGGGCGAATGCACGCGCATCCAACGGAACCACGGGCTGTAATATTGCGTGGGATGGGAAAGGACGATCGCAATTCTCGTCCGATCATCCGATGGGATTCTCATCGCCCTTTTGACTGCCCGCGCACCGCAATGTCGAATATCTGGGTGAGCTGGCGAGTCATTCCCTCGGCGGTGTAACGTGAAAACTCATTGAGGTCCGGCTCAATAAAACGCTTCATGCCGCCGTCCATGAACCATTCCCGGGCTACAGCTTCCGTTAGGGCGGGTACGTCCCTATTGTCGCGAAATTGGTAGCGCATGCCGCACCTCAGCTTGTTTGCTATTGCGGTGATCTGGCTGCGAATATGAAAGACGACGAGCATGGGGCGCGCCGCAAGAACATAGGGATAGACCTTCGAGGCGCTGTAAGTCGGGTCATTCGATCCGACACAGACAAGGGCGTCGGCGTTGATCAGATAGTATAGGGCGTCAAAATAGGGCACGCGGTAGCAATGCTCGCTAACAAACTCCTCGATCCCGGCTGCCTTTGCAATTGGCAACGCCCAGTCTCTTCCAAATGGGCGGGGTGCGTAGTCGGTGCCAATGAAATGAAACCGGACTTTTTTTGCCTCGTCCGGCCTGACTCGCAGAAAATCCTTGAAAGCAAGGAATACGATGGAGAGTGACGTCGACATGTCGGGTCCACAGCGCCCCGTGTAGACAATGTTAAAGTGATCTTCGCCAAAGGCGACCAGTGGCGCCGCAGGCCTGTGCTTTCTTGCGGCTGCAATGTCGGCCGCGGCTGCGCCGAATGGCAGAAGGATCGCCTTCGACGACTCGAACCAGGGATACCTTTCGGAAAATCCCTTCGTGTAGGCGTCCGAGACGGTTACGATGGCCGATGCCTCCCTGAGGGCTATCGGCTCCTGGCGCCTCGCCTTCCATTGCGAAAAGGCAAATTTCAGCCTGCCGCCTGGAGGTTTGGTGTGGGTGCGATCATAGTAGTCGTTTATCCAAGGATCCTGGTAGTCGAGCACGTAAGGTACCCCGAAACGCTTCTTCCATCTCGGGCCGAGGGAGAAACAGTCGAATTGCGTGGTGCTGATGAAGACGAGGTCGAACTTCTCGTCCGAAAGAAGTTTTTCCCCGGCCGCGCGTATCGCGGCGCCGCACCGGAGCCAAAGGCTGCCAACCCCAAAGAGGCGGGTGGCCGAGACCGGTATTCCCCGTACCCGCACCACGCGAATGTCGGCGGGGTAGGTTTCCTCGAGAAGGGGCTCAACCACGCCGCCTTCGACAAAGTCAGGAGCAACGGACAGAACGACGGGTTCCCAGCCGCAGGATCTCAGGTAAGGCAGTGTCAGCCTTGCGCGCTGCATATCGGGCGCGTTTATCGGCGCAAAGTGGGGGGAAACGATGAGGACCTTTTGTGGAAGCACACTCATTTTACCTCGCGGCGCTCTAGGAAAAACTCATCCCCCCGCTGAAACATCAACGCGAAACCCTCAGGCAGCGAAGGCGAGGTCTCCGGGGGAATGGGATGGGTTTGAGAGGTATAAGCGGCAATCGCGCTTGCCTTGAGGCGAGCCGCCGGGCCGAGAACGACGCGCCATATGGCGCCTCTCGCAAACACCGGGCGGACGAGCCGAAGGGGATTCCACCAAGACCAAATGGGGTACTCGAAAATCCGCGGCTTCAGGGCAGCCTTTTCCAGGGCCAGGCGGACCATGATGAACGCTGCGTCATGCTCGGAACTGCCGTCATCCCGCGCCGGCAGAAATATCGCGGCAGGTCTCAGGCGGGCTAGGAGCGCCGCAATCCTGTCTATAACCTCCGTAAGGCGGGGTCCGGCCAACCGGGATAGCGTGCCGTCGATCGCATCAATGAACGTGACGCGTTCGCGTCCTACTCCCAATGTCGAGAGTGCCTCCATGGCCTCCAGCTTGCGGCGCGAGCTTAATTCGGCGCGGGAAAGGGTGGGGTGAAGCGGGTGCGATCCCCCGCCGTCGGTCACGAATACGACGCTCGGGTTCAAACCACCTGCCGCCATCAGGGCGAGCGTGCCGCCGCACCCGAATGTTTCATCATCGGGATGGGGCGCAACAACGAGGACCGCGTCCAATTGGCCAGGCTCGAATGGCCTGCTCCGAATTTGTATGGCTATTTGCGCAATGCGGATTGCCGCGCGCCTTAGCGTGAGCCGAGCCCGCCTCGCCAGGGGTGTTCTGTTTGGCTCCTTCAATTGGAAGTTATCGGGGGCCGAGGGTTCCTCATCCTGCGCACAAATGAAGCGCTTGCAGCGACGATCACAACGATCGACTGGAACGTAGAGGTGACCAGGACGCTTGCCACCATCTCGAAGGAATTCATTAGGTTCATGAATATGCTCAGGGAGATCAGGCCCTCGGTCGATACCAGCAGCTTCCTAGCCGTAAAATTCTCTATCCACGCAAAAAAGACGCCTAGAAACGTGCCCAGAGCCAGGGAGCCTGCTAATGGCCCGAAATTGCCGTAGGCTTCAGGCAGCAGCCCCCAAGCAATGTAGGTCGTGAAGGTGGAGTTAAGGTCCTGCCTGCCGAAATGCACATTCAAGAGGACTTGACCCTCATGGCTTCGAGGCTTGTCCGGCCAGAGGAACCTGGGAATTAGAAGCGGCGGGATCAAGGAGTAGGTTCTTCCGAAAAGAGGCGCGACATGACCGGCATCCATTGCATCGACAACGAACAGGAGATTCTGGAGGTTATCGAGGCGATCGATCAGGGTTTGGTTCTTGTGCTCGGTTGAACTGGAGGAGGTGCCATTCCAAGCCGTATCCTCGCGATTATCGAGGATGGCGTTTATGCTGACCTGTGCCCATTCCGCGTAGCAGGCCGGCATTTGGACGATGGAAATGTCCGCGGCCCTAGCGTCCTCCGTCCCCCAGTAACGCTCCCTCATGGTTGTCTTGCCTATGTTCAGGAATGTGAGCCCGAGAAACGAGATGGCGAGGTAGCGCCAGGGAACCTTGCCACTGCTCCAGAAGAGCCCGACCGCAACGGAAATCAGATAGGCAGCGGCGCCCGCGAGCAGGAATCCGGAAGCCGAGATGAGGGTGCTCACGGCAAGTAGCGCCCAGAAGACGATCCGCTCCGTGGATGGCGCCCCGCTCCCGCCGATTACCATCGAGACAAGGAAAAACCCGCAGGCGCTTACCACGGAAAGAAGCGTGTTGATCAACGAGTCAAACCCGCTGGGGAGAATGGAATAAAGGCCACCAAGAAGATTCAAACCGAGGAGGATTTGAAAAGCCGTGGCGCTTGAAATCATTGCGAAACCCATCCGGCGCCATCCCTTCACTCCCTCCCGGTTGATCTCGTGGAAGACGTGGCTGTACGGCAGAGTCGGGTGGAACATCCGCATCGCAGCGAACCACGACGCGGCCATGGCCAAATTGAACGTCATCACTTCCCGCCCGGCGACCAGGATGTTCTCGGCGGTGTAGTTTAGCACGTTTTCGTGACCCGCCACGACAGGTACTCCGTAGATTATAAGGTTCTGCACTGCCAGCATCGGCAACAGAGGAAGCCCGAGCGCTTCGGACGTCCAAATCCGCAGCGCGAGGATCGTGCCGACTGCCATCATCGCAAACGCCCATGCGCCAGGGCGTCCCGAAACGCCTATGTAGATGACGGCTGCGGCGCATAGCACCAGGAGCGGCAGGATTATGCGCTTAACCGCGGCAACAACCGTGCGACAAAGTGTTCCGATCTCTGTGTATCGGTCGAGGAGGGCCTGGGGGCTGCGGGACTTCATGGTGCCAGTTCCCTGTAAAGCTCGAGGTATTGCTCCGAGCAGACATCCCGACTGAACCTGGTTTCCGCGGACCTTCTGCAGGCGGAGGTGTCAATCTGACCGAGGCGTCCAACAGCCGCCGCCCCATCGATGGCGCTCTTGACGAAAAACCCCGTGATTCCGTCATCAATTATCTCCGGCGCCGCTCCCCGCGCGCATGTTATGACAGGGGTGCCTGTGGCGAGGGCCTCGGCAAAGACAATTCCGAAGGGCTCGTCCCATTGGATGGGAACAACAAGGGCGGCTGCTGCCCCGAGGAGTTCGTTCTTCTGGCTGTCGTTCACCTCGCCCACCCATTCTATGCCGTCGCGCCCGAGGTGCCCTGCGATGTGGGAGTTCCAATACTCCAGCTCAGGCCCCTTTTCCGGCCGGTTTCCCGCCAGAATCAATCGGCGGCCGCTGGCTTTCGCGATCTCTATCGCCAGTGCAGGGCCCTTGATTGACTCAACCCGGCTGAGGAAAAGGAGTGGAGCGTCCGCGGGGCGTCCGGGAACGAATGTGAGCTTCTCCAGGTCGACAAAGTTATGGACGGTGCGCCATTCGCCCCCGTCCCGCCGGCCCATCGAGCAGATGAAATCACTGCATCCGGTGAACCGCAACGAGGCTCCGCCAATACCAGCGGCCCATGAAATCTGGCGCCCGCCCGTGTGACGTTGGTAGGACATCACTTTCGGGGTGGAGCCGGCGAGAAGCGGCAGGAGGTAGCCTAGGCGGGAGAAGCTGTGAATCACGCCCGGACGGAACGACCTTGCAGCGGCCACCAGGGCAAGCGCATTCCTGAGGGAGCCGAATCCCGTTGCGTCGCCTGCAGCCGGCCAGGGGAACATGGAGTCGCAGATGCACGATGAATCGCCATGCGCCACAAGGCCGACGGAGTGACCACGCGAGCGATAGGCCCGGACAAGCGAGTCGACGATGCGTTCGATGCCGCCGTATCCGACCGGGGGCACCGGAATCGCGGGATCTGCTGTTAGGAGTATTCTCACTCTGTCTTGGGCAGGATTTCCTTCACCGCGCGGAGGAACCTCTCCTTCTCCAAATCCCAGCAAAAGCGCCCCGCCGCGGCGCGCCTCGCTGAGGTGCGTGCATCCGCAACGGCCGCCGGATTTGCGAAAAACTCATCCAGTCGTGCAGCGGATTCCTGGGCCTGCGAAAGCTTGCATATCAGGGCGGCCGCCCCGAGTTCCGGGGCGAGCGCGCACTGAGCAGAGGTGTCTGTCATGAGCTGTGGGATTCCCGCCAAGAGATAGGCAAAGACCTTGTTGGTTAGGCAGATGTCCCGGTTGAGCGGGACGCGGCGCTCCACGGACAATCCCATATCCGCGGTCGCTGCCAGGCGGACCATCTCGTTTGGCGATCCCGGGGCGAGGAAACGGAGAGGGCGTTTGAGGCCGCATCCGGACGCCAGCGTCTGGAGGCCGGCGGCGTAATCCGGTTTAACGAACCCTCGCAGGTGCAATTCCACCGGGGTCCGCATCCTAGCCAGGACCGCGATGGTCCCTTCAAGGCCGCGGTCGGGCCCCACGGTCTGCGAGAACCAGTAAAAGACCGCCGGTCTGCCTTCTGTGATCGGTTCGGGATCAAGAGGGACCTTCGGCGCCTGGGAAAGAGGAAACACATTGAGCAGGACCAGCGGAGCGACATTGTATTTTTCAGTATACTTCTGCGCTATCATCGGAGCAGAGCACGCTAGTGGACTGCTCCCGGGCAGCAATCGCTGCTGCAATAGGCGACGGATCCGCCGTTCGACGGGGTCGGCAAGGGCGGATTCCGTCTCGGCGTCGTGGTAGTCCTCTATGTCGAAGCCGTATGGGCAGCCTCGCGACCGTGCAGCCTCTGCCGCCGCGGGGAGAGCTGCGAGACAATGCCCGAAAAAGAGTTTAGCGGGGATTTGGGACGCCGCGTTCGCGAGAAGCTGGGACTCGTCAAACTGCGCCCGAGCGACCACGCGTGTCGAAAGAGGACCTCCCAATCGAACAAGCGCGCGGGAAAATCTGCGAATCACCTTGCGTACCAAGGCGCCGCGCTCCCGACGGAAATTGGCCTTGGTGTAAGCCCATTTTGCCGCGGCAATTATCTCGGAGTCGAGCTGTTCGGCCGGAGGGAATGGCGCACTTGCGACCACATGCACCCGGTAACCCGCATCCGCCAACGCGTCTGCGTTCTTAACGAGCCGGGGTGTCGTCGAGACATGGCCCGGTGTGATCAAGCATATCAGCGGGGAGGAACTCACGGCCGTTCAGTCGGCCTTCAGCGACCAGCTCCAGTCAAAATCAGCGGGTCCAATCAGCTGGAGCGGCGGCATCTGAGGATAGAAGCGGGGAGAAACGTAATCGAAGTCCACCACGTCGAGCTTTTGGTCATAATCCATCCCGGAATCGCCGAGGTAAACGGAAAGCCTGTAGGTGTCGCTGTGGAGTGGCACGTGGTCGATGCTCGCCGTGACCACTCCCGAGGACGCCGCGGCTGGCTTCCAGCTGTCACCGGCCATCCTACCGTTGCTCCCGCAAATGGGTTGCCCGAACCTCGAGGAGATCGTGATGCCGACCACCGGCGGGGAGAGCGGGAAAGGGGAGCTAAACGCAACTTCGACCATGATGCGTCCTTCGGCGAGTGCGCGGGGGTCGACGCGAACCGAGACAATGTAGGGTTTCGGTTCCGCTGGCGCGGGAAAATCAGCCGCCCGGCTCCCGGTCCTTAGGTAAGCTGCAAGGCACTCGTTTATCGGACCGCTGAAGACGAGCTGCCCCTGTTTCATCCAGATCCCAGCGGTGCAGATGCTCTGCAGCGCCGCGCTGTTGTGGCTTACAAAAAGCACGGTCCGCTCGCCGCTGCGGGTCACTTCGCTAACCTTGTTCAGGCACTTTTTCTGGAATTGGGCGTCCCCCACGGCGAGGACCTCGTCGACAATTAGGATATCCGGCTCCAGGTGTGCGGCGATAGCGAATGCGAGCCTGACGTACATGCCGCTCGAATAGTGCTTAACGGGAGTGTCTAGAAACCTTTCCACCTCCGAGAACGCGACGATCTCGTCAAACTTCCGCGTGATCTCAGATCGGCTCATGCCCAGGATCGCTCCATTGAGGTACACGTTCTCGCGGCCCGAGAGCTCAGGATGGAATCCCGTCCCCACCTCCAAAAGGCTGGCCACGCTTCCGCGCATCCTGACCCTTCCCGACGTTGGTTCTGTTATGCGCGAAAGTACCTTTAGGAGAGTCGATTTTCCCGCACCGTTCCTGCCTACGATCCCAAGCACCTGTCCCCGGGGAACCTCGAAGGAGACATCCTTGAGTGCCCAAAACTCCTCCTTTGTGGCCTTCGATGCTCTGGAACCCGGGACAAAGAGGCTTCCCGCGTTCCGGATGGCCCTGGAAAAGCGGTCCCTGAGCGTGGTGTCCACCACGTTATGGCCTATGAGATAACGCTTTGAGACGTTTTCGGCCGAGATGATGATGTCTGCAGCCATGGTTCAGACTACGTCGGCAAAAGTCCGCTCCATCTTCCGGAAATACCAGAGGCCGGAGAGGGTGAGGATCGCCGACATGGCTACGGAAGTCAGTATTCCATGCTGGTCAAAAGGCTGTCCATCGCTCAACAGGCACCACCGGAACGCGTCGATGACGCCAGTGATCGGGTTTAAATCAAGGAGGTGTCGCCAGGTGGGGACCACCCCGGTGCTATAGCCAATTGGCGAAATGAATACCCCGACCTGGAGTATGAACGGCACGATGTAGCGAAAGTCCCGGTACTTGACGGTCAGCGCCGTGAACCACAGGCCTGCCCCAAATGCGAGCGTGAGCGCAAGAATGATGAATACCGGCAATAGGGTCCAATGCCAGGACGGGACCCTTCCGAACCAGATCGAGGTGCAGAAGTAGAGCCCCAGCACCACCAGGAAGTCGACTAGCGCGACCCCGAGCGAAGAGAGCGGAATAATCAGCCTCGGGAAATACACCTTTGATATCAGGTGGGCGTTCGAAATCAGGCTCACGCTCGATCCCGAAAGCGCGGCCGAAAAAAGCTGCCACGGCAGGAGTCCCGCAAGAACCAGCAGCGGGTACGGCACGCCACCGGCGGTCATTCCTGCGAGCTTTCCGAATACAAAAGTGAAGATGACCGTGGTGACCACGGGTTGGATGATAGCCCAGCCGACACCCAAAACCGTCTGTTTGTACCGCACCTTTATGTCACGCATCGTGAGGAAAACGAGTAGGTCGCGGTAAAGCCACAGGTCCTTCCAGAAGTTCAGGCTCATCCCTCCCGGCTCGATGACGAGCTCCCGAGGTGGCGCGACCCCTGGGGCCGCTTCCGGGATAAGTGAACGACCGCTCATATAGTTAGTAATGAGGCCAGGCGCTCCTTGAACCGCAAATAGGAAAAATGCTTCGAGCGGTGGACAAGCGCCTCGAGGCTCCAGGTCTTTCGGACAGCGCCCACGATGGCAGCTCCAATCGCGTGAACGTCTCCGTACGCTACAAGCACGCCTGTGTCCTCATCAATCACCTCTGGGACGCCGCCCGAGCGTGCGCCTAGGCACGGGCGGCCGTTGGCCATCGCCTCCAGAAACACGAGGCCGAAACCCTCCTTTTCACTGGGCAGAGCGAAGAGGCGGCAGGCAGCAAACTCCTCGGACAGTCTGCTGTCGCTTATGTAGCCCGCAAATTCGACTCCTTCGGAAAGATTTAGACGTAGAACTTCCGCTTGGAGACTCGGCAGGGCGTCTCCCCGCCCAACAACGCGCAGCTTTGCGCTGGGTATCTCGGCGCGCACCGCGGGCATCGCCGATATGAGGTGCCCAATCCCCTTGTAGCTGTCCGATACGCTCAGGCGGGAGATGGTTAGGATCAGCGGTCCGCCTTCGGGCGGTTTCACCGGCGAGCCCGCCCCAAGGTACGGATCGAGCGCATTGTACACCACCACGGTCCGATTCTCTGGCAGGGGACAGCGCTCCACGAGCTGCCTGCGTGTGAATTCGCTCACGCAGAAAACTTGGCGCGTTCCCCTGAGCGCGCGGCGCTCAAGGAAGGAGAACGGGCGCCAAACCTCGATTCCATGGGCGACAAGGTAGTAGGATAGCCCGGGCCTTAGCTTCGAGGCCAGCCACGCAACGGGCAGTTGCGCCACATGCCCGCAGACGATGCGGTCCGATCGCCTCGCCATCCTCAAGGCCGCTAGGACGAACCGCAGCTTGCCACCCCCGCAAGCCTCCCATTCGGCGAGCGCGGGGGTTGTGTAACGGCGCAGCTCCTCGGACGCAACGGCCTCGTCGTTCAGTGTCACGAACCGCACTGCGTCGCTTCCGGGCGAGATTTCACACAGGGCCTTCAGGTAGAGTCTCAGGATCCGAGTAATGCCGCCTTCGCTGGAGAAGAGCTCGGGAGCGAGTAGAAGGTAATTCACGTATCCTTATGCCGCGGTTTGCCGTGCCCCAGAAACACCAGCCTTGTGGCGGTTCGTGAATGCCACAAGCACCACGAGGCTCCAGATGCGCGACCATTCTCGGTCATCCCCTCCCGAAAGGAAGGATTTCCAGAGGCCCTGTATGGGGCCGGCTGAGAAGAGCCCGCTCCGGTTGACGGTGGAGGCCGACAGTGTGTCCTCGATAAAAGGGCGGAGGTCCTTCCGCATCCAGATGGGGAAGGGGAGCGTGAATCCTCGCTTCCTGCGATTTGCCAGGCCGGGTGGCAGGATGTCGGCCGTCGCGTCCATGAGGACCGATTTTGGTTGCCGTAAGTCGCTCTTGAAGCGGGAAGGTTGGAGCCAGAGCCATTCGATCAGCGGCCGGTCCACGAAGGGGACGCGCAGCTCGATCGAGTGGCGCATGCTCATCACGTCGCTGTCTCGGAGGAGCACGTCCGCCATGTAGGTGCGCAGCTCCCATGCGCTGACAACGGCAAAAAGGTCGCCGGCGTCGACCTCCGAACGGATCGAATCAAGGCAGGGATGAAACGGGGACACTCCAGCGAGGTGGTCCACAACATCGGCCGCCAAGATTGAGAACCGCCGAGATTCTGAGAAGACCCTGCGGTTGAGGGCGCCGAGTTCATGTGCGTCCCGGGCGTGGGCGAGAAAGTCGGAAAGCTTCCTTGAGCGTGTTCCGCCGTGCTGCAGGCATCCCGTAACCAGGGAGCGCACGGGACCAGGCACGCGTCGCCACAATGGGAGCCGCCGCGCAAGCGCGGGAAGCGTCCGGAAACTTGGGTATCCGCCAAAAAGCTCGTCCCCTCCGAGACCCGAAAGGGCCACTTTGACTCCGCCTTGCTGGGCCGTCTGGCTGACGTAATAGGTATTAACGCCGTCGCCGGTGGGCTGGTCGCACGAGGCTATGAACTTGTCGATGTCCCGAGCCACCTCATCTCCGGTGAGGATCCGGGTGTGGTGGACGGCACCGAGGTGCCTCGCGGTCTCCTCCGCTTCGTCGGCCTCGGAGAACCCGTCCTCCTCAAAGCCAATCGAGAATGTCTTCAGTGCGTCTCCCGAAGCCTTTGACATAAGCCCCGCGACAATTGCGGAGTCGAGGCCTCCCGAAAGGAATACACCCACGGGGACGTCCGCGAGCACATGGGCCCTTATGGAGTCGTCGAGGCAGGCGCGGAGGCCCCTGACGAATTCCTCCCGGTTAGAGCTCGCCGCAGCCTTTGATGAGACTGTCCCGAGCGACCAATATCCCCTTGCCTCCAACTGGCCCCGGCGAAACCGCATGCTGTAGCCGGGAGGTAGGCAGTTGACGCCCTTGTAAATTGTGCGCGGGGCGGGCACCGAGAGCCAGGCGAGGTAGTCGGCCACGGAGGAAGGGTCGATCCCGCCGACATTGCAGCCAGACGCTAGGAGGGCGCCGATCTCCGATGCAAAAACAAGGCGTTCCCCTTCATGGGCGTAGTAGAGCGGCTTGATGCCAAATGGGTCCCTGGCGACCAGCAGTGATTCCTCCTCCGCATCCCAAAGGGCAAAGGCGTACATCCCGCGAAGGCGGCTCAGAGCGGCTTCGCCCCACTGAGCAAGGGCGGCGATAAGGACTTCCGTGTCGCATTGAGTCCGGAACTTCCAGCCGTGAGGCTCCAACTCTGCACGGAGCGAATGAAAGTTGTAGATGGCCCCATTGAACACGATCGTGTGCCGCCCATCCGGGGTCTTCATGGGTTGATGGCCATTATTTGGATCGAAGATCGCCAGTCGGCGCATCCCCAGCGAGGCAGCTCCAATTGAAACCATTCCTTCGTCATCGGGCCCGCGATGGATCATGTGCTTGCACATGGCAGATACCGCTCGTTCCCGGGCCTCTGCAGATATGCGGTTATCAATATATCCTGCTATGCCGCACATGGTTATGTTGAAGGCTTCGCCCGGTCGCTTCCGCCGAGATCCGGGGTGCGAAGCTGGAATGAAGGTCGTATAGAGGCGTACAAGGGGTGTGGCCGCCGAATCACGGTATCATTAACGGCAGGCCGGTTTTATCGCAACCCTTTAGCAGGGCGCATTTTTACGCAGAAATGGAAGTGGACACTTCCGCTGCCTTTTCGGCGGAGAACAGGCTTTCGACGATGGCCAGACCAAAGTCGACTGCTGTCCCGGCGCCTCTTGAGGTGATGAGCCGGCCGTCTATAACCACCCTTTCACCAAGCCGGGCTCCAGGGAGCTCCGAGAGCACTGAAAAATGCGCCGTGTACCGGGCGTTTTCGAGCACACCCGCGTCTTTTAGGACCGTGGGGGCGGCGCAGATGGCCGCGATCCACCCATTGGATCGGTGCTGTCGAGAGACAATTGCCGGAACCCTTGGGTCGCCTCGCAACAGCTTAACGCCGGGTCCGCCAGGCAAGAGGACGCAGTCAAAGTCCAGAGCCTCCACCGAGGCCAAGGTAGTATCTGTGTGGAGCGTCACGCCGCTCCTTCCCGTAACGTGGATCCCGTCGGCCAATCCGGCTACCGTGACCTTTGCGCCCGCCCGGCGCAACAGGTCGACCGGAGTGACCATCTCGATCTCCTCGAACCCATCGGCTACAATCACAAGGACGGATGGAGTCGGCATGCACCAAAGTAAACACGTGCCGGATCAACAGCTCACGGAAAATGTTACAAAAACACCTCGTTTTTTTCCACTGGAGGGAGAAGATGTCGGCCCATGGCAGGCGTTGGCAAACTCCTTAAGACGGCCCAGAAGATGCAGCGGTCCATCGAGACCCTCCAAGCGCAGCTGGAGGCGAAGGAAATCGAAGTGACCGCGGGCGGGGGCGCAGTGAAGGTCAAGGTGAGCCTAGGGGGTCGGTTTACGTCCCTTTCACTCGACCCCGAGTTCCTCAAGGAGGACGCCAAATTGGTTTCCGATACCATTCTGTCCGCTATCCAGGATGCCGGAAAGCAGGCCAAGGACTTGAATGAGAGTGAAATGCAGAAGGTTACCTCGGCCTTCCAGATGCCGGGAATCTTCTGACAGGAGTGATAACCGCCTTCGAAAAGCTTCAGCAGGCCCTCCGAAAGCTCCCCGGCGTCGGATACCGCTCCTCAGAGCGGATAGCGCTTCACCTGCTGCTTGGAAAGCCCGAGCAGCTTCAGGAGTTGGTGGCGGCACTCGGGGAAGCGTCCAAAACCATCCGAAGGTGCAGCCGGTGCGGCAACCTGAGCGAGGGGGAATTGTGCTTGGTTTGCTCGGATCCCAGACGCGAGCACCGGGTCGTCTGCGTCGTGGAAAATGTGCCGGACCTGGTCGCTATCGAGCGGAGCGGATCGTGGCGCGCCGCCTACCATGTGCTGCACGGGAAGCTCTCCCCGCTCAGGGGAGTCGGCCCGGAGGACCTCAATATCACGAACCTGCTTTCCAGGTTAGAGTCCGGTGAGGTTGATGAGCTCGTGCTGGCTCTTTCAAACGATGTTGAGGGCGAGGCCACGTGCCATTACCTTCAGGAACACATTCCCGCTAGCGGCATTAACGTCACACGGATCGGCTTTGGGATACCGAGCGGAGGCGGCGTGTTGTATGCCGACTCCGTGACGCTCAAGAGCGCTCTCGATAGCCGCAGGGCGTTCCATTAGGCACCCTTTAGTATTCGGTCTTTTTAGGGCAGTCTGAGCGCGACGTTCGGGTCGGGGCAAATCGAGTGTAATTGCCGTGGACACTCGGGTCCCACCGCGGCGATGATCGATAGAGCATGAGCCCGTCCGTCGAGCGTGTTGATCCGAACACCGACTTCCGCCGTTGGCGGGGATCGATTAGCCCCGGGGCGGCGATGTTTTCCGCAGCCCTGGCTCTCCGAGCCTTCCTCCTAGCCGTGGTATTCTTCATTAAGGGCGAGAATTGGCCTCATTTTATTTCCAATTCGGACGCGGGCTCGTTCATCCCGGTCGCAAAGGTGATCTTCGGGATCAGCCCCGCTAGTTCGCTAAGCATATACGATACCCGTGTCTTCCCAGGCTGGCCCCTGATATTCGGTTGGGCGCTCAAGATTGGGCTGCCCGACCCCGCGGTGCTCGCCTTTTCGTGCTGCCTGGCGGCATTGGTTCCAGTCCTATTCCTACTCCTCACAGGGGAACGCACCCTCTCATGGTACCTGGTGTATTTTCCGCCCGCCTGGCTCATCGCAAGCACGCACCCGATCAGCGAGCCCGCTTATCTGGCCGTGGTGCTGGTGGGCTTGATCGCGGCAAAGCACTCCCGGCCGACACTCACGGGAGTCTTTGGGGGAGGGCTCGTTGTGATTCGGGCCTTTGGCATTGCTTGGGCGGCGGCATTCTTCTTCGCCCAACTCCGCAGAAAGCGCCTGATTAACTGGGCCTCGGGCCGTTTCATTCTGGCGGCCGCCGTTCCTGTCGCCCTGCTTTTGCTCCTGAACTTTAAACTCTACGGCAATCCCCTTCAGCAGGTTCATACTTACGGCCGTCCGCTTGCGGAACTCAATATTCCACCGGCTACGGCCGCCGAATTGAATAATCCGTCGGGGCACTGGGGCTGGCCCTTTGAGCACCTTCTGCTCACCCCATGGCGCACCCACGTGCCGCTTTGGAAGACCGTTTACATCTATGCGCATGTCCCCGTGCTTTTGCTGCTGGTTTGGCGGGCCGTCGCCTCCCTAAGGTCAGAGGTTACTGAAGAGGATTGGAAGACGGCGCTTGTGCTCGGGTTCCTTTTCAATTCGGCCTTGATCGTGTGTACCGGTCCCTATTGGGGCTTCGAGAGCTTTGACCGCTATTTTGTGTGGGGTCTTCCGGGGGCACTTTGGCTGTCGCGGCGCTGGCTCGCAAATGACGTTCGCTGGCATTTGTTCCTTTTTCCCGCGAGTCTGGGATTGAGCCTGCGGGCGATTCTTGGCCATCCGGGTTGAGTGCCTTTCGCGGCGCCTCCGTGGGCGCAAAGCAGCTTTTGAAAGGGAGACGCCTTGGAGGCGCTATGCTCCAGTTCCGAACAGACCTTCGCTGCGCAGCGTTGCTGACAGCCGTGCCCGGTAGTCCTCCCATTGCCAGTTCTCGGCGGTCTCGAGGGCGCATTCCCTCATTTCGAACAGGGCGCGCCTGTTAGCTAGGCACCATTCGATCGAGTCCGAAATCGCCCCGGCATCGCCCGCGCGAAGAAGCAACCCGTTTTGGCCGTGCCTTAGCAGATCGGAGGCGCCGGCGCAGTCGGTTGTAATCACTGGCAGTCCGCACGACCACGCCTCCGTGACAACCATTCCAAAACCATCGCACAACGTGGGGAAAACGAGTGCGTCGCTGTCCTTGTAATGGACCATAAGTTCTGACCTGGCCACCGAACCGAATAGCTCGATGCCCTCGGGGAGGGGATTCAATACGCGATCCGGAAGATTGACGGCGCCGAATACCTTGAGCCTCACGCGGCGACCCAGGGATTCCCTGCGCCAGGCCTCTAGCAGGTAGTGGGCTCCCTTTCTTATACCGAAGGTACCGGCCCAAATAAGCTCCAGCGGGCGCTCGGTGCCCCCCCGTGGATTGAGGGCCTCGTCCCGCGGCAGGGTGGGAGGGGCACCGTAGTGCACCACGCGGACCTTGTCCGCGTCGAAGCCGGAGGCTGCAAAGCTTCGCTTCGTGTACTCGGATGCGGCGATCACGACGTCCGCCATGCGCCATTCTTCGTGGCGACGGTTGATTCGCCGCTCCTCAAGCTTAGCAGTATGCCTCTGGTAGGCCGTCTTTAGCTCCGGAAAGCGATCCATTTCAGCGTCAAGAATGCGGTTGATGAAGCGCGGCTCGACGGACGGCATGTCGTAGGCGACCTTAATTCCCAATGACCTCGCTTTATCGAACGTGGAGCGCGAGCAATGCTCGTAGCCATATACCCCCGTCAAATCGCGGTTCAAGGTACGTGCGACGGTGCGGTCAAACGATTTCTCCGTCAGCTCCCAGACAAAGTCGGTGAGCCTGCCGTCCGTGTCGACTGATCCCGCGGCTAGCCTCATGAGTTCGCCCCAAGGGTGCGCCTGCACCTTCCAGAGCGGCACCTCGGTCACCGCTCGGCGCCGGAACAGTGCCTTGCCGTCCCGCCTCGCGAACCTGGCCATAATGACAGCCAGCCTTTGAAACAAGCTCTCGGGATCATCGCGCACCGTGGTGACAAACTTCTCCAGCTGGTCGGCCTCAAACAGAGCCCTTGCGGCCTGCTGGACAAACGGGGCGACGCTCGGGTGGGATATTAATACGCTCACAAAACTTGAGTTGGGGGAGCGCGGAACGCACTTCCTTTGGGATTGCTCGAAGCGTCTTGACGACGGGTCCCATTTTGACGAGCACTTTCTACTGATTACGCGGGTGTAGTATAACGGCTATCACGTGAGCTTCCCAAGCTTGAAATCGGGGTTCGATTCCCCGCACCCGCACCACTTAGACAGTCCCGTCCGGGGGACATAGGAAAAGGGTCTAGGAAACGCTGACGCGCCGTGCTACGAAGTTTGCCAGGCTGTGCCCGGTGTTTTCCCTACGGACAAGGCGCTCCCATCTGAATCCCGCATCGCGAAGAATCCCCTTGGTCTTGGTGGCCTCGTCCGTCGAATCCTCGAAGACCACGGTTCTAAGGGTGGCGGAGCGAAGCGTCCTTTTCATGCCCTCAAGCACCTCGGGCTCGTGGCCTTCCACATCGAGTTTCATGACTGTGGGTTCCGGTACGCCACCCATTGCCACAAGGTCATCTCCCGCCGCCACTGCAGCTATCTGCCGGCCCGAATAGCAGGCCCCTGACCACGGCGACAAGGTCGACATCCCGAGATTCCCCTTTGGGCCGAGAAACAGGTTTTCGAGACCGCTTCGGCTTGAAAGGCCGATTCCCACGACCTCAATGTCGAGGCTGTTCAGATCCCGGTTGCGAGCCAATCTTCCGAGCATCTCAATCGAGGGCTCGAAGCAAACCACCCGGGCCCTGGGCCTTCTGAACTTGGCGGTGACCGCATGTAATCCGAAGTGTGCCCCTACGTCCCAGAAGACCCCGTCGTCCAGGTCGGCGACGACGGCGTCAATGACTTCGGACTCGTAGTATCCCTCCCGCAGAACAATCGAGTCGATTAGGGAAAAGGGCGAGAGCTCGAGCACGGGCCCGTTCGCGACCGTTGCATGCAGCATCGACTCGCTGCTGCGCCCGCTGATTGCCCAAAGTCGGGGAAACCCCCGCCAGCCCAGCCTTAGGTAGCCACGAAGGAACCGGTCGGCGATACTGGGTGTCGATTTCAACGCCATATATGGAACGGGATTTTTCTGACAGACACAACGGTAGTAACGGATCCCTTCCCAATCGAAGGGGTTATGTTCCGCCGGGACAAGGCCGGTTCCGGCTGCGGTAACTTCTACAATTGTCCTTCAAGGCGGAAGTGGCGTTGCTGGCCTTGCCCAGACAAGTCCGCCGAATTGGGCCGGCTGCTCGTAGCCGCACGCCCTTAGCAAACGCGGCACCGCCTCGATTTCCAAAGCCCGTTTGCGCAGCATATCGACGTGAATCTCAAGTATCAGGGCTCGGACAACACCCTCACGAAAAACCGACTCGCTTCCTTGGATCGCCTCATACTCAAAACTCTCTATATCCATCTTCAGCACGGGTGAGGTCCCCGGGGCCATGGCCAACAGGTCCCCGAGCGTAATCACTGGGGTTTGCTCGGTCGCGAGACGATAACGGGTCGGCGCGGCAAGACCCGAAGCAGCATTGTTGACGTCGGGCGTCAGGTGAAATTCTGCGACGCCCCGGTGATCGGAAACGGCGGCTCTGACCAGCGTCACGTTCGCGCACCCGTTGAGCGACAGGTTTCTAGCGATGACCGACGCCAGCCTGGACTGGGGCTCGACGGCAATCACCCGGCCCGCGTGGCCCACCAGCTTGCTAGCCACGACCGTGAAATAGCCTTCGTTCGCTCCCAAATCTATGAAGGTATCGCCCGTGCGAATAAGCTTCTTGATGACGCCGAGGGTCAGAGGGTCATATTCCCCGTCCTGGGCGAGCGTAACCCCCGTCACACTGGCTGGGTCGACCCAGAACTCGCCCTCGCGTGTCGCGAGGACGCAGCGCCGGATCCCAAGCAGCGACTTGATGAACGATGCGAGCGCAGCCGGCCGCACCCTCAGGACGAGGCGGCCGACGTTGAACCTTGGTGGCAATTTGCCCGGCATTTGGCTAAATAGGTCCTTGGCCGGAAGACCCACACAATAGCCCAACCCCATTGCCAGACGGGTATCCATTCTTGGTGAACAGGGTCCCCGCTTGAAGGGAGGTCCAGCCGGCCGCGCGCGCCTCGGCTGTTCGGGCGCCCGTTGAAACGCGCAGCCAATCCCACAAGGCAAAGTGGGTTTTCCTGAAGGCGAGGGCTCGCATGTTAGTCCTCAAATTGCCTGCGCATGAATAGACAAACTTCAGAATATCCGCAGCCGTCAGCCTTGAGGTTATCTCGCGGCGGCGGATTCCCGACAGGGCCAGCAGGATTAGCGTGTTCAAGCGCCCCGGGGCGTCGCGGGATTTTGCCACCATCTCGTCCCAGGCCTCGAGCGAGAGAGGCACTTCCTCGAGGAATGAACCGGCCAACAGAAGCTGTCCCTCTGCCCATAGAGTGCGGTCGCGCGATCTGGCGGTCCCCCGAGTGAGCGCGTAATTCGCAAGCACATCTGGAATGAAAACGAGGGGGCCCTCCAGGGAGCGCTCTCGGACGGGCTCGATGATAGCGAATGGCGTGCTCGGCGGGACAGTTCCCTCCGAGGCGCTGGGCCGTCGGAAGAGCATGGCCCCATTTGAGTGGAGCCCGTCAAATGCCTGCAAGGCAACGGGCCAGTCGAAGGCCGTTTGGCTCGCGCCCTCTGGCCAGACGGTTGATCCCGTGTCGGACCAGGACGAATCCTCGTTCTCGCGCCATATCCGCATGTTGGCCCAGGCAAGCGCGGCCCCCGGGCTCGCCTCGAGCGAGGCAAACAGGCGGCCCAGCAGCGCGGGCTCCCACCAGTTATCGTCCTCGAGAAGCGCGGCGTAGGACTCGGCCGCGGCGCGAAAGCAAATATTGAACGAACCCACGGCCCCCAACGCCGGGTCGTGGCGGTGGTAGCTGAACCTGGCATCGCCGTTCGCGACCTCGGAAAGCACCCGGGCTGGCGAGTCGTCGTCGGGCGCGTCGTTGTGAACCTCGCAGACCCAGTCGGTGAATGTCTGCGCGACCAGGCTCCTGAGCGCCCTGCGCAGCAGCTCCGGTCGCCTGCACGTGAGAAGGTATACTCTGATTGCGGTCATTTCGATCAATGTGTCTTTTCGAAAATGCGGTTGTGGCCCACATTGAGGACATTGGTGAATCCGAGCGAAGGCAGAAGTGCGCAGGCCCGGGCGACCGTCTCGTAGCCCTTCCAGAATGTCGTGCCTGGGAGGTCGAAAGCTGCGTCGTCCATCACGAGCCAGCCCCCGGCCACGACCTTTGGCGCGTAGAGCCTAATGTCATTCGCGGCCCCATCGTAGGTGTGGTCGCCGTCGACGTACACAAGGCTGAACCGGTCTGAGCTCACCTCCGCAAGCACCTCGGGCCTGTTTGAATAGCCGCGCACCAAGCGCACGTCCGCAAAGCTGAGCCCGAAATGCGAGAACAGACCGCGAATGATTTCCTGGTAGTCATCGTCGGGATAGAAATCGCCGCTCTTAATGCGCTCCCTAAATCGGGGGAAAAGCCTGTACTTTAGCGAACGCCACCATCGCGACGAGCCCAGGGCTTGGCCCTCAAGGGGAGTGATCGCGCTTATGTTCACGGGCCATCCCTGGGCTTTCGCGATGAGCGCCCAAAGGGAGATCACCTGCCCCTTGAAGACGCCGATCTCAAGGGCCTCGACGGTGCCGAAGCGTTCGGTTGCCGCCCTGAGGAGGAGCTTCCACATCGAATGGAACGCCGGGTCCCCGAACCCAAGTTGGTGGTCCTCGACATACCTGCGGTGGTCACGGAGAAGGGGGTCGGCCGCCGTGGCCGCCGTGAATTCCCTGTGAACGAGATCATTGTGCTCGGCCGTGTTTCGATACCGCGCGACGTGCTCGACGAGGTCGGAGGAGAATCCGTTCATGGAATGAGGCGGCAGATGCGCTTGGCCAGTCGCCACCCGATTGCACTGGCCAGGAGTGCCATGCGGGGACCCTGCTGGGGCCGAACGGCGGAGCCGCCCAGCTCGGCGGCTCGTTTTTCGGCCCGTCGGTGCAGGTCGGGCGCGTCCGGATAGAGCTCGAATGATAACCGCTGATAGTAGTCAGCGAGCGCCTGACGGACACGCGGTGTGCCTTCCGCGTTTCCGAGGTGCTCTGCGACCAGTTCGCATGAGAGGTAAAGCGATTCGAGCGACCTTCGGTCTCGCCGGCCGCTTAGGCTCTGGGCCAATTGGGACCGGTAGAGGGACAATGACTCGGGTGCGTAGACGATACCCTGCGAGGCTAGCACGACTCGCGAGAAATACTCGCCGTCGTCGTTGAGGGAAAGGGATTCGTTCCATGGACCGGCAGCTGCTGCGACGGCCGAAGGGACGAGCCAGGCTGCGGGATGCATCATATGACCTCCCGAAGTGTGAAGGAGCAGGAATTCCACAGGGGATAGGTCGCGCAGGAGGACCGTGTCCGCTTGTACCGCCGCGGAGGGGTCGAGACCGAAACGGGCCCATCGGGCGGACGCGATCTTCCCGGGTTTGGCGGACAGGAGGACCTCCATCTGCGCGGACACCTTGTTCGGCGCCAGAAGGTCGTCAGCGTCAAGAAACTGGATGAAGTCGCCCCGCGCCGCCGCCAGACCCGCGTTGCGGGCCGCTGCCGCCCCCTTGTTAGTCTGGTTAATCACCCGCACCTTCGCTCCCGCCCGGCCCTCCAGCACAGCGAGGCTCCCGTCCGTCGAGCCATCGTTGACGGCTATGATCTCGATGGAATCCCACGACTGCGAAAGCGCCGAGTCGATGGCCGCGCCCACCCAGGGCATAGCGTTGTAGCACGGGATGATCACGGTGACCAGCGGCCTCATGGTGCTTTTGGCCGGGTGATGAACGGCTTCTCCGCGACTTGGAAAAAGAGCCATGAGGCCGCAATGGTGCCGCCAAGGACGAGAAATTGCTGGAAGAGGTAGGCTGCGTCGGAGGGGTAGCTCTTTGGAAGCAGTCGCATCAGGCAATAGACTCCTACAGGCACGTGCACGAGGTAAAGGCTGTACGAAAATATTCCCAGCCTCCGTACGGGCTGCAGCATCTTGGGCAATGCAACATGCCTACTTAGCCAGATCAGCAGCGTTGTGGCGAAGGCAGCAATTACGTAGTCGGGGCCGGGACTATAATGGTGCCCAAGGAGGGCACCCGCGCTGCTCATGCAAAGCATGAGGACGCCAGCCTTTGGATGGTTTGACAGAAGCGAAAGAGCGGCGCCCACACCGAATAGAGGCCAATAATTGACGATGAACAACGGCCCCGAATTGGGGGCGAGGTTCAAAGCCGCTACGGTGCAAAGCACCGCGTGCGCGGCGACCAGCATTCGCGCTTTGGCCCAGCCGGACAGCATGGCGACGAGAAGGATGGCATAGAACGCAACCTCGCATGTTAGTGTCCAATAGACCCAATTTACGGTCACCACCCTTGAGGCAGGCGCCGTGTCGAGTGCCAGCGTGGCCAAGACGGCAAGAACGGAGCGTGGCAGAGTCGCCACATCGTTCACCCCGAAAAGGAGCTTCCTGGAACAGGCGAGCGTAAGAATCAGGAGCAGGCTGGACCAGTATGGCGGGAAGATTCGCCTGATCCTTAGGTATGAATACCTGCGCCAGTCGGACTGCCGCATCCAGGAGGACGTCACGCAGTACCCGCTAAGGGCGAAAAACACTGGAACTCCGAGGTGTCCGTGGCTCCACAGTGACCTCCATGCTAGGGTTAGGGTCCCCGCCTTTCCTTCAAAGGGCACCACGTTCATGTGAAACGTGGCCACCATCAGGGCTGCGAGGCCTCGAAATGCGTCAATCCAGCTGTTTCGACGTATCTCGCCGCCCTCCGCGTTCATCACGGCGCCCCCATGGCTTTCTTCCAGTTATACCTAAAATACCAACGCTTCGATTGAGCCACGTAATGGTGCATCACCGCCCTGCATTCGTCCGCCTCAGGCGGGCACGGCAGCGTCACGTAGTCGGCGCCGGGTGCAACGGCGCAATCATGCCCAGCCAGGACCATCGCGGTCAGGGCTTGTTCGAGATAGTAGCTCGTCCCCTCCTTCTCGAGCAGCAGGCTGCACCAATGCTCTATTCGATCCCAGTCGAGAAGCTGTCCGTTTAGGCCCGTGAGTCCGACGTTTACAAGGTCAGCGACGGCTCGGCCCGCGAGCTTGTCCATGAGCTGCCTCGGGTAGCCGTAGGATGATATGCAGTCCACCGCGTGCAGGGGCTTGGCCGGGCCGTCCAGCCACGAAAGGAGAAAGTCGGGCCTGCGGAAGAAGAGCAGATCCGAATCAAGCACCAGCTTCCATCCTGTCTGGCCGACGTGCGGATCGATGAGTTTGCGGATGTGAGGGTAGTGCGACCAGCGTTCCCGGAGGGCCGGGTACCGGGCGGCGGGGAGGAAGGAATCGAGATTTGCGACCGATGCGTGCTTCTCGACTACCCTGGCAAGGGGGAAGAGGCGAAGAAGAGGGGCGCGAGTCGGCTCATCCAGGGTCCCGTCGTTGTAGAATACCGGGGCGATGATCCGTCCGGACTGCCTGGAAAGGCTCCAGAGGCAGAAGGCGGTCTGGTACCAGAACCTGCGGCCGGTCAGTACATGCACCGCGATATCGGGACCCGAGCCGCTGCCCAAGACCGGCAACTCCGCGGCGGCCGCCTCCATTTCCCTCCGCCCGCGGTCCGTTCGACGCCTTCCAAGGGGCCCACCGTCCCCGAGATATTCACGCGACCACGCAACAGGCCGGTGCCAAAGATGGTAGGCAATCCTGCCCAACCGGGCCTTGTGCAGGAACTTGTGGAGGGAGCTCATGGGGTGCGCGCTAGGCCTCCTCCATGCGCTGGAGGGCAGCCTCCAGAAGGTCCGGGTCCAGGTATACGTCGGCCTCGCCGCCCTCGATTCCCGGCGCGTCTGCCGACTTGCCGCCCATCGCCAAGGTCCTGAATCTGGCAGCTTCGGCAAACGTTAGGGCGTAGGGTACCACGTGGGGAAGGCGATCCGGGAATACTATGAGGACGCGCGTGCCCGCTGCACAAGAAATGGAATTGAAGAAGCCCGCGCCCTCCAGGCAAAAGACGAATTCGGCCTCCGCGCATTTTTGCAGTGTTTCCGCGTCCTTGTGAGGCACGACCTCCTCGAACCCATGCCTCCTTTGCACGGTCTCAACCTCAGCGAGGTTGGAGAAATTGCGCCTTGACCCGCTGCGCGAAAGGTACACGCGCCGGTTGCGCCGCGTTGGCACGGGTGTGAAGCGCCTCCGGAGGAACTCTGCATACACCGGGGCGATGTAGCCGGGAGCCCCGGGAAAGCTGGTCGCCGTGAGTTCCTCGCACTGGAAGTCTGAGGATGGGTCGTAATTCAATATGCGTTCTCTCGGCACACCGAGCGAGGAGATTATCCCAAGAGGCACGGCGGTCCTGGGGTGGGGAACGTAGATCCAGTCAAAATCCGAAAGCTTGAAGCCGGCCTGCTCAATAAGGAGCAATCGGGTGATTGAGTCATGGACAAAGTGCCCAAAGCCTCCGACTGCGTAGTCGCTCGCAAGCGAGAGGCAGCGGCCTTTCAACTGCTTCAAGGGAAGGGCGACTCCTCGGCGGGACCGGTAGATGTGGTGGTCCCGAACGGCCTTGGCGGCGACATTCCCTTCAAAGCTTGCGTCGATTAGGAAGATGTCTCCGGGAGCGACGACCCACCCCTCGGCTCCAAGGAGGCGCGCATCGTGTAGCGTGAAAACGAAAGCAGCTGGGACGCTGTCCCTAAAGCTGGCGAGGAACCTTTGAGGCATCGTACTATCAAGGGCCGGACGGGGTGGGGGCAATGCCTGTTCCGCAAGCGCCACCCGGAGCGAACCCGGACGCGCGGAGAAATAATCGCGGAGACGCATCCATCGGCGGGGGGGTCCGAACCGGGTGGAGTCGCCGGGTAGCCACCGCACGGCTCCTGGGCTCCATCTGAACTGGCGAAGCCGATTTCGGATAAAGCTGGGGAGCAATTTCTTGATGCGCTTGCCCATGGAGGGAAATACCTTCGGTCTTAGGGTGCCCCGCGCGGCGGTCCGGGCCTATAGGAGAGCAAGAGGGTCTCTATCCTGCGCCAGTTTTTCCGGAGCAGAAAGGCTGCGGGCTGGATCTCGCGTCCGTTTTCATCGTAGATGTGGGGGAATCGCCGCAAGAGCGCGTAAAGCCCAACAGCCCTTAGCAACAGCCGGAGTTCGCCCAGAATCTTCAAGGTCAGGCCGCGCCCCGTGTATGGCTGGAGGAAGAAACGTTGGTGAAACGAGACGAAGACCGTGGCGCGCCTGGCGTGGATGAAGCCCGCAAGCGCCGGAAGCGTCCCATACTCCCCGCCCTCGATGTCGACCTTGACGAAGCAGTCGCCCGTGTCCGGCCAATCCCCGGCCATGTCCTCGAGCCGACAGGCCTGGGCCTCCCAGTTTTGCTTCCCGCCGGAAAAAAGCACGCTCGACATGGAATCGCCCTGTTCGCTCTGAGATCCAATCCTAAGGACGCCCTTTCGGGCAGCAACCGCGACCCGGTGAATTCGGATGTTTGCCAGGCCGGGATTCGCGGCAACGTTTTGCGCAAGAATTGAGAATGCCGCTGGGTCGGGCTCGAATCCGACCGCAAGCTTGGCTCTTCCGGCGCCGTAAAGAAGTGTAGGCCCTATCCAGCAGCCGACGTCCAGGAAGACCGTTTCGGGGCCGATGTAATGGTCGAACACGCGGATCGTGTCTGGCTCCCAGGTGTTGGCAGCGAATCGCTCCCAGAATGGAGCGTGGGCGCCCGTCACGAAAAAGGTTCGACCGTTCAGTGAAATCTTGAGGAGGTCAGAGGCCATCGTGTTTATTGAGGTCCGAGAGCAATCGTTCGTAATCCTCCGCCGAAAGCGTCCGCGAGGACCGATAGGGCTTAGCGCGAAAGGCGCGCAAGAGTCGGCCGGCCGCCACCGGTCCAAGTAGGCGCGCGAGCCGAGAGAAATTCGGGGTTCCCAGGTCGTCCAGGGAGCCCTTCGGCGCACGGTGATAAATCGCCAGCATGCGGCGGGTGAAGCCGCCGTCGAAGTCGCGCGGAAGGTTTCGCCAGCTCCTGAACGCGGCCGCGCCGACAGCCGCTCGGGCGGCGACATTCTGGTCCGTTTGCGGGCAGCGGCGCATGAACTGCTCCATGATCAGAAGGGCTGATACGCCAAGCCGTTCCCAGTGACGGCTGTAACGGTCCTCCCCGTGCGGGCCGGGAGCGCTTAGCGGTGCGTTCACCTTCACAATCTTCGCCGGATAGGGCGCAAGGTTGTAATAGAGCCAGACGTCACCTGAGGGGTCCATCGGCCGCATCGCGGGCACGATTGGCGTCGCGACCAGCTGCCTAAGATAGGAGCGGCGAAAAATGGGGTTATGCGGGGCCGGCTGGACGTCTATGAAGAATTTCGCTGGCTGGTCGACCTTCGGCAGGACCTCTGCGGGAGCAAACCGCTCGATCCCATATTCGGGGCCCAGGGAAGCCTCGGCCATGTCGGCATAGCTTATGTCTGCCCGCTCCTCGGCCATCGCAGCCAGTTGCTTCAGGAGTTTGTCGGGGTGGATGAGGTCGTCGGAGTCGAGAAACAGCACGCAGTCTCCTGTTGCGGCCTCAAGGCCCCTCAAGCGCGCCACAATCGACCCGCTGTTTGCCTGTCTAACGTGGGACACCGAGATGCCAGCGTCGAATCCCTGCAGCTGCGCCTCGATGGGCGGATTGGATCCGTCGTCAACGAGCAATATCTCCACGGGTTCGTTTAGCCTCTCAGCCGCCCGCGCCACGCTGCGAAGGGTGTACTTGAGAGGCTCAACCCGGTTGTACGCCGGTATGACGACCGAGATCCTGGGCGGCATGGGGCTCACGCGCTGTTTAGCAACCTCCTGAGGCCGGGGGAACGCCCTGCGAATCGGCCGGCGCGCGGAAGCGCGGCCAGGTTGTAATAGACCGCGTCGCCAAATGCCTCGCCGTCTCCAAGCAACCGGGCCCGACGGCTCGGCGCGGCCAGTGGATACTGGGGAATGATCCAGCGTTCGAATCTACCGGGCGGGAAAAACCCGAGGACGTCCTGCGCACGGAACCCGAAACGCTCAAGTGCGTTCGGGTTGATCTCGACCAGCCAGAATGCGTTGTCGGGCGCATCGAGCGTCCTTTCTGCGCCCCGCAGGACCGCAACCTCGGCGCCTTCCACGTCCAGCTTGACGAAGCTGGGAGCCGCACCCAAGAGGCGGGCGACCACGAGATTGTCGAGGGTCTCCATGCGGACGTTGATCCTCACATAGTCCCCCTCTCGCCCAGGAGGCGACCGCCGCGATTGCTCCCCCGACGGCGTTCCGTCCGCGGCTACGTAGAATTCCGTGCTGCCCGGCTCTTCGCCGGCGCACGTTTCACTCACGGCCAATGGCTCGATTGAAAGCAACCGAGAGGTCAGTTCAATCTGCCTGGCGAGCTGCGGCGCCGGCTCGACTGCCAGCACCACGGCAGCCTTGCCAGCGGCGGAGGCGACCGCGCAGGAATACATCCCTAGGTTGGCTCCGATGTCGACGGCCGAATCCCCGGGCTCTACCCATTCCTTTACCAGCGCCAATTCGAGGCCGTCGCTGCTGCCTTTCAGGTAGGTATCCAGCGAGTCGGGGACGTTGGGAAAGCAGGGGAAGGGGAATCCGAGGCGGCGGTGCACAAAAGGTCTCCCGCCTAGCTTCGCGCGTTGACGCCTGAGATTGAGCGCAATCAGGCCGGGGACCTTGGAGAGCTCTCCGTGCAAGAGAAGCGTGAGGGTCGTCTTTCCTTTGCTGAGCATGCTCAGATTGAAGCCCGTCCCTCATTCCGGCCGCACGCGCCGTGCCAGCGGACCCGGTTTTGGGGCGATGCCCACGCCCTGAGCTTCACGAAGGCCTTTCCGTTGCGCAGGGGTACCGTCCAACGCGGGATGGGGGGCCACGGATTGGCCTGGTGAACCGCGAGCACCTGAACCCACGAGCGCTGTATCGCGCGGTTCAGCCTCGCGAGGTAACCTAGCTCCAGACGCGCACCCGGAATCAGGTGTCTCAGGCTCAGGGAGGGGAAGTATCCCACGGACCACCCGGCTTCCAGAAGCGCCATGACGATGTCATTGTCGCCGCCCGAAACTAGGGCTGCACCGGACCGGTCAAAACCAAAGCGCCTCGGGTCGTGTTCGATCGACTCTGCCCATACAAGGGCGGCCTCGCGTCTGAGGGCCATGCCCGCTCCGATAGGAGCGCAGGAGGGGTACTGGTTTTTGGTCGACCCATCCGGGCGGAAATTATCCGCCACTTGTTCGGAATCGCCCAGGTCGCGCAGCGCGAGGAGCGGCAGGAACTCCTCGTGCCACGCCTCCGGGGGAATCTCGAAGACGGGAACCGACTTGCCCCCGGCAGCCCCGATCCTCGGCTCCTTCGCGAAGATGCGCGCGACCTCCTCGATGTAGTTCGACGCCAGGACATTGTCGTCGTCCACGAAGACGATTGCCGATCCCCGCGATGCGCGAATCCCCGCGAGGCGGGCTGATGTTAAGCCCAGTCGCGGCTCCCGTATGACCCTCAGACCAGGCGGCGCCGACGCCGCATAATCCGACTCATGGGGAAACGCCGACGAGGCATTGTCGACCAGGAGCACCTCCCACAATTCAGGGGCTAGCGACTGCAGCTTTAGCCCCAGGAGTGTCTCCCTGAGGCGCCCAAGGTCCGGGTTGTGGCTTGGAACCACCACCGTGACGGTTATCGGGTTCAGGTTCGCCATTGCCTTAATAGTGATGCCTGTGGCCCCACTCCACGAGCGGACCCTCAAACCATTTCCACGAGGCGGTGGCGGCAAGCCATGTTGACCCGATAGCGACTGCCACGATCGCAAGGCCCGCCGCCGAATTCAGGGTGAAGTCCGGCCCTCCCAGCGCCCTGATTATCGAACTCCCGATGAGGCCATGCCACAGGTAAACGAAGTACGAGTGCCGGCCCAAATTGACGAGGGGGCGGAACTCAAGAACACGGGCGAGCATTGGCGGCTTGGGGACAAAAACCACAAAAACGATCAAGGCAAAAACGGCGGCGATTGCGAGGTATCCAAGGCAATTCAGAATCGGGGCTCCTTCGGCGGGGCGCAGAAGAGCGAGCGCTCCCATGGCACCGACGCCGCAGCCGGCCAGAATAGGCCAGTTCTTGCATAGAAACGCACGCAAGGGAGCGGACGGGTCGCAACGAGCGGTCCACGCAGCAAGAAATCCAAGCGCCAGCCCATCCACGCGAAACGGCGGGAGAACGAATGGGAAAAAGTGGCGGGCTGGCGAAGCGGTGACGAAGGCCACGCGAGCGGCCTCGGCAAGCGCGACGATGCTGGCCAAAACCCAGGGCAGCCGTCCGGGCCGTAGCATCCGGACGACCCAGGGAGCGGAAAGGTAGAACTGTTCCTCGACGGCTAGGGACCAAAGCACCGATAGGGGCAGCCAGTCCCAGTTGCCTGAAAATCCAATCGCGAAATTGGTAAGAAAGAGTGCGTACACCCAGGGGGGGAAAAGATGAAAGGATCCAGGAATGTGAAGGGCCAATGCCAGACCGGCCACAGCCAGGGTCACATAGTAAAGGGGCAAGATTCGGGCCGCGCGCCGCAGGTAGAAGATTCGGGCGAATCGCGGAGAGTCTCTCTTGTCGATCAAGATCCCACCGATCAGGAACCCGGACAGCGTGAAGAAGAGGTCCACTCCACACCACGAAAGACCGGTTGCTGCCCGCAGCCATCCCAGCCAAGATGCCCTGCCGGGGGGAAGACTCTGCTCCACAAAATGGTGCCAGAGAACCAGGGCGATGGCGACCCCGCGCAGCCCGTCCAGAGCCACTTCACGCCGGGCCGCGGGGACTGGAGGTTTGGCGGAGCTTTCCGGGGTGTTCACGTACACCGTGTTCGATGGCGAATCGGCTGCGCCTTCGCGAGCCTGAACGAAGTGTGCGCGTCGCAGCGGGCCGGTAGCTGCTGCCATTCCAATGCGACCGATTTTGCTTGAGTAACACGGATAATGAGACATGTCTAATAATGTGCACTCATTCAAACAGGCCCTTTTCCTCGCATCGGCATTTCAGGCCACCGACGTCCTCGGCTGGCTTTTCACCCTCGGGCTTGCCGGATCTGTCTGGCAGGGCATCAAGCACGCCCAGAGGGCCTACCGGGCCCAAGACAAGCAGGACAAGCTCGAGGAGGCGGCCTGGGCCATCGGGATACCAGCGATCTCCGCGGGCGTCTACTGGTTCTCGATTCGGATAGGGATCATCAACCCCGTTTGGACCCTGGGGAGCCTCCCGGCGTGGTAGAAAAAAGTCCCATGCCGACCGAGGCCGACGAGCCCGTGCTTCCCTATACCCCGAGCAACACGGGGCGCAGGGCCCGGGTGGGCTACCTAGGGCTGGATGGCGTCGGCTTTAATGACCTTTGGCCGTTGTTCCTTGGACTCATGATCAGCATCACCGCTGCGCTAAAGCTTTTCATCGGCGAGGGCCCGGGAGGAGGGCATTGGCTCGTGAAAACGATCAAGGCGATGCTGCCGGTCCTGGTCGGTTTCGGCTACCTTCGCCTGCTCGTCATGGGGAGGCCGCCTCACTATAAGGGTGACCTCTGCGCGACCGTACTCTCCCTGAGGCTTGATTTCACGGACCCGCCGCTCCGCGTCTTTCCCCTGGTCCCGCGCCTCTTCGTTGACGGGACTGCGGCATCCGGTCCGGCGCGCCCGTCCGACCTGCGGCACCCGGCAAGGACCGGGGGTGTCCCGCAAAGGTAAAGGACGCTCCCATGGCCAGGTCGTTTCCCGACGGGTGGTTTGAGAGCGGCATGCTCTGGTGGGGCAGGGCCCTCGATGCGGGCACCTGCCTCTCACGAGGGGCCCGGGTCGAGGTTCCCGACCTTAGGAGCGCGGACAACCGGACGCTCCTTGACCTCCGCCGCCAGAACGCCCACGCGCTCGCTCTCGTGGGGAATGCGGCGTCGCTCCAGATCCAATGGACGGTCGAGGATGACTTCGGGCCTGCGCTCGAGGCTTACTCGGGAAGGAAGGCGCAGGGGACGCCGTGGTGCCGGAGGGCCTGCGCGGTAAGGCGGGCCTACTACGACCGGAGGCTCGCCGAGGGGTCGCTCCGGAGGGAGCGCGTCCATGTGTATGTTGGAAGGCGCTGCGATGGCCTGAGCAACAAGGACCTGCGGACGCTCGAGGCCTGCGATGCGTTCCTGCGGCAGGCCGCCTCGGGGCTCGACTCGCAGCTTCGCATGCTCGCCATGGTCCACCCGCTCGGCCGCTGGTCCCCGATGGACGACGGCGACCATGCCGTCCACCTCCGGAAGTTCCTTAACCCGAGCCTCGCCCGGGTGTTCTCCGGGGACCGCGAGCGCGCCCTCGAGGGCTTCGACCCCACGCGGCCGATACGCGCCAACTGCATGCGGAGCGACGTGGATGCCTTCGTCTCCCGCGCGCCCGATCACAGGGCGCTCCTTCACCTTGACGGCAACTACCACGCGCTCTTCGTGATGCGGGAGCTTCCCCGGGGGACCCGGCCGGGGATGCTCCTGCCCGTGCTCGACGCCGTGGGTGACGGGGCCTGCGTCACGCTAGGCGTCCGGCCGCTCCCGGTGGGCGGGGAGATCGACCGGCTCCGGCGCGAGATCGACGAACTGAGCGCCTTCCTCTCGGACCGCCGCGCCGCGGGCGTGGAGAACGACATCCGGCTGCGCCACGGCCGGATCGATTCCCTCCTCTCGTCGGTCACGATCCCGTTCAACCTCCTCTTCACGGTGCGCGTATGGAGCCCCACCGCCGAGGGGATCGCGGCCAAGGCGCTCGCGATGCGGACGGCCCTCCAGGGGATTGACGGGGCCGAGTTTATGCAGGTGAACAACGCGGCCCAGGCCAGGCACCTCTTCTACGAGACCCTCCCCGGCAACCTGGGCGGCACCTATCGCGGCTGGGACATCTACGTGGAGAACCACAACCTGGTAGACCTGATGCCGCTCTCCTCGACCTTCACGGGTCACCTGGACGATGCGCAGGCCCTCTACGACAGCCCGGGCAACAGCGTCGTGGGCGTCCGCCTGGTGACCCCCAACGGGACACCGCAGCACTCGATCGTCGTCGGTGTAAACGGTTCCGGGAAGTCGGCCTTCCTGATCGACCTCATGAGCCAGACAGACTGCGAATGGGCCTACCGATTCTACCAGGAGGAGGGGCTGTCGCTCGTGACCCAGGCGCAGCTCTGCGGCATGAAGAGCCTGGTCCTCCGGGAGTCGGGAGATGTGACGCTCAACCCTTTCGACACGCTCGGACTGCCGCTCTCCTCCTCTACGGTGGCCCGGGTGGTGCGCACATGCATGAAGCTCGTCGGTCTCTCCCGGGACGAGGACAGGAACCGGCGGCGGGAGGGCCTGATCGGGGAGTACGTGAGGAGCCACTTCGAGGACTGCGCCGAGGATTGGAGGAACGCCGATCCGGCGCGCTGGAGCCGGATCGCCCGCCGGTCGCTTGCGGCCGAACGGTCGCGCAAGGGGGACGATGATTTTGTCGATGCGTGCCTCGCCCTTGCCGAGCTCGAGCGAACAGACCCTGCAGGGGCGGCCGAGCTTGTCGCCGCCCCTACCGAGGAGGAGGTCGCCCGAGTCGAGATGACCCCCCAAGGCAGGCGCAACACCCTGTCGCTGGCGTTTAGCATGTTCAGTGCGGGGGATTATCCGCGGTTCGACGGGCTTGTGGCGCTCATGAGGCATGGCCGCTTGCCGCACCACAGGAGCGCCGCGGTCGCCTCCGAGCTCGACTTCCTTTCCTCGGAGCTGGCCAAGGGGCTGCGCGCTGGTGGCGTGGTGGGCGCCTTCATCGACGGCCCGACCAACGTGGACGTCCGGGGCGCGGGCCTGCACTTCGACACGAGCCGCCTACCCGATGGGACCTTGAAGGAGCTATCCGGCTATGTGGTCTTCGACCACGTGCGCCAGCACATCCTCGCGCTTCCCCGGGCATCCTCCAAGGTGATGCTCCTGGACGAGCTCCGCCGGATCCTCCTGATCCCCGGGGCCACCGAGTTCGTGAAGGAGCTCCTGGCGCAGATGCGCAAATACCGGTGCGTCTTCGTGGGCGCGTTCCAGGAACCGTCGCAGATCGACGACATCGACCCGGCGCTCACCGACCTCCTTCTGGGCCAGTGCAAGCAGCACTTTCTCATGCGCCAGAACAACGCAGACCAGGTGGCCAGGGTCGGGCGCGTGATCGGCCTGCCGGCCGCGGCGCAGCGCGCGGTCCTGCAGCATCCCCTCGTCGAGCACCAGCGTCAGAAGCGCCGGGCGTCGTTCCTCACGTATTTCTCGAGCGAGGGAGCCACGCCCGTGTGCGGGACCGTGCGGGTCGAGATCGACCCCGCGATGCTCTACGTTGCGGAATCCTCGGGCGCGGTCTTCGACCGCAGGATGCAGGCCCTCGGGAAATACCCCTCGGTCTTTCACGGGGTGGTTGCCGAGGCGGCGGGGGGCAATGCATGAGGAAGCTTCTCCCCATTATTCTAGCCCTGGGCCTCCTGGGTTGCCGGTCGGCGCGGAATGGGGGCGAGGGCTCCACCCGGGAACAGGCCTACCAGCTCGGGACGGCCGACACCGTCAAGCGGCTCTACTGGGCAAAGCAGGCTCTCGAGGCCCCCTCCTGCGAGCGTCCCGCCGGCCGGATCAAGTACTACGTCTGGGAGGAGTCCGGCGTCACCCGCGACGGCAGGAAGCTCGCCCCGGAGACCGTGGGAGTTCCGGTCTTCATCCCGGAGCCGGCACCTGCAATGGAGCGAAATCCATGAATCCGGCTTCCTCCAGCTCGCGGCGGGCCCTCGCCGCCGCGCTCCTCGTTTTCCTGCCCCTTCGGTCGCGGGCCTTCCTCGGGTTTGCCGACACCTCGTTTGTCACGGTCATTGCGAACCCCGCGGAGGCGGCAAACTGGGCCGCCGAGCTCCAGAGGCTGACCGACCAGCTGAAGGCGGCCTCCGGAACGCTGGAGACGGTGGAGGCGCTCCAGGCGTATGCCGGCGACCCCAGGGCGGCGGCGCTCGCGGCCCGCGACCTGGCGGCCCTCTCAAGCCAGGTGGTGGCGCTGTCGGCGGGGGCGAAGACGTCCTCCGACCTCGCGGCATCCTGGCAGGCCCTGGGCACCCCGGGGCAGGCCGCGGGCGTCGACGCCTTCATGCAGGGATCAGGGATTGGATCCTCGATGGCCGTCTTCGGGCAGGCACAGCCGCGCGATGCTTCCCTCTACTCGGACCTCGCCATGGGATCGAGCGCGTCGGCCGCGGTCCATGGGCAGATCACCTCCGAGCAGTCGGCCCGCGCGCTCGTGGCCTCGGAACTGGCTCTGGCATGGCTCCAATTCCGGGCGGCGACGACCGAGTCCGCCAAGCAGGCGATCCTCTCGGAGATCAGCCAGCTCCAGTCCCAGAACCAGGTTATGGATACCCGAAGGCGCGCCCTCTTGGACGACATGGACCTCGCGGACCGACAGGGCAGGGCCGAGGCAAGCGCACGCTCAAGGGCCTCCGACGAGCAGCAGCTCGCCGAGTCGGCCGCCCTTTATACCGGAGCCTCCGGGCGGGCGAAAAGCTCCGAGGCGCAGCGCCTGGCGACCCTCGCAAAGCCAACGGCTCCTTCGGCCACGGCCGACTACTCGGGCCTCAAGCTCTGGACCACGGCCGACACCGGAGGCGGTTCCCCGTGACCCCCTTCCTGGCAGACACGGTTGCCCCCTCCGACGTTCTCGACGTCTTTAACGCCTATGACGGTGGAGTCCTCTTCCGGGGCCTGACCCAGGGAGCGGGCGGGCAGCCCTCGGTGCTTGGTCGAATCGGTTGGATCTTCACGGGCTTTGGCGCGCTCCTCGTCCTCTGGGGCTTTGTCCTTCGCTCGCAGCGCTCCGGCGGGGAAGGAAAGATGGGGGAGATTGCGAAGACCTGGATCGTCGTCGCGTTCATGGTGGGCGGGCCGTTCCTCATGCAGGCGTCGATGCAGGCCGCGGACTCCGTGTATGACTCCTCGGTGGGGGGCCCGCGCAACCTGACTGCGGTCTGCGTCAAGGCGGCCTACGCCATGCCCGAATTGAACGAGCTTTTCGACGCCCTTCGCAGGAACGCCCTTGCCGCCCCGTCCCCGTCGTCGGCCGGCTCCCAGCGCAAGGAGCTCATCTCGAGCGCCAACGACGGGAGCGTCCTGGGCTACATCGAGGCCTTCGGAGTCGCGGTCTGGGACACCGCGGCCGACTACGGCCAAGGGGCCTCGCAGACGTGGAACGCCATGGTGAGGGTCGTCGCCCTGGCGACGGGCCTCGGGTCGGCCATGCTCAAGTGCCTCCTGATCGCGCTCACGCTCGTTCCCCTTTATCTGCTCCTCCTCCTCTCGGCCGCGATTGTCTGGTTCATGGTGCAGCTGCGCTTCTTCCTGGCGGTCTCGGGAACCATGATGCTCCCTCTCTTCGTCGGCATGTTCTCCCTTCCCGAGGGTCACTTCAGCCGCCAGGCGGCCCAGAGCTACGTGATGCACATGGTTTCCCTGGCGTTGTGGCCGGTTGCCTGGGCGATAGGCCACACCGGGACGATCGCGCTCTACAACGCGCTCGTCTCGCTCGTCGCGGGGACAAGCCGGGTGCCCGAGCTCGCCACCCTCCTGCAGTGGGACTCGATCCTATCGGGGACGCCGTCCGAGGCCCAGCTGCAGGCCACCGAGGCGGCGCTCGGGAACTGGTTCATGGGAAACCTCGCCGCCCTCCTCTCGGTCCTTGTGGGGGGCCTTGGCTTCATGCTCTGGGTCGTGATCGTCTCCGTCCTCGGGCCCGCGTTCCTGCACAAGACACTCGCCACCGGGGCCCTCTTCATGACGCAGGCCGCGGCCCAGACGGGGGCCCAGTCGGCCGCAGCCGGCCGCCTCGCCCTTAGCCTGGCGCAGGGCGCGGGCGCATCGCTCGCCAGCCCGGGGCCCAGGGCCGGCGAGCGGCTTTCGGGAGCCGCGGCCGTCCCCGCCGCGTCGATTGCAGGCGGCCTCTCAATTGGCGCCCAGGGCGGCCATTCCCCCACGTCGATGGAGGGCGCCGCCCGCCTGGTGGATGATTCGGATGGCAAGGCCGGGCCCCGCGTGCGAGAGTAGGCGTGTGGCCCTGCCCCCCCTAGTCCGATCGATATCCGATGGAGCCGAGCGGGTCCTGGACCGGGTCCTGTGCGTCCTGGGTGCCGTTGCGTTTTCCCAGTTCCCCGAGTTCATGCAGCAGTACCTGCAGCGCCTCGAGGGTCACCTGGACGAGGCCAGGCTCGCGCTCGAGCGCTTCAAGGACCTGGCGGCCCAATCGGGCATGACGCTTGACCAGCTCGTGGCCGGCGCGGCCCAGAACCCGGACAGAACCGTGGGAAGCCTGGGAGACATTGTCCGCGCCGCGGCCCTGAGGGTCCAGGAACTGGGCTCCGCCGACCAGGCGCTCCGCCAGGCCTCCGCATGGACCCGGCCGTTCGCGTTTCTGCGCCACCTGGATTGGGGCATAGCCCGGGCGACCCTGTCCATTTACCGGCCGGCCGTACCGACGACCTCGGAGGGCCTCGTGTACGCGGCCGCGGGGATGATCGTGGTCCTGGCCGTGTACCACTTTTTAATCCGGGGGCCGATCGTCCGCGCTCTTGCGAAGCGTCCCGTTGCGCAGCCGCCGGCGCGATAGGGGCCCCTGGGTGCGGCCTCTCAAATCCATGGACAGCCGGCCTCCCACCGGCCAAGTTTGCGGGCCCCGATGCCCGATACGCTCAATGTAAACCTTGGCGAACGCTCGTACCCCATCCTCTTCGCGGAGGACCTGACCGAGGAGGTGCGCGCCCTGGTTTCGGAGCTCGCGGCGGCGTCCAGGAGGTACGTGGTGATCACGGACAAGAACGTCGCGAACATCCAGGCCCCGACGCTCAAGCGGCTGTTTGGCGACGCCCCCACGCTTACCGTTCCCTCGGGCGAGGAGTCCAAGTCGATCGCCGAGCTCGGCCGCGCCCTCGATTTCCTCGCCGCCCAGGGCCTCGACAGGTCCGGCGTCGTGTTTGCGGTCGGCGGCGGCGTCGTGGGGGACCTTGCGGGATTTGCTGCGGCCTCCTACCTCCGCGGCGTCGACTACCTCCAGGTGCCCACAACCCTCCTTGCCATGGTGGACAGCTCAGTCGGCGGGAAGACGGGCATCAACCTGAAGGCGGGCAAGAACCTGGCCGGCGCCTTCCATCAGCCGCGCGGCGTCTTCATCGCGACCGGTTTCCTGAAGCTGCTCCCCCCGCGCGAGTTTGCCGCGGGCATGGCCGAGGTCATCAAGACGGCGCTCCTCGGGGACAAGCTCCTCTTCGAGGACCTGGAGCGCTCGGCCCTGAGCGCCGGCGACCTGCGCCTGGCGTGGACGGTGCGCGTGTGCTGCGGTATCAAGGCCAAGCTCGTCGAGGCGGACGAGCGGGAGCGCGCCGCCACCGGCGGCAGGGCCCTCCTGAACCTCGGGCACACCTACGGTCATGCGGTCGAGCAGGCCACCGGGTATGGGGCCTACCTCCACGGGGAGGCTGTGGCGATCGGGCTCTGCGCGGCAGCGCGCCTTTCAAGGCGCATGGGGATGATCGGCGACAGCGAGGTGAGGCGGGTCGAGTCGGTCGTCGCCGGCCACGGGCTGCCGACCCGCCTGCGCTCGCCGCTGGCGGTCTCCGGGCTCATGGAGGCGATGGCCCGGGACAAGAAGGCCCGCGCCGGCGCCCTCAGGTTTGTGCTCCTGAGCTCCCTCGGGGAGGCGACCGTCCGGGGCGATGTCCCGGCGGCCGACGTCGAGGCGGTCTGGCGCGACGTGGGGTGCGCCTAGGCTCCCACCAAAAATTTCGTGTGTTCGGGCCCGGGTGGGGCTATAAGATGGATCATGTCCGCGATCGACGAAGGCATTGTCCGGGAGTATTTTGAGCAGAACGGGTTTTTCGTCCGACAGGTGCGCAAGTACCAGGTCCAGGCCCGCCAGAAGCGGGGCGACGAGGAGATCGACCTGCTGGTGCACAACCCGTCGTGGGCCAAGGGCAGCCGCAAGCCGGACTTCTTCCTCTTCACGACCGAGCTCCAGTTCGTGCACCAGGCCGTTGTCGCCGTGAAGCCCTGGCACACCGACGTGTTCACGCCTGCGACCCTCAAGGGCTCGCCCGAGATCTTCGGGTTTCTCGAGCAGAACGTGATCAAGCAGGCCTCCCGCCTCTTCCCCGCGGAGGGCGACGGCGTCGGAAGCGGCGTGACTAAGATCCTGGTGATTCCGGCGCTCCCGACGGCGGAGCCGTTCAGGTCCCAGAGCGTCGAGCTCCTGAAGGAGCGCGGGGTTGACGGCATCATCTCCTTCAGGTCGATGCTCCTGGACCTGATCGAGAAGATCGACGCCCAGCGCAACTACGGCAAGAGCGACACGCTCCAGGTGATCCGCGTCCTTAAGAAGTACGACCTCCTCAGGGACGCCCAGCTTGATCTGCTCTCCGACAGGATGCAGACGGCACGGAGGACACGCGCGGCCCAGGCGGCACCGGCCGCGGACTAGGGCCCGCGAGGGGCCCGTCGCTGCAAAACGTTCTCGCCCTGATCGCGCCCAATTTCGAGGATTCGCCGCAGATGAAGTCATCCATACACCCCACGGCAATCGTCGAGCCGGGCGCCGAGCTCGGCGACGGCTGCACCATCCACGCGGGCGCCATCATTCGCTCCGGGGCAATCCTGGGCGAGCGGGTCGTCGTTCATCCCTACGCGGTGGTGGGGGGGGATCCCCAGGTGCTGCGCTTCGATCCCAAGGTCCCGACGGGCGCCAGGGTGGGAGCGGGAACCATCATCCACGAGTACGTGACCGTGAACCGCTCCACGGAGCCGGGCGCCTTCACCACGGTGGGGTCGAACTGCCTCCTGATGGCGTGCTCGCACGTGGCCCACGACACCCACGTGGGCAACAACGTGGTCGTGGCGAACGCCGTCCTCCTCGCGGGCCACATCGAGGTGGGTGACAACGTGGTGCTGGGAGGCGGGTCAGCCTACCACCAGTTCAGCCGGATCGGGGAGGGCTCCATGGTGGGCGGCCTCTCGCGGATCACCCTGGACATCCCGCCCTTCCTCATGGTTGCGGAGCGCAACGAAGTGAGCGGCCTTAACCTGGTGGGATTGCGGCGTCGCGGGGCCACGCGCGAGGCCATAAACGAGATAAAGGAGGCCTACCGGCTCGTGTACTTTAAGACGGGCAACATCCGCGAGATCGCCTCGAGCGCGATCTCGAGCGGTGCCTTCAAGTCGGCCGAGGCCCTGCGCTTCCTCACGTTTATCACGCTTGGCAAGCGCGGCATTGCCCGGGCCCGGCGCAAGGGCGTGCAGGAGCCGGAGGATGCCGAGTGAGCGGAAGCCACCCTTGAGCGAAGCGATCGCAATCTCGTGCGGGGATCCCTCGGGCATAGGCCCGGAGATCATTTCGTCCTGGGTCGCGGCGAACCCGGCCGAGGCCGCCCGCTCCGCGATTGTCGGCCCGGCCCTCTGGCTGTCCACGCTCCCCGAGGGCCCAAGAAGGATCCCGGTCGGCATCGAGGGCTTCTCGGCCGAGCCGGGCAAGCCCACCGGGGAGGGCTCGCTTGTCGCCTGGGCCGCGCTTGAGCGCGCGGCCGCCCTGTGCGTCTCGGGGGAGTATGCCGGGGTCGTCACTGCACCGATAAGCAAGGAGCGGATGGCGGCGATCGGCTGGAAGTTCCCCGGGCACACGGAGTTCTTCGCCGAGCGCTGGGGAGGGGAGCCGACGATGGCTTTTTGTGGGGGCCGGCTAAGGATTGCACTCGTGTCCTGGCACATCGCGCTCCGCGACGTGCCTAGGGCCCTCACGCGGGAAAGCATCACGCGGGCCGTCTCCGCGGCCGATGAGCTGGCGCGCGCCGAGGGCGTCGCCTCCCCGCGGATCGGCGTCTGCGGGCTCAATCCCCACGCAGGGGAGGGCGGCCTGATCGGCACCGAGGAGCGCGACACGATCGACCCGATCCTTGACGGGCTCAGGCACCGGTTTCCCGGGCTTTCCAGGACCCAGCCCGCCGACACCCTCTTTGGGCGCCAGTTGCGCGGCGAATTCGACGTGTCGGTGGCGCTCTACCACGACCAGGGGCTGGCGCCCCTTAAGGTGATCGACTTTGAGGATTCCGTGAACGTGACGCTCGGGCTAAGCCACGTCCGCACAAGCCCCGACCACGGCACCGCGTTCGCAATCGCGGGCAAGGGGGTCGCCAGCCCCAGAAGCTTCTCAAATGCAGTTGCCGTGGCCCGGCGCTTGATTCGGGCGCGCAATGGGCGATAGTGCCTGAAGATGACCGATTCCACCGCGCTCGCGCCCACCGCCGTTTCCCCCGCCCCGCGGCAGGGGGCCGAGAGCCTGGTCCGCCTGACAGAGGCCGCCGGCAACAAGGTGAGGGCCCTCATTGCTCGGGAGGGGCAGGGGGAGTTCCTGAGGGTCGCGATCACCGGGGGCGGATGTAACGGCCTCAGCTACAAGCTCAAGTTCACGCCCGAGCCCAAGCGCGGGGACATCCTGGTGCGGAGCTCGGGCATAGCGGTCCTGGTGGATCCGAGGACCGCCCTCTACCTTAGGGGCACCGTGGTCGATTATTCGAGCCAGCTGATCGCGGGCGGCTTCAAGTTCACCAACCCGAACGCAAAGGCGAGCTGCTCCTGCGGGGAAAGCTTCAGCGTTTAGGTGTTGTATTCGAGTAGGTTTCAGGCGACCGTCTCCTGATTCTACACACCCAGCAGCG
>Ga0302320_10000670_pt1 | contig 81232 bp, 68 predicted proteins | sample Bog_T0_3_FD_202130 | JGI IMG/M metagenome (GOLD analysis project Ga0302320, IMG submission 202130) | Peat permafrost microbial communities from Stordalen Mire near Abisko, Sweden - Bog_T0_3 | ecosystem: Environmental > Terrestrial > Soil > Wetlands > Peat | place: Sweden: Abisko, Stordalen Mire...
GCGCATTACGCTGGAGCCGTTCGATCTGGGCCTCGAGACCGGCCTTTTCTTCGTCTTTGAGAAGCGTTCCGCGATGAAAGTCGATGGTGTAGTCGGCGTCCTTGAGAGTGTGGCCGGTGAGCACCAGAACTACCGTGTCTCCGCCGCGAACGTTGCCCTGGGCGCGCAGCTTTTTCAGGCCGGCAAGGGTGACGGCCGAGGCTGGCTCGCACCCCAGACCTTCGGCGCCCAGTTCGGCCTTGGCAATGGCGATCTCTGCTTCGATTACATCCAGGCACCACCCGCCGGTCTCCTCAATGGCCCGTGCCGCCTTGCGCCACGAAGCCGGATTGCCGATGCGGATGGCCGTGGCGCGCGTATGCGCCTCCACCGGCTCCAGCGTTGCGCCCTTGCTGTTGGCCAGGCTGCGCACCAGAGGATTGGCTCCCTCCGCCTGGATAACCGAGATGCGCGGCATGCGCGCAACCAGTCCCAGTTCCTTCATCTCGCGAAAACCCTTGGCCAGCGCCGAGCTGTTGGCCAGGTTTCCGCCGGGCACGATCAGGTGGTCGGGCACATTCCAGTCGAAGGCCTCGGCAATCTCGAATGCCGGCGTCTTCTGCCCTTCCAGCCGGTAGGGGTTCACCGAATTCAGCAGATAAATGTTGGCTTCCTTCACCACCGTCGTCAGCACGCGCACACAACCGTCGAAGTCCGTTTTCAGCTGGCAGGTGACCGCGCCGTAGTCCATGGCCTGGGCCAGCTTGCCCCAGGCGATCTTGCCTTCGGGAATCACCACCAGGCTGCGCATGCCTGCGCGCGCCGCATAGGCGGCCATGGCGGCCGAAGTGTTGCCCGTGGACGCGCAGGCCACCCACTCGAAGCCGCGCTCACGCGCTACGCTCAGCGCCGTGGTCATGCCCGTGTCCTTGAACGAGCCGGTGGGATTCATGCCCTGGTGCTTGGCAAAGAGCTGGTCGATCCCAAGCGCTTTGGAGGCCCGCGGCAGATGGTAGAGCGGCGTATTGCCCTCGCGCAATGTCACGGCATTGCCAAAGCTTTCTAGAATCGGCAACAGCTCGCGGAATCGCCAGACACCGGAATGGTCGAGGGCCTCGGAGGAACAGCGGCGCTCCCGCCACAGCCACTTCAGGGCACCGGCGTTGGGCCGGTCATGGCCCTGGCGCTGGCCCCAGCCCGGATACTCCACCTCGAATAGGTCTCCGCACGCAGAACAGCGGAAGTCCGGCCGCGCTTCTGTGCCGACCACACGTGTGCCGCATCCAAAACAGCGTAACTGGTGCAAATTGTCGTTCATGCCTGGTGTTAGCCTACCAGCGTAGGCGGAATTATGCTCTTAATTGGAGGCGGAAAACACCGTATGCCCAACTCGATTCCAAAAAGATTCCTGATCTCTCTGTGCGGATTGGCTTGCCTGGCGTCCCTCGGCGCGCAAGCGCCGCTGCGCGTGGCCGCCGCCGCGGATCTCGAGCCGGTGCTGCCGCCCATCTTCGCCCGGTTCCAACAGGCCACGGGAATTCACGCCGAAGCCACCTTCCAGGCCTCGGCGGTGCTCACCACGCAGATCCAGAACGGCGCGCCCTTCGACCTGTTTCTTTCGGCCGACACGGGCTACCCCAAGCGCCTGATCGATGCGGGACTGGCCGATGCGGCTGGAACCGCCGACTCCTCTACGCCGATCCTCTACGCGCGCGGCACGCTCGTCCTCTGGGCGCGCAAGGACTCACGTCTGACCCCGTCGCTCGATCTGCTGCGCAGCCCCGACCTCAAACGGCTGGCCGTGGCCAACCCGGAGCGCGCACCCTACGGGCGCGCCGCCGTTGCAGCGCTGACCAGCCTCAAGCTCTACGAAGCGCTCAAACCCAAACTCGTGACCGCCGAGAACATCTCCCAGACCGCGCAGTTTGTCGACTCCGGCAATGCGGACGCCGGGCTAATCTCGCTCACCTCGGCGCTGACGCCGCGGCTCTCGGCCAGCGGCGCCTACTTTGTGATTCCGCGTGAGCTTTACCCGCCCATCGAGCAAGGGGCGGTGATTGTGAGCAGCACGAAGCAACGCGCGCGGGCTCATAAACTGCTGGAGTACCTGCTGTCGGCCCCCGTGCAATTGCAACTTGCCAAAAGCGGCCTCACACCCGTTCACTAGAACCCATGGACTGGCAAGCCCTCGCTCTCACCCTCAAGCTGGCCACGGTCACCACCGCCATTCTGCTGGCAGTGGCCGTGCCGCTGGCTGCCTGGCTGGTGCTGGGCCGCGGGCGCTGGCTGGCAGCGGTCGAGGCGCTCGCCGCGCTGCCGCTGGTGCTGCCGCCCACGGTGCTCGGATTCTTTCTGCTGGTACTGCTCGGGCCGCGCACCGCCTTTGGCCGCGGCATTACCGCACTGCTCGGCCATCCGCTCGCGTTCTCTTTTTCCGGGCTTGTGGTAGGATCGGTGATCTACAGCTTTCCCTTTGCCGTGCAGCCGCTGGTGGCCGGCTTTGCGGCTGTGGAACCGGGCATTGTGGACGCGGCCCGGATGCTCGGCGCGAGCCAATTCAGAGTTCTCACCACCATGCTCATCCCGCTCGCGCGCAGGTCGCTCATCGCTGCCGCAGTGCTCAGCTTTCTCCACACCATGGGCGAGTTCGGCGTGGTGCTGATGCTGGGCGGAGACATTCCCGGCGCCACGCGCACGCTTTCGATCGTGCTCTACAACCAGGTGGAGAACTTCGACTACGCCGCCGCCAACCGCACCGCGGCCATCCTGCTGGCCTCTAGCGCCATTGCCCTTGCGGCCATTTACCTGGGCGGACGCCCGCGTGGAGGCCGCCGTGCTTGAGCTCGCTCTCGATGCCCGCCGCGGCAGCTTTCATCTCCAGGTCGAGTGCCGCTTCGCCGCAGACTGGACGGTGATCTTCGGCCCGTCGGGCTCGGGAAAAACCACGCTGCTGCGGCTGCTGGGAGGGCTGGACACCCCGCCGCGCCGAGGCCAGGACCGTGCCCGCATCCTGCTGGAGGACCGGCTTGTCACCGATTCCGCGGCAGGCATTGCGATCAAGCCCGGGCCCCGGGTCTGGCAGCGGAGAACCACCCTCGTGAGCCAGCAGCCGGCGCTGTTTCCGCACCTGGGCGTGGCTGCCAACGTGGCTTACGGCCTGCCCTGGCTTGGCGGCGACGCGGAGCAAAAGGAGGCGGTTGACGCAGCACTGGAAGTGGTGGGCGCAGGCAGCCTGGCGAACCGGCGCCCGCGCGACCTCTCCGGCGGCGAGGCGCAGAGGGTGGCTCTGGCCCGGGCGCTGGCGCCGCGGCCGCGGCTGTTGCTGCTCGACGAGCCCTTCTCCGCCCTCGATGGCGCGGCCAGCGATGCCTTACTGATCCGCCTGCGGAGCTGGGTTGAGCAGCATAACGTCCAGACCGTGCTGGCCACACACGACGCCACCGACGCACTCGCGTTAGCCGCCGAGGTTGCCCTACTGCACGAGGGCCGCCTGGCCGCGCTGGGACCTGCCGCCGAGGTGCTGGCTGCGGAACGTCAGCGCCTGCTTCAGCGCCTGAGTTAAGTTGATCCTGCCTCAGCCGCTTTGCGCTCCGGCCAGAAGTAAAGCATTGGAAAGATGACAAAGATCGCGAACGATGCGTAAACGGAGTAGAAGGCCACGCCTACTGAGGCGGCGTAAAAGGCAAGCGCGGTGAGAGCCTTGTGATTTAACCGGCGAAACTCGAGTTGCAGCGCGGCGTCGTTGCTGATCTGTCTCGCCAGTGTGGTTTGCAGCAGCAGAAATGCGGCAGAGGCAAGCGTCATCACCGCGCCGTAGACCGCGACCGCCAGCGGCGCGTGGCAGTTTTCGCCCAGGTAGGCCGTCACAAACGGAATCAGCGACATCCAGAACAGCAGATTGTTGTTGGCCCAAAGCAGCGCCGCATTGGCGTGGCGCGCCTTCTCGATCAGGTGATGATGGTTGACCCACATGATGGCCACCACAAGGAAGCTGAGACCGTAGACCAGGAAGGAAGGGGCTATCGTCAGCAGGGCCTCCGGCGAGGCTGTGTGCGGCACCTTCAATTCCAGCACCATGATGGTAATGATCACGGCGATCACCCCATCGCTGAACGCTTCAAGCCGGCTTGTCTTCACGCTTGCTCCTCGCAGTCGCCTTTCCAATTTTCAGAATCCCACCAGCACCGGCTCCATCTCCAGGCGAATGCTGAACTGCGCTTCGACGGCATCGCTGATCCGGCCCGCCAACGTCAGGACCTCCGACGCGCTCGCCCCACCGCGATTGACCAATGCCAGCGTGTGCCGCGACGAAACTCCGGCAGCACCCAGCGCATATCCCTTCGCGAACCCTGCCTGCTCGATCAGCCAAGCCGCCGGCAGCTTCACCCGCCCTGGATTCTCCGGCCCCGGTCCGGCGGGAAACCGTGGGGCTTCTTTCCCGCTGCGCGCGGCAATCTTCTGGAAGACGTCTTCGCCGACAACAGGATTCTTGAAGAAACTGCCCGCGCTGCGGCAATTCGGATCGCCTTCGACCAGCAGCATTCCCTTGGCCTGCCGCACCTGCCGCACCACCGCCGCTACTTCAGCAAGGCTTGGCTGGCTCCCTGCAAATCCGCTCGCCTCAACTGCACGTTGCAGCTCGGCGTAGCGCAGTGTGGGCGTGCCGCCGGGCACGAGCCGGTAGTCAACACGGGTTACGATGTACCGCCCGCGATCGGTCGAATTGAACCGGCTCCGGCGGTAGCCAAACCCGCAATCAACCGCAGTGAACTCGACAAACGCCCGTTCCTTCAAATCGAACGCACGCACACGTTCAATCGTCGAAGCAACCTCCTGCCCGTATGCCCCCACGTTCTGCACCGGAGTTCCGCCCACCGTTCCCGGAATCCCTGAGAGGCACTCCAGTCCGGCGCAGTTGTCTTCGATGGCCCGCTGCACGCAGCGCTCCCAATCCTCGCCGGCCCCAACGCAATAGATCTTCTCTCCGCGCACACCCAGCGAAGCCGCAATTCCCCGCAGACCCACCCGCAGCACCAACCCATCGAAGCCTGCGTCGGCCACCAGCAGGTTGCTGCCTCCGCCCAGCACAAACAGCTTGAGCCCGCGCTCGCGCGCCCAGGCCGTCGCTTCCACAATCTCGTCTTCGCTTGCCGCCGCGACAAACCACCGCGCAGGCCCGCCGATGCCAAAGGTCGTGAACGGCGCAAGCGGCTTGTTTTCTTCCATGCGCATCGCCTCAAATCTACACTATGGCTGTGCAAGTGGGGCCCTTCCGCGGCAGTTCGCGATAGAATGAATACAGGCAACTTCCCGCCCGGAGGAAAATATGTACCCAGAACTGATGGTCATTCCCATGCGTGAGGAACTCACCCGCGCCGGAATCAAGGAAACCCGCACCCCCGAGGATGTGGACGCCGCCCTCGCAGCACCCGGCACAACCCTCTTGGTGGTCAACTCGATCTGCGGCTGCGCGGCCGGCAAGATGCGCCCCGGCGTGCGCATGGCGCTCACCAGTTCCACCAACCTGCCTGACCACAAGATTACTGTCTTTGCCGGCCAGGACCGCGAAGCCACCGAGCGCGCCCGCGGTTACTTTGAAGGTCATCCGCCCACGTCGCCGGCCATCGCCATCCTCCGCGACGGCAAGCTCGTCTACCTGATGCAGCGCTATGTCATCGAGCAGTCCACCGGCCAGCAAATCGCCGGCGAACTGGCTCGCGCCTTCGACGAGTTCTGCGCCAAGGCTTCAGTGCAGTAACGGCATCGTTGACCCGCACAACCAGAACGGCCTCCCACGCGGGAGGCCGCTCTGCATTGCGTCTCTTGTCGTCGAGTCCAGTTCCCTACTTCGTCCCCACCGGAAGCTTCTGCACCTTGCTGTGCCGCACCGAGTAGCCGAAGTAAATGATCAATCCGAACAGTAGCCAGCCAATCATCACCTCCCAGGTGATCCGCGGAAGCCGCGTCATCAGGTAGAACGCGGAGATAATGCCCAGAATCGGAACTGCCGGCACAAAAGGCGTCTTGAAGGGTCGATGCAGGTCGGGATGCCGCACCCGCAGCACCCATACCCCCGCACACACGATGGTGAAGGCCAGCAGCGTACCGATGTTCACCAGCTTGGCGAGCTGCTCGATGGGCAGGAAGCCGGGCAGGACGGCCACGATGGCTCCCACGGCGATGGTGGAAATCCACGGAGTGCGGAAGCGGGGATGGATGCTCGACGCCCACTTGGGCAACAGCCCGTCCTTGGACATGGAAAAGAACACGCGCGACTGGCCCAGCAGCATGACCAGCATCACGGTTGCCAACCCGAACACGGCGCCGATATTCACCAGCAGTTCGCCCCAGCCGATTCCGGTCACCTTGATGCCCAGCGCCACCGGCGCGGCCACGTTCAGCTCCTTGTAGTTCTTCAGGCCGGTGAGGATGGTGGAGACGATGATGTAGAGCACCGTGCAGATTGCCAGCGAGCCCAGAATGCCGATGGGCATATCCTTCTTGGGATTTTTTGCCTCCTGCGCCGCGGTCGAAACAGCGTCGAACCCGATATAGGCGAAGAAGACACTCGCCGCTCCCAGCGCAATGCCATTCAACCCGAAGTGCCCATACCCATCCGACGGCGGGATGAACGGATGCCAGTTACGCATCGCGAGCGCGGGATGTCGGATCAGGAAGTAACCGCCGAGCACGATGAATATGCCGACGACTGTGAGCTTCACGATCACGATCACCGTGTTCAGATTGGCCGACTCCTTGATGCCGATCACCAGCACCGTGGTGATGACCACGATCGCCAGGATCGCCACCAGGTTGAACATCCCAGTAGCATGTTGCAGCCCAACGCCTGATACGTCCATGGGGAGCGAAGTCACCGGCATCCACTCGTTTTGGAAAAAGACCAGATCCGTCCCCGGCGTAGCCGTCAGTTGGGGCGGAATGTGGATGTTCATCTGGGCCAGCAGGCTGTTCAGATACCCTGACCAGCCGGACGCAACCGTAGCCGCGCCAAATCCGTACTCCAGCCCCAGGTCCCAGCCGATAATCCAAGCCACCAGCTCGCCCAGCGTAGCGTAGCCGTAGGTGTATGCCGAACCGGCGATCGGGATGATCGAGGCGAACTCGGAATAGCACAGCCCTGCAAACGCGCAGGTGATCCCGGCCAGCACAAAGCTCAGCGAAACAGCCGGTCCGGCAGCAGTCGCCGCGGCCGTGCCTGTGAGCACAAAGATGCCGGCGCCGATGATGGCGCCGATCCCCAGCGTGATCAGGTTAAGCGCGCCCAGCGAGCGTTTGAGCGTATGTTCGCCCGTTTCACTCGCCTCTTGGTTCAACAACGACATGGGTTTAACGCGAAGCAGACTGGACATGAATGAGGGACTCCCTCCTCAGCGGTTGATTTCAGTTTGAATTGGACTCACGTTGACTTGCCGACTGTCGCGACCAGAAGAGATAAACAGGTATGCCCAGCAGAACCAGAACCAGCCCGGGCCAAGTGTATTGAGGCTTGTATCGCAATAATACGATACAGATCCAAGCTGCCAGCACGATATAGAGGGCGGGCAGAGAAGGATAGCCCAGCGCCTTGTAAGGCCGCGGCGCATCCGGCCGCTTGAAGCGCAGCACAAACAGCCCCGCGATGGTCAGAATGTAAAACAGCAGCACGGCAAAGATGATGTAGTCCAGCAATTGGCTATAAGAACCGGAGACGCACAGGAAAGTGGCCCAGACAGCCTGGACAAGCAGCCCTGCTACGGGCGTCTTGAACTGCGGATGCAGTCGGCCCACGGATTTGAAGAACAGCCCGTCGCGGCTCATGGCGTAGTAGACACGCGCCCCGGCCAGCGTAAGCCCGTTGGCGCAGCCGAAGGTGGAAATCAGAATCGCTCCGGCCATCATCCAGGCGCCGGCGGAGTGGAAGATCTGCTCCAGTGCCGCCGTGCCCACGCGATCTTCGGCCGCATATTGAACGCCACGCGCCAGCACTGTTGCGCCATTGGGGTCGCCATGCAGCGGCAGCACCAGGATGTAGCCCAACGAAGCGAGAAAATAAACCGTCAGCACAAACCCGGTGCCCAGCACCAGAGACAGCGGAATGTTCCGTTTCGGGTTCTTGATCTCGCCGGCCGTAAAGGTGACGTTGTTCCAGGAATCGGCGGAAAACAGCGAACCCACCTGCACCACGGCCAGAATCACCGCCAGGTTCACCAGCACAATCGGCCCGCCGATGCCCACCTGCACCGGGTGAAGCGAGCTCCAGCCGGCGTTGCGCCAGAACTGGCTCAGGCCCGGCCCAAAGTTGGCCGCCCACGCCGTCCCATTGCGCCCCACTGTAAAGGCCAGCAGCACCAGAGCCGCCAGTGACAATGCCTTCGCCGAGGTGAAGACATTCTGGATGAGAGAGCCGAGCCTCACGCCGAAGATGTTCACAATGGCCAGAAAGAAGACCACCACAATCCCTGTCAGGTTGGCTGTATTGACGCCGATGTCCATGTTCCCAAGCACCATGGGGCCCACACTGAGCGGCGGCACATGGGCGATGTGCAGCAGCCAGTGCGTGGTCGAGATGGTGGGAAAGAAGACGCCGAGAAACTTGCCGAAGGCCACGCACACTGCGGCGATGGTTCCCGTCTGGATGACCAGGAACAGCGTCCAGCCGTAGAGAAACCCACACAGCGGCCCCAGCGACTCGCGCAGATAGACGTATTGCCCGCCGGCGCGCGGCATCATCGCCGCCAGCTCGCCGTAGCTGAGTGCGCCAATCATGGTGAGCACTGCGGTGACCACCCACGCGCCCAGGTAGAGCGCGGGCGAGTCGGTGCCGCGCGCAATGTCGGCTTCGACAATGAAGATGCCGGAGCCGATCATGGAGCCGATCACAAGCGCTGTCGAGGAGAAGAGGCCGAGGCTCTGGACCATGCCGGGAGCGTCCAGCCGTGGAGCGCCGGCGGGGCTTTGGAGGTCAGAATGGGAGGTGAGGTCTGGGGTCGTCACTTAAAGAAAGTTTTAGCGGATTTTTGCGCCGATGTCTTTAGTTTTCTTCAAAATCGTCAATCCCCAGCATTTGAGCCCGACCCGCGGCTCACCCCTCAGAAGCTCTGGCAGCCCTTCGCGGCCACTGTATCAGCCAGCGCGCCTGCCGCACACTCCCTCAGATCTTTGCAAAGCTCGTCGACGCGGGCAAGGTCCGCGTCCCAGGCGAACATGAAGCGCGCCGCCCCGCCGATGAATGTGTAGAACCGCCAGCCGCGCTGACGAAGAGCTTCGAGAACCTGCTCGGAGGCCGCCACAAACGCCGCATTGGCCTCCACCGGGCCAGCCAGCTCAACGCCAGGAATCCCCACGATCTGTGCCGCGAAGTGCTGCGCGCAGCGGTTCGCGTGGGTCGCGTTGCGCAGCCATGCGCCGCTCTCCAGCAGCCCCACCCACGGCGCGGCCAGAAAGCGCATCTTCGACGCCAGTTGCCCCGCTTGCTTGCAGCGGTAATCGAAATCCGCCGCCAGCTTGCGGTCAAAGAACAACACCGCCTCGCCTACCGCCATGCCATTCTTCGTTCCGCCAAAGCACAACACATCCACGCCGCTCCTCCAGCTCAACTCGGCCGGCGAACTGCCCAGGCTGGCCACGGCATTGGCAAACCGCGCCCCGTCCATGTGCAGATAAAGCCCGTGCGCCTTGCACTCGTCGGAGATGGCCCGCAACTCCGCCAGCGTGTAAACACGCCCCATCTCGGTCGCTTGCGTCACCGTGACCACGCGCGGCTTGGGATAGTGAATGTCCTGGCGCTTGGTGGCCAACTCGCGGATCGCTGCCGGCGTCAGCTTGCCGTCCGCGCTGTGCGCCACGAGGAGCTTCGAGCCGTTCGAGAAAAACTCCGGCGCGCCGCACTCATCGGTCTCCACATGCGCCGAGTCGCAGCAGATCACTCCATGGTAAGACTGGCACAGCGAAGCCAGCGCCAGCGAGTTGGCCGCTGTGCCGTTGAAGACGAGAAAGACTTCGCACTCGGCCTCGAACAGTTCCCGGAATTCGTTTGACGCCCGGTCCGTCCAGGGATCGTCCCCATAGGAGGTCACATGCCCCTCGTTGGCCGTGGCCATCGCGCTCCACGCCTCGGGACAGATGCCCGCATAGTTGTCGCTGGCAAACTGTTGCAGTAGTTCCTTGTGCTCAATTCCAGTCAATCGGCGGTCCTTTCCGCTCGCGATGGGTCCGGGCCTTCTTGAACAGCCGCTGGGCGCAAACGTCATACCCATATTTCATCACAGCGCGGGGCCCGCTCACCGGCACAATCCCGCATCCCGATCACGAACCCGAACTTGCCGCTCGCAGCTACCCGTCGCGCTTGGTATAAAGGATGCGGCAAACCGGGCTGCATCCTGCGGCACCCGACTGCGAGGGAATCCCATGAAGACGAGTCCGTTTCGAGTTTTCAGCCGCATCGTCCTGGCCACGGTGGCCTTGTCCGCAAGCCTGCAATCCGCGCCCGCGCAACAGCCCGCCAAGCCCCCGATCGGCCTCACCGTCGTAAGCCCCGAGTCGGTCGGCTTCTCCTCCCAGCGCCTGGAGAGCCTCCACGCCCTCATGCAGCAGGTTGTTGACCAGAAGCAGATCGCCGGCATCGTCACCATCCTCGCCCGCCACGGCAAGGTGGTCGACTACCGCACCTACGGAGCGCGCGACATGGCCACCGGCGCGCCCATGTCGAAGGACACGATCTTCCGCGATTACTCAATGACCAAGCCCGTCACCGGCGTGGCCATGATGATCCTCTACGAGCAGGGCAAATGGCTGCCTTCCGACCTCATCTCGAAGTTCATTCCCGAGTTCGCGCACCTGAAGGTCTACAAAGGCACGGACGCGAACGGCAATGTGATCCTCGTCGATCCCGACCACGCGCCCACCATGCGCGAGCTGATGTCCCACACCGCCGGCTTCACCTACGGCTTCTTCGGCTCGACGCCGGTCGACAAGATGTACCGCGATGCGCACCTCTTCGACTCGAAAGACCTTCACGAGTTCATCGAAAAGCTGGCCCAGCTTCCGCTGCTCTACCAGCCCGGTAAAGGCTGGACCTACTCCATGTCAATGGACATCGAGGGCTACATCGTCGAAAAGCTCACCGGCCAGACCCTCCCCGGCTTCATGCGCGACCAGATCTTCAAGCCGTTGGGCATGAAAGACGCCGGCTTCTACGTCCCCGTCGACAAGCGCGACCGCTTCTCCGCCGTCTACACCACCGGCCCCAACGGCGAGCTGGTCCCGGCACCAACCGGCGCCTCCGGCCGTTCCACAGACTATGCCGCCGAGCCCACCATGCCCTCGGGCGGTGGCGGAATGGTCTCCACAGCCGCCGAATACTATCGTTTTGCCCAAATGTTGCTCAACAAGGGCGAATTCGACGGCAAACGCATCCTTTCTCCAGCCACGGTCAAGCTCATGACCTCCAACCATGTCCCGGCCGAGTTGCTAACCGGCCAGTTCGGCATCGGCATACAGGTCATGCGCCCCGGCATGGGCTATGGCTACAACTGCGCCGTTGTCTTCGACCCGCCGGAGGCGAACCTTCCGGAAGGCAAAGGAACCTTCTTCTGGGATGGCGCCGCCGGCACCTGGTTCTGGGTCGACCCCACCAACGATCTGGTATTCATCGGCATGATCCAGCGCATGCTCGGCCCTGCCAGCCCCAATCTCGAGTACATGAGCCGTTCCATCGTCTACGGGGCTCTCATCGATCCGGCGAGATAACTTCACTGAAGTCCAATATGTGCATTTGATTCAAAACGTTACATGATAAAGTGTAAGTTATACATGAAGGCCATCCTCTCCAAAGTAATCAGGAGAGGACGGCCTGAACTGCAGTGCACCCCGCGGCTTCCCTCTTCACATCTCATCCGCCGAAGGCCCGTACGTCCCTGGCAACTTCCCTCCCAGCAACCGGATATACACGCCCAACTGCGCTCGGTGATGGACAAGGTGGCTCATCACCATTTCGCGCCAGACTTGAATCCGTGGCTGGTCAATCCATACCTGACCACCGAAGATGAACTGCCAATGCTGGTCCCACTTTTCCGGAGTGATCGCAGCAAGCGCCGCACGAACCCCGGGCGCTTCGCGCTCAACCTTCTCCAGCAGTGCTGCCTTGCTCTCCGGGATATATTGTTCCCACTTGTGGTCTGCGGGAAACTCCAATTTGTCCAAAGAGAGTGTATGCAAGGCCCAATCCCCGGTCATGTCCGTGACATGGCCCGCCAGCTTGCCCAGACTCATCGACTTATCGTGCGGTTTCCAACCAAAATCCGCACCCTCCGGCAGCGACTCCAGTATCTTGCGCGTCCGCTTCACTTCGCGATCAAATTCAACCTCTAACTCTTTTTGGATGTCCATTCGGGCAACCTCCTCCGTTGCGAAATCAGCATACAGCAAAATCAGATGAAAAGGCGAAGAAAAAGCGATAATCTTTTCCACAAGCCCGCTTCAAGGGCCCCTTCCCCACCTCGCATGGCCCTCGCCCCGTCACTTGGGTAGCGCAAACGTCACGTAAGCCCCGCCCTGTGGGCCCTTCAGGTCGCGTGCACCACTGGCGGCAATCACCACATATTGCCGGCCGTCGACCATGTACGTCGCGGGCGTCGCCACGCCGGAGAACGGGAGGTCCCCCTCCCACAGCAGCTTGCCGTCGCGCGTGTCGAAGGCATGCAGCTTGTGGTCGTAGATGGTAGCGGCGATGAAGACAACTCCCCCGGCGGTCACAATGGGCCCTCCGTAGTTTTCCGAGCCGGTGTCTTTGATCCCCTTCGCGGCCAGCTCCGGAATCGAGCCCAGCGGAATCTTCCACAGGTATTTGCCGGTCTTCAGGTCGATGGCGTTCAGCGTGCCCCAGGGCGGTTTGATGGCCGGATAGCCATCCGAGTCGACGAACTTGTGATAGCCGGTGAAGACGTACTGCGTCTCCTCCTTGAAGTCGCCGTAGAGCCGCTCGGAGGTGGTTCCCTCGGGCACGCCCAGAAAGCGCAGCAGCGCTTTCAGGTCCGCATCCGGCAGATCCGGAGTGGGCGGCATCTGGCCCTTGCCGTTCTGGATCATATCGACAATCTGCCCCCGGTCGAGTCGATCGGCTACGCCCACCAGCATGGGAAATGCCGGAGCGATTCCCTCGCGGTGGTCGCCATGGCAGATGGCGCAATGGTCCGCGTACACGGCCGCTCCCGCCTTGTCTTCCGGCGCATTCGCGGCCATCGCCATCGCTGCGACGGAAGGCAGTTCCTTGCCTGCGCCCGCCGATTCCCCGGTGCGCAGATACTCGATCAGCGTGGCGAGCTTTGCGTCGTCGATGTTGGGAAACGACGGCATACGGCCGTTGCCCTTTTTCACATTGTCCGTGACCTGCTGGACGGAAAGCCGGCTGAGAACGCCGACAAGGGAGGGAAACACTGGCGGCGCGCCGGCGCGGTCCACGCCGTGACACATGGCGCACTGGTTTTGATACACCTGCTGCCCCGCGCCGCCGGCTTGCACAGCCGGAACCAGACCACTGGTATACGGCACCTCCTGCGCATTCACGTACAGCACGTCCGTTGCCGGGTCGATGGCCGGACCGCCCCACTCGCCGCCGCCGTCGTAGCCGGGAAAGACCACCGTCGGCTTGCCCACGCTGAAAGGAATGAACTGCCCGCCGCTGATGAAGGTCCGGAACTCCTTGACGGCCCACTCGTGCGCCTCCGGGGTGCGGGTGGTGAGGATGTCCTCGGTCAGCCGCTGCCGCGCAAAGGGCTCCGGCGCATCCGGCTTCGGCTGCGTGGGCGAAGTCACCTCCCCAGGGACGGTGCTGGCTGGATAGGGCAGCTCCTGAATGGGAAAAAGCGGTTTGCCCGTCACACGGTCGAAGAGGTAGAGATAGCCCTGCTTGGTGGTCTGGGCCAGTGCGTCAATTGTTTTGCCGTCGCGCTTGAGGGTGAACAGCGCCGGTTCGGACGGAAAATCCCGGTCCCACACGTCGTGATGCACGCCCTGGAAATGCCACAGCCGCTTGCCTGTGTTTGCATCGAGCGCCAGCAGCGTGTTGGCAAACAGATCGTCGCCCACCCGGTCGCCGCCGTAGAAGTCAAAGACCGCCGAGCCCGTGGGCGCGTAGACGATGCCCCGCTCCGCATCCAGGGCCATGCCTGCCCAGTTGTTGGCCGCGCCGGCCGTCTTCCACGCCTCCGGCGGCCAGGTTTCATAGCCGAATTCGCCCGGATGAGGAATGGTGTGAAAGCTCCAGCGCAGCTTGCCCGAATGCACATCGAAGGCGCGAATATCTCCCGGCGGCGCCGGATGCGTCTCTGGATTGCGCCCGCCCACGATGATCATGTCCTTGTAGAGCACGCCCGGCGTGGTCAGCACCACCGACTGCTCTTCGTAGTTGCCGCGCAGTTCTTTGCGCAGGTCGATGCGCCCGCCCTCGCCGAAGCTGACAACCGGCTTGCCCGTCTCCGGGTCAAGGCAGTAGAGAAAGTTCATGATCCCAGCAAACAGCCGCTTCCCTTTCCCGTCGGTCCAGTAGGAGAGCCCTCGCGACGGCTGCGTGCCGCCGATGCCGGAGTCGAACTTCCACTTCAGCCTGCCGGTGGCCGCATCCAGCGCCACCACCTTCTCGGAGGGCGTATAGGCAAAGAGCGTCTGCCCGACGATGAGCGGATTGGTCTGGAGGCCGCCCTTTTCGCCGGTGTCGAAGGTCCATGCCACCGTGAGTTGCTTCACGTTGGCGCGGCTGATCTGGGTGAGCCTGGAGTAGTGGTCGCCGTCGAGACCGCCGTTGAAGGCCGGCCAACCGGTGGTGCTTTGGGCCAGGCAAACGCTGCAAATCAGGGGCAGAAGAAACGCGCCCGAGCTCAGAATTCGATTCGAATACGTCATCCGGTTTCCTTGCATGTTTCAGAGATTCCTTGACCGATGTGCGATTCGGTCCGCGTTCCCTCGGGGGCTAAAGCCCGCGCTCTATTTTGAGGCACTTGCGGCACGGCTGAAGCCGTGCCCTTTCAAGACAGCAGCGAAATGAGTTTTCCGCAACCTGAGAAGCCGTGCCCTTTCAAAGCGTTGAACTGCTCCTGCGTCCGAGGGAGTCCGTTAACCGTTGTACTTGATGATCGTCATGAACCCGTAGTCCATGTGCAACTGCTGGTGACAATGCAGCAGCGTGTCGCCGGGATTGTTGGCTGTAAAGTCGACAGCAACCGTCTGCAACGGCATCACGTTCACCACGTCCTTGCGCAGGCCGCTCAGGTCCTTTGCGCCGATCTTCGCTACCTCGAACGTGTGCCGGTGCAGGTGAATGGGGTGCTGGTCGCCGCTGCCGTTGCGCAAGAGCAGCCGGTAGCGCTTGCCGGCGGTCACGCGAATCGGGTCAACGTTGGGCCAGGACTGGTTGTTGATGGTCCAGGTGTCGAACTGCGAGCCCTTCTGCGCGCCGATGTCGTGGAAGGTGAGGGTGACCGTTTCGTCCGGAGCGGCAGCGGGCGCGGCCAAGGCGAACTGCGTGTAATCCCACTTGGCGGGAGCAGGATCTTTCCAGACCGGCGCGCCGGTCTTGCCCGCATACTCGACCACCACGCCGAGGCCCATCTTGCGCGCTTCGGGGAGGGTCGAGCCCAGCAGCCAGACGCCGGGGGCGTTCATCTCGACGATTGCATCCACGCGCTCGGCAACGGCGAGGGAAAGCACCTCGACCGGGGCGGGGTTTGGCACCGCGTTTCCGTCCATGGCGATCACCTTGAAGGTGTGGCCGGGGAGGGCCAGCATCACGTTTTCGGTGGCGCTGGCGTTGAGCAGGCGCATCAGCACGCGCTGGCCCTGTTTGACCCGAATCGGCTCTCCCGCGCCCAGCATGTGCTGGTTCATGGTCGCGTACTGGTAGCCCACATCCGAGCCCGTCGTCAGCGGATGATTGGCCGACTCGGCCCGCATGGTCTCGACCATGGGCACAAACGATCCGTTCCAGTGGTGAATCGCCAGGAAAATCTCCTGGTCGTAGTGGCCGGGGTCGGGCGCGTCATCGACCAGCAGAAAGCCAAACTGGCCGCTGTAGGTGCCCAGCGTCAGGTCGCCGCCCGCACCGGCGTGGGTGTGGTACCAGCGCGTGCCTGAGGGCCTGGGCGTGAACGTGTAGCGCAGTTGAGCCCCTGGCGCGATCATCGGTGAGCCTTCTTCCATGGCCCCGTCGTTCAACGAATCGATGGCGAGGCCATGCCAATGGACGATGTCCGGGCTGGCGCTGGCGTTGGTCACGTCGACGGTGACCGGCACACCCTCCTTCAGCCGCAGCATCGGCCCGGGAACCTGGCCGTTGTAGGCCGTGGTCTTGACGACCACTCCGGGCGCAATCTCCAAGTTGCAGGGCTCAATTCTGAGAGAAAAGACTTGCTTAATCTGAGACGTCGGAAATGCCGCGGCTCCGAGCGTCCTTGGAGCCAGAGCCGCCATCGCCATCCCGTTCCCCAAAGCCATCGCTCCGCTGCGCATGAATAGCCTGCGGTCGATTTGGTTCATCGGTCTCATTGCCGCTTCCTCCGGATTGGTTCCGCAAGCCGAACGAAGCGATTGTTACATGTTGGCCAAGGGGGCCGCAAAGCGAGTGAGATGCGGCCGCGCCGACCTTCCATCGCACGCCCGGAACCGCCGTCTACCGGAACCGCGAAGAAACAAACGCCGCGGAAAACGCCTCCTGCCAGCCCTTCAACGGAACTCCGTCTGCGCCGAGATCGGGAGCCGGCACCGGCGACCCGTTGGTGGGAACCTCGGTGGGAATCGGCAGGGAGGGAGCGGCAGGGTTGTCGATCTGCAGGTAGCTGCTGTGCTGGTAGTTCCAGTTGGTGGGAATCGCGAACGGCGCACGGAAGTTCGCCGGCCAGGGTGTGGCGGGTCCTCCATGCCCAAGCGCCCCCCGCCACCAGGGATGCCCCTGGTCAACAATGCCGGCAGGTAGATTGCCAATGGGAAAGATCTCCGACAGCACGTCGTCATTGATCGACGAAAGAACGGAAATCTCTCCTACCTTGGCTGCGGCTGACTGGAATTCCGCGTTCAGGCAGTTATCTTCGATAGCGCCGGCCATCAGCGTCAGCCGACGCACCGGCAGGCTCAGGTTGGCAATCGTCTCCAGCACCACTCGCGCGCCCAAGCTGTGCGAGGCGAACGAGATGCTGCCCGCGCCGGAGAAGCTCGCATCCAGGAAGGTCGCTACCAGGCGGCCGGTCCTGTCCGCGATCGTGGCCCCGTCGGAATAGTCGAGCCCGTGCGCCCACACCGAGTCGCCGGGCCAGAGCAGACCCACAAAAACAGACGACGGCGGCAGATCGAGCAGGGTCCCCCAGTGCGACAGGTGTTCGATTCCGTCGGAGCGATTCATGTTGAATCCGTGCGTTCCAATCAGCACATTCTGACCCTGAATCGCACTCTTCAGGTCGCCAGGCGCAAGGCCCGAGTAGTCGTCCAGGCTTGTGCCCTGGTTGATTGAAACCATGGTGGAAAGTTCTCCACCCACCGGCGCAAGGCGGCAATCGAGAAACAACGTCATGGCAGTCTACTTCCTCACCAGTTGCATGGCATTTACCGCGCTGGCCAGGGCGCTGGACAGGTCCTTGGCAATGGGTGCAAGCGGCGTGGCCAGCAGGCCCACGAGGACGGCAATCCACTGTTCGCGGGAATTCAGATAGTCATGGAACCTTCCCCCTTGCACGCACCATCCGCCCACGAACGCCACCAGTATCGCAAAGAACATGGCCAGCATGCGGGTTCCGTTGGTGTACCTCTGGTCGGCATCCTGGTAGGCTTCGTCGATCAGGACCGTGAGGGTGAAATCGAGGCGCGAGTAGGCATCGGTCTCGACCGGCGCCAACACGATGCCGCCGGAGATCTTCGTGGCCACGGATTGCAGAAGCGCCGGGTCAAGCCCCGCGGTCCTGGCCAGGGCGTGCGCATTGGATGGATTCAACCCTTGCTTGATCAGCGACTTGGCAATCGATTTCTGGCTGGCCAGATCGGTGCCGTTGTACCAGTTGGAGCGCAGATTATCCAGGATCTTGCGGCGCGTCAGCCCGGTGGACGGTGCACCCTGCGTGAGTTCGATCACGATAACGGTAATCCGCCTGAAGCCAATCCGGTTGGCTCCGCCCCAGAAGCACTTGCTGGCATCAACCATCCCGAAGGCCGCCGTCCCCAACCCACCGATTGCCGCGATGATCTGCGGAAGACTCTGAAGAACGCTCATGTTCAACCTCTGGCTTTTTCCTGGTAGATTCAGTTGCTTAACACTATAGGCGAAAGGGGTTTCAGGATGGCAGCAGTTCCTCAGGAGTAACTGTCCAGCGGCAGCGAACCGAATCCGGACCGCCGAGGCCGAGGGTGCGGAGTGTTCGCGTTTTCGCCGATTCGACGCAGACTTTCGACTGCTTGACGCCTAGCAAGGTTCAATTTACGGAATGTTCCGCATCGGCGGAGGCGGTGCGGACTGCAACTCGATTCCCAGAGCCATTGTGCAACAAAGGCAGAGATCGATCTGCAAAATCGCATCGAAAAAATCGCGCAGACTAAGTCTCCGCCTACTCCGCCCGTTTCGCCAGAAACCGCTCCATGAATTTGGTATCGAACTCGCCGGCGCGGAAGCCTTCATCGGCAAAGATCTCCTGGTGCATCGAAATCGAAGTCTCGATTCCCTGCACCACGAACTGGCTCAGCGCGCGCTCCATCTTGGCGATAGCCTCCGCGCGGTCGACCCCGTGCACAATCAGCTTGGCGATCAGCGAGTCGTAGTAAGGAGGCACCACGCCCTCGGCGTACTGTGCCGTATCCACGCGGACGCCGTTGCCGCCTGGCACATTGAAGGCGGTGATCTGGCCGGCAGATGGGGTGAACTTCTGCGGATGCTCGGCGTTGATGCGGCACTCGATGGAGTGGCCGCGCATCTCGATCGTCGCCGGCAGTATCGCGTCCAGCCGCTCCCCGGCCGCAATGCGCAGCTGTGCTTTGACGAGGTCGATGCCGGTAATCGCTTCCGTGACCGGGTGCTCCACCTGAATGCGCGTATTCATCTCGATGAAGTAAAGCTGGCCGTCCTCATCCATCAGGAACTCGATGGTTCCGGCGTTTTGGTAGCCGATCTCTTTCAGGCAACGGCACAGCGTCTCGCCGATCTCCTCGCGCATCCGCGACGTGACCTGCAGGCTGGGCGCTTCTTCGATGAGTTTCTGATGGCGCCGCTGGATGGAGCACTCGCGCTCGAACAGCGAGGCCACGTTGCCGTGCTCATCGGCAAGCACCTGGAACTCGATGTGCCGCGGCTGCTCGATAAACTTCTCCATGTACAGCTCGCCGTTGCCGAAGGCGTTGGAGGCCTCGTTGTAGGCGGCATGAAAAAGGTTCGGCAGTTCTTCCTCTGCACGCACAATGCGCATACCCCGCCCGCCGCCGCCGGCTTTGGCCTTGAGGATGACCGGGTAGCCCACCTTCTTGGCCCATTCTTGCGCCTCTTCCGCTGTCGCAATCACTCCGTCGGAGCCGGGCAGGATGGGCACTTTGGCCCTTTTCATCGCCTGGCGGGCCTTTTCCTTTTCGCCCATCAGCCGCGTCACCTCCGGCGGAGGGCCGATGAACTTGATGTTCGAAGCGCGGCAGACTTCGGCGAAGTTGGCGTTCTCGCTCAGCAGGCCGTAGCCGGGATGGATCGCCTCCACATTGGCGATCTCGGCCGCGGAGATCACCGCCGGCACGTTTAGATAGCTGTCGGCCAGGCGCGGCGGACCAATGCAGATGGCCTCGTCGGCAAAACGGACGTGGAGCGAGTTGCGGTCCGCCTCGCTGTAGACGGCGACCGTGCGAATGCCGAGTTCCCGGCAGGCGTTTAAAACGCGCAGCGCAATTTCACCGCGATTGGCAACCAGAACCTTACGAAACATTCAAGACCCTAACTCAAACGGATGGAAAACAGCGGCTGTCCGAACTCGATGGGCTGCCCGTTGGATACGAAGCACTTCACAATCTCGCCCGCGGCATCGGACTCGATCTCGTTCATCAGCTTCATAGCTTCGACGATGCAGATCACCTGGCCCTTGTCCACGCGGTCGCCGGGAGCGACAAAAGCCCCCGCGCCGGGTGAAGGCGAACCGTAATAGGTGCCCACAATCGGTGATTTGACGATGTGCAGCCCCGCATTGGGGTCCACCCCAGACGCTGCATGGTCGGGCTCGGCGTGAGAGCCGGCTGCCGGCCCTACGTGGGAAGCACCCGGCGCTGCCGGAGGCGCCTGAGCCAGCAGCTGGGCCAGGTCGCCCAGTCCTGCCGGGCCGCCCGCCGGTTGCGAAAACTTGAGCCGGATTTTCACGTCGCCCCGGTCCAGGTCGAACTCGGCAACTCCGTGTTCCTTGAGGAAATCGATCAGCTGCTTGAGATCTGCAATATCCTGTGGTTTCATTCGTTCCTTGACCCCTCCGCGCGCGGCGGAAGCTGGTTCACTAAAGCTCAATCAGGGCCTTGGGCGCGGGCGTCAGCACCTGGCCGCCAGATGCCGTTACCGCCACCATATCCTCAATGCGTATGCCAAACTCGCCCGTCAGGTAAATGCCCGGCTCGATGGTAATGACCATTCCAGCCAGCAGTCTGGTCTTTTGTCCGGCGCCGACCCGCGGCGACTCGTGAATCTCCAGTCCGACCCCATGCCCGGTGGAGTGGGAAAATGCCTCCGCCAAGCCTGCCTTGCGCAATACGCTCCGGGCGGCCTCATCCACTTCACCGCAGTTGACGCCCGCGCGCACCACTTCGACCCCCGCCTTCTGGGCCTCGAGCACTGCCTCGTATGCCGCCCGCTCCCTTGCTTTGGGTCTACCCAGGTACACGGTGCGGGTCATATCCGAGCGATAGCCTCCGAGGATTATACCGAAGTCGAGCGTCAAAAAGCCCTTTCGCGGCAGCAGAGAGGCTGTGGCGCGTCCGTGCGGCAGCGCCGAGCGCGCCCCGGAAGCCACGATGGTCTCAAACGACATGCCCTCCGCCCCCATCTGCCGCGCCTGGTATTCCAGTTCCGCGGCCACCTCGATCTCTGACAGGCCCGGCCGTATGAATCCGAGCATATGCTCGAAGAGATCGCAGCCAGTGAGCGCCACCCTGCTCATCAGGGCCAGCTCTTCCTCGTCCTTGACCATGCGCAGCGATTCGACAATTGGAGCACCGAGCGCGCAGAGAAAACTGCGCCGCAGCGGGCTGGGCAGAGCGGCCTTCCAGCGGGCCAGGTCGGCCACGGATGTCCAGGCAGGGTCGAATCTCGCTTCCTCCACGCCCGACTGCGCCGCCAGCCACTGCACGGCTGCCACGGCCGGTGAACTGGAGACGATCTCCACATCTGTCGCATTCACCTCTTCCGCTGCCTGCGCGGAATAGCGGCCGTCCGTAAACAAGCGCACGCTCCTGTGCGTCACCGCCAGCGCGGCACTGGAGCCGGTAAAACCGCAGAGATAACGGAGGTCGGGGAGGTGGGTGACCAGCAGACCTTGCAGTCCTGCCCTGGTCATTCTGCGGCGCAACTGCCGGATGCGGGAGAAGTGGTCCACCGATTGAGGATAACAGGGGCAGGGTTCAGGAGTCGGCGATTGGGGCTTAGGTGCGAGGCATTTGGGAGTGCGGGTCGAACGTCTCATCGTTCAGTGCGCGGGCCAGCCAGTATTCGGTCTTTAGGCGGCTCTCCTGGGTGACGTGGTACAGCACTCCGCAATCGCAGTCGCTGCCCTTCGTTTGCAAAGCCGCGATGACTTCCTGGATATCTTCTTCATCCATTCCAAGCTCAGCGAGTATGCGGCCTGTGATCTCGAAGCCTCCCTGGCACCAGGCGCGCGCCTGCGCCGAGTCAGCAGGACAAAGACGGTCGTCCAGCTTCTCGAAGAACTTCTTTCTCGTCAGCAATTCAAGAATTCGAGGCGCCTTATCGGATGCAGCCGCATTCTTCGACGCGCTGCCGCTCCGCCTGAGCAAGCTTCCAAAGCCCCTAAAAGACTTCTTGAGTCCAGTTGGATTCGTCCCCACCGGCCACGGACCGTCCTTGGCCAATAGCCCAGCTTCACCGTTCGGTACATCCCTTTTCATAGTGCAGGCCTTACGGGCTTCTTCTGGTGCGGATCCAGCTCCGCGTCGGCGGCGTGGATATCGGACTGGCGGTCCATCCACTCGTCGAGGCGCGAGCGCTTGAAGCGCCACCGGTTACCCAGCTTGAAAGCGGGCACGAAACCCTCTGATGCATATTTATACAGTGTATCGGGTGAAATGCCAAGGTAATCCGAAGCCTGGCGAATATCCATCACCTCGCGCACTTCGGGGACGAGCAGATTGTTGCGGGCTGTGGCGATACGCATGGCAAGCCTCCTGGAGGCAGGACCGCCTCAGCAGAGATTCCGGCACTCCTGCCGGTAATCTTGTATTTAACGCGGTTTCGCCCGACCAATCAAGGATTTTCAGGCAGTTAAAGGAAATTTACCGGCTTTCCACGAGCGAATCGCCAAGGCCGTAAACGACAGTTCAGTGTCCACACCCAGCAGGTAGGGGCCGCCGGCAAACTGCACCCAAGTGCTTGCGTTGTTAGAGCAGATGGTGCCTTTCCATCGGACATTGCCGGGATGGAAACAATTTTGGCACAGCAAAAAGCTATCGCTAGACTGGGCGCGTCCCCGGGAGGATTAGCCAGCTGCGAAGCGAGTACGGGCTCAACTGATTTGTGTAGAAGCTCTCTAATTCTGGTCTTCGCGGCGGTGAAGGGTCGGCGGGCCGTCGTCGCTGGTGTTGCCGTCGCTGGCCGTGTTGTTCGGATCGTTGGTCCCCGTCCCGGCCCGGCGCAGCGAAGGCTTGTTCTTGTCCTTCGTGTCGGTGAGCCGACGCTTGTTCTCGATCCGCGCCAGCCGCGCCTTGACGTCCTCAAACTCCGAGGTGGTCACCGTGTACTCATCCCGGGCGGGGAGAATGCGTGCAATCTCCTCCTGCGAGTGAAGAATCCGGTCAGGCGTTTGGGGGTGGTCCGCAAAGGCCTTGGCCACCATGCCCGGCTTGCGCTTTTCCAGCGCCTGGATCTTCTCGAAGAAGCTGATGAAGGCCTGCGGGTCGTACCCGGCGCGGTACATGTACTGCACGCCCAGGTAGTCGGCCTGCGCCTCGAAGTCGCGCGAAAACTTCAGGAAGGTGATCGGGACGGCAAGTCCAGCAGCCTCGTAGATCCCGTAGCCCGTCCAGCCCCCGATGAAGATCAGCGGGATGGTGCCCAACTGCGCGTAGTTCATCCGCGTCTGTTCCCGCACCGCGTGGTGAGCGCAAACGTGCGCCGTCTCGTGGGCCATCACCCCGGCCAATTCCGCCTCTTCGTCTGCGTTCAGGATCAGCCCTGAATTCACGTAGAAGAACCCACCTGGCAGCGCCATGGCGTTGATCTCGTCCGAGTCGATGACCTTGATGGTAAACGGAACCTTGCAGTCGGAGTTCTTGACGATGTTCTGCCCCACTCGGTTCACGTATTCCACAACCACCGGGTCGGTGATGAATCGTGTGCTCTTCTCGATCTCCTCGGCATACATCTTGCCCATCTTGATCTCGGTGTCCACCGAGTACCAGTTGCCCAGCCCGCGCGCGCCGATGTCGCGGTTGCCTACCGCGCTCACGTCCTCAATGCTGCCCGGCTTCACGGTGATCTTCTGGCTTCCCGGCTCGATCACCTTCTCTGGGTTCACGTCCGAGGCTGGAGCGTCCCCGCCCACCGGCTGTGTTCCCGGTGCGGGCGGCTTGGAGGGTGTGCCTGAGGTTGGGGTATCGGCTCCCACGGGTGCCGTACCCGGCGCTGGTTGCGCCGTCGAGGGTGCGTTGTTCCCGGTCTGCGCCGCTCCAGTCGAATTCTGCTTCGCCGCGTCCGTCTGTGCCGCGTCGCCCCCAACGGGGGTGGTTCCGGGGGCAGGCTGCGCCGCGGGCGTGCTGGACTGCGTGCTGCTCGACCCGCTCGCCTGCGCACCGAGGCTGCCAGCCAGCGCAAGCAACAAAGCCGCCAAAGACATCGCTCTTAAACCGTTCAAGGCTGCCTTCATGACCCCACCTCCAGCTCGGCCCGCCGAACTGCCGCTTCGCTCCACTGTTTAGACGTTAGTATCCTCCTCTTTGGCAACATCCGTGAAGAATTATTCCACCGTATCGCCGATTCCCGTCCTGCGGACAGCCCTCTGGCGCGTTTTTAGCCCGCGCCCCAGCGGCCCTTGCGACTTTTTTCTGCCGCAAGGATGGGAAACCACGAACCCACTGCCGCACCGCAGGTGCCGCAATCTTCTTGGAGCTTCTCCCCGTCTGAATTAAAGTGAAGAACACACCGAGGTGGGGAGGATTCTTGCGCAGGAACGTCCTGAAACTGGCCGCTGTCGCCGTCTGCTTCGCCTTGCAGTGCATTGCGCAAGCGCCACAACCTCATCACGGCCCTCCGGGGCTGGTCGATCAGCTGATTCCGCACAGAAATGCCCGTCCCGCTCCGGCCAACGCCCTCAAGACACCCGAAGTTGTCCTCGACGCCTCCAGTCTCGGCTCGCCGATGGTACTCGAGAAGGGCTGGCGGGTCGGCATTACCGCCAACCCCGCCGCCGCCAACGCCGACTTTGACGACAGCACTTGGGCAGTTCGCGAAGCGAAGGACGGATTCGCCGACGTTCCTGACGAGGACCACCACGAAGAACCGCTCGACACCGGCGAAAACCCAGGCTCAAAGCGCGGTCCACCCCAACACGGAGACCACCAGAAGCCCTTCGTCTGGTTCCGGCTGCACATCAAACTGTCTCCCAATCACGGGCCGCTCGCCATGCTCCTCGAGCTGCCCGTTTCCCAGAGCGCCTCCATGTTCAACAGCTCATCCGGGCTGGGTGCGGATGTCTTTGCCAACGGGCTCGAGATTAAGCCGGAGGGTCCGCACGGGGACACTCCGCAGCACTACCAGCAGATCTCCAGGCTCTATAACCTCAACCTGCCCTCTTCCGAGACCAACCTTGTCCTGGTCGTCCGAACCATCTACATCCCCTTCGGTTATGGAGCCTACACCTCATTCTTTTCCGGCCGCACGTTCCACCTCGGTAACCACGAAGACCTCGACCATCGCCTCGAACTGTGGAGCACTCATGCCCTGTTCGAGCGCCTTCCCAGGGTTGTCCTCTCCATCCTTCTTCTGGTGCTTTCGCTCTTCCTGCTGGCTCTCTACTTCACGCAGAAGGGCCATGTTGAGTACCTGTGGCTGGCGCTCCACGAACTGGTGCTGGCTCCGCTCGGACTCGTGGAGCTGGCGGGAAGCTCCGCCCGCCTCGACACCCTCTGGTACGCAGCCGCCATCGTGCAACTGGTTCTCATCTCGGCCTATCTTTACTTCGAGTTCCTCATCGCTTTTCTCGCCCTGCGCCGCCGCTGGTACATCACCCTCATGCGCTACACCGCTCCAATGCTGGCCGGGGTTGGCCCGGTTCTACTCATGGTCGGCCAGAGCTGGGTGGTTGGCCTCGTCCTGGTGGCGATCGTGCTCTTCGCCCTGCTCTGGTTCCTGAGCTGGCTGGTCTTTATCTTCATCACCCTCATCGTCGCCACCACGCGCCGAAACTTTGAAGCCGGCCTGTTGCTGATCCCGCTGGTTCTGGACATGGTGGGGATCGCCGAACCCATCGTCACCGGCGGCATGAGCCAGTGGAGCGGCCACGCCTATCACTCCCCGCTCACACTGATGGCCGGCCCCGTCCCCATTCATTTCGCCTCCATCGCCGATTTCATCGGCATCCTGGCTATCGTCACCATCATATTCATGCGCTTCCTGCGCGTGCAGCGCGACCAGGAACGCGTCACCAGCGAGCTGGCCGCAGCCCGCAGCGTGCAGGAGCTGATGATTCCCCAGGAAAAGATCCAGACTCCGGGCTTTGAGGTCGACTCGGTCTACAACCCCGCCACCGAGGTGGGCGGCGACTTCTTCCACGTCCAGCCTACCGAGGACGGGGGCCTGCTGGTGATTCTCGGCGATGTGGCCGGCAAGGGACTCAAAGCGGCCATGAACGTCTCCATGCTGATGGGCGCCATGCGCCGCACCACCGAGCGAAGCCCCGCGAAGATTCTGGAATCGCTCAACCGCGTCCTCACCGGCAGCGAGAGCTTTACCACCTGCCAGGTTGCCTGGTTCAGCGCCAACGGCGAAGTGGTGATGGCCAACGCCGGCCACCTGCCGCCCTACTTGAACAGCCAGGAGATCGCTATTCCCGGCGGCCTGCCGCTGGGGGTGCTGCCTGAGGTCAGCTACGACGAAATTCGCCTCTTCCTGCATCCGGGCGACCGCATTCTGCTGATGTCGGACGGCGTGGTGGAAGCCCGGCAGCCCTCCGGCGAGCTGTTCGGCTTCGATCGCGTACACAACCTGAGCAACCAGACGGCCTTCTACATCGCCGATGCCGCTAAGACCTTCGGCCAGGAGGACGACATCACCGTGCTGACCATCCGGCGACTGGCGCAGGCGATGGCGGCGTAGAGTCCTTTCTCGGCGGGTGCACGGCTTTCCTGCCTGAGCGAAAATAAAGAGAATATGATAAGCTAGCTTAAGCCAGAACAAATGGAGGAAAAATGCTACAGTTTGGCGCGTTTGAGGGAAAGAACAACTTCGGGAAACTGTTGGACCTGGCCGAGGCAGGCGAGGAGATCGTAATCACGCGCCATGGCAGGCCTGTGGCCACTATCTCCGGGACAAATCGAAGAACTCCCGAACAGATCGAGCGGGCACGCGCCGCAGCTGACCGGATAAGAAAGCGCGCAGCGGAGCGCAACGCCGGCCCATTCATCTGGGAGGAATGGAAGGCCTATCGTGACGAGGGCCGGAGGTGAGCCTGGTCCTGGACGGTTCGGCGACATTGGGCTGGTACTTTCCCGGCGAAACGACCCCTGCGCTCATTGAGCTGTTCGATCGCGTGGTCATTCAGGGAGCATTCGTTCCCGAGCTTTGGAAGATCGAAGTCGCGAATAGCCTTTGTCAAGGAATTCGACGCCGCAGGATCACGGCAAGCGACCGCGCACAAGCGCTTGCCGACTTGGATGCGCTTTCGATCTCTGTGGACCGGCATACGGGGAAGTATGTTTGGCTGGAATCCATCGCTCTTGCCGATAAACATAGCCTTACTGTCTACGACGCCACCTACCTGGAGCTCGCGATGCGCCTCGCGCTACCGCTGGCCACCCTGGACGAAGACCTGCGCGTCGCCGCGCAAAGCGAAGGCATCCTGCTGCTGGGCAAGTAGATCACGCGGCACAAGCCATCCCAGGAGCAGGCAAGCACTCGTCGGGGCCGATCACGGTCACGCGCGGAACCTTTACCTTGGGTTCCGGAACTTTTTTCCGGCCCCCGCCGTATTCCCCTTGACAGCTTAGGAGAGCGGGCGTAGTCTCCTAATCAGCTTAGGGGGAAAAGATGACCGACCAGGCACAACTCCTTCCCGGCACACTTGATCTGCTCATTCTCCGCGCTGTCTCGCTCGGGCCGCTGCACGGCTACGGCATCCTGCTCCGCATCGGCCAGATCTCCGCCAACGCCCTACTCATTGAACAGGGCGCGCTCTATCCGGGGCTTTTCCGCCTTGTCCGCCAGGGCCTGCTCCAGTCCACCTGGGGCACTTCGGAGAACAATCGCCGCGCCAAGTTCTACGAGCTCACCATCGCCGGCCGCAAGCGCCTGCAGGAAGAGACCGACAGCTGGAACCGGCTTGCGGGCGCCATCGCCGCCGCACTTTCGCAGCAACCGGAGGAAGCATGAGCTCGCCTGCAATCACGCATCCCGCGCCGGAAGGCTCGCCGCGACCGAAGGCAAGGCTCACGGGCGCTGTTTACCTGGCCTATTTTCTGACGGCCATCCTCGCCCAACTCCTGACCAGCCGAAACCTCGTTTTCGCCGGCAACGCCGTAAACCTTGTCTCGATCGGCCTCTATCTGGCCTTGACGCTGCTGTTCTTCGGCCTGTTCAAGCCGGTCAACAAGTGGCTCTCCCTGCTTGCGGCGCTGATCGGTACGGCGGGATGCATCGTCATGGCACTGGGAGTCTTCTCTCCCACCCTCCTGCTCATCAACCTGCTGTGGTTTTTCGGACCCTATTGCCTTTTGATCGGCTACCTCGTCTTCCGATCGAATTTTCTGCCTCGAATCCTGGGTGTGCTCATGGTTTTGGCCGGCGTGGGCTGGCTGGCATTTCTGTCGCCTCCGGTCGCTTTGCATCTATCCCTGTACATCGAGGGCCTCGGCATCCTTGCGGAAGCAGCCCTGATGCTCTGGCTGGTGGTGCGGGGCGTGAATGCCGAACGCTGGAATCAGCAGGCCGACCCAACGAGGAAAGGACAATGAAGCATCTAGCATATCTTCGCTCCCTTGCCGCAAACCTCTTTCATCGTTCACAGATCCGGAACGAATTGGAGGAGGAGCTTCGCAGCCACATCCAGCACCGCGCCGACGACCTGGAACGCTCAGGCCTTCCCCGTGCCGAAGCCGAGCGCCGCGCCCGCATCGAATTGGGCGGACGCGAAAAGTACAAAGAGCAGATCCACGCCTCGCTTGGCGGCAATTTTATCGAGACTTGTATCCAGGACGTGCGTTTCAGCCTGCGCCAGTTGCGCAAGTCTCCCGGCTTTGCCATCACGGCCATCCTGACCCTGGCCCTGACCATCGGGGCCAACGCCGTGGTCTTCGGCTTGATGGATTCGCTGGTCCTCCGGCCGCTCAATGTGCCCCAGTCGGAGAGCCTTTACGGCACCCATTACGGAGACAATACCGGCTGGCAGGCGTATCCCAACTATCTCGACCTGCGCGATCGTAACCGCACCTTCGAGGAACTGGCGGCTTTTAACTTCGCCCTGGGCGTGGGCCTTGACACGGGCAAGGATCCAACAATCACAAACGGGTTTGCAACGACGGGCAACTACTTTGACGTGCTGCGGATTCATCCTTATCTCGGCCGTTTTTTCCATGCTTCCGATGAGCGCGGCCCCAACAGTGCCCCCTACATGGTGCTTACCTACGCTTACTGGCACAGCCATTTCCAGGATGATCCCGGCGTGGTGGGCCGCGTCGTGCGGCTCGACCAGCATCCTTTCACCATCATTGGCGTGGCACCGCCCGAATTCCAGGGAACTCTGATGTTTGTCTCTCCCGACTTCTTTATGCCCATCGTCGATCAGGAACAGGTGGGCGGGGAAAAGCTGAGCGACCGCGGAACCGAGCATGGAGTTTTTGAAGTGTTGGGGCATCTGAAGCCGGGAGTTACTCCCGCTCAGGCCGTCGCCGATGTAGATGCCATTGGCGCCTACCTGGAAAAGACCTACCCCAGAGAATTTGGCCATCATACAACGGTTCTGTCCCGGGAAGGCTTCACCTCCTTTGGCCCTGCGCTGCGGGCGTTCGTTGCGGGACTGATGGTGCTCACCGGCTTGATCCTGCTGGCCGCTTGCGCCAACCTGGGAAGTCTCTTCTCCGCGCGCGCCGCCGACCGGTCCCGTGAAGTGGCTCTGCGCCTCGCGCTCGGTTCCAGCCGCACACGCATCCTGCGCCAGCTATTAACCGAAGCCCTGCTGTTAGCCCTCGCCGGCGGAGTGGCAGGACTGCTGGGCAGCTTGGCGCTTCTGCGCCGGTTAAGCACATGGCAGCCCATCGCCGGAACTCCCGTCCATTTGCCTGTAGCTCCGGATGCAAAGCTCTACCTGGTCGCTCTGGTACTGGCACTGGTGAGCGGATTCCTCTTCGGGATTGTTCCCGTGCGCCAGGTGCTTCGTGCCAATCCGTATGAGATCGTCAAGGCAGGATCGAGCCTCAGGGCCGGGCGCCGCATTACCGTCCGCGATGTGCTGCTGGTTCTCCAGATCGCCATCTGCGCGGTTCTTGTTACCTCTTCCATGGTCGCCGTGCGCGGGCTGATGCGTTCGCTTCACGGCAACTTCGGGTTTGAGCCGCGCAATACCATGCTGGCGGGCGTCAACCTGGCCATGGCCGGTTACAGCATGGAGAAAGTGCCCGCCATGCAGAGGCGCATGATCGAAGCCATGCAATCGATTCACGGCGTGCAGTCGGCGGGTTTGGTGAATGGATATCCGCCACTGGTCTACACCGCCGGCGACAAGGTGAGCGTCTTCAAACAGGAAACCAGCGATCTGCGCCCGTCAAATGCGGCGATCATGCCTTACCTCTACGACATCTCTCCCGGTTACTTCGATGCCGCCGGAACAAGCCTGTTGGCGGGCAGGAATTTCTCCTGGAGCGACGACAGGAACGCGCCCGCGGTCGCCGTGATCAATCGGGAGTTTGCCGCCAGGATATTTGGCTCGGTCACCTGCGCCATCGGCAATCGGTACAAGCTGCTGGATGGAACTTCCGTCCAGGTTGTGGGCGTAGTTGAAGACGGAAAGTATATGAGCCTGACTGAAGATCAACAGCCGGCCATGTTTCTTCCCTTCATGCAATCGCCATCGAGTTCGGCCTATTTGCTGGTGCGCTCGAACCGCGATCCGCAAGTGCTTGCCGCAGCCATGAGAAACAAGCTGCGCGAGCTGGATCGGGGACTGCCCGCCGACATCCAGACCTGGAACAGCCTGCTGGAAGTTGTCCAGTTCCCCGCCCGCGTGGCAACCATGGCATTAGGCGTGCTGGGCATGATGGGCGCCATGCTGTCGATCACCGGCATCTTTGGAATGGCCGCGTACTCGGTGAGCAAGCGCCTGAAGGAGCTGGGCATTCGCATGGCCCTCGGCGCACAGCGCTGGGAAGTTTTGCAGGCAGCGCTGGGCCGGCCCTTGAAGCTGCTCGCCGTTGGTTCGGTGGCTGGATTGATGCTCGGACTGCTGGCCACGCGCATCCTCGCATTCATCGTGTACCAGGCCACGCCCCGCGACCCACTGGTATTGGCTGGCGTCGTCCTGGCCATGTCTTTGCTTGGCCTGCTTGCAACGTGGATTCCCGCGCAGCGCGCCTTGTCGGTCAACCCTCTGGTCCTGCTCCGCGAGGAGTGAACCAGCTTTATTGAAAATGTTTCGGTAATCGATCGACCATCGGAGGAAGAATGATATTTTTCGATTCCCTTCGCTTCCGCATTGCAACTCTATTCCGCCGCGACGCCATCCGCGCCGAGATGGATGAAGAACTCCGCTCGCACATCGCCCACCGCGCGGACGACCTGGAACGCTCCGGCCTCCCGCGCGCCGAAGCCGAGCGCCGCGCCCGCGTCGAATTTGGCGGACGCGAGAAGGTCAAGGAAGAGATCCACGCAACGCTCGGCGGCAATTTTATCGGCACCGTGTTGCACGATCTGCGCGTGAGCCTGCGCACGCTGCGCAAGTCTCCGGGGTTCACCATCGCCGCGGTTCTCACGCTGGCTTTAGCCATTGGCGCCAACGCGGTGGTGTTCAGCGTGATGAATGCGTTTGTTCTTCGCCCGCTGGATGTGCCTCATGCGGAGACCCTGTATGCGCTGCAGCATGGAGACGAGGCCTCGGGGTACGAGTCGTATGCCGACTACATGGATCTGCGCGACCGCAACCGCAGTTTCGAATCGCTGATCGCCTATAACGCGATGCAGGGGGGACTGGATGCCGGCCAGGATCCATCCAGCGTCTGGATTATCGAAGCCAGCGGAAACTACTTCGACGCGCTGGGACTCAAGCCCTACCTGGGACATTTCTTCCAAGTCTCCGATGAGCATGGCCCCGGCAGCGCTCCCTATATCGTGCTCACGTACGACTATTGGCACACGCATTTCCAGAGCGATCCTGGGGTAGTGGGCCGCGTGGTGCGGCTCAACAAGCACCCCTTCACGATCCTCGGCGTGGCGCCCCCCAGCTTCCACGGAACACTGCTGTTTTTCAACCCCGAGATTTTCATTCCGATCGTGGAGCATCCGCTGCTGGGCGGGGAAGACTTGAATTCTCGCCAAGATCATTGGGTCTTCGAGCTGATGGGACACCTGAAGGCGAGCGTTACGCCGGCCCAGGCCGTTGCCGATTTGAACTCCATCGGCGCGCAACTGGAAAAAGCCTACCCCAAGGACGAGCGCAAGATGACCTTTGTCCTGGCTCGGCCCAATCTCTATGGAGATTATCTTGGCCGCCCGGTGAAGGCATTTATGGCAGGGCTCATGCTGCTGGCGGGGTTGATCCTGCTGGCAGCATGCGCCAATCTGGGCAGTCTGTTTGCCGCTCGCGCAGCAGATCGTTCGCGTGAGGTTGCCCTGCGCCTGGCGCTGGGATCGAGCCGCAGGCGCATCCTGCGCGGACTGTTTACCGAGGCTTTGGTGATCTCGCTCGCGGGAGGTGGACTGGGGCTTGCAGGCAGCGTGGTGCTGCTGCGCGCGCTGAGCGCATGGCAGCCGTTTCCGAGGTGGCCCATTCACATCGGCGTGAATCCCGACGCAACGGTGTATGGGGTCGCCCTGCTGCTGGCCCTGGTGAGCGGGCTTCTGTTTGGCGCGGTTCCGGTAAGGCAAGTGCTCCGCACCAATCCCTATGAGGTGGTCAAGGCTGGGCCGAGCAGCAGAGCCGGAAAGCGCATCAGCCTTCGCGACGTGCTGCTGGTGGTGCAGATTGCCATCTGCGCGGTGTTGGTGACTTCTTCCATGGTCGCCGTGCGCGGACTGGCGCGCTCGCTTCATGCCAACTTCGGTTTCGACGTGCAGAACATCCTGCTGGCGGAGACAGACCTGGGCATGGCCGGCTACAGCCCGGATCGGGTGCCCGCGATGCAAAGGCGGATGATCGAAGCAGTGCAGGCGTTGCCTGGAGTTGAGGCTGTTGGATTGGCCGATGGTCTGCCCTTGGGGGATGGGGCGGGGAACTCCAATGTATTCACCGACAACACGACGGATCTGAAGCCGTCCAATGCAGTGACGAACGCGCCGGTATTCAACATATCTCCCGAGTACTTCCGCGCCGCAGGCACTTCGCTTTTGACAGGGAGGGCCTTCACCTGGCAGGACGACAAGGATGCGCCGCGCGTGGGCGTGGTGAATGCGGAGTTTGCGCGCAAGCTCTTTGGATCAGTAGCTGGCGCGCTGGGCCGCTTCTACAAGATGAAGGATGGAACGCGCATCCAGGTGGTGGGCGTTGCGGTGGACGGCAAGTACGGGAGCCTGACGGAGGACCCGCAGCCGGTGATGTTCCTACCCATTCTGCAATCGCCCTCCCGGTCGACGCAACTGGTGGTGCGCTCAACACGCGATCCGCAGCTGTTGGGTGCAGCGGTCCGGGGCGCCCTGCGGCAATTGGATGCGGGGCTGCCCATCCTCATCGAAACGCGGGAGGGGCCGATGGGCACACTCCTGTTTGGACCGCAAATGGCGACGATTTCGCTGGGCGTGCTGGGCCTGATGGGCGCCATGCTCTCTCTCACTGGCATCTTCGGCATGGCTGCTTACACGGTGAGCAAGCGGCTGAGGGAGCTGGGCATTCGCATGGCCCTGGGCGCGCAACGCAAGGAGGTGCTGCAGGCCGCGCTCGGGCGGCCCTTGAAACTGCTGGCATTCGGCTCGGCGGCGGGATTGATCCTCGGCGTTCTGGCGAGCCGCGTGTTAGCGTACATCGTCTACGAGGCCACGCCGCGCGATCCGCTGGTGTTGGCCGGCGTCGTTCTTTCAATGTTGCTGCTCGGCCTGTTCGCTACGTGGATCCCGGCGCAACGCGCGCTCGCCGTCAATCCCATGATCCTGCTCCGCGAGGAGTGAACGGCGAAGTCCACCGCATTGGGCCGAGCGCCTTCTTGCCGTCCAAGCAACGCTGCCCATTGTGGATGGGACCATTGCCTTTGCCGAGCGCCGCGATCTGTCTGCCTCGCCGCAGGTGCTGGTATCCTTCTCTGGAACATCATTTCAACCGGGAAGATCATCCGCATGGCCTCCGCAGACGGCGGGTCTTCGTTCGCTTCGGACCGCAAATTGACCCTTGATCGACTTTGTGACACCGTGCTGTGTGTGTGCCTCCTCTCCGTTGGCAGCGTGACGCCCTGCCTTGCGCTTCAAGAACATCCGCATGCCGCCGCGGCGGATTCAACCAAGCAGCCGGCGCGCTCCATCGAAGACCTGAACCTGAAGGGCGCTGGCGCAGAGAACCCGCCCTTCACCGACACAGTTCTCGGCGCCGATTCAGTCTTCCGGCGCAGCCTGTTCAACCACGGCCTGCTCCTTCGCATGACCGCCAGCGGCGGTTATATCCAGAACATGCTCGAAGTGCCCGTTGCCGCAATTGCCCAGGCCTACACCGGCCAGCGGGAGTTTGGAGAATACTCCCTCAACCCCGTGCTGACCGCGGACCTGCACCAGCTCGGGCTGCACAAGGCGCAACTGACCATCAACGGCCAATTGCAGCAGGCCACGTGGGGTCCCGCGCAGCCCACCGCCTTTTCCATCGACAGCGTCTATTTTTACAAGGAATTCGGCGAGGACCGCGTGGAGATGAAGATCGGCTATCTGACCACCGACTTCCAGTTCATCGGCCTTCAGGTGGGCGGCCAGGTCACGTCGGGCGCGCAGGGCGTCTACGCTGTGCTGCCCTACGAGGTGGGGATCTCGTACACACCCGTCGAAGCGCCGGCCGTCACGCTGAAATACCGCTGGGACAGCGGCCTCTACCTCAAGGGAGCCGTGCAGCGCGCCGGAGAGCCCGGCTCGGAAGAAGCAGCCCTGCACCGTGACGCCATTGGGCTCCGCTTCCTGCCCCGCGGCGACAAACTGCTCCTCGTCGGCGAGGCCGGCCTGAAGCGCCCGTCCGCCGGCGGCAAGCTCAGCCAGTGGTACCGCGCCGGAATCATCGCCAATAACACGCCCTATCCCAACCTGGCGACTGGGCAAATGCAGAGCGGCAACTACTGCGCCTACCTGCTGGCCGACCACCAGCTATGGCAGCCGCAAGCCTCCAATCCGGGACGCGGCATCTACGCCGGCGGCTCCGCGATGTTCGTCCCCGCCAGCCTCGACGCCTATCGTCAGTACGACGAGGCCCGCATCTACTACGCCGCGCCGTTCCGCAGCCGTCGCGACGACTTCGCCTCCATCGTCGCCTCGTATACTGCCTTCAGCCAGGACTACCTGCACACTCTCGCCACCGCGGGCAAGCCGTACTGGCGCTCGTCCAACTCCGTCACGGGCAGTTATACTGCTCATCTGGCGCGCGGCACCTACCTCGGCCTCGGTCTCAGCTATGTCAACGGCCCCAGCATCACGCCAAAGGCCCCCGCCGCATTGACATTCACCGCGCAGACAAGCGTCTTCTTCTGAGTCGGCGATTGCGCTTCCTCACCAAGAAACAAAACGCCCCACCCTTCCCGGATGGGGCCTTTGCTTTTTGCGACCAACGGGAGCAGACTGCCCCACCGCAGGTGGTCAGTCGTAGTATTCGAGGCCGAGGTGGGTGATCAAGTCCGCGCCCATGATGTGGCGCAGCGTGTTCTTCAGCTTCATCGACTGGATGAACAGATCGTGCTCCGGATAGAGCCCCGCGGCCGTCTGCGGCGACTTCAGATAGAAGCTGAGCCACTCCTGGATGCCGATGGACCGAAGCTCCGGCGTGCGCTTGGCCAGATCGAGGAACAGCACCAGGTCCAGCGCGATGGGCGCAGCCAGAATCGAGTCGCGGCAGAGGAAGTTGACCTTGATCTGCATCGGATAGCCGAGCCAGCCGAAGATGTCGATGTTGTCCCAGGCTTCCTTCTCATCGCCACGCGGCGGGTAATAGTTGATGCGGATCTTGTGGTAGATGTCCTTGTAGAGATCGGGATACAGCTCCGGCTGGAAGATGTACTCGAGCGAGCCGAGCTTCGACTCTTCCTTGGTCTTGAACGACTGCGCATCGTCCAGCACTTCGCCGTCGCGATTGCCCAGGATGTTGGTCGAAAACCAGCCCGAGACGCCGATCATCCGCGCCTTGAAGGCCGGCGCCAGAACCGTCTTCATGAACGTCTGTCCAGTCTTGAAGTCCTTGCCACAAATCGGCGCCGCATTCTTCTTTGACAACTCGATCATTACCGGCAAATCCACCGTCAAATTTGGCGCGCCGTTGGCGAACGGGACTCCCTCGCTCAGCGCCGCGTAGGCGTATATCTGTGAAGGCGCAATGCCGATGTCGTCGGTCTCCAGCCCCTTTTCAAACGCCTCGATCGACTGGTGCACCGCGCTCGGCTCCAGAAAAATCTCCGTCGAGCCGCACCAGATCATCACCACCCTGTCCACCGTCTTCATGAAGGCGCGGATGTCGGCAATGAGCTGATCGGCCAGGTCTCGCTTATTCTTGCCCTTTTTCACGTGCGTGCCGTGCAGCCGCTTCACGTAGTACTGGTCAAAGACCGCCGGCAGCGGCTTGATCGTCTCCAGGTACGGCTTCAGTTGCGCCAGTGTCTTCTCGTCCAGCACCTTGGCGTGCGCCGCCGACTCGTAGACGTTGTCCTCGAAGATGTCCCAGCCAGTAAAGACCACGTCGTTCAAATCGGCGAGCGGGACAAAATCCTTGATCAGTGGTGACTTGTTGTCCGTTCTCTTGCCCAGCCGGATGGTTCCCATCTGCGTCAGCGATCCGATCGGCTTGGCCAGCCCGCGCCGTACCGCTTCCACGCCGGCAATCATCGTTGTCGCCACCGCGCCCAGCCCAACCACCATGACGCCCAGTTTTCCCGTCGCCGGGGCAATCTTCGCGGCAGCCCCTTGGCGGCTGTCCTGCTCACCTGTTGACATTGCTTCTCCTACCCTTCTCGTTTTGGATGATGGCCAATTCGTCGATACAATTTGCCGTTTTGGCAACCGAAACAGTGTACGACAGTCGACCCACCATTCGAAGTGTTCTGTCCCTCACTCTGCATTCGCCGCGCGCGCGCCCTTCACGTGGGTCCACACAAACCACACAATCCCCACCAGCAGCGCAATCTCGACCACCAGGTGGAAGCGATGGAACCATTCGGCCAGCCGTGGGTCGGTGTGCCATTTTTCGCCCAGTTTCATGCCCGCGTAGCCCAGGCAGACGTACCAGCACCACGACCCTATCGACGTGTAGAGGTGAAACCGCAGCCGCGGCATCTTTGCAATCCCCGCCGGAAACGCAATAAACGTCTGCACCACCGGCATCATCCGAGCCACCAGCACCGTGATCGATCCATATCTCTCGAAGAAAAACGTCATCCGGTCCAGGTCGTGCCGGCTCATTAGTACCCACTTGCCGTAGCGCTCCACCAGCGGTCGGCCACCCTTAGCGCCCAGCCAGTACGAGAACGCCGAACCGATGTTGCAGCCCACCATACCCGCCGTCGCCACCAGGAACAGGTTGAATCGCCCCAGGTACACCAGGTACCCGGAAAACGGCAGGATGATCTCGGATGGTAACGGAATGCAGGCCGAGTTGATGGCCAGCAGTCCAACAATGCCGGCATAGCCGCCGGCGTCAATCACTCTGGTGATCAACTCCACCAGGAATGCAATAATCTTTTCGCTCATTTGCCTCTCCAGTATATAGGCCCCATGTGGGGCGGGGCCCGCATCGCCATTCGCCCCCGTGCCCCATCCTTTTCGCGCCTTTTGCGAAAAGGGTGGGAGACCTCGACCCTCGATCTGCCCGTCGTTCTCCGCAACCCAAAATGATCCGTCGCCCTGAGTAACCGGAGCCCATCGAAGGGAGTCGAAGGACCTGCGGTTGCCTTTGCCCTCTCAGTTCTTGTGCTCTCGCGTATCGCGCAATCGCCCCGCCCGCTTTGTTACGATGAGGGTTGTTCCATGCAATCCGAAGAGGTGCTTCCGTTGTCCGATTACTCTCCCGTTCCGCTCACCCTTGAGGGCTCCAGCCTGCTCCACCAATTCTTCCGCTTCGACTGGAAATCCTGGCGCGCCACCCCGCCAGACGCCCAGGAGCGCATCGCCGCCGATGCCATCGCCGCTCTCACCGCCCTCGAGCGCAAATCTCCAGAAGCCCCAGCGAAGACCGCCATCTTCTCCCAGCTCGGCCACAAGGGCGACCTCGTCCTCATCCACTTCCGTGACTCCTTTGAAGCCCTCAACCAGGTCGAACTCTCGCTTGCCCAGACCGAGCTCTACAACTACCTCTCGCCCACCCACTCCTACGTCTCCGTCGTCGAGCTCGGCCTCTACGAGTCCAGCCGCAAGACCTGGGAAGCCGCCAGCGCCAAGGGACTCGAGCCCCGCTCGCCCGAGTTCCAGGCCGAAGTTGCCGCCAGCCTTGAGCGTGCCTCCGCCGCCATGGCCCCGCGCCTCTTCCCCGCCATCCCCGACGCAAAATACCTCTGCTTCTACCCCATGGACCGCCTCCGCGGCGAAGACAAGAACTGGTACACCGTCCCCTTCGCCGACCGCCAGCGCATGATGCACGAGCACGGCCTCATCGGCCGCCGCTACGGCGACGTAGTCAAGCAGATCATCTCCGGGTCGATTGGCATGGACGACTGGGAGTGGGGCGTCGACCTCTTCGCCGAAGACCCGGTGGTCTTCAAGAAGCTAATCTACGAGATGCGCTTCGACGAAGTCAGCGCCGTGTACGCGCTGTTCGGACAGTTCTACCTGGGCATCCGTCTGCCCGTCGGCAATTTGGGCCAATGGCTAGGCGGCAGCCTACAGCTTTGATCATATGTTTCCAATAGAGCCCACGATAGACGAGATTAACGCGGTCGAGAGACTCAGAGCCAAGGGTGAGTTGGCGACTTCTCTCATGCTGACTCAGGCTATGCTAGAGCGGGTGAAAGACCGCGGATTGAGAATGCGGCTGCTCTTCGGCGTGGTCATGTGCTCTGGGCTCTTGGGGCTCGACGATGTAACGAATCGAGCCATGGCTGACTTGGACACATTACCTCAGCCAGAATTCTTGAGGGCTTTAGCAAACATGTACCGCGCTCACGCAGAAGAGCAAAATGGGCGTGCTGAGAATGCATTGGCACTCCTCGATATGAACCTTGAAGCCGGATTCCTCGAACGCGACGACTTTCGCATTCACGAGTACCAGCTCTTTCTTTTCAAAGGCGAGGCTCTCCTTCGCTTGAGACAAGCGAAAGAAGCACTCGATTGGCTCGACAAAGCGCATGCCCTCTATCCATCTGAGAAAAGCGCAAGGAATGAAAATGAGCACAGTATATTCTGCTGGGTCGAACCGAGTATTCAAACCGCCAGAGCAAACTGTCTCCTGGCGCTTGACCGCTTCGAGGATTCGTTTGAGGCTGCCAGAGAAGTGATACGCAGAGATGATGGCGATTTGGCTACGTTCGCGAGACAATAAATGGCTGAATGTCGGCTGTGGCAAGGCCGAGCAAGGGAATCCCTTGAAATCTACTTGGATCTCAAAAAGAGATTGCCCTCCCGGCTTGTCGATGATGATCGCATAGAGACGGGAATCAGGAATTGCATGGGTTACCTTGAGAAGCAACGCCCATCGAACAAGCCGCAATGAGGATTATAAGGAAATGCAAGGATCGCCGGGTGCCCCAGATCCGGAATCTCGGACCTGGGATAGTATGAACCTCAACTGAGAAAAAATGCCGCCGACCGCAAAATCCATCCAAAAGTCCGCGAAAAAGGCTGTATCGAAGAAACTTGGTCCGGCCCAACGCGGCGACCTCGCCCCCGAGCGCATCGCCGCCATCCTCCGCGGCCTCGACGAATCTTACCCAGCCGTCGAGTGCGCCCTCACCCACTCCTCTCCCTGGGAGTTGCTGGTGGCCACCATCCTCTCCGCTCAGTGCACCGACGTCCGCGTCAACATGGTGACCCCGGAATTATTCAAACGCTTCCCCACCCCGGCCGCCATGGCAAAGGCGGCCTTGCCGGAGCTCGAATCCCTCATCAGGACCACCGGCTTCTTCCACAACAAGGCCAAATCCATCCAGGGCGCGGCCCGCAAAGTTGTCTCTGAGTTCGGCAGTCAAGTACCGCAAACACTAGCCGAACTCATCACCATTCCCGGCGCCGCCCGCAAAACCGCCAACGTCGTGCTCGGCGTCTCGTTCGGCAAGGCCGAAGGCGTGGTGGTCGACACCCACGTCTTCCGCATCACCAAGCGCCTGGGCCTGGCCAATGGCGACACGCCCCAAAAGGTCGAGCAGGAATTGATGAAGGTCATCCCCCAGGATCGCTGGATCGACTTCAGCCATCAGATCATCCACCACGGCCGCCAGGTCTGCGAGGCCCGCAAGCCCAAGTGCGACCGCTGCAGCCTTGAGCAGCTCTGCCACTCGAAGGACAAGACCTGGCAGTCGTAGGATGGAAGCGAGTCAGCGGGTCAGCGAGTCGGCAAGTCAGCTGACGTCGAGCCAAGAGCTCGAACAACCGCCTCGATCAATCCCGGAATGTCAGAAGGATTGGCCTCAGCCGCCGGCTCCCAACCCAGTTCGCGTAGCGTCCGGCTGGTGATCGGCCCAATAGAAATCGCCTTCACTCCGACAAACGGCCACGCAATCCCAGCCGCATGAGCCGCTTCCGCAAGATTCGTAACGCTCGATGAACTGCTAAACGTAGTCGCGTCAGTCCCCGCAGAGAGCGCATTGCGCAGCAGCTCCGGTGTTCCCTGGGGTAGCACATTTCGATAAGCGTCCACCACATCCACCACCGCGCCTGACGCCCGCAGTGCATCGGGAATCACGTCGCGGGCGACGGCGGCTCGAGGCAGGAGCACTCGCTTGCCCCGGACTCTTTCACCGAGTGCCGACACCAAGCTCTCGGCAATGTATGCCTCTGGCACCACCGATACCTGAAACCCATAACTCTGCGCCGTCTCAGCCGTCCCTCTACCTACTGCGGCCACACTGAGCCCTTCGGCTTTGGCCGGATTCACAGCAAAGCGTGTGCCGCGACCGCAGATCGCCTGTACCGTGTTGGAACTGGTCAGAATGAGCCAATCGTACCGATCCAGATGCCTTAACGCATCATCTAGCGGCGCATACGACTCTGGAGCGGTAATCTCCAGAACCGGAACTTCCACCGGCGTCGCGCCCAGCGCACGAATCTCTCTGCTGAATCTACCTGCCTGATGAATTGCGCGAGTCACCAGCACCCGCCGCCCGGCCAACGGCAGCGAACTCACCGCCCCGCCCCGCCCGCCACAGCGGCCAGCAGCGGCCCGGCGCCCGCTTCGATCAGCATCTTCGCCGCCAGCCGTCCCAGAGCCCCGGGTTCCATGCTCCCCCGAGGCGCCCGATGGAAGATCCGCACTGCCGTCCCACTCTCCGGCGCGGCCACCACGCCAAAGATCTCGTCACACGGTTCCGATTCTCCACCAATTTCCCGCTCGTCAACGGGCCGCAACCGACAATGTATCCCGATCGGCACTTGGCACCCGCCGCCCAGTGCAGCCAGCGCCGCCCGCTCCGCCGTCACCGTAAACCGCGTTGCCGCGTCGTCGAGGAACCGAACCGCGCCGATCGTCGCCGCATCGCGCTTACGCGTCTCGATGCCCAGCGCTCCCTGCCCTGCCGCCGGGCAAAAGTCCTTCGGCTCCAGCCGCTCCCGCACCCACTCCGTCTTTTTGAGGCGATCCAGTCCCGCCGCGGCCAGTAGAATCGCATCCACCTGCCCCTCGGACAGCTTGCGCAGCCGCGTGTCGACATTGCCGCGAAACTCAACCGCTTGAAGATCCGGCCGCAGCGCCTTCAACTGCGCCCGACGTCTTTGGCTGCTGGTGCCCACGTGCGCGCCCAGCGACAGCGCCGCCAGGTTCGCATACTTCAACGAGACAAACACATCACGCGGATCGACGCGCGGAGGCGTCGCCGCCAGCGCGAATGGCGCAGGCAGTTCCGTGGGCAAGTCTTTCAGCGAGTGCACGGCAAGATCGACGCGTCCCTCGGCCAGCGCCTCCTCTATCTCCTTGGTAAACATGCCCTTCGACCCGACCTGGGCGAAAGTCACCTCCTGCAACCGGTCGCCGGTGGTCTTGATGATCTCGATCTCGACCGCGTGCCCCTCCCCGCGCAGCAATGTGGCAATATGGTTGGCCTGCCACAGCGCCAGTTGCGAACCACGGCTTCCTATACGCAGCTTCATCGGTGGGTCTCCACGCCGGTTGCGCTCTCCAGCGCGCCCGCAGCTCTATCCTTCTCTTGTTCGTTACTTCCGTTCGGCCGCGGCGGAGTACCATCCCGGTCTGCCGCCCCGGCCGTCTCGCGATCTGCTCCAATGCTCACCGACCACTCCTCGCACACCGCATCCAGCTTGACCTGGTCATTCTCCCGCGCCGCCTGCTTCAGCGCCTGCATGGGCAGATGGAGGAACTTGTTCACCAGCCCCCGCGTCAGCGCTTCTACCGCAGCCACCTGCTCCGCGCTCAATCCTCCCAGCCGCGCATGCATGCGCCTCAGCTCTGCCTGGCGAATCTCCTCGGCCTGATGCTGCAGCGCCACAATCGCCGGAGCCACATTCACGGTCCGCTGGCGCGCCTGGAACCGCTCCACCTCGCCGGCAATCAGGGTCTCCGCGTCGCTGGCCTCGCGGCTCCGCTCCGCCAAGTGCGTCGCCGCCACTGCCTGCAGGTCGTCGATGTCATAGACAAACAAGCCTTCCAGCTTACCCATCTCCGGGTCAACATCGCGCGGCACGGCAATATCGATGAAAAACATGGGCCGGTTGCGCCGCCGCTGCATGAACTTCTGCCCGTGCTCGCGGCGGAAGATGGGGTGCGGCGCGCCCGTGGAGCTGATGACGATGTCCGCGTCGCTGGCCGCCTCGTACAACTGCTCATAGGGAATCACCTTCCCCTTGAACTGCTCGGCCATGCGGTTCGCGCGTTCCTGCGTCCGGTTGCTCACCAGAATGGCGCCAGCGCCCTGTTGCACCAGATGCCGCGCCGCCAGTTCGCTCATCTTGCCCGCGCCCACCAGGAACACCGTCCGCCCCTGCAGCGACCCAAAGATCTTCTTCGCCAGGTCCACGGCCACCGAGGCAATCGAAACCGAACTCGACCCGATCTCGGTCTCCGAGCGCACTTTTTTGGCCGCGGCGAACGCGCTCTGCAGCAAGTGTTCCAGCTGCCCTGAAACTGTCCCCGCCGCCCGCGCCACGGCAAATGCCTCTTTTACCTGCCCCAGAATCTGCGGCTCCCCCACCACCATCGAGTCCAGGCTTGCGGCCACGCGGAACAGGTGCCGCACGGCATCGCGGTCCGTCTGCTTGTAGATGTGCGGCTCCAGCAGAGCGCGGTCGAGCCCGAAGTATTGGTGCAGAAACCCGGTCAGATCAGCGTCCGGCCCCTCCACCGCCGCCAGCAGCTCCACGCGGTTGCAGGTGGAGACGATCATGCACTCCGTTACGCCCTCAACCGCCGCTAGCGCCCGGGTCGTCTCCGGCAGCTCTTCCCGGCTGATGGCGATCTGCTCGCGCAGCGCAATCGGCGCCGTCTTGTAGTTCACTCCGATGAGCGACAGCGTCATTGGGCACCGAACCTGTGGACGTGGCTGAAAAGGTTGGCGGTCCACACCACCACCATCACCGCAAACACCGCCCCGGACAGATAGGCCGCCTTGCGTCCCCGCAGCCCGGCTCCGCGCCTCACCAGCAGCAACAGCACATAAATCGCCCAGCTGACAAACGCGGCAATGATTTTGGGGTCAAGGAAATAGGCCGCGCCCAAGCTGGTCTCCTGGGCCAGCACCGAGCCGATCACCAGCCCCACAGTCATGCAGGGGAAGCCGAACTCTAGCATGGCCTCAGAGATCCGCTCCAGCGTATCCAGCGGTGGCAGCCAGTCCAGCGGCCCGCGCCCCGACGCCATCAACTGCTTCTTCGGTTTGGCCTTCAGCCGCCGCTCCTGCGCCAGGTAGAGAATCGACGATAACAGGCTGAAACCCAGCGCCACGTAGGCCAGCAGCAGCGCCGTGATATGGGCAATCAGCCAACTCACCCGCACGCCCTGGGAGGGGAAAGTGTACCGATCCGGCCCCAGCGCGGGGATGAAAACCATGAAAAAAGTGGCCGGCAAAGCAAACAACCCAAGGGAGATCGCGTCATAGAGCCACCAGACCAGGAAGAACACCGAAGCCACCGCCAACCCCAGCAGCGACTCTACCTCCCTGAACCCTACCGGCACCCAGTGGTGGGCCTGCACCAGCATCTCCACCACCGAAACAAAGTGGAAGAACCAGGCCATTCCGCCCAGGTGAACGCACCACCTGCGCCACCGGTCCACTCGGTAGAGCACGGCCGGGAAGACGGCGACACTCGCCGCCGCGTACAAGATAGCCGCAACTCGAAGCCAGAGCAGGTACATATCGATCTTCACCTTAAAGGCGTAACCGCTCAGTATACTGTGATGCAAATCACCAAACGGGCCGATTTGCGCGCTGCGCGGTCAACCATTGGTAACCTAGAACCCGGCTTTCACCACCGCCAGCCCGGCCTTCGACACCTGCACATCGTCCTCCGACTTGCCTCCGCTGAACGACACAATCACCCAGCCGCCCTTCACCTGTTCCACCACTCCACCCTGCCAGCCGAACTCTCCGGTCATGATCGGCCCGGTCGAGGTTCCGCTGTTCACCAGCGTCCGCGCCATCTCCGCCGATTTGGCATAGGCAATGGCCAACAGGTTATTGCCCTTCCTGTCTGCCGCCGCCGGGTCGGTCATGCGGTCCACCACGGCCATCTTCGAGCTCCATGCCTCCACGGCAGCGCCCGGCACATAGTTCACCACCGCCACGCCGCCGATCTTCAACTCCGCCGCCTTCTGCTTCATGGCCTCTAAAGCGGCTGTGGCCAGCGCGTCAAACCTCTTCGCGTTCAGCGGTTTGGGCGCATTCGCCGCGCCGGCGTTCACGGCCGTTCCCGCCAATAGCGCCAGTCCGCACAAAAACATCCATGTTTTCATTCAGTCCCCTTCCAATTTGAGCCGGCCCGCGCGGCTCGCAATTCCCCGATGTAGTCTATCCTGCCTGCGCAATCCCCGCCCTGTCCGGTCCGCCCATTGTTCGGCTTTAGGACCGGGCAAACAACCGCTTCGTGCAGGTATTCTTGAATCCAGCGTGATCAAGAAAGAAAAACAGCCCGGCACGGCTCCCACCATAGCTCCCCCAGAGCAGGCCCTCGCCGACCTGACGCCCTTCATGCGCCAGTGGACCGCGGCCAAGCGCGAGAATCCTGATGCCCTGCTCTTCTTCCGCATGGGCGACTTCTACGAGCTCTTCTACGACGACGCGGTCACCGTCAGCCGCGAGCTCCAACTGACGCTGACCGCGCGCGACCGCGAGCGATCCCAACCCATGTGCGGCGTGCCTTATCACGCAGTCGATGGCTATCTCACCAAGCTGTTGCGCAAGGGCTACCGCATCGCCATCTGCGACCAGATGGAGGACCCCAAGCTCACCAAGAAAATCGTCCGCCGCGAAGTCACCCGCGTCCTCACCCCCGGCACAGCCTTGGACAACTCCCTCGGCCAGGAGCAAAACAACTTCCTCGCCGCGCTCTTTGAAACCGGCCCTGCCAACCAACCCGTCTGCGCCATCGCCCTGCTCGACGTCTCCACCGGCGAGTTCCGCACCGCCGAATTCAAGGGCGAGACCGCGCGCCAGCAGGCCATCGACGAAATCGTCAAGGCGAGCCCCAGCGAAGTGCTGTTGCCCGCTAGCGCAGAGCTGCCCACTCAGCTCGATCGTGGACTCGAACGCATCGCCGCCCGCACCCGGGTCGAAGACTGGGTATGGACACGGGACTTTGCCGTCCCCTTGGTCGAGCGCCAGCTCAACGTGCGCACCCTCGAGGGCTATGGCCTCGACACTCACCCCGCCGCTGCCATCGCCGCCGGCGCAGTCCTCCACTACGTCCGCACCACGCAAAAGATTGATGCCCTTCACATCGACAGCCTCAAATTCCAGGAGCACTCGACCGCTCTCGAGCTCGACCAGGTCACCGTGCGCAACCTTGAACTCGTTGAGCCGTTATTCGTCGGCCAAGACGCCCGCGCCACGCTCTTCTACACCCTCGACGCCTGTCAGACCCCCATGGGCAAGCGGCTACTCCGCGCAACCATTCTCCGCCCCCTCGTCGATGTGCAGGCCCTCGAAGCTCGCTTTGAAGCCGTCGCCGAAGCCCTTGCCGACCTGCTCAAGCGCGAGGAAACGCGCCGCGCCGTCAACGGCATTCTCGACCTCGAACGGCTGCTGGCGCGGCTCTCGCTCGACTCTGCCGGCCCGCGCGATGTCCGCGCCCTCGCCGCCAGTCTCGCCAGACTCCCCGCCCTCAAGATCGCTGTCGAAGCTATGCAGGCCCCTTTGTGGTGCGTCCTCGCCTCCCGCCTCGACCCGCTTGAAGACGTGACCGCCGTCATCGCAACCACGCTGGTCGCCGAGCCTCCGCTGACGCTGGTCGATGGCGGCGCCATTGTCGCCGGCGTCGACGCAGAACTCGACGACCTCCGCGCCATCTCCTCTACCGGCCGACAGTCCATCGCTGCAATCGAAGAACGCGAGCGCCAGCGCACCGGCATCGGCTCGCTCAAGGTCCGTTACAACACCGTCTTCGGCTACTACATCGAAATTACCAAGGCCAACGTCGCCCTCGCGCCAGCCGACTACGAACGCAAGCAGACCTTGGTCAACGCCGAGCGCTTCACCACTCCCGAGCTCAAGGACTACGAGCGCAAGATTCTCACGGCCCACGACCGCTCGATCGAAATCGAAAAGCGCATTTTCATCGAGCTGCGTAAAACAGTTCTCGAAGCGTCTGGCCGCATCCGCCGCAGCTCCGCAGCCGTAGCCGAAGCCGACCTGCTCTCCAACTTCGCCCATCTCGCCGCCCTGCGCCGTTACGTGCGCCCCACCATCGTCTCGGAGCCGGTCCTTGAGTCCGTCGCCGGCCGCCATCCCGTCATTGAGCAGTGGATGGAGGAAACCCGCGAAGGCCGCTTCATTCCCAACGATCTCTATCTCAACGCCTCCGGCGATGGTCCGAGTTTGTTACTTATCACTGGCCCTAACATGGGCGGCAAGAGCACTTATCTCCGCCAGGCGGCCATGTTAGTGCTGCTGGCGCAGATGGGCAGCTTTGTCCCCGCCGAAAGTTTGCGCTTTGGTCTCGTCGACCGAATCTACACCCGCATCGGCGCCAGCGACAATGTAGCCCGCGGCCGCTCCACCTTCATGGTCGAAATGACGGAGACTGCCACCATCCTCAACACCGCCACGCGCCAGTCGCTCATCCTTCTCGACGAGATGGGCCGTGGCACCGCCACCTTCGACGGCCTCTCGCTCGCCTGGGCCACCGTCGAGTATCTCCACGCCGAGACCGGCGCACGCACGCTCTTCGCCACCCACTATCATGAGCTCACCATGCTCGCCGAGAAGTTGCCCTGCGTGCGCAATCTCCGCGTCGGCGTCAAAGAAGCCGCTGGCGGCATCGTCTTCCTGCACAACATCGAACCCGGCGCCGCCAGCAAGAGTTACGGCATTGAAGTTGCGCGCCTCGCCGGCCTGCCCTCTCAAGTGATCGAGCGCGCCAAGCGCGTGCTCAAGCAGCATGAGAAGCAGGAGCGCCAGAGCGTGCAGGTCGAAACCGCAGAGCCCGTGCAGCTCACCATCTTCACCCCGCTCTCGCAACGCATCGTCGACCGCATTGAAGCCACCGACGTCAACTCGCTCACGCCCCTGCAGGCGCTGAACCTGATCGAAGAGCTGCAGCAGGAACTGAAGGAGAAGGCATGACGGCGAATTTGCGTTACGCCGCCGGAAGCCTGCTCGTGGTGGGACTTGCCGGCGCCGAGCTATCCGGTCTGGAGCGGGCATGGCTCAAGCTGGTGCGCCCAGCAGGCATCATCCTCTTCCGCCGCAACATTGTCGACCCTCGTCAAACACGAGCCCTTCTCAATGATGCAACCCAGTTCTGCGCGCCGCAATCCCTGTGCTGCGTTGACGTGGAAGGCGGCACAGTAGACCGGCTGCGCGACGCCCTCGCCCCCGTGCCCTCGGCGCAAGCCGTCGCACTTGCCGCACAAGCAACTGGAAAGCCCGCGCTCATCCGCGAGCAAGGCGAGCTGATCGCGCGCGCAGTAAGAGCCTTCGGCTTCAACGCAACCCTCGCGCCCGTCCTCGATCTCGCTCTGCCTGCTTCAGCTAGCGTCATGGGCACACGTGCTGCGGCTGCAACCGTCGAAGGCGTGGTTACGTATGGGAGCAACTTCCTCGCCGGCCTCTCCGCGCATGGCGTAGCAGGATGCGGCAAGCATTTCCCCGGCCTCGGCAGCGGAACCCTCGACTCGCATCTCGAAACCCCCTCCATTCGCCGCACCCTCCGCGACCTGAAGCGAGATGACCTGGCCCCTTACCGCGACCTGCGCAACCAGCTCCCCATGATCATGGTGAACCACGCGGCCTATCCTGGTACCCCCGGCGGCAATCGCCCCGCGTCCGCATCGCCTTATTGGATCACCACCGTGCTCCGCAAGCACATCGGCTATCGAGGCATCATCTTCTCCGACGATCTCGAGATGGGCGGCATCCTCAAATTCCTGCCTATCGAGGGAGCGGCCATCGCGGCCATTCGCGCGGGCATCGACCTCATCGAGATCTGCCATAGCCCGGAACTGATCCTCCGCACCTACGAATCCCTGCTTCGAGAAGCCGAGCGCTCGCGGGCCTTCAGCAATCTTTTACTGGCGCGCGCCTCCCAGACCGCCCTCAAGCGTAGCAAGCTGTTTGCAGGCAAGCCTTCTGCAGCTCTTTCGGCGCTGCAATTTGAGGCACTCCGCACCCGCATCCATCGCTTCAGCAAAACCATCGCCAAATCCCAGCCCGCACTGGAGGCCCACTCCGCATGAGCGCCAAACCCATGACCGTTGCCGGCATCATGAGCGGCACCTCCGCCGATGGAATCGACGTAGCGATCGTGCGCATCGCACCAGGCAAACTCCGCCCCAAACTCACCCTCATTGCTCACGAAGGTATTGCGTTTCCCGCACCTCTGCGCCGCGCCGTCCTCGCCGCCATGAACGCGTCCTCCACGTCCACAGCGGAGTTGGCCCGGCTTAGCTGGCGCCTCGGCATCGCCTACGCTGAAGCCGCGCAAACGACCCTCAAGCGCCACGCAGTCATCCTCGACCTGATTGGCTGTCATGGTCAGACCCTCTATCATCAGGCGCGCGCCACAATCTATGCCGGCCGCGGCTTCACATGCACCTGGCAAGCCGGCGAGGCACAAGTGATCGCGGCAACTCTCGGCGTCCCTGTCGTCTCCAACTTCCGCCCCGCCGATATGCTCGCAGGCGGCCAGGGTGCGCCGCTCGTTTCTCTGCTCGACTACGTTCTCTTTGCGCATCCCACGCGCGGCCGCGTTTTGCAGAACATCGGCGGCATCGCCAATCTCACCGCAATCCCCGCAGCTTCCGCACCCAGCTCAGTCATCGCCTTCGACACCGGTCCCGGCAACATGGTCATTGATGCGCTCGCCCAGCAGTTCTTCGCCAAGCCCTTCGACCGCAACGGATCCATCGCCGCCGAAGGCGAAGTCCTCGCCCCGGTCCTCGCCGCCGCTCTGCGCAATCCGTACTTTCAGCTTAAGCCTCCGCGCACCGCTGGCCGCGAGCAGTTTGGACGCGAGTACGCCGCGAAGTTCCTCGCCGCCTGCTGCCTTCACAGCACGAGGCCCGAAGATTCCATCGCCACCGCCACTGCCCTCACCGCGGAGACTATTGCCGCAAGCTACAGGCAATTCGTCCGCAAGAGAATGCGCTGCGCAAAGCAAGCAACAGTCGATTACATCGTTTCCGGCGGCGGCGCGCGCAACCACACGCTGATGGCCATGCTCGCGCAACGCCTTGCCCCGTCCGGTTGCGAAATGACCGCCAGCGAGGACTTCGGCCTTCCCGCTGAAGCCAAGGAGGCCGCAGCTTTTGCGCTGCTGGCCTGGCAAACCTGGCACCGCAAGCCCGGCAATGTTCCCGCCGCCACCGGCGCAATTCGTCCCGCAATCCTCGGCCAGGTGACCTATGTTTAAGGCGCGCGGGCTGCTTGCCCTCTCAGTCCTGCTCCTTTTCACCGCCTGCCGCTCCACGCCGCGCGATCCCCACACCGTCGTCTTTCTCATCGAGAGCAGTCCGGCCAGCCTCGATCCGCGCATTGGCACCGACGCGCAATCGCAGCGCATTGACGCACTCATCTTCGATGGTCTGGTCGCGCGCGACGCTCACTTCCAATTCACGCCCGCGCTGGCCGAGCGCTGGGAGCAGCCCGACCCGCTTACTCTCATCTTTCATCTGCGCTCGGACGTTCGCTTTCACGATGGCCGCCTGCTCACCGCGCGCGATGTTGTTTGGACCCTCGAATCCATGCTCAACCCACACACCCCGGCGCCGTGATCACGCCCAGGGCCGCCTCCTACGCTGCGATCGACAGCATCGAAGCGCCCGATGATCGCACCGTCGTGATGCGCTTGAAGCACGCCGACGACTTCCTGCTCAACAATCTCTCCACCGGCGCCATGGGCATTGTTCCCGAGGGCAGTGGCCGCGACTTCTGGCAGCATCCCGTCGGCACCGGCCCCTTCCGCTTCATCTTCCAACAGATCGACCAGGATGTCATTGTCGAGCGCAATCCCCTCAGTTGGTCGGTCGTTCCCAAACTCAAGCGCGTCCGTTTTGCCGTGGTGCCCGACGCCATCACCGAGTCGCTTGAACTTGAGAAAGGCTCGGGCGACCTGGCCATCAATTCCCTTCCCATGGATTCCCTCCCCGTCCTCGCCGCGCGTCCCAATCTTCAGATCGAAGAAACCGGCGGAACCGAGATTCAGTATCTCGGCTTCAACCTGCGCGACCCTCTGCTCAGCGACGCGCGCGTGCGCCAGGCCATTGCCTGCTCCATCGATCGCGATCTCATCGTTCGCACTTTGCTCGGCAACCGCGCCCGCCCCGCGCTCAGCCTGCTCCCGCCCTCCCACTGGGCCTACAACTCCGACGGCCACCATTTCGACTACGACCCGGCCCGCGCCGCGCAACTCCTCGATGAGGCCGGCCACCCGCGCGCCGCCAATGGCATCCGCTTTCACCTCACCATGAATACCAGCAGCAACGAGGGCACACGCCTGCTCGCGGCCGTGTTGCAGCAGGAACTGGCGGCCCTGGGCATCGCCCTCGACATCCGTAGTTTTGAGACGGCGACTTTTTACTCCGACATCATGCGCGGCGCATTCCAGATGTACTCCCTGCAGTGGATCGGCGGAAACGAGCAGCCGGATATCTTCGGTTACGCATTCTCGACGGCCCGCATCCCTCCCAAGGGCGCCAACCGCGGCCACTACTCCAATGTGCGCTTCGATGCCGTGCTCGACGACGCTGCCCAAAACCAGGACACAATCCGCCGCCGCGCCGACTACGCCGAGGCGCAGCAGATTCTGGCCCGCGACCTGCCCGCCATCAATCTCTGGTATCGCGATACAGTGCTGGTCCATAACCGCAGGCTGACCCACGTCATGCCCGCGCCGTCGGGAAGTTATACGTTTCTCGAGACGGCTGAAGTTTCTAACTGAACCTGTCCCGCGCGGTTTCAGTCTCCCTCTTTGAACGAAGAAACAGCGCCACGCGCGGCGATTCTTCCATGGTTGAAATCAAACAATGAGCCTTAAGCTGGCCTTAAGGTTTGTCGCGATGCAACCCGCGTAAAAACAGTATTTTACCGGCGTAATCAATTATTCCATCACAATCCATCACACTAGAGCGCCGCGCACTCAACCTTTTGTCGCATTGGTCCGTCTACCGAACTAGGAACAAGTTCCGAATCCCGGCAACCGTGAACATCCGGACCGAGGAGAAATGGCCCCTATGAGGAATCGAAAAACACCTCTGCCGGCATGCCTGGCGCTGCTTGCGGTCGTTGCGTTGCTCGCGCCCATGGCTCCGGCGCAGGTGCCCTCTCGTTTTATCGGCACTGTCACAGCCATCGGCGCAACCACGCTGACGGTGAAGACCGACGCGGGCCAGTCCTACCAGGTAGAGGTCCCCACCTCTGCCTCCATGAAGCGCATCGAGCCCGGACAAAAGGACCTGAGCACCGCGGTAGTCATGCAGTTCAGCGACCTGGCCATAGGCGATCGCGCTCTGGTCAAGCTCGATCCCGATGCGCCCGCGGGAACGTTGCAGGCGTTGCAGATTATTGCCGTCAAACAGTCCGACGTGGCCGAGAAGCAGCAGAAGGATCGCGAGGACTGGCAGCGACGCGGCGTGGGTGGGCTGGTAAAGAGCGTCGATGCCGCATCCGGCGTCATTCTACTGACCAGCGGCGCCGGAGCTGCGGCCAAGACCATCACCGTCAAAACCAACAAGACGACCATGCTCAAGCGCTATGCACCCGCTTCCGTGCGCTTCGATGCGGCTGTGCCCGCGTCCATCGACGCCATTCACCCCGGCGACCAGTTGCGCGCGCGTGGCGCAAAAAGCGCGGATGGCGCCAGCATCGGCGCCGAGGAAGTGGTCTCGGGCACGTTTCGCAATATCTCCGGAAGCATCTCGTCGGTCGATACAACCGCTTCCACTCTCACCCTCAAGGATCTGGCCACCAAGAAGCAGGTCACCATTCACATAACGGACGAAACGCAGATGCGCAGGCTTCCCGATCGCATGGCCACCATGCTTGCGGCGCGGCTGAAAGGAAACGCAACTGGCGCGGGGAGCAGCGCTGGCGCCATCCCGGCCGGCGGAGCGACCCCGTCGCAGGGCGGCGGCGGTTCTCAGTGGTCCGGCCAGGGGAACGGCCAGGCCAGCGGCGGACAAGGCAGCGGCGATCCGCAGCAGATGCTCGCCCGAGCGCCTGTCGTTCAGGTAGCCGATCTCAAGAAAGGCGATGCCATCATGGTCGTTTCAACCGACGGCACGACCGATGTTACGGCCATCACTCTCTTGGCAGGCGTTGAGCCGCTGCTCGAGGCTCCCGCCGCCAGCCAGAGCCTGCTCAACAACTGGAGCATGAACTCCGGCTCCGGCGCAGCCGAATCGGCCGCGCAATAAAAATATGCATTCATTCATTGGAAACTAGCGAGGGACTTTTGCATTCAAGCAGCCAAAGCATTCATCGAACTCTTATCGTACTGGCGCTCGGCGCCTTCGCCGCACTTGCAGCGCAGGGGCAAGCGCCCGCGCAGGCCGTGCAGACGCCCGCAGCAACTGCCCCCGCGCCTGGTCCCGCAGTCACAACGGGCACACTGCGAGGGCACATCACAGATCCCACCGGCGCGCTCATCCCCGGCGCCACCGTCACCGTCACCACTTCGGCCGGGGGCGCGGTGAAATCCGCAACGGCGGATTCCGCCGGCGCCTATTCGGTCAGCGGCCTGGCTCCCGGCGGCTACATTATCAAGGCCGCCTACACCGGCTTCGCCACCTTCAGTTCGCCCACCATTCAACTCGCGGCGGGCCAGTCAAAGCGCGCCGACATCTCCATGGCGGTGGAAGCGGAGCAGCAGAGTGTGACCGTGACGGACGAGACGCCCCAGGTCAACGTCGAAGCCGGCGGTAATGCCAGCGCCATCGTCATCAAGGGCAAAGACCTCGAAGCGCTCTCCGACGATCCCGATGAGCTTTCCAACGAACTCACCGCACTGGCCGGCCCTTCCGCCGGGCCAAACGGAGGCCAGATTTATATCGACGGCTTCACCGGCGGCCAGCTTCCGCCCAAGTCCGCCATTCGCGAGATCCGCATCAACCAGAATCCCTTCTCCGCGGAGTTCGACCACCTTGGCTACGGCCGCATCGAAATCCTCACCAAGCCCGGCACTGACAAACTGCACGGTCAGTTCTTCGCGCAGGGCAACGATAGCGCCTTCAATACCGGCAATCCTTTCGACCCCAATGTTCCGCCCTACAATCGCGTCCAGTTCAACGGCACCATCAGCGGAGCGCTGAACAAGAAGACCTCATTTTTCCTCAGCGTCGAGGATCGCGACAATCACGACGAGCAGATTTACGTCTACACGCCCGCGGTCTTGAACTCCACCACTAACATTTATCAGTACGGCTCCCTCACTTCAGGCACGCAGGCCAATCCCCACAACCGCATCAATGTTTCGCCGCGCCTCGACCTTCAACTCGGCCAGACAAACACGCTGACCTTCCGCTACCAGTACTACTACGACACCGAATCGGGCGACATCGGCTCCTCGCAGCTTCCCACCCAGTCGCTCAGCACCACATCGAGCGAAAACTCCTTCCAGCTGATGGATTCGCAAATTATCAACGATCGCATCGTCAACGAAACGCGCTTTCAGTACCGCCGCGATTTCAGTTCGCAATCCCCAGTTAGCGCGCTGCCCGCCATAATAGTCTCAGGCGACTTCACCGGCGGCGGCGCTTCCGGCCAGACAGAACACGACCACTCCGATCACTTCGAGCTGCAGAACTTCACCACCATGAGCGCCGGCCGTCAGGCCATCAAGTTCGGCCTCTGGGCGCGCGACAACCGCGACGCCAACTCCTCATTCTCCGGCCACAACGGCGCGCTGGCCTTCACCCAGCAGGGCTACCTCGATGCGCTCAATGCACTGGCGCAGAAAAACTCGCTGGCCAGCCTGCCCCAGGGCGACCTGATCAACTATTCCATCGCTGGCGGCCGAACCAGTTACACCACGAACATCTTCGACGCTTCGCTCTTCTTCCAGGACGACTGGAAAGTGAACCCGCGGCTCACGCTGTCCGGGGGCCTGCGCTGGGAGAGCGAAAATCATATCGCCGACCACGACGACTGGGCCCCGCGCGTCGCCCTCGCTTATGCCCTCGACGCGAAGGGCAACAAGCCGGCCAAGACCGTTGTCCGCGCCGGCTACGGCTTCTTCTATGACCGGCTGCAGGTAGGAAATCTCCTGCAAGCGACGCGCGAGGGACTCAACTCCGGCCAGGTTCAGATCATCTCCTCCAATCCAAGCTGCCTGAACGCAACCAGCCTGACGTCCATCGACTTCTCAGCCTGCCTGCCCGCTCAGCCCTACAACTCCAACACGCAAAGCACACTCGTGCAAGTCTCGCCCACCTATCACAGCCCCACATCCGAGCAGTTTGGCAGCAGCCTCGAACGCCAGCTCACCAAAACCACCACTCTCACCCTCACCTATCTCCACACCTACGGCGTACACCAGATGGTGACGCGCGACGCCAACGCGTACCAACCCGTGCCTCTGACCACCTTCTACAACAGTTCCACCGGACAGCGCCGGAACCCATCCCTCGGCATCATCAACGAATATTACCCCGAAGCCATCTTCAAGCAGAATCAGATGATTCTGAATATGAACGCGCGCGTCTCGCCCAAGCTCAACGTCTTCGGCTTTTACAACCTCAGCTTCGCCGACTCCGACTCCGCCGGAGGCACCGCCTCCAACTCCTACAACCTTCTTCAGGACTACGGCCGCGCCGCCTTTGTCTCGCGCAATATGGTCTTCCTCATGGGTAACTACACCGGCCCCTGGGGACTGCGCCTCAATCCCTTCCTGATAGCCAACGCAGGCCGTCCTTATAACATCGTCAGCAGCGACGACCTGACCGGCGATAACTACCTCAACGACAGGCCTGCCTCCGCCGATAACTCGCTCTGCACCAGTGGTTCAACCCGCTACTATCAGACCGCATCCTTCGGATGCCTCGATACCCAGCCGGATTCGACCGAGTCGCCGCTGCCCGTCAATGCCGCCACCGGCCCGGCTGCCGTCGCCTTCAATCTGCGTGTCAGCCGCTCCTTCGGCTTCGGCCCCAAGCTCGTATCGGCCAACCAGAACGCAGGTGGCGGCCCTCCCGGAGGCGGTCCCCCTCCGGGCGGCGGACGCGGCGGCGGTCCGGGTGGTGGCCCCGGCGGGGGCCTTGGCCCCGGCGGCCTTGGCGGCGGCGGACGCGGCCCCGGTGGACCCGGCGGCATGTTCGGCGGCGCATCCAGCAACCGCAAGTACACACTCAACCTCAGCGCCCAGGCCCTCAACCTGTTCAACAACATCGACTACGGAACGCCCAACGGCACCGTCGGCTCACAGGAGTTTGGCCGCTCCACCTCGCTCGCCGGCGGACCCTTCTCCGCGCCCGGTGGCACCGCGGCCCGCCGCATCTTCTTCCAGGCGGTCCTTTCGTTCTGAGTTCTCTTCAAGCCGAAAGAGAACAGGGCTGGAGCCCAATGCTCCGGCCTTGTTCTTTGATCGAATTGTCTCTGAGCGGAGATCATCCCGGCCGTCGGCGTCGCAAAAGCTGCCGGCTTCACCTCGGAAGCGCCAGGCCGAATCAACGGTCTTTCGCCGCCAACTCTCGATACAAAGCTTCCCATTGGCCGGCCCGCGCATCCATGCTGAACTGCGATGTAATTCGCTCGCGTGCGGTGCGCCCCAACCTTTGCCGGTCCTTGCCGCTAAGTCGCATCACGGCCAGCATCGCCTCAGCCAGCGATTCGGAGTTCCCGGCGGGCACAATCGTTCCTGCATCGCCCACCAGCTCGCGTACACCGCCCACATCCGTCGCCACCACCGGCTTCTCCATGGCCATGGCCTCGCCCACGGCAAGCGGCATCCCTTCCCACGAGGAGGCCAGCACGAATCCATCGGCGGCATCGAGCAGCGCGGGCATATCGCGCCGCAGCCCAAGCCAGCACGCCAGTTGGACTAACCCGCGCTCCACGGCAAAGAGGCTGGCTTGTTTTACTCCGGCCGCTTCGCCTCCGCCGGCAATCCAGAGTTGCGCCTCCGGCCTGGCGGCTCGCACCAGCGCAAAAGCGCGCAGAAGATTGGGAAAATCCTTAGCCGGAACAATCCGTCCCGCGGCAAGCCAGATGAACTCTTCGCCCACTCCCATGGTCGCCCGCATCTGCGCGCCCCGTTCCGCATCCGGAGAGAACTCTGCCGTATCGATCCCATTCGTTACAACGACGATCTTCTTCTGCGGAACTGCCTTCATGCGCACAAACCGTTCCGCCGCGGCTGTGCTCACGGCGGTCGTCTGCCGGCTCAGCCCGTCGGTCAGCCGGTAAGCCATCATGCGCGCCCGGCCGCCCTCATACACGTTGTGAATGGTCGACAGAACTACCGGCGCGGGAACGAGGATCTTCAGCAGGCGCGCCATAAAGTTCGCATGAAAGCTGTGACTATGCACGATATCGGGAGCAAAGTTGAGGAGAAATCTCCGCCCGCGCACCAAGCCTTGCGCCACACTCAGCGAAGATCTGCGCATCTCAAGATGCACAACGGGAAGCGCAGTGGGCCACTCTTCCGCGAGCCGCGGCCGCAGCACCATCAGAGCAACCGCGTGCCCGCGATCTGCCATTCGACCGGCAAGCGCCAGCACCTGCCGCTCCGCTCCCCCAATACCGAGCGAAGTCATCACATAAACGATGCGCATACGGCCCACGTTTCGCAGAGAGGTTTCCTGGCATTGATTCTACTGTGCAAGAAACAGGAGCCGTAGGCTGGGGCGCATCGCAGGCCAACAGCGATGCCGTTCTGATTCCTTGGATTTTGGTGCGGCTCCGTGGCCCAATCTCTCTTTGAAGTCGATTCTACGGCGCTGCTACAATGAGGCCACCTTCGAGGAGTCGAGAACTGATGGCGGATAACGGCAAGGATATTTGGGACAAGATTGGCTCGATTACCCCGCTGGTGCTGGGCCTTGCGGTGACAGGCGTGGGGGCGTTCTTCACCCACCTTTATGACTACCACCAGCTGCAACTGAACCAGATTGAAGCACTGGACAAGCTGAGACCATTGCTGGTTTCCGATAAGCCCGAGGAACGGGAGTTCGGCTATGCATCGTTTACGGCGCTGGGTTACGAGAAGATTGCGATTCAGATCATCAAGCTGAAGCAGGATGAGTCGGGGCGCGCCATCCTGGTAGAGTTGGGCAAAACAGGATCGCCGGAGATCAAGGCGCAAGCCGACAGCGCGCTGTCATCCCTTGACCAGGCAAGACAGTTTGTGAATAAGGCCGAAGGGGTACAGGAGTCGTACCCGCAGCAGGAAGCATGGGTGCAGGGTAAGGCGAAGGAGTTAGGCGTGTCTTCACCGCTGGGACTGGCCATCCTTCTAAACGCCGCCGTGTGGACGGGCAATGGCCGGGCAAGCACGCTTGCAGATACTGCTTCGACGGTCGTTGCTCCGCCTCTGAACACGCGAGACAAGGAATCGGCGTGGTTTACCGAGTTCCTTAACCAGCACGAAAGGTACCTGCAGGGGATCGCTGCGACCCGCCCGCAGTTTGCCAAGCCGTTTGAGACGCGCATCCAGTTCTTCCGGGCGCGCCTTGAGGCGGGGGATTGGGATCTGAAGCAGCCTGACACAGCACAGGCGCAAACGCGGCCATAGCGCCCCGGCGCTTTGTGCTGCACACCACAGGCGGCCGCGAGATCAGGTTTCCTTGGGGGGAACATGATTGAGCCAACGCCTGAGGAGTGCGTCCACGGCGAACAGCCCCGGCCCGAAGATGAGAATCAAAAGCGAAGCAAACCAATAAGTGTAAGGGCCTGCGCCGTAAAAGTCGTCTGGCTTGGAAAGAATGTGGAAGAAATTCGTGCGGTCGTCGGGCACGCTCAGGTAGGCCATGGTCATGTTGACAAAGAGAACTAGCGCAGTCAGCCGCGAAGCAATGCCGAATGCGAAGAGAATGCCGCCGATCAACTCCACCAGCGCCACCATCAGCGCCGCCAGTCCCGGAGCGGGCAGGCTCAGGCTGGCAAAGAACTGAGTCACCTTGTCAAGATGCGTGAGCTTGCCCCAGCCGTCCTGCATAAATTGCCAGCCCCAGTACAGACGAATCGCCAGCAGCAGAGGGTTCTGCGCCAGGCTCAGCAGCGACGCAAATCCACCGTAGGCCTTTCCTCCGAGATCGATGATCTTCGCCATGCCCGTCCTTCCTAATCGTTCAGCAGACCATCCAGTTCCGGCGCGCAGATCCAGCCTAGTTGGGCCCAGTGCCCGAACCATGCCTGCACCAACGCCGGCCGCCGCGCATGCGGCTTTTGCGAGTCGCGAAAGCCCGCCTCCAGCGCCTCGCCCAGCGGCAGCCCCTCGCCAAGCGCTCGAAGCGTGAGGAACTCCTCTCGCTCCAGCCTTCGATAGTAGACCGCGTAGTCGACGCGATGCGCGGCCACCCATGTGGGTCTGCGCCTGAGCCGCGGCAGCTTTGCCGGCGGTGCCTCACCCTCGTCGTGCCTTACGCCCGCTTCGCTTGTCGCTCGCCGTTGCTCCTTGTGCAGGGCAAGCACGATCTCGTCCGCCGCGTAGTCTAGCTCCAGCAATCGCAGGTGCGGTTGCAGCCCCAGCTGCGAGCCGCCGTCCAGCGTGGCGATCTGATCGAGCGTCAACGCCGCGCGTTCGGCATTGTCGAAAGCCTCGACGAAAGCCCACTCGATGCGCACCACGTCCAGAGCCAGCCGCTGCCGCCGCCCGGCCCATTGCGGATTCTCCTGAAGCCAGTGCGGTAGCTTCGAGCCCAGGTTGCGCAGCGTGAAGGAGCGGCTGGGATGTGCGCTGAGGTATTCGATGGAGAGACCGTGGAAGGCGCCGCTGCCCACCACCGCGCGCAGCACTGGAAAATCCTCGGCCAGCGCGTCGAGCACGCGATACCAGTATTGCCGGTTGTAAATCTCCAGCCGCTCAAACGGTGTGAGCCGGCTGTTGGGCGCAATAAAACTCGCGGCCACGGCGGTCATCGGTCGCCCGTCCGGCGTTTGCGCGCGCATGTCCTCATCCGCCGTAAGCGGCATCATGACCGCGGCGGCCATCTGGCGCTGCAACTCGGCCAGGCTCATCGTCCCTGTGCTCATCGCGCCGCCTCCGCCAACTGATTCGCTTGGCCGTGCAGATAGCGGTTGGCTTTCTTCGCCTCGTTATGAACCTCGTCGAAGCTGGGGATACGATCGTCCCACTCCAGCAGCGTGGGCGTGGGCCCGCAACGCTCGATGGCCCGCGCGTACAACTCCCACACTGGATCGATCACCGCATGATCGTGCGTATCCAGAATGTACTTCTCGTACTTCGAGTGTCCGGCAATATGAATCTGCGCCACGCGCTCGGCGGGAACGGCATTCACATACTCCATCGAGTCGAACTCGTGATTCACCGACGAAACATAGACGTTGTTCACGTCCAGCAGAATGCCGCAGTCGGCCCGCTCCACAACCTCGTTCAAAAACTCCCACTCGGTCATCTCCGAGCCGGTAAACGCCGCGTAGCTGCTCACGTTTTCGACAGCCACCGGAATCTCCAGAAAATCCTGCACTGTGCGCACGCGTTCCACGGTACGCTCCACTGCCTCCCATGTATACGGAAGCGGCAGCAGGTCATGCGTGTAGGTTCCATCCACGCTGCCCCAGCACAGGTGGTCGCTGAGCCATGGAGTCTTCGTTCGCCGCACCAGGTTTTTGAGCCGTTTCAGATGCTCCTGGTCGGGCGCTGTCACCGAGCCGAAGTACATCGAAACCCCGTGCTGCACCACGCGGTACTGCTCCAGAATCCGATCCAGCATCGCCAGCGGCCGGCCCGCATCGCACATGAAATTCTCCGAGATGATCTCGAACCAGTCCACCACCGGCTTGCGCGCGAAGATGTGGTTGTAGTGCGGAATCCTCAGTCCGATTCCGACCCCGTGATCCTGGTGCGCGTTGAAGCGATTGCCGGGCATGGGTCCTTGCAGTGGTCAGTGATGAGTGGTCAGTTGTCAGGAGAAGCTGATCGAGATGCATCAGCCGGTTTGGGCCGGTGAGCCTCCCGCAGGGAGTCGTCGGTGGTCAGTCGCCAGCAATCTAGCATCGGTTGCAACCCATAGCATTGCGCTTCCGGGTTACACAAACGCAGCTGATCACTGACCACTGACCACTGATCGCCGTCAGACAGCCTTGGGGGGCGTGGAGCCGTCGGTGGCGCAGCCGCCCTTGCCCTTGCAGGTGTTCTTGCCCTTGCAGCCCTGGTCGCCGGTGGAGCAGCCGCCGGTGCCTTTGCAATCGTTTTTGCCTTTACAGGAGTGCTTGGCAGGTGGGGTCTTGTCCTGCGCGGCAAGCATCATGCCGGCGGTGACGCCGGAGACGCGGGCTGAGCCGTTGCTGGCCGCTTTGGCCGCTACGGAGGTTCCACCGAGCAGGCCGGTGAGAGCCGCCGTCAGAAGCATCGCATTGATCTGATTCTTTGTCATAGTCCTTTGACCTCGTTTGGGGGGTTGGGGCGGATGCTCTCCACCGGTTGTTCATTTACGGGCCGGCTTCCGGTCCCGCACAATCCGTGTTACGCACCTTAGGAGTGAACGCCTGGGCTAAAGGTTACAGGGAAACCGGTATGACCGGGAAGTTAAAATCTCGCCGCGCCGTTCACTCGCTCGCAGTACGTGCCGCGCAGCCGGTTGGATTCCTTTGACGGCCCGGCGGGTTGTCCGGCCGGGATTCTCGATTGGCTGCCCTCCCTCGCATGCGCTACCCTGATCTGTATCCGAGCGCCGTTCTGGCGGACTGCGGAAGGTCTAAAGGAGGCCCAGCGGTGGCCCACGATTCTGCCGAGATTTCAACGCGGCTGCGTGCATTGGGCGGCACAAGCCTCGTCTTTGCCCTGTTGCAGAGCCTGTGCACCGCCGTCTTCGCCGTCAGTGGCATTCGCGTAGCGATTGGACTCACCGCCCTGGCCGCTGTGAGCGGCATTTACGCCCCAGCGCGTGGGTGGCACCAAGACGCGATTCGGATTCCGATGCTGATTTTTGCCACCGTAGGAGCGTTGGTGAACCTGGCGGTGCTGGCGTGGATCTGGCGGCTGCGGGCGCAGGGCTCGGCGCAGTGGCGAAGGCGCGCGCTTACCTCGAAGCAAAGGCGCTCCGAGCGCCTGCAAGTCGTCCTCGCCATCGTCACGCTTATCCTGGTCGGCCTTGAAACTTGGACCCATACGAAGATCCACCGCACCGGCCCGCCGCCGGCGGCATCTATAGACAACTTTCAATGGAGCGTTCCTCATGCACGGCCAGACTCCTGAGATTGACCCCGCGATCGCCGGCTATTACAGCCAGATTCCCGAAGACGACCGTCTCGCCCAGGGCCCGTTCCTTCTTGAAGGCCTGCGCACTCGAGAGCTGATCCAGCGCCACGCTCCCGCCCCACCGGCCACCGTTCTCGACATCGGCGGCGGCGCAGGCGCCTACGCACTGTGGCTTGCCGAGTTCGGCTACTCCGTCCATCTCCTCGACCCCATCCCACGTCACGTAGCTGAAGCCCAGCGCCGCAATGCCGCGGGGTCTCATCCGCTCGCTTCCTGCATCGAGGGCGATGCGCGCAACCTGCCCTTCCCCAATGAATCCGCGGACCTGGTTCTGCTCCTCGGCCCGCTCTACCACCTCACCTCCGCGCAAGATCGCGCCGGAGCCCTCGATGAGGCCGCTCGCGTTCTCAAGCCCGGCGGCATTCTCTGTGGCGCCGCTATCTCCTGCTTTGCTTCGTCCCTCGACGGTCTGGCGCGTGATCTCTTTCAGGACCCTGCCTTTGCCGCCATGGCCGAGCGCGACCTGCGCGACGGCCAGCACCGCAACATCACTGGCCGCCCGGACTACTTCACCACCGCATATTTCCATCGCCCCGAGCTTCTGCGCGCGGAGGTGCGGGATGCCGGCCTGGAACTGATCAATCTTTTCGGCATCGAAGGCCCTGGCTGGATTCTCCCCGACATCGCCGAGCGACTCGCCGACGACCGACGTCGCGAAGAAGAGCTGCGTGTAGCCCGCCTGCTTGAATCTGAACCATCCATGTTGGCCTCAAGCGCCCATCTGCTCGCCGTAGCCAGAAAGCCTGCCTAACTCAGCCGCCTCTCTATCGGTACTGTTCAATTCCGAACGACCCGAATGCGGATTTGAACAGCCTTGCCTCTCGCTCAACCTACCCGCGGTCCCATTTTCAACGATTTGCAGCCAAAGGGTTTGGCCCGGGGATTGCTTCGTCGGGAACGAACCACTTCGCTCGGAGGGGGAATGGCATGCAGCTTCTCTACAACAATCTTCGTTACGCGCTCCGTCAAATGGCCAGAAACCTCAGCTTCACCGCGGTCGCTTTGATCACCCTTGCTCTTTGCATCGGGGCGAATCTGGCCATCTTTGCCGTTGTTGACGCCATCCTGTTGCGGCCGCTGCCGTTCCCTGAGCCGGATCGGCTGGTGCTTCTCTATAACAGCTATCCCCTCGCCGGCCAGCCGCGCGATTTGGCTTCGCTGACCAACTACTTCGAGCGCCGGGGCAAAATTGCGGCATTTTCGCAGCTTGCATCGCTCAATGAGGCCAAGGCTGTGCTCGGCGAACCAGGCTCCGCGGAACGTGCCGACATCGGCCGGGTATCAAAAGAGTTCTTTTCCACACTCGGGGTTCCGCTGGCAATCGGGCGCGCATTCACCGATGCGGAGATGACTTACCAGTCGGATCAGGAAGCGATCCTTACCGATACTTACTGGCGGGAGCATTTCAATGCCGATCCGAATGTGTTAGGGCGCAGCATCCGCACCGATGGCCTGCAGAGAAAGATTGTCGGCGTTCTGCCAAAGGGATTTCGCTTCCTTTCATCCAAGGCCCAGATATTTCTGCCGCTTTCCTCCGAGGACAGCGAGCGCAATCTGAGTGCGCGCCATTCCAATACCAATACTGAGATTGCACGGCTTGCGCCCGGAGCCACCCTGGCCCAGGCCCAGGCTCAGATCGACGCGCTCAATGCGGCTCAGGCACCCGAGTTCCCCCTTGCAAAGGAAGTTGCCGGAGCCGGCTTCAGAACCATTGTTGTCCAGCTCCATGCCGATCACGTTGCAGCCGTTCGCCCCACAGTGCTCCTGCTCCAGGCTGGCGCGCTTTCCTTGCTCCTGATCGGCGCCATCAACCTGGTTAATTTGCTTCTCATCCGTTTCAGTTCGCGCAACAAAGAACTGGCCATTCGCCGATCCATGGGCGCCAGCCGCCGCCATGTGATGAATCAGGTGTCGACGGAGACAGTTCTGCTAACGCTGATCGGCGGGTTATGCGGCCTCGCTGTCGGGGCTGCCGGAATTCGTCTCCTGGCGAGACTTGGCGCGGATCAATTGCCGCTGGGCGCTACCATCGCCTTGGATGGAAGGGTCGCGGCAGTCGCCTTGCTGGGGTCCGTCATCATTGGCATTTTGATTGCCCTGCCCATTGCATCCTCCAACCTTCTCAACAATCTAGGCAGCACGCTGCAATCGGAGTCACGCAGCGGCACCACCACCCGCTCTGCGCACCGGCTGCGCCATGCCTTCATTGTCGCGCAGATTAGCCTTGCCTTTGTGCTGCTCACCGGAGCCGGTCTGCTGGGGCTCAGCCTGAAGCACGTCATGGATCTGCCTCCAGGCTTCCGAACCGACCACGTTATCATCGGGCAGTTCGGACTTCCCTGGAAGGGCTACCATGATGGGCCGTCTTTCCTCGGCTTTACAGACCGCCTGCTGCAGCTTGCCGTACAACCACCGGGCATCCTGGCGGTCGGCGGAGCGAGCAATGCACCTCTGAGTGGAAAAAATAATGGCGACGTAATCACCGCGGTCGGCTACAGCCCCCCGCCTGGAGCGTCCGTCATCGCCCATTCCACGTATGGCGTCTTTGGGGACTACTTCACTGCCATGGGGATTCCGTTGCGCGCCGGCCGCTATCTGAACAATGCCGACAACCACAGGTCTGACCGCCTGGTTGTGGTGGACGAAAATTTTGCCCGCCGCTATTGGCCCAGCGGCAACGCCGTCGGCCAGCGAATCGTTTTCATTCCCAGAAAGCCGGATGACTCGAACGTGTACACCGTGGTTGGCGTCGTGGGCGCCGTCAAGCAGAAGGACCTCACGGAGAGTCCTGGCACGGGCACGGTCTATTTCCCCTATATCCAGATGTTCAGCCGGGATTATTTCCTGGTGGCGCGCACCAGCATGGCGCCGGAGCTGCTCGCGGAACCGCTGCGCCGCATCGTTCGCCAGGTCGATCCCAACATTCCCCTTAACGACCTCCGCTCCATGGAGATACAGATCGGCGAAACCCTTGCCACCCGTCGTTCCCCGGCGCTTCTGACCGGCATCTTTGCCGCGGTCGCCCTTCTTCTTGCCGCCGTGGGCACTTATGGCGTGTTGAGCTTTGCCGTTTCGCAGCGCACGCGCGAGATTGGAATCCGCATGGCTCTGGGAGCATTACCGCGACAGGTTCTTGCAGGCATTCTTGGTACCGGCACAAAATTGCTTCTGATTGGCTTGGCACTGGGCCTTGTTGGCGCTGTCGCGGCCGGCCGTGCCATTCAGAGCGTACTCTTTGGTGTGGGTGGCTTTCAGATCGGCGTCTTCGCAGCCGCCGCTGCTGTCATGATGCTCGTCGTCCTGCTGGCTTGCTACCTCCCTGCCCGCCGAGCCGCGCAGGTCGATCCCATGGAGGCGCTGCGATGCGAGTGACATCGAGTCCTCCGCCGTCGCTCAGGCTCAGCTTCCGGCCAGCTCGAGTTCCTTTTCCAGCCGCGCGTGCAGCCTGTTGCTGAACCCGGCCGGCAGCTCGAACACCCGGTCGTCGGCCAAAAGCACTACCACGTTCCGCGTCGAATCCAGAACCGCCGAGCAGATCTCGCAGGTCTCTAGGTGACTGTCGATCTCTGCGCGCAGTTCCGCATCCACCTCGCCGTCAATGTAGGCGGAGATGTGCTCCCAGACGTGTTTGCAGTCGATCCTCACCCGTCAGCCCTCAACCTTTTAACCACCCAAACATCCCTTTCCGTTTGGGCGCGAACCCCTCCAGACGAGGCGCCAGTTCCCGCTGCAGCAGTGCGCGCGCCCGGTGCAGCCTCACTTTCACGGCTCCCTCGGTAATCGCGAGCGCCGCGGCCGTCTCGCGCACATCCATCTCTTCGATGTCCCTCAGCAGCACTACGTTACGGTATATCTCCGGCAGCCCGTCGATGGCCTTGCGCAGCATGGTTCCCAGCTCCTGCCGTTCCAGCGCATCGCTGGGCACCTCGCGCCAGCAGGCCAGCACGGCAGGGGTGTAATCGCCTGTTTGCTCATCGGTATCGGCGTCCAGAGAGTCCTCCCGCCGCGTCCCCGCCTTGCGTAGCCGCCCCAGCCCCTCGTTGCGCGCAATCGACAGCACCCACGTGCGAAACTGCGCATCCCCTCGAAAATTCTTCAAATTCAGATAGACCTTGATGGCCGTCTCCTGCGCCGCGTCCTCGGCCTCCGCCTCGTTGCGCAGCAGCGACAGCAGCAGAAAGTAGATGGCGCGCTCACAGGGGCGAATGAGTTCGTGGAACAATTGCCTCTCGCCCGCCAGGATGCGGCGGATGCAATCTGTCCCGAATTGAGGATTGAGAGCTGTCATCGCACTCGAAAGTCACCGCCACGGCACCCGGCAATCTCCCTCCGCCCGGCCGGCTTCTCTGCTCAGAACTATACCGCGTCTCCCTCAAGCGCCGGTCGCAAAGCGCCTGCCATCGCCAAGCCGGTTTGCAAGTTTCTTTTTTCCATAAAGATTCCTTGTGCGAAAAAGGCACATTGGGCTGTACAATCTCCACGAGGAGACCCATGGCCGGAGATATTCAACTTCAGTGCAGCGATTGCGGGCAGGACTTTACCTTCACCGCTGCGGATCAGGCGTTCTTCCAGGAACGTGGTTATTCGACCCCAAAGCGTTGCAAGAATTGCCGTCAGGCAAAGAAGAACGATCAGGGGGGCTCCGGCTACCGTTCGGCTCCGGCACAGGGAACACCTGTGATTTGTTCGGGTTGCGGACAGCCTACAACAGTGCCTTTTGAACCGCGTGGCGATCGCCCGGTCTTTTGCCGGGACTGCTACCAGGCGCGTAAGGGCAGCGGCGGTGGTGGTGGCGGAAGCTCCCGCGGCCGCGGTCGTTTCTAGCGTTTGCCTGAGTCCGATGCCCCTTGCAGGCGCCGGATTCGAGCCGAAACTGCCAACCTCAGGCAACATGCTCGGGCGAGTGATTAGGTTCTGCGCGCCGGTCGTTCCTGCGGCGCGTCGTTCCCTTTCGATCTTCCGCACATGCAAGTTGTGTTTTGCAAGCATCAAAAGGGCAGCCACCGCAAGAGCGGCTGCCCTTTATGCTGTCCCGCTCCAGTTTTTGGGCCCGGCCCTTTCCGCTCTTTCTCCGCATTCCGGAGCGTCCATGGACACCGGACCCGCAGCCCGATAAACTGGCGCTAAACCAATCGCCCGCAACCTGAGGACTCATTCCAGCATCATGGTCCATCAACTGTCCTTCGCAGGATTTGCCTGCAAGAATCTATTGCGTAGACGCCTCAGGACACTGCTCACGCTCTGTGGCATCGGCATGGCCATTGGCGCTTTTGTCGCCCTGGTAGGCTTTTCCCGCTCCTTCGAACACGAGTGGGAGCGCCTCTACTCTTCCTCCGGCACCGACATAGCCGTGGTCGACAAAAACTTCATGAACACCTCGGTGAACGAGTCTCTCACCCCCAAACTCCGCGCCGTCCCCGTTGTCGCCCAGGCCGAACCCATGATCTTCAACATCATGGACATTACCCCCGACGTCAACGCACTTATCTTTGGCTGGCACCAGGATTCCTACGAGTTCGATTCCCTCACCTTCACCTCCGGCGGACGCTTTCAGGACGGAAAGCCCGAGATCATTCTTGGCGAACTTCTGGCGCGCAACCTGAACAAAAAGGTCGGAGATACGGTCCAGCTGCAGGGCAGCACCTTTACCATTACCGGAATCTTTCACGGAGGCACCGCTTTGGAAGCAGGCGCCCTGATCTTGCCCATCGATCAGCTGCAAATCCTCTCCAGCCTTCAGGGCAAGGTCTCCGGCTTTCATGTGCGCCTTCGTCCCGCGCCCCCCGGCGAGTCGCCCGAGCACTACCTGAGGCGCGCCCAGGCCGAGATTGAAGCAGCTCTGCCCGGCCTCAATGCCCAGGCCGCCGCCGATCGCGCCTCCAACAACCAGTTCGTTGGCCTGGCCCACGCGGTTGCCTGGGGCACATCCTGCATAGCCCTCCTCATGGGCATCCTGGGCATCGCCAACACCATGGCCATGTCGGTCTTCGAGCGCACCCGCGAGATCGGCATCCTGCGCGCCATCGGCTGGAAGACCTGGCGCGTCATGATGCTCATCCAGGTGGAAGCCATCGTGCTGGGCTTCGTCGGCGGCGTCCTCGGCATCGCCTTCGGCATCGGCGGGCTGCACGTGCTCGCCACCTTGCCCCAGACCGCCAGCGTCATCTCCGCATCGTTCACCTGGCTTCATCTCGTCGAAGCCCTCGTCATCTCCGTGCTCTCCGGACTCATCGCTGGCGCTTACCCCGCATGGCGCGGCTCCCATCTCTCACCGGTGGAGGCGCTCCGCCATGACTAGCCCTCAGCTGGAAGTGAGAAATCTTCGCAAAAGCTACGACGACGGCCGCATCGAGGCCCTGCGCGGCGTCAGCCTCGCCATCGATGCCGGCGAGTACATTGCCATCAGCGGCGCCAGCGGCAGCGGCAAATCCACCCTCCTGCAACTCCTCGGCGGCCTCGACGTCCCCACCTCCGGCGAAGTCCTGTTCGAGGGCGCAACCCTCGGAACTACCATCAACCTCGATGAGTACCGCGCCCACCGTATCGGCTTCATCTTCCAGGCCTTTTACCTTCTTCCCACGCTGCGCGCCATCGAAAACGTACAGGTGCCTATGCTGGCGGTCGGCGGAAGCGCGAATCACCGCGCCGAGCGTGCCAAGGCCCTCCTTCTGGAGCTCGGCCTCGAGCACCGGCTCTATCAGTATCCCAATGAGCTCTCCGCAGGCGAGCGCCAGCGCGTGGCCATTGCCCGGGCTCTCGCCAACGAGCCCTCCATCCTGCTGGCCGACGAACCCACCGGGAATTTGGACAGCGTCAATTCTGCGCGTATCATTGAAATACTTACCGGAATTCAGAAAACCCACGGCATGACACTGATCATCGTCACACACGAGAACGATATAGCCCACGCGGCTCCGCGTCACATTCGCATCCGCGACGGGAGAATCGAGGCATGAAGCTTCCCGCCGCCTTGCTTGCGGTTCTCATTTCTGCCGGTCCCGCCTTCGCAGCCGACGCTCACGCGACCCTCGACGCTGCCCGCCAGGCTGTTGAGAAGGCCGACTTCCGCGCCACAGGCCACCTGGTCCGCATCGATCCCGCCGGAGCCCGCACCAGCTTTCCCATCACCGTCAAAGCCCGCTGGTTCCCCGGTGTCCTGCGCATTCTCGTCGAGCTCGCCCCCTCGGGAGACTCCGCCGCAAAACGCGCCCAGGCCCTCCACGTCCTTCTCGAACTGCACCCCGGCGGGCCCAGTTCCATCCGCATCGCCCACCCCGGCGACAAGGCTCTCACGGTTCTCCCCGTCGACCAATGGTCCGACGGTGTCGAGGGCTCCGGCTTCAGCTTTGAGGATTTTCTCGAAGGTCAGCTCTTCTGGTCCGGCCAGGCCGTCACCGAGCACGTCAAGTACGGCGCACGCGATTGCGACCTGGTGAAGAGCACGCCCGGCCCCGCCGATAAATCCCACTACGCCGAAGTTCGCACTTGGCTCGACCGTGGCATCGCCTTTCCCGTCTACGTGGAGAAAGCCGTCAAAGCCAGCGCCATCACCAAGGAATACACCTACTTCGGGCTGCGCCAGGAGGGGGGTATCTGGTCGGCCAGCCAGATTGAGGAAAAAAACCATGGCCAGCCGGGATCTACACTCCTTATCATCGACCGCGGGAGTGCAAAGGCAAATTTAACCCTCGGGGACTTCGGCCCCGAACGCATTGTCAGTTTTTGAACCGTTCACCCATTTCTGACCAGATCATCGGTTCCCAGGATCGTTCTTATGTACATCGCTCTATCGCTTGTTGCACTGGCCGCAGTTCTCGTTGCCGTTGGATTCCTCTATCAGGTCATTGGTTCTCATCGTGACCGCCTGCGCTTCGCCTCGGCCGGCCGCTGGGTCGAGATCGGCCGCGGACATCGCCTCTACATGCTCGAGAAGGGCTCAGGCGGTCCCACCGTCCTCTTTGAAGCCGGTATCGCCGCTACCAACCTCAACTGGTTCCACGTCCAGGAAACCGTTGCCCGCTTTACCCACACCGTCTCCTACGACCGCGGCGGCCTCGGCTGGAGCGGGCCCAGCCAAAGCGCGCGCACCCCCGGCAACTGCGCCTCCGAGCTCCACGATCTGCTTGAGCGCGCCAACGTCCCCCCTCCCTACATTCTCGTCGGCCACTCCTTTGGCGGCCTGGTCATGCGCCGCTACGCTCTCTGCTATCCCGAAGAAGTCGCCGGCATCGTCCTGGTCGACCCCATGCGCTGCGAAGAATGGCCGCCCATGAACCCCGGCCGCCAGCGCGAAGTCGATCGCGGCAAGCGCCTCTCCGGCTACGCAGTGCCCATCGCCCGCTTCGGCCTTGCCCGCCTGGCCGTCACCTCGCTGCTCTGCCGCTCCGGAAAGATCTCCGGCCAGCTCGCCGGCGCCGCCGGCAAAGGCGGACGCCACGTCCTCGACCGTGTCACCGAGGAGGTCGGCAAGATGCCACGCGAAGTCTGGCCCATCGTCGCCGCCCACTGGTCCCGCCCCGGCTACTACGTCGGCATGCGCGACCACGTCGAAGCCGTCCCCGACACCGTCCGCGAGATGCAGGACGCCGAGCCCATCCGCGACATCCCTATCCTTCTGCTCACGCCAGGAAAATCCACGCCGCTCTCCGACGCACTTGTCAACCGCATCGGCGACAACGTGCAGCAGGTCATCGCCTATGACAGCGCCCACTGGATCCACCTCGACGAGCCCGACCTGGTCATCGAATCCATCCGCGAGATGGTAGCCGCCGTAGCCGCCGAACCCGTCGCCGCCTCGCTGTGATTTCGAATTCACTGCATTAAGTTTTCGCTATAAATTGCTGCTGAGTAAAGGATTTCTATCCTTTTAGAGGTCCGGATCAGAAAGGCTTGCCATGCTCAATGGCGCCTCGCCGGGTTCCTCGCCTGGAATTGTTTTCTCCGTTTGAGCGGCGGGTGTGCTGTGCTTCAGTGGCCACCAAATCTACCAGCGCGGCTCATGGTCAAAGTTGAGAAGCATAAGCGGGTAAGCCGCAGCGAGCCCCTTCCAGCTCAAAACTTAGAACGGTCCGGTTAGGCCGACGAACTGCTGGCCTCTGAGTCCGATTTCCCTCCGGTACTCAAACGCAAGGCTGCATTGACTTGGTTCTTCTTCTACTTCCCCGCAATCGCCACGCCCATATCGCGTACTTGTATTGCATCGAAGACCATCCACGCGGTTGATGAGGTGAGGGAGATTGATTCGCTTTCCGAATCAGCGACGAATGTTCCAGTAACATACTGCGCCGTGGAACTGGCGGAGGAGCCGGGTCTCGCGTCGCCAGACAGATTCAGTGCGCTAGATTGACTCTGTCCGCCGGCGAACACCGTCGGATAGTTGGCGTTCCAGAAAGCCTCGAAGATTTGCACAACGTACGTTTTCCCCACGGTAAGCCCGCTGATCTGGATCTTCATCGGGCTGGGCGTTTCGGAATAGGCCCCTCCAGACACCAGCAACCGATAACCCGGATCCCATTTCGCCGGCGCCGTGCCGTACTGATCGTAGTTATTTTGTACGGCTTCGACCTTGATGGGAGCAGAACCAAAAAGAATCAAGCCGGCGGTTTTCGACTGGGTTTGCCCCACAAATTTCACCCCGTTCACGGTCGTACTTCCTCCCGCTGTGACCGCGGCAAAGAAAGCCCCCCCGGTCACAACATCCGTTGGACGCCCGGTCTCGTCCACAGCTTTTGACCATGTAATATCCGAGGCGCTCGCCTGCGAGGCCACGCCCATCGTAATAGCCGCTGCCGCGGCGATCGTCAGCACAATGCGCATCATTCTTGCACCACTCCTGAACTCGTTGAAATTTAAGGCGAGAGTATCACACAGCGCCAAAGAAGGGTCGGCGCACCATCTTCTGCCACGCCCCTCACTGCCTCTGCCCCGCCACAAACGTAGTCCACGGCCCCGCCTTCATATCGTGCAGAATCGTCTTCTGCCACACAAACTCCGGATGTGCCGCCAGAAACGGCTCGGCCAGAAAGTCCTCGCCGCACGGATGCCCCGCCCGCCCGATGAAGCTCAGCTTGGCCGCCAAGTCTGAGTCCGTCACCTTGCCTGTCACCGCGCCGCCTGGATCGTAGGGCGCATCGCCCCACACCTTCTCGCCCACCGACGACGTGTCTTCATGTCCGCACAAGCTGCGTTTTCCCGCATCTTGCTTCTTCTCGTAGCTGTCGTAGTGGTCGCTCAGATACGCCTCCGCCAGCGACGTATCCAGCTTCCCATAGTGTTCCTGCATGAACTCCTCGGCCCGGATGTGCCGCGCATTCATGCTGCTTTCGGGGTTGCTCGGATCGAATCCCCGCGTATCGTCGCGGATCAGCGCCGGATCCGCTGCAAAATTCGACGAAACAAAATAGCCGTCCTTCTTTTTGCTCAGCGGCGTCTGGTGCAAGCCCAGTTCCAAGTAGCCGATCTCGCCCGTCTTGCGGTCCCCGACCAGCCAAGAATTCGCGTACCCGCCGTTGTTCCCCTTGCGCATGATCTCCGCGTACTCATTGATCGAAGTCGCGTACTGCATCGCCTTGCGCGACCGGTCGAACTCCGGAATCCCGTTCACGTCGAAGCCCTTGATCTTGGGCAGCGTGGTCTCGGTAATCATCAGCCCGCTCGCATTCACCCCGAAGTCGTCCTGGCTGGTAATCACCCCCGGCAGCCCATCCATCAGCAGGTGTTCGCCCGCCGCCGGCACAATGTCGAACACCACCGTCCACCGCTCACCCTCCGCATACGATGACCAGTTCGAGTGCGCGATGACGATCTTCCCATCCTTGGTCGCCGACCCCGTCGCAATAAAGGCGCTGCACTTGCCCGGCGCAACTGCCGCCGGTGGATTCGCCTTGTGTTCCGTCTTATTCAGCATGGGCAGGTAGTAGTTGCTCAGCTCGATATCCCCGTTCAGCGCCACGATATCCCACAGGTCCAGCGTCGACCCCTGCGCCTTCAGCCCTTCGACAATCCCCTTCAGCTCTTCCTGATACTCCGGCTCGATATGCGGCCACAAGACGGTCTCCGCGGCCTCGCGGAAGAAGCTCCACGGCCGCTTGTCCTCGTGCGGCGCAGTCACCGTGTACACGTGCTCGTTGTCCTCGATCTCCCGTGCCAGCAGATACCCATGCTGGAACCCGACCTGTTCAGGCGTTCCCTCCAGATGCACATACGTCCATCCGCCCTCGTTGAACTTGTAGGCTCCCCGAAGGCGAGAGTCGGCCGAGGCGTCCGCCGTGGCGCCGCTTTCGGATATGGGTTGGGAATTTGGCTGAACGGCAGAGGTTGGTCCCGCAGCCGGAACAGCTGCGCCAGCCGCGGCAATTGAAGCAAGGACAAGCAGATTGGCAAGCACGGTGCGGGGCAAAAAACAATCCATCGAGTATCCTCCGGGAATGCCCTGAAGATACCACGATGGATTGGATTCGGCGAAGCCGCTCTAGCGCTTCTTTCCCGCTTTGCCGGCAGGCTCCTTCCCCTTCACCGGCTTGGCAGCCTTCTTGGCCGGTGCGGCGGCCTTTTTGACCACTTTTGCGGCCTTCTTCTTTGCAACTGGGGCTTTGACTGCCTTCTTGGCCACAGGCTTGCCCGCGGCCTTCTTTACCGCAGCTTTCTTTGCTGGGGCTTTCTTTGCCGGACCCTTTTTTGCCGCCGGCTTGGGCGGAGCCTTGGCCTTCGATGCCTTTGCCGGCACGGCCTTGGCGGGTGGAGCAGGCTTGGCCGGAGCCACCGAGACCTGTGGCGGCTTGGCTCCCGGCGTCAGGCCGCTCGAGGCATCAGGCGCGACTGAGACCTGTGGCGGCTTGGCCCCTGGCGTCAGAGGGCCGCCCATATGGCTTATGTCCGGGTCGGTCGTGGTTTGGGCCGGCTTGGCTCTGGGTGTCAGAGGCCCGCCAGGATCGGTTGACGCGTCAGATGTTGTGGGAGGATTGGCGACTGGCGTCGGCGGCCCGGTTGGCTTCTCGGAAAGAGCCGCCGCCGGCTTTGACCCGGCGACCTTGGGTGCTGACTTGGAAGCGGGCGACCCCGCCCCTGCTTTGCTCATCTTGTCATCCTTTCTGCTTACTGGCTCTTTTGCGTTCGTTTTCACTGCGGGGGGAGATTGTTTGGCCGGACCTTCTGCCGACACAGACTTTGCCTTGCTTGCGGGCGCTTTCGCCGCGGGAGACGATTTCGACCCGCGCTTCGCCGGCTCAGCGTCCGCCTCGGCATCGACCTCGTCCGGCTCCAGGTCTTCGTCCTGCGGTTCGCCATCGTCCACCAGGTCCACATCCGGACCCAGGTCCACCTTGGGCAGATTTAGCCCCAGGTCGATCTCGTCGTCACCGCCCAGGTCGTCAAGATCCTCGTCCTCGTCCAGAGCGTCCTCCGGCTCCTCGTCGTCATCGTAGGTCCGTTCTTTCAGCTTGGCCTCGCCGCGCTTGGCCCGCGGTCTCTTCACCGTCACCTGCGGTGGCGGCGCCGGCGGGGAATGCGGCTCAAGGAACGCGCGCGTCTCCTCCACGGCTGCCAGCTTTCCGTCAATCAGCTCCAGGAAAGTAGCCTGCACAATCTCGCGATAGGCAGCCAGCTCCGGCGTAATCCGCATCTCCTGCATCAACGCATGCGGAATACGCTGCCGCGCCTCCGGCCACACCTTCAGGAACTGCGTAAAGCGCTCCTGTACTGCCTTGTCCTTGCTTGTAAACCCAAGCCAGAGAACCGCTTCCGGATCATAGCTTGTGAACAGCTTGAATCCTGCCGAAGCCGCTGCATTGTCCTTGGCGAGCAGCGTTTTGGCGAATTTCGCCGCCACCATATCCAGCGCGTTCCACTCCTCAACAAACCCCGGCCGCAGCATCAGCTTCTTCAGAGCAGCCAGGTCCTTGGCTGCCAGCTTCGCAGTCAGTAGCTGCATCTGCGCCGCCGACATATCCGCATGCACCCCTTGCAGCAGCAGTTCCACCGCCAGGTCGTGCAGCGCTTTCAGCCGCTCTTCGTCGGCTTTGGCCGAGGTCCACGCCGGGAACAGGACCTTCATCCAGCCCTCGTCCTCCAGCGCCCGCAGAACCCTCAGCCCCTCGTCCTCGTGACCAATCTGTTCCAGTTCGCGGCTTCTCGCCTCGGCGGAGAGACTCTCAATCACGCCCTCGTCCTTGGCGTTCTCATACCGCGTTTTCGTCCGCGGATCCAGCTCCCAGCCCAGTCGCGCCCCGTAGCGTGTGGCCCGGATCATTAGCGAAGGCTCCTCCAGAAATCCATAGTTCGAAACCAACCGCAGCGACCGCGCCTCGATGTCCGCCGCCCCGTTCAGCGGGTCCATTAACAGACCGAACGATCCCTCGTTGAGCGAGATGGCCATCGCATTCACCGTAAAATCCCGCCGCCGCAGATCCTCCTGGATGGAAGCTGGATGGTAAACCGGCTTGCTCGGCTTGGTGTAGTCGATCCGATGCGTACTCACCACGTCCACGCGAACCGTGCCCGGAAAACACAGGAACAGCGTCTTGGAGGCCTCGCTTTCACCCCAGACAGCTCCGCCAAGTTTTTCCGCTATTTTCTTTAATTTAAAAGCATTCCCATGAACTGCTACTTCAAGATCGCGCACGGCATGTCCACTGGTCAGGTCACGCACCGCATCCCCGGTTAGAAACACAATCATTCCCGCTTCGCGCGCCGCCTCGCGCAACTGCCGCAGCGCGTTTTGCTGGTCGGCCGACAGCCGGTTTTCCAAAAGGTAAATGTAATCGGGCATTGCTTCCCCTGCTTCCGCCGTCCTTTGATTCCGCTCCGCACCTATGCTCCCAAGTCACTCATGTTGTTACGCTTACAGCAAGGCGAGTGGAGGCGGCAAAGCAGTACATTAACACAATCGGCTAAGGTTGGCTAGGGGGCTGATGCACACCCCTTGCAGCTTTTTCATTCCCCGCCCCTGCCTCGCCTTCCGGCCCGTCCTAATTTCCTGCCGTTGGCCCCAAATCCGTCCTTCAGCAACCCCTGCGAACCGGCCGCTGTTCGCGAGGATCACGGTTTCATGCGACAATCCCTATCGGTGGCCTCTCTCCGCAAACCCGTGATTGTGCGCAAGTTCTCCAGGGACTGGTGCGCCGGCTATGCGGGTGTCGGTGTCGGCCAGGACGCCCCGGAACTCGAGGTCCTCGACCTCGGCGGTAAGCTTCTCCGCATTTCCTGGGAGCAGGTCAAGTGGGTCTGCTACGTCCGCGACTTCCCCGCCCCTGGCTCGGCCGCAGACAGCGCCAACCCCGAGCGCCTTCTCCACAAGCGCTTCTCCATCCGCCCTCGCACCGCCGGCGTCTGGCTCCGCCTCACCCTGAACGACGGCGACGCGCTCGAGGGATTGGCCGCCAACGACCGCACCCTCCTCGACGGCGCCGGCCTCATGCTCACCCCGCCCGACACCCGCTCCAACACCCAGCGCATCTACGTCCCCCGCGCCGCCATCCAGACCCTCGAAGTCGCGGGCCTGATCGGCTCCGCCTCACGAAAGGGTCGGCCCTCGCGCAGCCCCTCCGACCAGCCCGGCCTGTTTCCAACCGACTCGGATGCATCGTAGCCGACCCACTTGCCCGCGAACTGCTCAACCAGGAGGTTCGCGATCAGCGCCCCGGAACTATATCTTCGCGCGCTTTCTTGCGCATAAGCGGAAAACCGGGGACCCCGTGCCGCGCAAGCGAAGTCTGCCGCATCGCGGGCGCCAGGCGCTATATTGAGAAGCACCCGGTCGAGCCCCTTGCAGCCAATCCAAACCGGTCATGAGTCCGTAACCTTTGTGAGGGGTTGCACGTCCCATCATCAGTACCTTTCCGATGGCGCGTTGAGAACACCTGTCGCGGGTGAAGCAAGGATCTGGTGAGCACCATGTTGTTATTTTTGCTGGCATATTTCGGTGGCATCCTCACCATCCTCAGCCCGTGCATCCTTCCTGTCCTGCCGTTTGTCTTTGCGCGTTCCGACCAGCCATTTCGCAGGAGCGGCCTGCCCCTGCTTGCCGGCATGGCGCTTACCTTTGCGCTGGTGGCCAGTCTTGCCGCCGTTGGCGGTGGCTGGGCGGTCCGGGCCAATCAGTTTGGCCGGATTGCCGCGCTCTTTCTGTTCGCCATCTTCGGGCTCACGTTGTTGTTTTCCTCGCTCGCCGAGCGCCTCTCCAGGCCCATCGTGCAGCTCGGCAATCGCTTCGCCGGGAACGCTGGAACCGGCCCAGGTGTCGCCAACTCCTTTCTGCTCGGCATCGGAACCGGCTTGCTCTGGACACCCTGCGCCGGACCCATCCTCGGGTTGATCTTGACTGGCGCGGCGCTGGGCGGCGTCAGCGCTCACACCGCAGTGCTGCTGCTGGTCTACGCAGCCGGAGCGGCCACCTCGCTCACCGTCGCGCTTCTTGCTGGGGGCCGCGTGTTTGCCGCGATGAAACGGTCTCTGGGAGCCGACCTGTGGATTCGCCGTATCCTGGGCGTCGCGGTTTTGGTAGGTGTTCTCGCCGTCGCCTTCGGACTCGACCGCGGCATCCTCACGCAGTTATCGCTTGCAGGCACGGCGAGCCTTGAGCAGCGCCTTCTGGACCGCCTTCACCCTCCGCCCAAGCGGGCCCTTGCCCCGAACGATCAGATGATGGCTGGAAGCGACCAGATGATGGCCGGGAATGATGCCATGATGGCCAGCAACGACCAGATGATGGCTGCGAATCCGCACAGGTCCAACGTTGGCGATGCCATGACAGGCCCATCCGGCGGCAATGCCGTTCCCGGCCCGGCGCTGGCCAAGATCTCTGGAGCTACCGCGTGGATCAACTCGCCCCCGCTTACCCCGGAGTCCCTTCGCGGCAAGGTGGTTCTGGTCGACTTCTGGACCTACTCGTGCATCAACTGTCTGCGCACGCTGCCTTACGTCAAGGCCTGGTACGCCAAATACAAAGACAGCGGCCTGGTCATCGTCGGCGTTCACACGCCTGAGTTCCCCTTCGAGAAGGACCCGGCAAACGTCCGCAACGCGGTGAAGGAGCTCGGCATCGCCTATCCGGTGGCCATGGACAACGACTACGCCATCTGGCGCAACTTCAACAACGAGTACTGGCCCGCGGACTACTTTATCGACGCCAACGGCCATATTCGCCATCATGAGTTCGGCGAAGGCAACTACGACGACTCCGAGCAGTGGATTCGCTCTCTCCTCGAAGACGCTCATCACCAGCCGCTTCCCGCCCCCGCCGCAAACATCGCCGCCGGCGGCGCCGAAGCCCCACCCGATTCCGGTGAGGTCAAGTCCCCTGAAACCTACGTCGGCTACAGCAGAGCGCAGAACTTCGCCTCGCCCGGCGGACTCAACCGCGACGCCGCGCACCTCTATCGAGCCCCCTCCAGTTTCACGCTGAACCAGTGGGCGTTCACCGGCAACTGGAACGATGCGGGGCAGATCGCCACCGCGCTCGCACCCTCCAGCAGCATCGTCTATCAATTCCACGCACGCGATCTGCACCTGGTCCTTGGTCCGCCCAAAGATGGAAAGCCCGTGCGTTTTCGCGTCACCCTCGACGGAATGGCCCCTGGCGCGGATCATGGAGTAGACACGGGCGCGGATGGTTATGGGACCATCACGGAGAATCGCCTCTACCAGCTGATCCGGCAGCAGGGCTCCATCCGCGATCGCACATTCCGCATCGAATTCCTCGGCCCCGGCGCCCAGGCCTATGCGTTCACATTCGGCTAAGACGTCTGTCGATCGGCGTCCACGCAAATCATCTCAGGAGAAGTCACCATGGCAACCATTCCCCACCTTGAATCAGTACCCCAAACCGCGGAATCTTCCCCCCTCCAACGTTCGAGCCGCCGCGCCTTTGTTGGGGCAGTTGCCGGTGCCGCCGCTCTCTGGGCGCTCCGCCGCCTGTCCCTTCCGGCGGTGCAGGCAGCCGGAAGCTCCGGCACTGTGACCATCGTTCAATTCTCCGATCTCGGCAAACCTTCCGGCAAGGTGACAATTCCCCGCGTCGTTAAATCCGACGCGGAGTGGAAGCAGTTGCTCTCCCCCGTCTCCTACGAGGTCACCCGGCACGCGGGCACCGAGCGCGCTTACACCGGAAACACCTGGAACAACCACGATCACGGCATCTATCGCTGCATCTGCTGCGACAACGCGCTGTTCAGCTCCGAGACCAAGTTCGAGTCCGGCACCGGCTGGCCCAGCTTCTGGCAGCCCATCGCCAGGGAAAATGTATTCGAAGCCAACGACAATAGCGGAGGAATGTCGCGTACCGAGGTCCGCTGCCGCGAGTGCGACGCGCATGTCGGCCATGTCTTCGATGACGGCCCGCGCCCAACCGGCATGCGCTACTGCATGAACTCCGCGGCCATGAAGTTCGTGAAAACCGCGTAGCCCGCGCAAGCAAAGCCCTCCCGAGTCTTGCACGAGCCCGGCATCTTCTCCGCCTCGAATGAGATCGGACAGTCGCGAGAGCGCGTCAGAGAGATCGCGAATCTGGCAGATAGCTGCTGCTAAAAGAGCCGCGAACCTCGGGTCCGCGGCTCTTCGTATTTCCTCCCGCGATCGCTCAGGGACGGGCTACGTTCGCCGGCCCGTAGTTGCCCACAACGCGGCCCCCGGTGGGACGCGCATGAGGCACAGGAGAATACGGCGCCGCTGCCTTGGCTTGAACCCCGTTCGGGCCCGCACCGTTGCCTGCCCGCCGGTGGGCAGGATCCACTTCGCGCGGGCGCGGCGGGGTTGCGGCCGGGACGGGAGCCCCATGAGCGCGGCCGATCAGGCTCCTCGCCTGCTCTTCGTTGAACCGATCCGTCACATCGATCAGGCGCTGGGCCTCGTAGCCGCGCCGCCGGGCCACGATCTTGTAGTCGAAGGTCAACGACGAGGTTCCGCCGCCAGACTCGCGCACCTCGAAGCTGGCCGGCGTGGCATTGATCACATACAGCCCCTTTGAGTCTGCTCGGGGAGTAATGAAGACGTGATAGTCCGCCGACTGGCTGATGGTATCCGCAAAGGCCGGGTCGATCTTCACCACCGACACGCCGCGCTCCATCACGCCCGTCCCGTAATCTTCCATCCAGTTCTCCGCCGACTGCGGTGCGTAGGTTTCCACCTTCCGCTCGCCGTCGCCGGTTGAGACAAGAGACTTGATTTGCCCGGTGCAGCTCAGATCGCCGTTCCCGCCGAGTCCGCAGGTTCCGGTGGGTGTGGACGCCATGAGTGTTTTGAAGAGTGCGCCAGTCGCGGGTCCTATGGTTTTAGGGCGTGCGTCGATTATGCCTCCGGTGCTGTTGTTGCTGAGATAGAGCGTTACCGCGGTGCTGCTGAAGTTCGCCATTTCGGCCGCGCTGCTGGTGCCGCTATTGGTTACTTCCATTGTGGCTGCGGCGGTCGACTTGCTATCAAACAAGGCAGCCTGGCCAGTTCCGTCATTAATGACGTTGATGGTCGCCGAATCGGGGCCGTTGTTTTCAAAGAATCCTGCATAACTGTCGTCTGCAGTGCCGAGAATGCCTGCGCTGAAGGTGAGGGTGATCACACCTGAGGTATCGCCCCACACTCCCCAGGTGCCATCCGCTGCTAGCATCGCACCGATATTGCTCGAGCCCAGGGTTGTTCCCTCGACGCCATTACCGCTGCTCGATATACCGACCACGCCGCTGCCGGTAATGCTGTTGCCATCGGCTCCTCCGGTTGCTGCGCCATAAATGGCAGTGCTGCCCGGGCCGGATGCGCTGGCATACACACCAAAGCTGTCGCTTCCGCCCACGTTCTCCCCGAAGACGCCGTAGGAGTTTGCTCCAGCAGATTTACCGAGCACCCCGATTGAAGATGCATTCGGAACATACCCCTTCAACGCGATCCCGAGGCCCGGGTTGCCGGTAGCGTCGTCCTCCGCATATACGGCGGAACTAGCGGTGGTGTTGTTGATGAAATATCCCGCGTAGCCTGCGCCTGTTGCGGTACCGTAGACGCCGGCGCCTGTGGTCGTGAAGCCTAGAACTCCGTCGGCGAAAGATCCGCTGCTCGTAAAGACGTTACCTGTTCCCAGCTGTGCGTAAACCGAATTCAAGGTGGTTTCCAGCGTGGGAGTGATGTCGCTGATTAGGGTGGTCTCGTTCAACCCAAGCGCCACCGAGCCGGAGGTGCCGCTGCCGGCGAGCGGGCTCGAGGTCGTGATGCCGGTGATGCTGCCGCCCCCTCCGCCGCCGGGAAATGTCTGTCCGCTGGCAAAGTTAATGATGCCGCTGGGTGCGATGGACAGCCCTGTGG